>Ga0209723_1004000_pt1 | contig 17035 bp, 18 predicted proteins | sample BiotimSIPDNA_2_FD_185750 | JGI IMG/M metagenome (GOLD analysis project Ga0209723, IMG submission 185750) | Anaerobic biogas reactor microbial communites from Washington, USA - Biogas_R2 time_0 SIP DNA (SPAdes) (version 2) | ecosystem: Engineered > Bioreactor > Anaerobic > Unclassified | place... | reverse complement strand
ACCAATTCCCTTTTACTGTGTTTGCTCATCATGTTCTCTATCTCCAGATACTTTGATCTGGTCTAGAGTAACATTTATTCTGAGGCAACGTCCTTTTCTATAGTAAGATTATTTTTGAGGCAATTCGGCCAGGCCTAACTTATCGGTGAATCCTTTATAATACTGTCATGTCGAAATTTATCCTTGTGCCGGATTCTTTCAAAGGTTCGCTTTCATCTATGGAAATCTGTGCCATCATGTCACGGGAACTGCTGTCGATTTACCCTCATGCTGATATTGTGTCCATACCGGTTGCGGATGGTGGTGAGGGTACCGTGGACGCTTTCCTTGCAGCTTGTGGCGGTCAAAAGATTTCCCTGCTTTCAAAAGGCCCATTCATGGAAGATATCTCATCTTTTTATGGGTTGATCGAAAAGGGTAATACGGCAGTTATCGAAATGGCAGCTTGTGCTGGTCTGCCCCTGGTTGGCACGGACCTGCACCCGGATCGCACGACCACCTATGGCGTTGGTTTGTTGATCAAGGATGCCTTGCAGCGTGGGTGTCAGCGGGTGATCGTTGGGCTGGGCGGTAGCGCTACCAACGACCTTGGGGTGGGTTGCGCAGCTGCGTTGGGGGTAAGCTTTCTTGACCAGGCAGCCAAATCATTTATTCCCACCGGTGGCACGCTGGGGCAGGTTGCCCAAATTGACCCCGGCGGCTTGCTCCCCGAAGTGAGACAGGCTGAGATCATCACCATGTGCGATATCGACAACCCGCTCTATGGTCCGAACGGTGCAGCTTATGTATTTTCACCTCAAAAAGGGGCTGATCCCGGAATGGTTGAATTCCTGGATGGCCAGTTACAGGCTGGAGCTGAGCGAATTAAGTGTGATCTGGGGCTCGATGTCTCAGACCTGCCGGGTGGTGGTGCGGCAGGCGGCATGGGGGCGGGCATGGTGGCTTTTTTGGGAGCCAAATTACAAATGGGCATTGAAGTGCTGCTGGACCGGGTAGATTTTGACCAGCAGATGGTTGGAACAGATCTGGTTTTAACGGGTGAGGGAAAAATTGACTCCCAAAGTTTGCGCGGTAAAGTGGTGATCGGGGTGGCCCGCCGTGCAAAGCGTGCCGGTGTGCCGGTGGTCGCGGTGGTGGGTACCATCGGTGACGGATCGGATAAGGCTTATAGTGAAGGCGTGAGCGCTATTTATAGCATTAACCGGGTTCCGTTGCCATTTGCGGAAGCTAAAAAGATGGCCCAACCCAACATGGCAGCTACCATGCATGACCTGGCTGTTTTGTTCCATGAATTAGGTGTCTGAAAACACTTCCTGGAGGATCATTGGTTTACAACACGACCCATAATTACAAAATAACCCGTATCATCCATCATGCTGCACAGCGCGGTCATGGCATTTTTCTGCCCAATTCACTCTCTGCGGTCATGGACTGCATGGATGCAGGTGCCAGCGCGATTGAGATCGACATCCTTCCACTGCTCGACGGTTCCTTTGCCCTTTTGCACGAAGCAGACCTGGTAAAATCTACCAATGGGCAGGGCAACGCCATCCCAACCAGTAGGCAGGATCTGCAGCATCTGTGCTTAAAGAAGGATGGCATCATCAGTGATGAAAAACTGGCTTTCCTGGACCAGGTCATCCCACTGCTGGTCGCCAGTCCCTCCACCCGCAAGCTGCAGCTCGATCTGAAACCTCATACCGCCCTCACGCCGGCCTTGATCCAAGCCCTCCTTGAAACCATCAAACCTGCATTTGACCGCATCCAGGTCTCATCTGTTGCCGATTGGGCGATCCGTGCACTGCGCAAATTCTCACCCGACCTGCAGCTGGGTTTTGACCCTCTGCTTTACCTCGATATGCCCGATGAAGCCCCCCGACCAGCTGGAGTACCGCCATTCCGGATAGGCGCTTATAGTTTGCTGGATGATCATCCTTTATCAGCTTATGTCTGGGGTGAAAAGAAGGCATATTTTTTAGCCCGGGCAGAAGCCCTGCTTGCGCAGGCAGTTCCGGGATGTGAATGGTTCATCCGTCATGAAACTTTGCTTGCCGCGGATGACGCAGGCTTTGATTGGGTGGCTTTCTTACACCAAAATGGTTGCCTGGTGGATACATGGACGCTCGACCCGCCTAATTTTGCACTCGCTGGGCGACTGATTGAATTGGGAATTGATGAGTTGACCAGCAATTCACCTGCTGTGCTGGCAAATGCGCTCAATTTGCCCACCTGTTATTAAATCTTGGACTCATGCTATAATCTCATCGGTTTCGAATTATTGGTAGAGGTGTTCAAAAGATGAACTTTTTGGTTACCGGAGGTGCAGGCTTCCTGGGCGCAGCGCTGAGCAACAGGCTCGCACGCCAGGGACATAATGTCAGGGTCCTGGACGACCTTTCTGCTGGCGATCCCAGCCGCCTGACCCCTGAAGTGCATTTTACGCGGGGCGATATCAATGATCGCCCGGTCTTGTGGACCCTTTTACAGGATGTGGATTGTGTCTACCACCTGGCAGCGAAAGTCTCTGTCCCTGAATCAATCCTTTTCCCGCGCGATTACAACAAAGTAAACGTTGGCGGCACGGTCTCCCTGATGGAAGCAGTGCGGGATGCCCAGACCCGGCGGGTCGTTCTGATCTCCTCTGGCGCGGTCTATGGTGAGCAATCCACCCCCGGGATCAAGGAGACGATCATTCCCCAACCGCGTTCTCCTTATGCGGTATCCAAGATCTCAGCTGAATATTATACCCATACCATTGCCGCCCTCGCCGGCATAGAAAGTGTGTGCTTGAGGGTCTTCAATGCCTACGGTCCGGGGCAGCGCATCACAGCTTCTCATCCTCCAATCATCCCCAATTTCTTAAAACAAGCCCTCAACAATGGCACCTTGGTGATCCATGGCGATGGCAACCAGACTCGCGATTATGTTTACGTTGATGATGTTGTCAATGCCATGGTTTCGGCGGCAACTGCTCAGGGTGTTGACCAGCAGGTCATCAACATCGGCAGCGGTACGGAAACCAGCGTGCGGGAGTTGGCGAACCGGGTTGTGGCGTTAACCCGCACCAAGCCGGAAGAAGTTTACAACCCCAACCAGAGTGGCGGTATTTCACGGATATCTGCGGATATCACCCTGGCAGGTAAGTTGTTGAACTATACCCCTTTGATCCCCCTGGATATAGGGCTGCGCCTGACCCTGGAAAAAGACACCCAGTTCAAACGCTGATGGGGTTTAACAAGGGGGGAGGAACGAAAACAGTTCAAACAGACGGTTCACTTTCAAGTAAAATAAACGCATGCCAATCTTAATGCGTGATTTTTATGATCGGTCGGCTGTGGAGGTTGCACGGGACCTTTTGGGGGCTCACCTGGTGCGGCTTGTCGATGGTCAGCGCATGGTTGGTGTGATCTGTGAGACAGAAGCCTACCAGGGGGAGGATGACCTCGGCTGCCATGCCCATGTCGGCCGCACGCCGCGCAATGAATTGATGTATGGCCCACCCGGGCATGCCTACATCTACTTTACCTATGGCATGCACTGGTTGCTCAATGCGGTCACCGGTCAAGAAGGTGTAGCCGGCGCAGTCTTGATCCGTGCGAACTATCCCATCGAAGGTCTGCTGCACATGGCTTCCAACCGCAGAAAACTTGCTTATCAAAAAGGATGGCTCAATGGCCCGGCAAAGCTTTGCCAGGCATTGAAACTGGATGGAAATATGAACGGGGTCGACCTGTGTGATCAAGGTGGCTCTCTGGTTATTGAACCGGGTTCAACCATTCCGGCAGACCACATTGAAACAAGTGCCCGGGTGGGTTTGTTCACTGTGCCTGAGCCCTGGAAGAGCATCCCCTGGCGATTCCTGGTGGGTGATGAGAGAATAAGGTCCCTCTATGGAATTCAATGAATTTTATTACCAGCAGATGGTACGCATCCGACGCTTTGAAGAAAAGGTGCTTGATGGCTTTAAACAGGGTGTGATCTTCGGCACCACCCACACTGCCATTGGCCAGGAAGCGGATGCGGTTGGTGTGCTCAACGCCCTGGATGAACATGATATTGTGGTCAGCAACCACCGCTGTCACGGGCACTTCCTGGCATATGGCGGCTCACCCGAGATGCTTTTCGCCGAGTTGATGGGCAAACCCCAGGGGGTGTGTGGTGGTCGTGGTGGCTCCCAGCACTTGCACTGGAGGAATTTCTACTCCAATGGTGTCCAGGGTGGAACCCTGCCCATGGCTTGCGGGATGGCAATGGCAGAAAAGCGTGCAGGCAGGCAAACCATCAGCGTGGTTTTCATGGGGGATGGCACGCTGGGCGAAGGCGTGGTCTACGAATCCCTCAATATGGCATCCTTATGGTCAATCCCTGTTCTGTTCCTCGTGGAAAACAACCGCATTGCCCAGACCACACCCACCGAATCTGCCCTGGCAGGCAGCATTCCCGGCAGGTTTGAGGCATTTGGCATTACCACAGAACAAATTGACACCAGTGATGTAATTCAGATACACAACGTTGCCAGCCAGGTGGTGCAGCAGGTTCGTGATAAATCCCGGCCGATGGCACTGATCATTGACACGGTCCGTTTTGGGGCTCATTCCAAGGGGGATGATACCCGCTCAGAAGTGGACATGGCGGTTTTGCGTGCCCAGCGGGACCCGCTGAAGATCCACGGTGCCCGCCTGACCGATGAACTGCGCTACTCCATCGATCTTGAGGCATCCAAAGAGATGAACAATGCATTCCAGTCAGCCATCTTCTTCAAATAAGGCGCTGGATTATGAACCAACAGGCAAATGAGCAAAATGAGTAATTCACGTGTTATGACCGTTTTGGAATCGCTTAACCTGGGGCTGCATCATGCCTTTGAACAGGATGAAAGCGTGGTTTTACTGGGCGAAGACATTTTAGACCCCTACGGCGGAGCTTTCAAGGTCACCCAGGGCTTGTCATCTTCTTACCCCGATCGGGTGCTCACCACCCCCATTTCCGAAGCGGGCATCGTCGGGATTGCCGGGGGTATGGCTTTGCGCGGTGCACGTCCGGTTGTTGAGATCATGTTCGGCGATTTCCTGACCCTGGCAGCGGACCAGCTGATCAATCACCTGGCAAAATTCAGGTATATGTACAATGACCAGGTCAATGTACCTGTGGTGATCCGCACGCCAATGGGCGGACGACGCGGATACGGTCCCACCCATTCACAGACTCTTGAAAAGCATTACCTTGGCGTCCCGGGATTGCAGGTTCTGGCTCCATTTCACATCAAGGGGGACGATCCTTTGGGTGCACCCGGTAAATTGCTGTCAGACATGATTTTGACCTCACAGGATCCGGTTCTTTTCATCGAGAACAAATTGCAATACTTGTTGCCATTGGTCACCCCGCAAACTTTCCCGGACCATGTCTGTGAGCAGTTGCCTGCCGGGTCATCCGACCAGGCTCCCACTTACATCATCCGCATTGCGCATGCCCCGGCTGCCCGAATAAGCCTGGTCACGTATGGCTATATGGCCCACCTTGCCATGCAAGCCCAGCACCGCCTGGCGTTTGAGAACGAGATCTTTGTTGAGATAGTTGTTCCCACCTGCCTGGCACCCCTCCAGGTTGAGGCGCTTGTCTCCTCTGTCCGACAGACTGGCAACCTGATCACCCTGGAAGAAGCCGCTGCCGGCTGGGGGTTTGGGACTGAAGTGATAGCCCAATTCGCCTGTAAATTGGGAGGTGACCTGCGCCGCTCCAGGTGTATTACTGCCCAACCCAGTCATGTTCCCTCCGGCAGGCAGTTGGAGGAAGCAACCCTGCCCGGGGTGGATGAAATTATCGCTGCAGCGAGAGAATTGGTTTGAGGTCAAATGGCTCAATTAATTGCGTTGAAGATCCCTGTTATAAATGCCAATGAAGATCAGGTCCTGCTGGCGGGTTTGGATGTTACCGAAGGACAGAAGGTTGAAATCGGCACACACCTGGCGGTCATAGAAACCACCAAATCATCCGCTGAGATCGTAGCAGAACAGGACGGTTTTATCGTTGGCATCATGTTCAAAGCCGGTGACACGCTAAAGGTGGGTCAGGTCTGGGCATACATTGCTGATACGCCCCAGGGCAGGGACGAGACCCTGACGCCCTGGGCAAAATCATCTGACAGTAAAAAAGGATCAACCCCCGATCAATTGCGTATCACCGAACCAGCACTGGCGCTCGCCCGGCAATACCGGGTCGACCTTGAAAAGTTGCCGACGGATCGCTTGATTACCACCAGTCATATACAGGACCTGCTCAGTGAACAGCAAGCTTTGTCGCCAAAGCTCCCCTGGGTGCAGAAATACGCCGATCTTAACGGCAGGATGCTGGTCTATGGCGCTGGCGGGCATGGGCGCAGCCTGGTGGAAATGATCAGGCTTTTACCCGGGTATCAGGTCGAAGGTTTTGTAGATGACGGCATTAACAAGCACGAAGAACTGCTCGGTTTACCTGTTCTGGGTGGTCGCGATGCGTTGCAGCGCTTTTTTGATGACGGCATTCATCTCGCGGTCAATGGGGTGGGTGGCATCAGCAATCCCACCTTGCGCCTGGAAATCTTCGAATTTTTGAACCGCATCGGTTATTTTTGTCCACGATTGATCCATCCCAGTGCATTTCTTGAGACGACAGCCAAATTAGCCGAGGCTGTGCAGGTATTTCCCTTGGCCTACATTGGCAGCCTGGTAAAGATTGGCTTTGGCTGTATTATTAACACCAGCGTGATCATTTCGCATGACTGTATCCTGGACGAATTGGTCAATCTGTCGCCGGGGGCTACCCTGGCTGGCGGGGTCCAGGTTGGGTCTGGTTCCCTGGTTGGCATGCGGGCGACGATCAACTTGAATGTGAAGGTTGGTTGCGGGGCACGTATCGGCAATGGTGCCACGGTCAAAGCGGATGTGCCTGATCATGGCATTGTGCCTGCTGGAACTACCTGGCCTTTAAGATCATAAATCTTTCACATCCAGGCAGATTCCAGGATTTTAAGATTTGAACACGAATTAAGGGAGTAGAAGAGGTTCATATGGTGTTTTCCAAAAGAAAGAGTTCTTCTGGTTTGATCAACCCGGCGCCAGTCGAGCGGGTCACATCTGTCATCGGTCCAGGGCTCAATTGGAAAGGCGATTTAAAGGGCAAGGGTGGAGTGCGCATAGAAGGAACACTTGAAGGTGAGATCGCTGTGCGTGGCCTGGTTGTGGTTGGAGAGACCGGGCGCATCAGTTGTGAGACCCTCAAGGCAGATTCGGTCATTGTGGCCGGCTATGTGAAAGGCAATATTCTCTGTGAAAGACTGGATATTCGTGCCACTGGACGTGTTTGGGGCGATGTGGTTACGGTGACATTTGCAACCGAGGAAGGTGCTTTTTTACGTGGGCAGATCCGCATGGAAGACTCTGTCGAACTGAGTATCCCAATTTCTATTGGTGATGATGGTACTGGAGAGGATAAGACCCTTACTAATGAAGGATAGATCTTTATGCGCATGAGCCAGCTTTTTGGGTCAACTCTCCGCGAGGTGCCGGCTGAGGCGGATATAGCCAGTCACCAGCTGCTATTGCGCGCTGGTTACATTCGTCAACTTGGGGCTGGCATTTTTACCCTGATGCCATTGGGTTGGCGGGTGATCCAGAACATCGAGGAATTGTTGCGCAAGGGGATGGACAGCATCGCAGGGCAGGAAATGAAGATGCCTGTTGTTCACCCGGCGGATGTCTGGAAGGAAACAAACCGCTGGTTTGAGATCGATGAGGAGATGGCACGCTTCAAAGACCGTAACGGGCATGATATGGTGCTGGCGATGACCCATGAGGAGATCGTCAGCGACCTGGCGCGACGCGTGATCCATTCCTATCGCCAGCTGCCGGCGCTGGTCTACCACATTCAGACCAAGTTCAGGGATGATCCGCGTCCCCGGGCAGGGTTAGTGCGTGTCAGGGAGTTCACCATGTTGGATTCATACAGCCTGTGTGGCGACATCGACCAACTGGATGGGTTCTATCAGAGCCATTATGCACTTTACCATGATCTATTTGCGCAATGTGGTTTGCCTGTCAGGGCAGTTGCTTCTGATTCGGGCATGATGGGCGGCAACCAGTCGCATGAATTCATGTACCTGTCCAATATCGGTGAGGATAGCCTGCTTTTTTGTTCGCAATGTGATTATGCTGCCAATCTCCAGGCGGCATTCTTTCAAAAACCTGTGCCAGACCAGGAAATCATTCGCCCTGTTGAAAAAGTAGCCACGCCAGGCATGCAGAGCATCGATGAATTAAGCGAATATCTTCGCATTCCCCGAAGTAAAACCTGCAAGGCGGTATTCTATATGGCAGTCTTGGCGGGTGTTGAACAACTGATGTTTGTCTTTGCCCTGGTGCGCGGTGATATGACCCTGAACGAGACCAAACTGTGCCATGCAATATCCACTGCCGGCAGGGGCACAGTCTTGCACCTGGCTCCAGCAACAGAACAGGAGATCAGGCAGGTTGGCGCAGTGCCGGGTTATGCGTCAGCATTGGCAATTGACCACGCTCAAGCGCTGGTGATCGCTGATGATCTGCTGCCAGTCTCGCCAAACCTCGTTGCCGGTGCAAACGAGGAGGGTTTTCACCTTCTGAATGTTAATTATGGCCGGGATTTCCAGGCAGACATTGTAGCGGACATTGTCAACGCCGAAGATGGTTTTGCCTGCCCCCATTGTGGCTCACCGCTGCAGCTCAAACGGGGGGTGGAGGTGGGTCATATTTTTAAGTTGGGCACCAGCTACTCCCAAAAATTGCGCTGCACTTTCCTGGATGAGCAGGGAAGAGAGCAGCTGGTTATCATGGGTTCCTATGGCATCGGCCTGGGTCGCCTGATGGCTTGTGTGGCAGAAGAACATCACGATGACAGGGGGCTGGTCTGGCCGGTCACCCTGGCACCCTACCTGGTACACCTCGTACTGTTGCATGGCAGGAATCAAACCGCTCAACAGATGGCTGACCAGGTTTTTTCGGATTTGCTCAAAGAAGGCTTTTCGACCCTGTACGATGACCGGGAAGAGCGCGCCGGTGTCAAATTCAACGATGCTGACCTGGTTGGCATACCGATCCGCGTGACCATCTCAGAGCGCTCATTAGCGCAGGGCGGTGCGGAGGTAAAACTGCGCATTTCGGATGAAAAAATGATTGTCGCTTTACCAGGTCTGGTACAACATATCCATGAAACCAGCGCTGTTTTATTGGCATCGCTGATCCCTCCTCAAAGTTGATCTATGAAAAGCCAACTGGTCACCCTGGTAGAGATCTGGCAGTCTGGCAGCTTGTGTTGTGGCTCTCTGCAAGCTGATCGGGCGTTAAATATCTCTGCTGGTCAATATGTCCAGCTTTGGCAAGATCTGCAGCAGACAACCCTTCCTCTTACTGTTTTTCCAATCTCCCTTGTCGAGGATGGATTGTTCGCCGTGGATCATCTTTTACCACTTTGGGCGCCTGGAGATCAATTACACCTCTTCGGACCGCTGGGGCATGGTTTTGAACTGCCTGCCGCAGCACGCTCGATCGCTTTGGTCAGTCTTGGTGAAAGTCCGGTGCGCTTGCTGCCCTTGCTGAACCAGGCGCTGAAAAGGGATGCTGCAGTGACCTTGTTTTATCCGGGTATTGAAATCGACCCGAGTTTTCCCCGCGATCTTCCGCCTGAGGTCGAGATACAGCCCTTGTCTGCCCTGCCTGGTCTGGTAACATGGGCGGATTACCTGGCGATCGACATGGACCTGTCGCAATTATCCCAGCTCTCTGGCCTTCTAGGTCGGGCCAATTTGAACCGCCAGCTAACTGCACAAGGTCAGGTGTTGATCAGGTCCGCAATGCCTTGCGCTGGCAGGGCCGCATGTGGCATTTGTGCAATTCCCACCCGTCGTGGCTTGCGCCTCGCCTGTGAAGATGGACCGGTATTTGACCTGGAGGATGTGCTTGATGTGGCTGGATGATGAAACGGACACCGGGAGCGAATTGCTCCTGCTCAAGCCGCTTGTCAATACGGCTGGATTTTTGGGTTTCTATCCAACCTCTCAGCATACACATTTATGGCAGCATTTTGGTGCATTTATAACCAACCCGATCAGTTTCCGTCCAAGAAAGCCTTCCGCAAACCGGCTCTGTGCCAATTTCCCGGGCGGCATCCTGTTGCACACTGGCTGGCCCAACCCGGGCTTTGATAATGCGTTTAAGCGCTATGCGTTGCGCTGGAGTCGGTCAAGAATTCCGGTCATCGTCCACCTCCTGGCGGAGGACCCCGATTCACTGGGCTATATGGCTCAAAAACTTGAAACCTGCGAAAATGTGCTTGGGATTGAATTGGGTTTTGCCCCGGGACTGGGTGCACCCGAAATTGTTGATCTCATAAAAGCGGCTCAGTGTGAACTGCCGCTGGTGGCAGAAATTTCGTTAAACCAGGTGGCTTTATTGGCTGATGACCTGGAGGGTTTGCTGTGTTCCATGCTGCACATCGGCGGTACCAGGGGCACACTTCCTGCCATTAATGGTCATTGGGTTACGGGCAGGCTTTACAGTAACTCATACCTACCCCAGGTGATTGAGTGTATCCAGAGTCTGGCGCAAAAGGGTATCAAGATGCTGTCCGGGGGTGGTGTTCGCTCCAGGCATGATGCTGACCTGCTCTTAACCGCAGGGACTACTGGCGTTGCCCTCGATACTGTTTTGTGGTATGGGAAACCTGACCTGGAGGATTGGTTCTAACCCGCCGGGTTTACAAGCAGAAAATTATTTTTCATAAAACAGCAAGGAAATCTTGAAAAGAAAAATTCCAGCCAACACATGTTAACAGGATCAGGTCAGAGGTAGATCTAAAACGATCGTCACCGGGCCATCATTGGTGATGTCCACCACCATGTGCGCCCCAAAAACACCTTCCTGGGTGGCCACCTCCCATCTTTCTAACTCTTCAGCAAAAATATGCACCAGCGGTTCTGCCAGGTCTGGTTTGGCAGCTTCGGTGAATGATGGGCGTCGGCCTTTGCGGGTGTCGGCATACAGGGTAAATTGAGACACAACGATGGCGCTGCCTTTGACTTCCTGTATGGACAGGTTCATCTTACCGTCTGCATCCTCAAAAATGCGCAGTTGGGCAACCTTCGCAGCCATCGCGCGAGCGATCTCCTGCGTGTCACCAGGGGCAATGCCCAATAGGATCATCAACCCCTGCCCGATTTGGGCAACCACTTTTTCATTGACAGTCACGCTTCCCTGGCTTACCCGTTGCAGAACAACTCTCATGATGTACCTTCGATCGTCATTTCTTGTGATTATAACCTGCCCATGCTTGTTTCTGTTTTGACTGCAAGTGAATTTTCCATATGACAGTTCATTTCAAGGGGAGAGAGTACTGCAGCTCGTTCATTTCCGCTATTGGGTATAATGAATGGATGAATAGCGCGGCTTCAAAATTACCTTTTAAATATATTGATCAACCACAGCAATTGCAGGATCTGGTTCATGATCTACTGCAGCAACCTGCAGTTGGTTTGGATACGGAATCCAACAGCCTGTTTGCTTACCAGGAGCGGGTCTGCCTGATCCAGCTCTCAACATCTGACCAGGACTACCTGGTGGATACCCTGGCATTATCCGACCTGGGCTGCCTGGCATCGTTTTTTGCGTCACCTACCATTCAAAAGATCTTCCATGCCGCAGAATATGACCTGATTTGCCTCAAAAGGGATTATGGCTTTGATATTCTTAATGTCTTTGATACGATGATCGCTGCCCGAACCCTGGGTTACCAACAGGTTGGTTTGGGAGCTGTTGTGGAGGGTCAATTGGGAGTCCACCTGGATAAACGCTATCAAAGGGCTAATTGGGGGCAGCGTCCCTTAAAACCGGAGATGCTGGAATATGCCCGCCTGGATTCGCACTACTTGATCTCCCTGCGGGATAAGTTTCTATCTCAACTGGTTGAGAAAGGACACCTGTCAATTTTTAATGAAGATTGTGAACGCCTCAGTCGCACTTCACAACCCATGGCAAACCATAAGGTGGATGTGTGGCGGGTTAAAGGAGCTACCGATCTGAAACCCCGCCAAGTGACCACCCTGCAAGCCCTGCTTGACCTGCGCGAAAACATTGCCCGCTCAGAAGATCGTCCACCATTCAAGATCATGAGTGACCAGGCTTTGCTGGAAATTGCCCAGACCCAGCCTCATTACCCCCAGGAACTGGCGCTTTTGCCTTCTCTCAGCCCGGGGCAGGTCCAGCGCTTCGGGAAGGGACTGCTGTCAGTTGTCAACAAGTCACGGCGCGCCCCAGCCATTCCCCGCAACCATTATTCAAAACCGGATGCAAGATTTCTCTCCCGCAAGGATGCCTTGAGCGATTGGCGAAAACGGGTCGGAATTGATCGGGGCGTTCCATCAGATGTCATCCTGCCGCGGGATATGTTGAACCTGGTCGCTCAGCAAAACCCGCAGAACTTATCTGAACTTAAAGCAATTATGTCTGATAGTCCTTTCCGTTTTGAACAGTATGGAGAGGAAATGCTTCAACAATTAGGAGGTAAAGAACCATGAAGATCCAATTTCTTGGTGCTGCTAGAACTGTCACTGGTTCCATGCTCCTTTTGGAGGTAAACGACCAGCGATTACTGCTGGATTGTGGACTATACCAGGGTAAACGGGCGGATACATATGATGTCAACCAGAAATTACCCTTCGATCCCCGTTCGATAGATGCCGTCATCCTTTCTCATGCCCATATCGACCACAGCGGCAATCTGCCCAACCTGGTCAAACAGGGTTTTAGCGGTCCGATCTACGCCACAAATGCAACCATGGATCTGGCGGATATTATGCTGCGCGATTCGGGGCATATTCACGAATGGGACATCCAGTATGTCAATAAACGCCGCCGCAGGAAGAACCTGCCACCTGTTGAACCTTTATATACCACGCAGGATGCCATTAAAACCATGCCTTACTTCAAATCCAAATGGTATGACGAGCAATTTGAACCCGTAAATGGGGTTACCGCAAAGCTGGTGGATGCAGGGCATATCCTGGGTTCAGCTGCCATCGTCCTGGATGTTGTGGAGAATGGCAAAAAGACCCGGCTATGGTATTCAGGGGATGTTGGCAGGTTCGATGCACCCATCCTGCGCGACCCGGTATTCCCTGAGGATGTGGATTATCTGCTGATGGAATGTACTTATGGTGACAAACCACATTCAGATCTTGAGGATGCCTTTGATGAGTTTACAGATGTGGTCAATAAGACCATCAAGCGGGGAGGAAAAGTGATCATTCCTGCCTTTTCTGTCGGGCGCACCCAGATGTTGATCTACTGCCTGGCAGAACGTATGGCGGAGGGAGAGATCCCTGATATCCCGGTGGTCGTTGACAGCCCGCTGGCAGTGGCAGCATCGGACATCTACCGTAAGCACTCAGAATGTTATGATGAGGAAACCTGGAAATTTATCTCAGAACACCGCCACCCGGCACTGGATTTCAATAACCTGATCTACACCCGCACGGTCGATGAATCCAAGGCTTTAAATGATTTTAAGGAACCGATGATCATCATTTCTGCTTCTGGTATGGCAGAAAGTGGACGCATCCTGCATCATCTGAAGAACAACATTGAGGATGGGCGCAACACGATCATGATCATCAGCTGGCAGTCCCCTGACACCCTGGGTCGCAGGCTGGCGGAAGGTGAACGCAAGGTGCGCATCTTTGGCGAGGAATATTTCCGCAAGGCAGCGGTGGCGACCATCGGTGGTCTGTCTGCCCATGCCGGGCAGGATATCCTGGTGGATTATGCCCTGGCAAGCAGGAAAAGCCTCAAGAAGATCATCCTGGTTCATGGGGAGGAGAAATCATCCACCGCTTTCAGGCAGAAGTTGGGTGAACACGAGGGCATGCCTGAGATCATCTTCCCCCAGAAAAAGGATGTGATCGAGGTTTGGGGATAAAAAGAGATTGGTTGTCGCCTTTTCCCTCCCGGCTGAAAATCTATCGATTATAATTACTCGCGCAACCGGAGAGATGCCAGAGCGGTTGAATGGGACGGTCTCGAAAACCGTTGTAGCCCTTGTGGCTACCGTGGGTTCGAATCCCACTCTCTCCGCCTTATCTCGTCATTGCGATTTTGCTATCTTCACACCCCTACTCCCCAACTCAATAAAATAGCACAGGTGATACTACCCGTGCTATCCTTGTTTTATTAAATTGCTGTCGATCTATCCCCTGTCAGGCACATCCTTGAACTCAGACAGTTTCAACCCTTTGAATACCAGCGGTGCACCCATTGCCACCCAGAATCCAATTAAACCATAACGAATATAGCGCAGTACCAGACCTAACAACTCCGGTTCGTCCGGGAAAATGGCGCCCAGCCCGAGATAAAGCACCATTACGCCTGCCAGCCCGATTGCCAGCCTGAGAAGGCGTTTCCACCAGTAACCTTTGCTATCCAGCATTCCTTTGGCCTTCAACAACCAGGCAAAGCCGGTCAAAAAGCCGAACCATACACCTGCCATGGTGGTTGCCCCATTCAGGCTAAGTGGATGTACCTCCCCAGCCCGCGCAGCCCAATCCGCCGGCATCGTCCAACCCGGGTTGATTGCCCTTGCACCTAATGACAACAGGATTATTACCAGGGAGGTCACGAAAGCCAGGAGGATACGCATCCCTGTGTTGTATTTCTTGATCCAGGCAAGCACGCGCTTATAGCACAGGGCAAAAACCAGCACCAGGATACCGCCCAACAGCCAACCCAGCAGCACGTCGGTCAAAAAGTGAGCTCCCATCACCAGCCTTGAAAAGCCGATCAGGAAAATGATCAATAGGAAGAAGATCGTTGTCCATCGCTTGCGGATCTCATATGCCAGCCAGCCCCAGATGGAGGCGGCATTCATGGCATGCCCGGAAGGGATGCCAAAGGATGTCTCGTGCACCCCGGGTTTCACCTGGTCACTGATCCAGTAGGGTCTTGGACCACGCAGCAGAATCTTGAAAAAGGAATTGAAGGTCCCGCTCAACATGAGCATGGCACCAACCCTGACGCCCATGGCGGCATCGATGCACCAGTATATAGCCGGCATAACCAAAATGAAGAAGATCTCATCGCCCAACATGGTGATGATCTTCATCACGCTCTGCAGTCCACCCCCCAGGCTTTGCAAAAATATATTGACAATAACTTCAACTTCCCTGATCTGATCCATTTATCTCCTTTCACATGCAATAAATTTTGAAGCCTTGGGCTTAAGCCTGGGGCTTTTCTTCGCTTCCATTGGCATAACGCGCAAAGCGCCCGCTGGTTTGTGGGTTGACCGGGTCATAACTGTTCCATGGCCAGCCACCAAAACGGGTCTGCTGGTAATCCTGGTAGGCTTGCATGATCTCTTCCCGTGTGTTCATCACAAATGGGCCGTACTGGGCGATCGGTTCACCGATTGGCATACCCTGCAGCATGAGGATCGAGGCAGGTTGATCACCGCTGGTCAGTAGCAGGTCGTTGTCAGGCATAACCTCGATGGAGTGGTTGACGTTAACCTTCATGCCCTCTATGGTCAGTGTATCGCCCTTGTAAAAATAAAGGCTGCGGCTGACGGGCGCTTCTACACTTGGCAATATCCAGGTGGCAGCTGCTTCCATATTGATCAGCCATATTGCTACCAGGTTGTTGGGGTCTGCCGCCCAGGAATCGGGGGCGGGTGGTGGGGCGCTGATATCCATGTACTTCCCGGCGATCAGGGTCAGCTGTGTGTTCTTGCCTGTTTCATTGGTTACCTGAACAGTCGGAATCAGTTCTGCCCACAACATTTTATAGAAAGGCTCGGTCATTTTATTGACTTTTGGAAGGTTCAACCAGACCTGGAATAATTTCAAGGGATTGGGTTTGTCGGTGTAGACACAGGGGAACATCTCGGCATGCTGCAAGCCACTCCCGGCGGTCATCCACTGCACATCCCCATTGCCGTAGCGCCCGGTTGCACCGTGCGAATCCGAATGGTCAACAAAGCCGTTCAACACAATGGTGATCGTTTCAAAACCGCGGTGGGGATGTGCCGGGAAGCCGGGCACCCTGTCCCCATGGTACATGCGCCAGGGGTTTTCCATGGCAAAATCCTGCCCGATGTTCCTGCCTTCCAGCGAAGCTGCCGGACCCTGTTCGGTATTGCCTGCCGGGTAGGCATCTTCATGGTTGGCACAGAACAGGAAGGGATCACGCGTATCCCAGAGGAACCCCAATGGCCTGATATTAATTATCGCCTGGTTATACATTGACTCGCTCCTTGTTGGTCTTTTTTCGATTCTATCATATGGGTCGGGCTAAAATAAAAAAAAGCCTGCTTCCTACGGAGGCAGGCCTGCAACATAGAAATAATGATCAACTTACTTCTTCGGGCAGCATGCCGTCCAGCACAATCTCCATCGCCATGGTGTGTCCACAAACACCATGCGATTGGAAGTAGCCGCAGGAGCATTGCCACTTACCATCAACAAATTGGGTGGTATGGAGATTGTTATCTCCCCTGAAAGTAACCTCGAATTTTTTGAAACTGATGCGATCACGCTCTTCGGCATATCTTTTTGCCTTGTCAATCTTTCCGATCATTCCAGAATCCATCTATTGGCTCCTTCAATTATGTGATATTAACAAAAAACACGCACCGTAATATACAGGCGTGTTCATGACCAACCAAATCCGCACAGTGATTGCATCAGGCGGACCGTCCTATGTAAACAAGTATTTCCATAGTGAATTGAGTATATACCAGGTTAAGGAATTAGTCAAATCGCTTCTCAAAAATGTAGTGGCAAAGTAGTAAAGTCCTAATGTGGCAAAGTTAAAATGTCCTATAAGAGGACAAAAGCCAATGAAATGGACAATAGCAATGACGCAAGAAGAACTCAATCGCAAGACGATCATCGAGCAGGCAATAGAGCGAAGGATACCTCAGCGAGAAGGAGCTGAGAGAATAGGCGTAAGTGAACGCCATTTTCGGAGGATCTTGAGAC
>Ga0209723_1003994_pt1 | contig 17049 bp, 13 predicted proteins | sample BiotimSIPDNA_2_FD_185750 | JGI IMG/M metagenome (GOLD analysis project Ga0209723, IMG submission 185750) | Anaerobic biogas reactor microbial communites from Washington, USA - Biogas_R2 time_0 SIP DNA (SPAdes) (version 2) | ecosystem: Engineered > Bioreactor > Anaerobic > Unclassified | place... | reverse complement strand
TCATCGGCATTTCAAGGGTCATTGAGATCGCCACCGACGAGGCCTGATCCTTCAACTGATTCTGACTGAAAACGGGCAGGAAATACCATCCTGCCCGTTTCTGTATCGCTACCGATTTTCGATTCATAACCCCAAAGTTCATGAAGTCCCGTTTGTGCATCGGTGCTTTTGCGATTCCACATATCTCAAACAACTGATGACCTCCCTCAATGCAGCCGGATTTCCGGTACGTAAAAACGGGACACTGCGCTATCAGGCAAGCAATCCGGTTGGCGATGCGGTCTTACTTTACGCACTGGTTCAAGGCCCACTATGGGAAAAAGCAAAATGAAACAGTTCCTGCGAAACAGATTGGTCCGCCTCGCCTTTGTTGTGGTGATGGTTTACCTCATCGCGTCGCTCTTCGGCCTCAGGGAACACGTTTCGATCCTGTCCGGAGTGGATGAATCCGAACCCAAGCATCTTGCACTCGGCCTTATATACCTCCTCAGCTACTCAGCATTTCTTGTTCTCACACCAGTCTTTCTTCTGGCCGCAGTCCTACACCGACTTATATCGGAAGCATGGACTAATCATCGGCAATTTGTTCGTGTGGATGAGAATATCTAGTCATAGTTGCTTGAGAATACGCAGACAAAAACAACAAAAAACGGAGTCCACAAATGCCGCGTTTTTTGGAAGTATCCGGCTTGAAGGATTGGGAGGACTGGGCATAATGAAGTTTCCGCGTGCTGGTCACGACTGTAGCCGCGCGGGAAGCCGACGATTTCGATGGCCACTCAACCCCGCCAAATAATGCATACACTTATGTCATCTGCCCTCCTTCGAGGTCCACAAAAAGCTTTTGTCCGCTCGCTTCATCGAAGGGTCCATGCCTTGTTCCACAATTCCCTGTTTTTTGCCGCGTCCGGGCTTGCGTTTGCCCAATGCGCCCATGGGGATGCGTCGCGGGAGGGCTGGTTCGAATGGCCATTCGTCGAGGCGCTTCCGGGATCGGCACTCGATGCTTCTTCCCTCAACCATATGCCAGCAGGAACAAACGGAGCCATCACCGTAAAAAACGGGGTCTTTGTCACAGGCTCGAACGGGGAAAGAATCCGGTTCTGGGGATGCAACCTCAGCAGCAATGAGGCGTTTGTGGATGCGGAAACCGCCGATCGGCTCGCCAAGCGTCTCGCACAGGGTGGCATCAACATAGCCCGCCTTCACCATCTGGACAATCCATGGTCAGTCGACTCGGCAGGCAGCCTATGGACACCGGGATCCAAGGATCGCATCCGGATTGATCCTTCGCAGCTCGACAAGCTCCACCGCCTCATCGCGGCGCTCAAAGAACAGGGGATCTACTCCAACATCAACCTCAAGGTCTCACGCACCCACACCTTGGAAGATGGGTTTCCGCCGAGCATCGAATCGACTCCCCAGTTTCAGAAACGGATCGACTACTTTCAGTCACAGATCGTCGACTATCAGAAGGACTATGCCCGCCAATTGCTCACAACCGTCAACCCCTATACCGGATTGAGTCCCGTTGATGATCCTGCGGTGGCTATCATCGAGATCAACAATGAAAACTCGCTCCTGGGAATGCGGACCAGGGACATCGGAGCCGGGCTACATCTGATTCCCGAGCCTTTCGCCGGAGAACTCAAAGGCCTGTGGAACTCCTGGCTGAAGGATCGTTACGATTCATCCGAATCCCTGAGAAAGGCCTGGGCTCCAAAGCAGGCTGATTCCATATCTCCGGTGACGACCCCGGCATCCCGCTGGCACAGCGACGCCCAACCCGGAAACGCAGTGGATATCCAGTCAAACCGTGTGGATGCAGTGCGCATTCACGTAGCGGAAAGCGATGGCGTGAGATGGAGAGCGGCGGCCTACCTGGATAAGCTGCATCTTCAGGAAAACCGCACCTACACCGTCACGTTCGAGGCAAAGGCAGACCAACAGCGTCCCATTGAAGTGGTCGTCGGCCGGGATGATCCATTGTGGCGCACCGACAAATGGAGGTCGCGCGGGCTCAGAAACGTGCTCAGCATCGGTGAAGCCTGGGAACCTTTCCGGATGGTCTTCGTTTCTCACTCGATCGTGGATGTGCCCAGTCGTTTCTCCATCATCGCAGGACACAGGACCGGAACCATCGATATCCGCAACCTCTCCATCGTTTCCGGCTCTCCTTCCGCGGGACTGCAGGAAAACGAATCTCCGTGGGATGGATCGGTCCCTTTACCCACCGATGCGACTCCCGCGCAGTGGAATGACTGGCTCGCCTTCCTGATCGACACCGAGGCAGCCTATGTGCAGGACATGAAGTCCTACCTGCAAGACACACTCGGGGTGAAGGTTCCGATTGTCTGTTCACAAGCCAACTATGGAGGCATCGCAGGTCTCTTCCGCGAAGCTCCTCTGGATTTCGTGGATGCGCACGCCTATTGGCAACATCCCGATTTCGGAGGTATTTCCGGAGCGTGGGATACCGCCAACTACACGATCATCAACTCGCCCCAGATATCGGAGTTTTCGCCGCGCTGGTTTGGGGAAATCGGAGGGATCGCACTTCTGCGGGTTTCCGGAAAACCCTTCACGGCATCCGAACTGGATACTCCCGCGCCCAGCGAGTATGCCTCGGAAATGATGCCACTGCTGGCATCTTTTGCCTCTATTCAGGACTGGGATGGACTCTACACCTTTGACACGGTTGGAGCAGGTGATGACTCCGGGTTCCAATCAATCCGGACCTTTTTTGATCAAACCCACCATCCTTCCAAATGGGGACTTTCCGGCTTTGCCAGCCGTGTATTCCGGCAATTCCTCATTCCAGCACTGCCATCTAGCAGAGAATTGTTGGTTTCATCCGACTGGTCGCATGAAGGAAACCATCTGGACGCGCTTTGGCTGAAAGCCAGGACGGCTTCAGATTTGGGTTTCCTTTCGGACAAATTGAGCGTGAATGAGACCCTCCTCGACGCTTCCATCCCCTCCCATGTCAAGCATCAGGGAGCGCATGGAATTCGTCCGATGGAGATGTTACACAGCACACACGGAGCAGTATGCATAACCTACTCTGACAAAGCATCCACCCTCTTCGGATTTATCGGAGACGCTTCTCTGCAGGCAGGAGCACTCGGCGTCAGATGCGAGCCTTTCGGACTCAATTTCGGTGCGGTCACCGCAGTTGCACTTGATGGGCTCCCACTGCTGCGTTCCGGGCGCGTGCTCATCAGTCTGGTGGGTCGATCCGGAAACCAGACATGGAAGTGGAACACACCCAGAACCAGCGTTGGTGAAATCTCAGGAGACGGATCGGCTCCCATCACTGAAGCGATCCCGGCAGTGATCACACTTCAATCCTCGAACCCGATGAGGGTGTTCCCACTGCGTCCGGACGGATCGAGGATGGAGCCATTGGATGCGTCTTGGGCCGATGGGATTCTCAGCTTTTCAACGGATCCCGGCCATCCCACTCTTCACTACGAAATCATCCCATAGGCCTGAAAAACTGATACTTGCATCCGCATCCTTATCCAGCCTCAATGCATCCAAGATGAATGCTACAGCAGCCGACTATTGGGTGCACAACCTGAGCCCCTTCCTCCTGCGTTTTCCTGAAAGCTGGCCTTTGATCGGCGGTGCCGGGATCCGATACTATGGGCTCGCCTACATCCTGGGTGCTGTTGCCGGGTATTATCTGCTGCTTCAGTATTACCGGAAAGGTCGCTCCCCTTTTAACAGCGACCAGCTTTCTGTTCTGATACTGGCTCTTATGGCAGGAGTCCTGATTGGTGGCAGAGTCGGTTATGTCCTCTTCTATGGGCTTCAGGATTTCTTCCACAACCCGCTCAGCATATTTGCAGTATGGCAGGGAGGGATGGCTAGTCACGGCGGTTTCATCGGTGTGGCGATCGCGGTCATCCTCTTCTCCAAAAAACACAAGTATCCAACACTCGCCACAGGCGACCTGGTGGTGAGCGCCGCTGTTCCCGGATTGTTCCTCGGACGCCTGGCGAACTTCATCAACGGAGAACTCTGGGGCAGAATCACGGAGGTGCCTTGGGCTGTCATATTCCCTCACGGAGGTTGGGTTCCCCGCCATCCATCCCAACTCTATGAGGCATTTCTCGAAGGGTTGATCCTCTTCGCATTCCTCCAGTGGCGCCTGTGGAAAAGCTCCATTCTCAAGCGTCATCCGGGCCGTCTCAGCGGAGAATTCCTGGTTGGCTATTCGGTTTTCCGTTTTGTCTGCGAGTTTTTCCGGGAGCCCGATGCTTCGCTCATAGCGGGACTCTCGAGGGGACAGTTCTACTCACTGTTCACGCTTTTGATAGGAGTCTGCCTGATTGGTTTCGCGATCAAATCATCCGAAAAAGTTGCAAGCATAAAGGCTTGAGGTTCGTTTGAATGAAATGGCTCATTCTTTTGCTTTAATCCCTTTCTGCAACAGGGTGTCTAATTATGGAACGACTCGTGATCAATCACGCTTGTCAGCCCTGACCGGATACTCAGAATCGCTTTCATACCGGTGAATATCCGACACCCCTAACCCCATCCAAAAAACAAAAAGGAATCCATGAACAAAACTACAAACGCACCATCCATGTCCAAACAGATGTTGCGAACCTCCCGGATCGGACTGGCCGTGATTCTGATGTCAGGCATCGCACAGATGCTTACAGCCGCGCCATCCGGCGGTCCGTACGGCCCCATTCAACAGGAGTGGCCGCTGCCTGAAAAAGCTGCAACCGTTCGCTATGCGGCCCCCGATGGGGATCCCAACGCCGATGGGACGTCAGCCGGGACACCCACGACCATCGAGTCTGCCATTCAGCGCTCGACTACCGGAGATGTGGTCATACTCAGAGGCGGTGATTACCGCACAGGAAACCTTCAGCTGAACCAGGGAATCACTATTCAGCCATTCGGATTGGAACGTCCGCTTCTAAAAGGCACGGCCGTGGCCTCCGACTGGGTCAAACAGGACAATGGACTCTGGCGCACTTCGTGGGCGACCCTGTTTCCTTCGGAGCCCGCCGACTGGTGGAGGCGCGGGCGAAACGGCACCATCACGCCACCATGGATGTTCAATAACGATATGGTGTTTGTGGACGGGGTTCCCCTTCGTGCAGTGGGATGGGAAGGCGACATCACAAAGGATAAATTCTACATCGATTACAAGGCGGGTCACGTCTACATCGGAGTTGACCCGACGGATCGTCTCGTCGAAATCACCGCTTACGATAACGCGATCACACGTGTCACCGGATCGGTCCATGGTCGCGAGTCCGATCGGATTGGTCCGACAATCCGTGGCGTCACTTTCACCCAATACGCCTACAGAGCAATCGAGATTGAAGGAACCAATCCAGAGGAAGTATCGCCAGAGGCCAATCATGGCAAGATGGTCGTTGGAACAACCCTTGAGCATGTCACATTCTCCCATTGCTCTAGAGTCGCGGCTTACCTTCGCGGCGACAAGATGACGATCCGCAACTGTCTGGTCTCCGACACAGGAACCGAAGGGCTTTTTGTCCTGAGTTCATCCGATGTCTGGATCGAGAAAAACATCCTGAGACGCAATAATATGCAAGGGATGCTCGGCTATTTCCCGGCAGCTCTCAAGATTTTCAACCAGTGTTATCGCGTGACCTGTGTGGATAATTACGTGACCGAACAGCCCAATTCGAGCGGTATCTGGTATGACGTTGGAAACTGGGACGGACTTTTCATCAACAATTGGATCGAGCAATCCAACGATGGATTCTTCTTCGAGATATCCAATGGTGCAATCTGCGCTGGAAACCTTTTTGTGGACTGCAACAAGGGTGTAAGATCACTGAACTCGAGAGATGTTCATGTCTATCACAACACTTTCGTGAACAGTGTCGCCAGCTTTGAACGCACTCCGCGCAGTGCGGTGGGAGACCATTTCGGATGGCATCCCGCCAGTGGTCCTGATGTTGATGAACGGGAAGGTCACCGCTTCATCAACAACCTCATGATAGGCGAAAGCTCCTTTGTCGGTCCATTGTTGCAATGCGAGCAAACCCCTTCCCTGTGCGAAACCCTCCAGAACCCGCAAATTGCCGCCATGGGAGGAAACCTCTATGTGCGTGAATCGACAGCCAAAGCACAGCCAGTGGTTGCATGGAGTCCGCTCATAGCGGAAGCCAATTGTTCCAAGTCCTTTGAATCGATTGATGAGTTGAAACCGTCGCTCAAAGGCTTGGGCGGTTCAGACGTGGAATGGAGAAACTACCACGGATACCTCCTCAATGGCAGACTCACAGGAAACTATTCGCTCAGTGAAAAGGCAGCCGTGAAAGCGGTTTCCACAAAGGAGGTTCCTGTGGAAATCCTCAAAAAAATCGGACTGGGTGAATCCGACACAGCTCTACCTGGAGCATTTGGCAAGGTGTCCCTCTAGTCGTTAGAGGGGCTTTCTGCGCCCCATCTTGAATTCATCTCCCTATTCCATCCGGGAAAGATGCTCCAAAAGGAGCCTCAGCTCCCGGATGGCTTGCGTACGGACCTCGTGATCCGCCCACCCCCGATTGAAACGGATGGTCTCGTTGAGCGTTTGCAGTCGACGAAGAGCTGCACTCTGATCCCCGTCAGGCTCGAACACAATTTCCATCCGAAGCGGATCAGAAGGCGAGACAGCTCTCTGATCCTGAACCGAAACATTCCCGTGCAAAACGCCATCGACTAGCCCGGACAGCAAACAATACTCATCCCAAACCGATAGGTAGACAGTCGCCTCATGCTGTTCTTCACAATGATCGAGCAGGTCCAATAGTTTCCGGATTCTTCGCATTCGCCTTTTCCGGATCACGCGAGAGCCCTCACCATACCGGATCACCCATCGGCGCAGCAAGAGAATCCCAGCCACAAAAAGGATAACAAATAGAAGGATGTGTACCAACTGAGTTACCATCCAATCCGGTGACGGATCCAGTGGAGGAGCGATGTCTTCAACCTTCCACGCCTCCACAGTAGCTGGATCCGATTCATCCATCCGGGCACAACTGGCGATTTGTCAAAAAATACCGGCTCGGGTCGACAGCGCTGAACCGGTCAACCCAAACCAATAAGCCCTGATCACTCGGGAGATGGAAGTCCAAGCGGCGCACCACAGTAAACGGCGAAGTGCCGCGCAGCGGCATTCAAATAGGCCACCGTGTAGCCCTTCTTCATGCCCATGTCGTGCATGACAAGGTCTTTGGCGATAACCGTATACTGCAACAGTGACCACATCAACTGCATCCAGAATCCGATGTCCTCCTTGCTCCAGTCCGGACGAAGCTTTCCAACAAGAATCGGCAGTTCACGCTGCACATCGGCAAAACACTTCAACAACATATCCAATGCAGCCGCATTGCCATCCACAATCACGCGGGTATACAAACCTGCAAGGTGTTCCACCTTGCTTGGGCCATGGCATGCCTCCATCAAATTCCTCATGGAACGCATTAGCGCGTTTGATATCGCCTGTTTGTCTTTGGCATCCACCGACAAGAGACTCTCGAAATGGGAATTCAACTTCCCATTTTCAACGATATAACGACGGATTGTCTGCAGATATAGATTCTCTTTTGTGCCAAAATGGTAGACAAGCGAACCAAGCGCAGCCCCCGAGTCGCGGGAGATGTCCCTCATGCTGGTTCCAGCGAAACCATGCTCTCCGAACAAACGTCCGGCGATGTCGAGGATGTTCTTTTGGGTCTGAATACCCTGGGTATTGCGGACTCGTTCGATCTGGTAGGCCTTCTTTTTCATGGAGTAATCAGCGCATTCGGGTTGTAACACTAAAAAATCGGGTTCCTTCTGAACCCGTATTAGGAAGTGTGATCCATTATTTCAGAAATGCAAGAAGCAAGTGTCATAATTTGTACACTTCGAAGCCTAAAGTAAATCTTTTTAAAAAAACAAACAATATTCAGGCTTCTTTGGCGAGCTGCCAAAGCTTGATCCAGTGGCTCAACAGCCTGGGCATATCCGATAAGCGAAGCTGGGAATCGGCATCCGACAAGGCTTGCTCCGGTCGGGGATGCGTCTCCACGAATAGCCCGTTTGCCCCTGCAGCAAGCGCGGCATTTGCCAGCACCGGCACAAACTCGCGCTGTCCCCCGCTCTTCCCGCCCGCCGCACCCGGCAACTGCACACAGTGCGTGGCATCGAGCAACACCGGATGCGCTCCATACCCCTGCATGATGGGAATCGAACGCATATCCACCACAAGGTTCTGATATCCGAACGAATTGCCTCTGTCCGTGAGCCAGATTTCCTTGGCCCCGGCTTGGGTAAGCTTATCCACCACAAACGCCATCTCGTATGGAGACAAAAATTGCCCTTTCTTCACATTCACAACTCTACCGGAACGGGCCGCCTCAACCAACAGGTCCGTTTGCCGACAGAGGAAGGCAGGTATCTGTATTACATCACAGACCGATGCTACCTGTTCGATTTGGTCGGGCTGATGAACATCGGTGAGGGTCGCAAACCCGGTTCTGGATTTAACTTCTGCCAATATCTCAAGACCCGCCGACAACCCCGGACCCCTATCGCTCTTGAGCGATGTCCGGTTCGCCTTGTCAAAAGATCCCTTGAACACAAGATTCACCTCTGGATGCTCCGCACGCAGGAGGGAAAGCTCAGATGCCACCTCCATTGACAATGCCTTGCTCTCAAGCGAGCATGGTCCGGCAATCAGTAACAGTTTGTGTGGGTCGAATAACATGGATGTAATTGTGAATTCCTGGCAGTTCAGTTACTGGAAACTGAAGCATCCCGAAAAAATAGCCAAGCCGCAAATGGGGTATCATCCACTTGCGAACGACACCCCTCCAGCATCGCGAAATCCCAAGATCGGGTTCACCTGTCGTAAAACGACTCAGTTTCCGAATACGTAAACATATCGACCTTCCACAAATAGCCCGTTCTCAACAGCAGGAACAAACGGGGCTTGATGCAACGCATCCGAAACCGGTGCGACAAGCTCCTCCGGAATCCCGGGACCTGCGAAAATCGATACGCGGGACACCCGCCCCTCCACATCAACAAAAATAGTTGCCTCAAATCCGGTCACCCCAAACTCCTTAAGTTTGTCCGCCTTGAGTGGAGATCCGACCATGATGGGATCGCCTTTGCTTTTCGCATGCACGGCCAATTGAACAGCCCTAAGGTAGTGAAAACGGGCCTTCCAGGTCTGCGGATTGTCAGGATTAAAGGCATCCAACAAGACCTTCAACTGCCCAAGTATCTCGCGCACTTTTTCTTTGTTTTCAGGGGCTGCACGAATGATGGGAACGCCGTGGCGGTTGACGATCACCATCCCGGGAGCACGGTCCGGCCGAAAGCTTTCCAATCCACGTGCTTTCTGCAAAGTGCCGAATTTCACAAAAGGCCAACCCAAATGCATCTCCTTCGCCATCCGATCATTCTCCGGGCCAATGTGATCCATCCCGATAAAAATGAACTCAAACAAAGACCCATAGGTCTTTTTCAACTCCCAGTATTGCTCGGAAGCTGCGCCCAACAACTCCCAGGATTTGCTGACTCCATGGGAAGCATAGAGCAAAACAAACAACTCCGGCTCGGGCTTCCCCTCCAATGAATAGGGCACAATCTGATCGTCCTTGAGATGAACCAATACATCATACAGCCCTTTTGCCATAAAGCTTCGGGACGTTGCCCAATCCGAACCTACGGGAAGATTCAGGCAGCCACTGAAGAATCTCACGCAATCCTCGGGGCTGAGCTGATCCAACGGCAAACGCCTGCCGACAGTCTTGCCCGTTCTAAACAACGCAATCGGGCCAATCGCACCGGCAACCTCACCCTTGAAAGAGTTTCCCTGCAGATCCTTCCAACTCTGCTTTCCATCAGGCGCCTTTGCTTTCATTGCATCCAGCACCTCGACAGGAACCCCTTCCAAACATATCTGCCCGTGCCGGGCAGGGGTACCACTATCGCCCCAGGCGACAGACTCACTCATTACAAACAACGATAGGGCCGCAAGAACGATGCAACCGCCAGGATACGCAGCAATCGACTTCATGGGATTATGGAGTTAGGGGTAAGCTTGATAAACCTGATGCATCCTACCCCACTCCACCATCCGCTGTCAATCCCCCTTAACGCCATTCGTGCTTGGGATAGCGCGCCTTGAGTTCCTTTTTGACCATTGGGTATGAGGTCTGCCAGAAGCCCTCGATATCATCGGTGACCTGCGCCGGACGATGACTCGGAGCCAGAAGCTCATACACCACCGGGATCCGGCTTCCAAGCTTCACCGGCTTGGCATCGTAGAACTGCTGGATGGTCGCCGAAACAATCACTCGCCCGTCGGCCTCATAGCGAACCCTTGCCTGCCTCCCGTTCGAAAGCGCCAACCGATCGGGCGTGATTTCATCCACCATCACCAACTGCTCAGGAAGCAGCCACTCGCGCAGAGCCGGCATGACTTCCCGATCGCGGACATCTTTCTCGCTAAAGGCGCCCATGCACACTTGCTCGATGATGAGCGCCCGCTCCTCCTGCCCGATGGGCTCGATCTCATACTCAGGAAAGTGCTTCGAAACAAGGGTGATCCGCCGGATGAAGCTCTCCTCCTTTTCCCCAAAATGCTTCAGCCGGATTTCTCCTTTGACAATCTCATCCGCCAGCAAAGATGCCGCTTCTCCAGCCGGCACATCCAGGCTTTCATCCTCCTTCAGCACAAGATCACGGAATACGGTCCGGCGTATCCTTCGGACCCGCTTTTGCCAAGGGTCATACTCCACGCCGTCCTTATCCTGGAACCCGTCCGGATAGAGCTCACGCAGCCAATCCAGCTCAACCGCCGTATTCATGCCGAGCATCACCTGAACCTCCCCACCCACGTTCCGTTCCTCGATCTCGGCCGACACAAACAACGGATCCTCGACCAGGCTCTCCCGGCGGCGCACACCCTTGCGCCCATGAACCAACGCGCACCGGAGCGTTCCCTTATCGAGCCGCATCGCAAGATGGTCGGGAAATGCAGTGAGCAGGCATTTGCGCAATCGATCCGCCTCGCCCTCTCCCGCGCCCTCCACTGACAATCCCTGCTGTCTGGCGATCGACAGGAACTGCCGCGCCGCACGATCAGCCTGGCGGGCAACCTGACCCTGAATCCCCCATTGGCGACAGAATCCGGGATCGAAATCCCGCGAAGCCACCCACTGCCAAGCCTTCAGATCAGCAAGCAGATCCGATTTCAGATCCCGGTCAAGTCCGAGCAGGTTCTCGCGCTCCTCGCGGCGACGTTTGTCCTCCAATGGCAGAATCAAGCTGCGCTCCTGACTCAACGCTGCCGCCACGGTAGCCGCCTGAAGACATCCCGCTTGAGATGCCTCCACAAACAAGCGACTGTAGCGGGGATGCAGGGGAAATGCCGCCAAGGTTCGCCCCAACCTGCTTAGCCCTCCCGACGCATCCAACGCACCAAGATCAGCCAACAACAACCCGGCACGCGCCAGATAGGCCTCCGATGGAGCCTCAAACCACGGAAAATCCCGCAGATCTCCATGTCCCGATGCCTTCAGGGTGATAACCGTTTCCGCCAGATCAAGCCGACGGATCTCAGGCACCTCAAAAGGCGCCTTTGACTCGTGTTCACGCAGACTCCACAATCGTACGCAACGCCCGGGTGCTTCGCGACCAGCCCGGCCTGCGCGCTGGGCCGCACTGGCCTGGCTGATCCCCTGAACCAGCAACGTGTTGATCCCGCGTTGTGGATCGTGCACCGGGATCCGCGCAAGCCCGCTGTCTATCACGACCCGAATGCCGGGAATCGTCAACGAGGTCTCCGCGACGTTGGTCGCCACGATGACCTTCGGCTTCCCGGACGGATCCACTGCCGCATCCTGCTGAGCTGGCGGCAATTCTCCGTGCAAGGGAAGCACGTCAAAAGCCGAGCAGGCGGGGCGGCCACGGATCTCACTGATCGTCCGGCTGATCTCATAAGCACCCGGCATGAAGATCAGCGCACTACCTTCCATGCCCTGCTTTACCAGGCGACACAGCTCATCGGCAGCCCGCTCCCAAACGGGCCTCTGCCGGGAGTCACCACCTCCCCCCGATCCGGCGTATTCCACATCCACCGGATACATCCTGCCCTCCGTCTCGAGAACAACAGTTGGCCGAAGGTATCGCGTAAGATGCTCGCCGGGAAGGGTGGCACTCATCACGCCCAGGATCAGATCCGGGCGCGCGGATTGCTGCAGCATGCAGCATTGGGCCAAGCTTACGTCACTGCTGATGTGGCGCTCATGAAACTCATCAAACAATACAGCGGACACACCCCTTAACCGGGGATCATCCATCATACGCCGCATCAGGATACCCTCCGTTACCATAAGAATGCGGGTATCCTGACTGGATACATTCTCAAACCGCACCTGATAGCCCACCTCTCCTCCCGGCTGTGAATCACGCTCCCATGCGATACGGCGCGCAAGCATCCGGGCCGCAATCCGGCGAGGCTGCAGAACAATCACCTGTCCGCTCCCCACACACCCTTCGTCCAAAAGCATCTGGGGCACCTGAGTCGATTTACCGGACCCTGTCGGTGCCTGCAAAATAAACCGCCCGCCGGGTTTCACGTCCCGACGCAGCGGCTCCCGGACAGATTCTATGGGCAATGCAATGGACATCCGCGCAAGCATGAAGCTTCACGCCCCTTTGTCCACGCTTCATTCGTCTTCCACCGCAAACGGAGATCCGGCGACCGGATCAACAACGCCCCACGCTTTGGGCCGGCGATAGTAAACCTTCTCAAGAGTCAATCCCCTGGCTGGAGCCGTCACGATCCACTCCGACCTTGCCTTCATTTCGAGTAGACGACCGGCATCTTCAGGGCTGAGCTTACCCCGGCCAACATCGATCAAAACCCCGGCCAGGCTCCGCACCATCTTGTACATAAAACCGTTGGCTTCCGCACGGATCGTGATGAAACGCCCGGACCGCCTCACGTCCAGCTTACGCAAGTGCCTCACCGTCGATGCATAGGGTTTTCCACGGTTTGCGGCAAAACTTGCGAAATCCCGCTCTCCGACAAGCATGGAAGCAGCCGCCTGCATCGCGCCCACATCCAGCTTCACCTTCCCGGTCGACAAGCAATACCGGGTATCCTGTGGCAACGCGAAACCTTCACAGATCCGGTAGCTGTAACACTTACCGACGGCCGATCGACGCGCATCGAAACCGGACGGCACTTCCTGAACACTCAACATCCGCAGGGAATCCGGATACCCCACCTGCATCGCCCGCAGCATGTGCTCCGGAAGGGATTTCCACGCGGCATCAAAATGGAAAACCTGCCCGCGGGCATGCACCCCGGAATCCGTCCTTCCGCTCCCGGAGATCCGGACAGGACGCTCGAAAATCACCTTCAGCCGCCTTTCGATAAAATCCTGCACCGACTTGCCGTTCGGCTGGCTTTGCCAGCCCTGGAAATCGGTGCCATCGTAAGCACAAACCACTCTCCATCGGCGCAAGGGTATGCTGGGTGGAGTCCACCCATCCTCCCCATGAGGTGCTTCAGAAGCCTCCATCGATCCACTCGCCGCATCCGCCATGTCAGGAAACCCGGCTCAGCTATTGGCTATCTGCAACTTCGGCATCCACCGAATCCTGCGGAGCGTCAGAACCGGCTGAATCTTCTTCCTCCCGTGGCAAAAGCGGACGCCGGGGTTTCTTTTCCTTTTCCCTCGGATCATCCAGACTCTTACGTTCCTTCAGCTTGCCATCCTCGCCATACAGAAACCCCGTGAAATAACCCTCTCCGGTGTAAAGAGCCGGGAGATTGGATGCATACGGATTCCATGGGCTGTAGGGGCTGACCGAACTGCCATACATCCCATGCGGATTGAACATCGACAGCGGACTGTCCTTGCTCCCGTACTTTCCCCACTCGTTCCAAATGGAATCCGGGTCATTTGCGGGAAGCGTCGTTGAACCAAGAAACACCTTATAGTCCTCTCCGCCATATACGTCGATGCGGGTCGCCGGTTCCTCCCATGCAACAGCGGGAAACACCGCGAAAGCGAATACAACTGCCACAAACCAATTCGTCCAGTATTTCATACGTCCCTCACCATATTCAGGCTTCCATGTCCGTCAACCTACGAAAGTTGGTAGAACCCGCCACGATAATTGGTGAATTCCACTAAACAGAGGGTCATCCCAACTAACACGGCGCAACACCAAAAGCGCCATCTTACTGAAGGCAAACACCTTAACACAAGTATCCCATATCTGGCATGCATTTTGCAATTGTTCGATCCGATCCTAAGTCAGACACACCATCAACCGCGAAAACCAGACCTATCCAAATCTTCAAATCCACTGCAAAAGATCTCTTTTCCCAAACCTCAATCCGAATCCACTCATGAAAACCCGCCATCTCATCCTGGCATTTACCGGAGCTTCCGCCGCGCTCGCACTCATTGCGAATGCGCCGCAGGGCCTTTCCAATGACATGGATGACCTCTGGCTTCGCGCCACAACCGTAGCCAGAGCGAATGCCGACTGGATTCCGGGTCGAGTGGAAAAACAAGAACGGGTGATCAACAACAAGGGCGGTCTGGAGATCGACAATCAGGTCATACTCGAATTCGGTCGCAGCATGCAAGGGGCACCTCAAGTGCGGTTGGTATCCTATCTTGCCAACGGCAAAGACGTCACCTCCAAAGCCCGTCGCGAAACCGAAAGAGACGCGCTCGCCAGTCTGAGGGAGGACCACGCCAAAGGTGCACAACCTCCCTTTGCCTCCCTCGGACCTGGCGAGCAACTCTTCAAGAGCTTCGAAAAGACGGAAGTCTATCGGGAGCGTATCTGCGCCATATTCCGCTTTATCCAGACTGGCGGGGAAAAAGAAATACAGGGGCGGGTCTGGGTCGACTGCGAGAATGGTGACCCCCTTAAGACCGAGGTCGAGTTGATTTCGGCTCCCTTCAGGGACGGAAAATCAACCATCCTGGGATTGAAGCGCACTGCGGATTTCGCCCGCACGGCCAACGGAGCCTTATGCATCATGGCGGAGCGAATCGAAGCCGCGATGCGCACCAACACACTCTTGCACACTTTTGAAGGGGTCATTGAGGACACGCTCAACTACTCCGCTCACTGGAAAGAAACCTGAGCGGGACAGATGAACCCATAGAGTTCCCGTCGAAAGGAAGCGGCGGGTAGGAGGAAGAAAACAGGACCGGCAAGCCCCTAAAAGGCTTGCCGGTCTCAATTTCAGTCGGAGCCAGTACGAAAGAAAGGGACAACGACGGGCTGTCAGGTGATTCGAAATCCAGCCTTCTTAGCCCGGCTATTATCCAGGGCCAAACCCCTCAACGGTCACTTCGCCTGTATCACGAGCTCCTGCGGCATTCAGGCCGGAGGATACACAAATCCGGGTTTACCGGCCATCCAGAAATCGAAGGTGAGTGTATTCCCAGGCCAATCCTTCAACTCAATGTGTGCGCCGGTGGAGCGAGCGAACGCGATGCCCGCCGCAATATCCCATAAGCGCACGCCGGTCTCATAATAGGCGTCATAGTAACCCGCACCGACGTAAGACACCGAGAGCGCAGCCGTCCCGATCATCCTGACTTTTTTGTATTGGAAAAGTTTGTGGAAAAAGGCCTTCACCGATGCGTCGCTCCGATCCATCTCATGGGGAAAGCCGGTGCAAAGACACGCCTTTCCAATGCTATCCGCCCATTTAGGTGTATGTGGTTGCCCATTGATGCAGAACGGCAGACCTTCGCCCCCGGTAAACAACTCGTTCCGGTTGAAATCGAGCACAGCACCCACCAAGGCATCCCGCCCCCGCATCAAGGCAATACTCACGCAACAATGTGGAATCGAGCGCTGGTAGTTGAAGGTGCCATCCAGAGGATCCACCACCCAATACGGGTCCTTGCGCTCCAGTAAACCGGGATCGCCACCTTCCTCTTCGCCAATGATCGGATAGTCCGTGCGCTCCCGCAGAAACGCGCGGATGCGCCGCTCGGACTCCAAGTCAGCCTGCAGCTTGACATCATGGCTGTCCTCCATGTGAACCTTGCGGTAGCCACTCACCACTTCCTTAAGTGGAACAGCAGCCGTCTCCGCAGCCTCAATCGCAACCCTCAAAAGTGATGCATGATCTTCCATATCCCATTGGTCTATCGCCAATGACCGGATTTGATCAATGCGGAAATACGGAACCTTGAAGTCGCATTCCACTGGCTCGCGAATGATCGTTTCTATTCTGCCAGCCTGGGTGGATTGAACGGACGCTCTTGAATCCATTCCATTTTTCAAAGATTCCCTCTTTGGTCGGAAATCGTTGTTCAAGGAAGAGTATCCAACATTGCTCGCAAAGCTCGCTGGATGGTCTTGATCATGAGCTTCGTCGAATGATCTTCTCTCAGGACGATGGCTTCGGCCTACGGCCTCGCCAGAAGTTTTCTTGGATAAACAGGGTTAACCACGAAAGAAGAGGAAAACAATATTCAACCAGTAGAGTAGAGAGTGACGGGCGGCTATCGCAGAGCGATGCCTTTCCCGTCACTCCCCCTCGTCGAACCGGACGTGCGGATTGGAAGATGTCGTTTCACTCGGTACCCGCATCCGGCTCTCCTGTAAGCTTCCCATGCATAAGCATGTTCTGCGCACATTGCCACCATTGCCCTTTTTGTTTCCGTAATGGGCACTAGGCCAGGCGGAAGGCTAGGTTTTGATGCTTGCACACTTACAGTAGATCCCCTTCGCTCCAGGCTCGTTAGGCCCTTCCTCGCTACTATGGGATCATCCGACTCCCGCACGGGCGTTGCCACCCAACGCGGGCCTCTCAGGTTCCTCGACTTCTCTTTCCCTACGCGCTGTCTCCAGTCACCCCGGGGAGCCCAATGATTGCACACAGGTGTCGCTTCATCATCGGTTGCAGGCTTCACCCTATCAGACAGGATGGCCACTCCCATGTAGTGTAACGAGGCCGTACCGAGCGAAGCGACAGCCTGCAATCGAGTTCACTTGCGTTACGGCTCGCAGGTT
>Ga0209723_1003991_pt1 | contig 17062 bp, 10 predicted proteins | sample BiotimSIPDNA_2_FD_185750 | JGI IMG/M metagenome (GOLD analysis project Ga0209723, IMG submission 185750) | Anaerobic biogas reactor microbial communites from Washington, USA - Biogas_R2 time_0 SIP DNA (SPAdes) (version 2) | ecosystem: Engineered > Bioreactor > Anaerobic > Unclassified | place... | reverse complement strand
CCTCTTAAAGAACCAACGGGCTATATGAGGAAATACAAGCAGGATAATCAAGGTTGAAGCCGTAAATGACAGTACTAACTTTATCCAGAAGAAACTGCTAAGAGATCCGTTACTCATTCCTACTATGATAGCAAGAACAAGGAGTGCCAGCATGTTGGTTATCAGTGTGCTACCTACTGCAATGTTGACAGCTTTATTTTTTGCGAGTCCCAGTTTACTTACAATCGGATATGTAATCAGTGTGTGGGAGGCAAACATACTTGCCAGAAGTATAGATGTAGCTGTAGAAAACTCCAGGAAATAAATACTGCTAAATGTTCCTATAAGCATGGGAATACAAAAACCAAGAAGGCCCAGTGTGCTGCTCTTCCATATATTTTTTCGGAAATCATTCATATCGATTTCCAGACCTGAGAGAAACATAATGTATAACAATCCTGCAGTCCCAGATAAGATAATACTGCTGTCACGCTCAAGCAGATTCAGACCATTGGGACCTATAAGAACCCCTGCCAGGATCATTCCCAGGAGGTGAGGTAAACGAATCTTATCTGACAAAATTGGAACACTCAGAATGATGATCAGAATGATCAGGAATTTTAAGATCGGATCAGTTATAGGAAAGCTATATTGTAAAAGGCCAAAATCCATAAAAGTCTGTTTCTCCTCAAATTTACAATTTTTCCGATTAATACCACACTGTTTCCGGAATCTGTTACCCTCTTGCCTCTTGTTTGATATACCTTTGTACCGTATTCAAAAAGAATTTATTAACTAAAAATTATAGGCCATGGATAAAGCAAAATGGATTTTAGACCCGGCACATAGTGAACTTACTTTTAAAGTAAAGCACCTTATGATTAGTAATGTTAAGGGTGAGTTTAAGATTTTCAATGCTTCAATTGATAATGAGGATTTTGAAAATGGTAAAGTAATCGCCAGGATTGATGCATCTTCAATCTTTACAAACAATGACGACAGGGATAATCACCTGAGAAGCGCTGATTTCTTTGATGTTGAAAAATTTCCCGGTATCATCTTCGAGAGCACTAAGTTTGAAAAGGTCAGTGATGAGGAGTACAAGCTTAGAGGTAATCTTACAATTAAGGATGTTACAAAGGAGATTACCCTGAATGTAGAATACGGTGGATCAAACAAGGATCCTTGGGGAAATACCAAGGCCGGGTTCTCTCTTACTGGAAAGATTAACCGTAAGGACTGGGGACTTAACTGGAATGCTGCACTTGAAGCAGGTGGTGTGTTAGTAGGTGATGACATCAGCATTTCTGGTGAGGTCCAGTTTGCAAAACAGGCTTAAGACTTTTTGACCAGGCCAAAGCCTGGTCATTATTTTTTATCAAGGTGCTTGTAATGAGTTTGAAAATACTTAATAACATAGCGGATAAATTTCCGCGCACTCCCAGGATGCCAGTACTGTTTCTGGGTCATGGTAGTCCTATGAATGCCATTGAGGAGAATGAATTTGTTGCAGGTTTTCGAAGGATAGCTGCAACGCTTCCACGTCCTGTTGCGATACTTTGTGTTTCAGCACACTGGGAGACAAGAGGGACACAACTTACTGCAATGGAAATGCCAGAAACAATTCACGATTTTGGCGGTTTCCCGCGTGCGCTGTATGAAGTGCAGTATCCTGCACCTGGTTCTCCGGAACTGGCAAAGCTTACGCGTGAGACTGTCAGTTCTCATGAACTGACATTTGATCATTCGTGGGGGCTAGACCATGGGGCATGGAGCGTGCTACGGCACCTATACCCGGAAGCTGATATCCCTGTTGTGCAAATGAGTCTTGATTATTTGCAAAATCCAGATTATCACTATGAACTGGCCCGTCAGCTTCAACCCTTGCGTGAGCGAGGGGTGTTGATAGTAGGTAGCGGGAATATGGTACATAATCTGAGAATGCTCGATTGGCGCAAGATAGATCAGCATTATGCATATGACTGGGCCCTTGAGGCTGCCGAAAAGATGAGGCATTTCATCCTTGACGGAGACCATAAAGGCTTGATCAACTTCCGTAGTCATGGTAAAGCCTTTGATTATGCCGTTCCAACTCCTGAGCATTACCTGCCTCTGTTGTATGCTGCAGGTTTACAAAAAAAGGGGGAGGCTGTGGAATTATTTAATGATAAGCCTCTTGGAGGAAGTCTGACAATGACTTCCCTTAAAATAGGGTAGTTAAGAAGCAGTAGCCCGGTCTAGCCTTCCTCGAGAGTACGAAAAATAGATTCCCAAAAGGGCTACTAGTCCGAAAACTAAAAATGCTTTGTTGATTATCATAATAAACACTCCTTCACTGGCTTCCTCAATCGGAATCTTTCCCATAAACAGAGCAAAGAAGAAAGTGGCAATTGTCATTGAGACGATTTGTCCCACCACCCTCATGGTGCCTGCCGTTCCTGATGCCTGTGCGTAACTGTTGCGGTCAACAGAGCTCATTATCGTGTTCATATTTGGCGAGGAAAATAGGGCAAACCCCAGTCCCATCCAGATTAGTATCGCTACAATGAACCACAATGGGGTGTTACTGCTCAGAGACGAGAAGGCTATTAGTCCGGTGGCACATAGGGCCATTCCTGACGATGCCAGATATCGGGGTTGAATCTTTTCAGAAAGTCTGCCGGCTAGAGGAGAGAAAATAGCCATTACTAAAGGCTGTGCTACCAGTATCGTCCCTGCCATGTGTGCAGGCATACCCTTGATTTTTTGCAAATAGAGGCTTAGCAGGAATACGATAGCATAGGTTGAGCTGTAGTTGATTAATGCTGCCAGATTGGAATATGCAAAGAGTCTGTTGTGTGTGAATAACTTAGTGTAGAAGACAGGAAACTCAGATTTTGACTCACTACGCCAAAAGATTATGAAACATACAAGACCTACTAGCATAAGTAACCAGCCGGATAGTTCAGGAATGCGTGAGGAGCCGAAAACAAGAGTTCCAAGACCTGCTATGTAAAAGAGACTTCCTCTGAATCTTAACTGCTTGATTGCCTTGAAGCTACCGCTGTCGTCTTTCCCAAGGAATATCTGGGTGACGATAACCACGACTATTCCGAGAACAAATGACAGTACAAAAACTGATCTCCATCCTAGGGTTTCAGTTAGCACTCCTCCAATAAAAGGTCCTGTGGCGAGTCCCAGATAAACTGAGGCTACAGACATTCCAAGTACCCGTCCCCTCTGATTGGGAGGGTATGCAGCTACAAGGATTGCAGTTCCCGTAGTACTTGTCAATGCAGCTCCAATACCTTGTATTAGACGGAATACAATTAACATGGTGCCTGAATTTGCAAAGATGCACAGCAAAGATGAAATTGTGAAGAAGTACATTCCTATTTTGAAAATCCTCTTTACACCGCTAAGGTCAGCTATTCTTCCCATTGGCAACAGGAAGGTTGCCATGGTTAGCAGGAAGCCTGTAATCACCCAGCTCAAGGCAACAGCGTGCATAGAGAACTCCTTTTCTATTGCCGGGAGAGCGATATTGATAGATGATATAAGGAAGGTGCCAAGGAATGATGTAATGGCCACTATGGCCAGAATAGGTGATTTTTGCTGATTGTGCTGCATCTCGTCAAGATTAGTGGCGGCAAATATAACATTTGCAAAGCATTTCTGGTTTTGTGAACCTGGTTTGTTTTAGGGGTATAGCAAAGAGGTTGCATTCATTATGTTAATTGAATGAGAATCATGGATTAGTAGAATTCTATCACTAATAAGAAATAGCTAAAAACATAAAATAAATGTTTATTATCATAAATATCCCAGGGTCTATTCTTACTAATTTGGTATCCAATGTTTTCCATAGCAAATGAAAGTGAAATGCTTAGGAAGCATTGACGATAAAGTCCGACCGGACGTATCTATTAACAAAAAATCCAATTAGATGGAAAAGACTATTTTAACATGTGCAGTTTTTATGCTGTTAGTTTTTGCAGGATGTTCAGAAGACAGTATTGATAATGAATTCTTGCAAGAGGACGTACCCGGGCTCCAGTTGAAAGGATATTCATCTGGAACTCACGACGGTTTTTTCTGGTTTCTATGGACGGATGATAGAGGCGGTAGTGTAAACTATTCAAACGGATCTGGAGGAAACTATTCAGTTTCCTGGAACTATTCGGGTAATTTTACTTGTGGTAAAGGATGGAGTTATGGAGATTATAGCAGGGTTATAGGGTATAATGTTGGGGCTCACAGTCACACTGGTGGCGGAAGTATTGCTTACTACGGATGGACACGGAATCCTCTGATAGAATATTATGTAAATGAAAGGTGGGGAAATTCACGTCCTACAGGCGAGTATAGAGGTGCAGTAACAAGTGACGGTGGAACATATGATATTTACACCGCTATGCGTTACAATGCTCCGTCTATTGATGGTACACAAACCTTCCGTCAGGTATTTAGTACTCGTCGTTCACAGGCTCCCACAGGACAAAACCAGACTATTACGTTTGCCAATCATGTTAATGCATGGGCAAGTGTAGGTCTTAATCTGGGAAATGACTGGTCTCTGGTCACAAAATACCAAGCGTAAGCACACATATGCAGGTTTTGCTGACGGGCTGGCCGGAAAGTAATTAAGTATTTGCTTTCCGAAAGGGGCAAGGGATACCAGTGCCTTGCCCCTTTTTTTTGCTAAAAAAAAGATGTAGCTTTGTATGCTTTACGTATTTAGTAGAGGAATTTTCTTTAATTATTAACTAAAAATCTTATGAGTAGTATCGGTAACATGGTTAAAAGTTCCGGAGTTGTCCTTCTTGGGGCTGCTCTAGCGTTCAGTACCACCGGATGCAATTCAGGACAGGTTGAGAGCTACGACGGCGGGCAAAAGCCGGTGTCGGAACGCTTCGTTCATACAATGCCGGGTAACCCTTACCTGCCATTGTGGGAACACCTTCCCGACGGTGAACCAAGGGTTTTCGAAGACCCTGACAATCCAGGCAAATTCAGGGCCTATATTATTGGATCTCACGATTTGAGATATACCAGCTATTGTGGTCCAGATATCAGAATGTGGTCAGCCCCCGTGGAAGATCTTACCCAGTGGAGGGATGAAGGCCCAATCTTTACCTATGAGCATGATGGTAAGTGGGATGTTATGTACGCCCCTGACCTGGTAGAGGTAATACGCAAAGATGGAACAAAAGAATATTATCTGTATCCACACAGTCGTGGTCCCAACAGGGAACCTATGGTTGCGAAGGGAAGCCGTCCTGATGGGCCTTTTACTCCTATCAACCTGACTGAAGATGGAAGCAGAACTGTTGATGGCAGTATTCTTGGGTTTGACCCTGCTATCTTCGTAGAATATGTTACTGATCCAGATGATCCTGATTATGAAATTGGTTTCAGGGCATATGGCTACTGGGGTTTTCAAAGATCATTGGCTGCTCAGCTTGATCAAAACACCATGTATTCACTTCGTCCAGGTACAGAGATTATTGGTCGCTTCCTGCCTGCAAGTACCAGGTATGGTGAAATCAGGGATCCGGAAGGTACTGAATATCCAAGCCTGTTCCCAGGTCAGGATCCAAGGGGCTTCAACTTCTTTGAAGCATCTTCTATCCGTCAGGTAGGTAATAAGTTTGTTACCGTTTTCAGTGGTTATTCAGGTCCTGACTATGGAATGCCAAGCAGCAACTCTACACTGAGATATGCATATGCTGATTCTCCACTTGGACCTTGGAAGGCTGGTGGTGTATTGGTTGATTCACGTGGTATCGTTGTAAATGAAGATGGAAGTGGTCTGCAAACTACCAACGGTGGACACAATACTCACGGTAGTCTTCAACAAATCAACGACCAGTGGTATGTATTTTATCACAGACCACCACGTAACTTCGGTTTTGCCCGTCAAGCTGTTGTGGCTCCTGTAAAGGTTGAGTGGGATGAAGCATCTGTTGCTGAAGGCGGAAAGGTTGTTATTACTGGCTATGATCCATATTCAGAAGACAACACATGGGTAGCTAAGGATAACAATGGTAATGTATATACTGGTGCAGAAGTTACTTCTGAAGGTTTCCATATCTTCGGTCTGGATCCTTACAGATATTATTCTGCAGGTTATGCCGCATATCTTTCTGATGTAAGTATTCAAGGTGATTCATGGGATATTTGGGATAACCATATGCCTATTGAAAAGGTAAGGAATGGACACATCATTGGTTACAAATACTTCGGTTTCGGAGGTCTTGACCAGGATACAAAGGGTCTTAAGGCCTTTGAAGGAACCAAAGAAGGTAATGAAACAGCTTTCAATCTCTTCCTTGCGCCACGCACTGACAAGTCATTCAAGATCAATATCTGGCTTGATGGCCCATGGGCCAATGAAACATGGAAAGGTACCAAGATCGGCGAGATTGTAGTTCCTGAAAATGCTGCACAGGAAGTAACCAGGTTTACTGTTGATGTTGCACAGTTTGTTGACAACCTCGACAAGAAACATGCAATCTTCCTGATTGCTGAGGCTGATACCGAAGAAGAGCTTTGTGAGATCGCTGGACTTGGCTTCAGCTCTAAATTCAAGGCTATCGAAAGACCTGTTGTTCCACAAGTCAGCATAGCTGTCAACGGCACTGAAATTGAATTGCCCAAGACTCCTGTAAGGTCAACTGATTTCAATGGACTGACACATTACGGTCTGTATGAAGCCAAGGCTACAGTTGATGGCACTAAGAAGCCAAAGGTAACTGCTTCATGCGATAATAAGGATGTTAAGATAAAGGTCACTCAGGCAGAGTCTGTTGAAGGTACTGCTGAAGTGGTATTTGATTATAACGGCGTTGTAAAAACTTACCAGGTCGTTTTCGAGAAGAACTAAAATCCTTCAACTTGATTGATCAATGTCACTCAGGGCCTTAAGGCCCTGAGTACATTGATCTTATTTTTTTTATAGATTTTAAGGAAAAACCCCTATCTTGTGAGGTAGTCTGCCGGGATAGGAGTTCTTATGCCTTCCCGGTTTGACCCATTTTTCTACAATAATTTAACATTCTGATTTTGTAAATTTTTCCTTATGATTGCAAAGCTTAAATTCCTATTGATTGGCGGCTTATTCCTCTTTGGCTGCCGTTCCAACACACCGGAACCTGAACTGCACGTTTACCTCTGTTTCGGTCAATCGAACATGCAAGGTGCTACTCCTGCTGAAGCTCAGGATTCAGTAGTTGATGCCCGCTTCCAGGTAATGAGTACTATGGATTGTCCAGACCTGGGAAGGGAAATGGGTAAGTGGTATACTGCTATCCCGCCAATTAGCGACTGTAATTCAGGCCTTTCGCCAGCTGATTATTTCGGACGTACAATGGTTGAAAACCTTCCAGAACACATCAAGGTAGGTGTAATCAACGTATCTGTGGGAGGATGCAGAATAGAGCTTTTTGACAAGGAAAACTATGCTTCCTACGTGGAAACTGCTCCATTTTGGATGCTAAACTGGATCAATAACTACGGTGGCAATCCTTATGGCAGACTTGTCGAGCTCGCCAAGCAAGCTCAGGCTGATGGTGGTGTTATCAAGGGTATCCTGCTGCATCAGGGAGAGTCCAATCCTAATGACTCACTATGGACTAAGAAAGTAAGTGATATTTACAATAATCTGTTGGCAGATCTTAACCTGAAGGCTGAAGAAACTCCGTTGATTGCTGGCGAACTGCTTAGTGCTGAGTTTGGTGGCAGATGCGCTCCATTCAATGAGTTTATTGCTACACTTCCTGAGGCAATTCCTAACGCCCATGTCGTGTCTTCAGAAGGATGCCCCGGTATGCCTGATGGTCTGCACTTCTCTGCTGAAGGGTATAGAATGCTTGGTAAGAGATATGCTGAAATGATGCTTTCACTTATGAACTCTTAATAATACAGAATATGAAAAGTTCCTTACTTAATCTCATGAAAGTGATGCTGTCTGGTGTGCTCGTGATTTCTGTAATGGCAGCCTGTGCATCCAAAACTCAAAAGAGCAATGAGCCAGTTGAACCTGTAATGCCAGCCAATTACAAGGTTGTTGAAGACGGTGGAACCGGATTATACAGCGCTATTATGTATACCGATAGCACTCTTCCATCAAATACTATATTCAGGCCCGCTGATTTAACTCCTTTTGGCAATGAGGAGAAGCTTCCTATTATTGCCTGGGGTAATGGTGCTTGTGCAAATTCGCCATGGGAACACCTTAACTTCCTTTCTGAAGTAGCTTCTCACGGATTTATCGTGATTGCAAACGGACCAATGCCTGAAACAGATGATCAGCCCACTTATGATAGGTCTACTTCCCAGCAGCTGCTTGATGCTATTGACTGGATTATAGCACAAAACAGTGATGAAAATAGTCCTTTCTACAACAAGGTTGATGTTGAGAAAATTGCTGTAAGTGGTATGTCCTGCGGTGGCCTTCAAACTCTTGAAGTTGCAGCTGATCCAAGATTGACAACTATCGGAGTATTCAATAGCGGTATTCTTCCTTCTCCAAATGCCGGAATGGGTGGAATGCCGGGGCTTACTAAGGATCAACTTGAGAAAATTCATACTCCTGTACTGTACTTGCTCGGTGGTGAAAGCGATATCGCATACAACAATGGTATGGATGACTTCGAAAGAATCAACCATGTTCCAGTTTTTGTTGCCAACATGGACGTAGGTCATGGTGGTACTTACCGTCAGCCTCATGGTGGTGAATTTGCAGTTGTTGCTACTGCATGGTACAAGTGGCAGCTTAAGGGGGATGAGGAAGCCGGAAGCCTATTTACCGGAAGTCCTTGTGGCCTGGAAAGCTCGGAAGTATGGACTATCAACAAGAAGAATCTTTAAGATCAGTTTCCTTTTAAAGGAGAGCATAATTTTAGAATATACAAACGTTATTGGTTATGAGAAGAGAATTGAGATGTATACTTCTGGGACTTATGATACTGATTCCTGCAAGCGGATTGTTTGCAAGAGCATTACATAAGCAGGGACAGCAGTACATCACAAAAGAGAAGTCAGGAGCCTCCTTTGAGATTGCTGCAGGAGGAAAGGCTGCTCCTATTTACGTGGATCCTGCCGATCAGCCGGGTGTCTTAAGGGCTGTAACCTCTCTTGCAGGTGATATTGCGAATGTAAGCGGTGCCAGGCCAAAAGTTGTTCAAAAGGTAAAGGCCCCTAAGGGTGCTATATTGGTAGGAACACTAGGTTCAAGCAAACTTATTGATCAGCTTGTTGATGCCGGCAAACTGGATGTTTCAGCGATCAATGGTAAGTGGGAAGCATATATTATCCAGACCGTTGACGGTAATCTGGTAATTGCCGGTAGTGACCGTAGAGGCACTATCTATGGAGTTTATGATGTTTCTGAAAATATTGGGGTTTCACCATGGTATTGGTGGGCTGATGTCCCTGTTAGTAAAAGTCCTTCGCTGTTTGTCAGCGAAGGACGTTATCTTCAGGACTCTCCCAAGGTTCAGTACAGAGGTATTTTCCTTAACGACGAGGCTCCCTGCCTTACCGGATGGGTTAAAAACTATTACGGTACTGATTTCGGTGGACGTGACTTTTATGAAAGAGTATTTGAATTGATCCTTCGCCTTAAGGGCAACTACCTGTGGCCTGCTATGTGGGGCTGGGCTTTCTATGCTGATGACCCAATGAATAGCGAGTTGGCTCATGAAATGGGTGTGGTAATCGGAACATCTCACCATGAACCGATGGCCCGCAACCATCAGGAGTGGGTACGCAACAGGGACGGGAATGGCGTATGGAACTATAAGACCAATCAGGAAAGAATCGATAAATTCTTCCGTGAGGGTATTGAGCGTGTAAAAGGCAAGGATGATATCATCACTATTGGTATGCGTGGTGACGGTGACGAAGCCATGTCAGACGAGACTGATGTTCAATTGCTGGAACGCATTGTAAGGAATCAGAGGGCAATTATCGAAGATGTTACAGGACGCCCAGCAAGTGAGACTCCTCAATTATGGGCCTTGTATAAGGAGGTGCTGGACTACTACGATAATGGTATGCGTGTGCCGGATGATGTAATTATTCTGCTATGTGATGACAACTGGGGTAATGTGCGTCGTCTGCCCAATGCTGAGGAGCGCAAGCATCCCGGTGGTTGGGGTTTGTACTATCACGTTGACTATGTAGGAGCTCCACGTAATACAAAGTGGCTTAATGTTACTCCTGTGCAAAATATGTGGGAACAGCTTCAACTGACATACGATTACGGGGTAGATAAGTTGTGGGTGCTCAATGTTGGTGACCTTAAACCAATGGAGTATCCTATCACACTGTTCCTCGACATGGCATGGGATCCGAAAAGCTATACAGTTGACAACCTGCTTGACCATGTGTACAACTTCTGCGCTCAGCAGTTTGGTGCAGATCAGGCTCAGGAAGCAGCCCGTATCCTTAACCTGTACAGCAAGTATGCAGGAAGGGTAACTCCAGAAATGCTCGACAGACGTACATACAACCTGGAAACAGGTGAGTGGAAGCAAGTTGTGGATGAGTTTATCAAACTGGAGGCTGAGGCTCTGCGTCAGTATCTGACTCTCAAGCCGGAATACAGGGATGCTTACAAGCAGATTATTCTTTATCCGGTTCAGGCTCTGGCCAACCTGTATGAGATGTACTATTCACAAGCTATGAACCATAAGCTGTATGCAGAAAACAATGCTGCAGCCAACTTCTGGGCCGACAATGTTGAGCGTACTTTCAAGAGGGATGCCGAACTGGGATACGACTACAACAAGGTTATGTCGGGTGGTAAGTGGGATGGTATGATGACCCAGAAGAAGATTGGTTATACTACCTGGAATGATAATTTCCCAGCTGACAAGTTACCTGAGATTTACCGAATATCCGAGCCTGAAAAGGCCGTGGGTAGCTATGTGTTTGAACCTTCCAACGGCTATGTAGCCATTGAGGCCGAACACTATTTCAAGGCTGTTAACGCTCCGGAAACCGAGTGGACTTGCATTCCATATATGGGACGCACGCTTAGTGGTATGGCACTGATGCCTTATACAAAAAACACTGATGGAGCTGCACTTTCCTATAAGATGAAGTTGCCCGAAGGTGTCACAAAGGTTACTGTTCGTGTGGTAGTTAAATCTACATTGGCTTTCAGGAACCTTGACGGACACAGGTACAACGTAGCACTTGACGGAGGAGAAGCCGTTACTGTCAATTTTAACTCAGACCTTAACGAAAAACCCGAGAACATCTATTCTATTTTCTACCCTACGGTAGCAAGCCGCGTGGTAGAAAAGAAGGTGGAGCTTGAAGTTCCTGCTTCAGAAGACGGAACTCATATCCTTACCCTTTCTCCCCTTGACCCGGGTATTGTATTCGAGAAAATCGTTGTAGATTTTGGAGGATATAAGCCATCCTATCTGTTTATGAACGAGTCTCCTTCAAAAAGGGAGTTGTAATTTCTAGTAAGTCCATGGGATCGCTCGATTCCATGGACTTATTTTCCTTCTGACGCACCTGTTGTTTCAGAATGTTTTGTTATTCACATTTCTAATTAATAAATATTGATACGATGAGAAGAAGTAGGATTGCTATCCTTGCAGGGTTTGTATTTGGAGGTTTCTTTGTTGGTTTAAATGCCCAACATTCCATCCCTCCCCAGAGACCAATAATTTCTACAAAATATACCGCCGACCCGTCGCCGATGCTGCACAATGATACTGTGTTCCTATACACAGGTCATGATGAGGATGATGCAATGGGATTTAAGATGTTTGACTGGCTCCTCTATACTTCAACAGATATGGTTAACTGGACTGATCACGGACCGGTTGCCTCACTAAAGAATTTTGCATGGGTGCCTTATGATAACGGGGCATGGGCTGCTCAGTGTATTGAACGTAACGGCAAGTTCTATATGTATTGCCCTGTACCCAATGGTATTGGAATTGGTGTACTGGTATCAGACTCTCCCTATGGTCCTTTTGTTGACCCAATTGGAAAGCCGCTTATCCAGAACAGTAATCACGATATTGACCCTACAGTCCTGATTGACGATGACGGTCAGGCTTATCTGTACTGGGGTAACCCCAAACTGTATTACGTAAAACTAAATGATGACATGATTTCTTATTCTGGTGAGATCATGGTTGACCCAACAACCCCGGCCAACTATCAGGAAGGTCCATGGGTATGGAAGCGTAATGGTATGTATTACCTTGCATATGCTTCTACCTGCTGCCCTGAAGGTATTGGTTACGCTATGAGCACTAAGCCCTTCGGTGCATGGGAATACAAGGGGATGATTATTGATGCTTCTGAACTAACCCGCGGTAATCACCCCGGTATTGTTGATTATAAAGGTAAGTCCTATGTTTTCGGACAAAGCTACGACCTGCTTAAGAAGATTACTCCAAAGTTCTACGAACGTCGCTCAGTTGATCTTGATGAGATGGTTTACAATGAAGATGGAACCATCCAGAGCAGGCATTACTTCTCGGTTGAAGGCCCAAAACAGGTACACTGGGTTAACCCTTTTGCCAGAGTAGAAGCTGAAACAATGGCCTGGAGTGAAGGAGTAAAGGTACAGTTTGAAACTGAGTGGGAAGGGGACTTTGACTGGGCAAGAGGCAAGAAAATAGACGACCACAGGTTTGTTACCTTTATTAACAACGGCGACTTTATCAAAGTACAAGGTGTTGATTTCGGAACCGGTGCCGGCAAGATTCAGGTTAGCGCTTCACCAGTATATGGTGGTAAAATAGAGGTTCGTATCGACGGTGTTGACGGAAAGGTCATTGCTACTGTTGACATCAATCCTGCGCGTAAGTCAGGTATCTGGCAGATTTATGAGGCTCCCGTAAAGAAGGTAAGCGGAGTTCATGATCTGTACTTTGTATTCAAGGGAGACAAGGATCTTTTCCACTTCGACTGGTGGCAGTTTACCAGGAAGTAAACTATTGATAGATAATCTTAAAAAAAAAAAAATGAAAAAGATTTGCTTTGCCATGATACTGTCCTGCATGATTTTCATGCAGGGCATGGCACAAACAATCACCCAGACAAAACAGGGGGTAAGCGTAAAATTCGATGACGCTGAGATACATATTGACTATTACAGTCCTGCTATTGTAAGAATTGTTAAGACTCCTGCCGGACATGCTTTCAAAAAGGAGAGTCTGTCTGTTATCAAAAAACCTGAGTCAGTTAAGACTACAGTAGTAAATACAGGGGACTTCCTTGAGCTTTCCACCGGAAAGCTCAAGGTGGCTCTTGACCTAAAGTCTGAGGCTTTGACCTTTTATGATGCTGCCGGAAAGGTGCTTATGGCTGAAAAACCAGGTTCTGCTTCTTTTACTGAGTTCAATGATGCAGGAACCAAGACTTTTAGCGTAAAGCAAGGTTTTGCTCTTGAGCCTGAGGAGGCAATCTACGGCCTTGGTATTTTGCAAAACAACAAGATGTCCCAGCGCAATCAGGAAGTTTACATGGTTCAGAACAACACCTGGGACTTCGTCACATTCTTCCAGTCTGTTAAAGGTTATGGTCTTTTCTGGGATAATTATTCACCAACTGTTTTTAAAGATGATAAGTCTGAGACCTCTTTCAGCTCAGAAGTAGGAGAGGGCATAGACTATTACTTTATGGTCGGTGGCAATGCCGATGGCGTTGTTGCAGAAATGAGAGACCTTACAGGTCAGGTTCCCATGTTTCCACTGTGGAGTTATGGTTTTTTTCAAAGCAAGGAAAGGTACAAGAGCCAGTTTGAAACAGTTGGTGTTGTTAAGAAATACCGTGAACTGGGAGTGCCGCTTGACGGAATAGTTCAGGACTGGCAGTACTGGGGAAACAACTACCTGTGGAATGCTATGGAGTTTCTGAGTGACGACTTCCCCGATGGCAAGGGCATGATCGATGAGATCCACAGTATGAATGCAAAGATTATGATCTCAATCTGGGCTTCTTTTGGTCCTGCTACAAAGCAGTACAGGGAACTTCAAAAGATCAATGGTCTTTACTCCTTCAATACCTGGCCTGAATCAGGCCTGACAGCCTGGCCACCGAATATGGAATACCCTTCCGGGGTGCGAGTATATGATGCCTTTAATCCCAAAGCCAGGGAGATATACTGGAATCACCTGAAGGAGGGCTTGTTTGACCTGGGAATTGATGCATGGTGGATGGACTCAACCGAGCCCGACCACCTGAGTGCAAGGCCTGAGGATCTTGACAATCCCACCTATCTTGGTTCTTTCCGTAAGGTAAGGAATGCCTTCCCACTTGTGACAGTTGGGGGCGTTTATGATAACCAAAGGGCTGTTTCTTCTGATAAGAGGGTGTTGGTTCTTACTCGTTCAGCATTTGCAGGACAACAAAGATATGGTGCCAGCGTATGGTCTGGTGACGTCTTTACTACATGGGATAACTTCCGTAAGCAGGTGCCGGCTGGATTGAACTTCTCACTTACCGGCATTCCTCACTGGAATAGTGATATCGGCGGTTTCTTTGCCGGTGCATACAACAGGGGCTGGAATGACGGCAGTGGTGCGAAGAATCCACTTTTCCAGGAAATCTTTGTACGCTGGATGCAGTTTGCTGTCTTTACTCCGATGATGAGGTCGCACGGAACTGATGTTCCAAGGGAAATCTATCAGTATGGCAGCAAGGGCGAACCAATATATGATGCTTTGGAAAAAGCAATTAACTTGCGTTACGCATTGCTTCCTTACATTTACTCTACTGCATGGGAGGTTACCGACAAGCAGGCTTCATTTATGAGAGCTCTTGCCATGGACTTCGCCCATGACAAGAAAGTCTGGGATCTTCCTTACGAGTATATGTTTGGTCGTTCTATTCTTGTTGCTCCGGTCGTCTATGCTCAATATACACCTGAGAATATTGACGATGCCAAGACAGAAGAAGGATGGAACAGGGTTGGGGGTAAGTTTGATGCAGAAAACATCGACGTGGACTTTACAGCTGCAAAGAGTTACAACGTATACCTGCCTGCAGGTGCTAATTGGTATGACTATTATAGCAATGTGATATTTGAAGGCGGTAGGGAAATTACCGTTGAGACAACCATTGATAAGATCCCCTTTTATATTAAAGCCGGAAGCATCATTCCTATTGGTCCGAAGGTGCAATATGCTGAAGAAAAGCTATGGGATGAACTTGAGATCCGGGTATATGAAGGTGCAGATGCAGAGTTTGTGCTGTATGAAGATGAGGGGGATAATTACAACTATGAGAAGGGAGTCTATTCTACTATAAGATTCTTCTGGGATGACAACAAGAAGGAACTTACAATCGATACCCGCAAGGGTGAGTTTCCCGGAATGCTGGCAGAACGGAAGTTCAGTATAGTAAGGATTAATCCTGCAACCGCATCAGACTCAAAGACTGGAGTTGACAAGGTTGTAAGCTACTCTGGAAAGAAGCTAAAAGTAAAGTTTTAAACTAAATACCATGAGAAATGTATTCAGGGCCCTGTGCCTGTTTATTCTTGCCGGGTCATGTACTAGTCCGAATGAGACCGGTGATTTGAAGCTGTGGTATGATGAACCAGCCTCCAAATGGGTTGAGGCCTTGCCGGTAGGCAACGGTCGGCTCGGAGCAATGGTCTTCGGTGTTCCAGGCGATGAACTGATACAGCTTAATGAGAATACTATTTGGGCAGGTAGCCCAAATAATAATGATAATCCTGAAGCACTTGAAGCGCTGCCTGCAATCAGGCAGATGATTTTCGAAGGTAAGTATAATGAAGCGCAGGATTTGGTAAATGCCAGGGTTATCTCTAAGAAATCTCACGGAATGCCCTATCAGACTGCCGGAAATCTCAGACTTAAGTTTGATGGTCACGACGATTTTACTGCATTTTATAGGGATCTGGATATAGAGCGTGCAGTGGCGACAACTACCTATAAGGTTGGTGAGGTTAGCTACAAACGTGAGGTGTTTTCTTCTTTTTCTGATGGAGTTATTGTAATCAGACTGACGGCTGACAAGCCAGGCTCTATTGCTTTCAAGATGAGCATGGACAGGCCTGGTGATGTCACTGTTAAGGCCGAGGCTGACAACCTGCTTAGTATGAGTGGTTTTACAAGCGGATTTGAGGGTGTCAAGGGTGATACTCTTGCGTTTGTAGTACTTGCAAAGGTGATTAATGAGGGTGGTGAACTGTCATCTGATGAGGCATCTGTGTCACTGGCAAATTCCAACAGCGCAACTATCCTGGTATCGATAGGAACAGGTTTTGTCAATTACAAGGATATTAGCGGGGATGCCTATGCACAGGCTATGGAGTATCTCGGCAAGGCTGAAGGCCGTGATTTCAGGGCGATGCAAAAAGATCACACTGCTTTCTATCAGAACCTGTTCAATAGGGTCACTCTTGACCTTGGAAGGACAGATTCTGTAAAGAATACAACTGATGTTAGAATAGAGCAGTTCAGATATGGCAATGACCCTTCTCTGGCAGCTCTTTACTTCCAATATGGACGTTATTTGCTTATCAGTTCATCTCAGCCTGGAACTCAGGCTGCCAATCTCCAGGGTATCTGGGCTGATCAGCTATTCCCTGCATGGGATAGCAAGTATACTATCAATATCAATGCAGAGATGAATTATTGGCCTGCTGAACCAACCAACCTGCCTGAGTTGCATGAGCCACTTATCCAGATGATTCGCGAGCTGGCTGAAGCGGGATCTGTAACTGCAAAGACAATGTATGGAGCAGGTGGATGGGTAGCCCATCACAATACAGATATCTGGAGAATCACAGGTCCTGTAGACGGAGCATACTGGGGCATGTGGCCCATGGGTGGCGTATGGTTGAGCCAACACCTGTTTGATAAGTATGAATTTAGTGGTGATACTGAGTATTTGCGCTCGGTCTATCCGGTGATGAAAGGTGCTGCCGAGTTTTGCCTTGATGTACTGCAGGAACATCCGGAAACAGGCTGGCTTGTAATTGTACCATCCAACTCCCCGGAGAACTCTCCTGCGGACCATTATCAGTCTTCAATGTCAGCAGGTACTACTATGGACAATCAGCTTGTTGCCGACATTATGCAAAAAACTCTCA
>Ga0209723_1003989_pt1 | contig 17065 bp, 4 predicted proteins | sample BiotimSIPDNA_2_FD_185750 | JGI IMG/M metagenome (GOLD analysis project Ga0209723, IMG submission 185750) | Anaerobic biogas reactor microbial communites from Washington, USA - Biogas_R2 time_0 SIP DNA (SPAdes) (version 2) | ecosystem: Engineered > Bioreactor > Anaerobic > Unclassified | place... | reverse complement strand
GACTTCCAGCCATCACGACTGGAACGAAAGAACCAAACCAACTTCCGGACCGGGCTTCTCAATTCTTTGGACTCCATCCCTGTTCAACTCCTGCGAGAGAGACCAGAAAACCGATCGTCGCCCCCCCTCACAAAAACAGGCGACAATAGAACAAAAATGCCCGTTTTCACAAATACCGATCTTCCCGCCGCTCGCCGGGATTTTTGGCGGGCCAGACCTTGCCCGTTGGCGCCTCCCTGGTCGCTGCCGGCGAACAGCAGCGCGACCGCGCGGCGGTCGGCGTTGACGATCAGCGAGCCGCTGTCGCCGCCGTCGCTGAACGGGCCGTCGCCGTCGCCTTCGATTTCGATCTGGTCGTCGAACCGCAGCACGCCGATTCCGAATTCGGCTTGGACGTTGTCCAGTTCAAAGGCCGTGACTCGCCCGCGGGTGCGGCCCGTGGTCCGGCCCAGTTTGGCCACCGCGGCGCCTTCGTCCAGGAACTCCTCGCCGAGCCCTTTCAAGCGGCCCATCCCAGTCAGCTTCGCCGGATCGGCCTCGATTTCCTTGACCAGCGTTGCGACGGCCGCGTCCACCGTGTTGACGCCCGAACGTTTCACCTTGACAAAATCGGCCAGCGTGGCCACGGTGTCATCGGGGGCCGCGCCGCCGTCGTACGTGCCGGGCTGCAGGATCGCATCGCCCCGCTGGCCGCGGTTCTCGCAGGCCAGCACGTGGTTGTTGGACAGGATCGCCAACGGACCGCCGCCGCACGGCCGAACTACGGCGCCCAAGGTCCCCGCCGTGACCTTGAAATGGCCGACGCTGCAGCCGATGCGCAGCGGGCGGCAGCGTTGCTGATACCACGGCACGGCTCGCGTGCGCACGACGCCCACATAGCGGACGTCGACTTCGCCGCGAGCTTGCCGGGTGATCCGGTCCACCTCGCGGCTGTTCTCCAGCGCCCGCTGCTGAACGCGGACGGCCAAGGCAAAGTCGCGGGCGGTGTGCCGTGCAATGCCCAGCGCCAGCGTGGGCTGCCGGTCGGTGGCGGCGGCTTGCCGCTGGACGCCTGCACCAGGCACTCCGCGGCTCCGGACGCTGGCAGACAAAGCCGGCAGGATCGTTTCCAACAGGTCGGATTTCAATTCACGGACGGAGGACAGTTGCATGGCTGGTTCCTTTCTTGCCACGACAAAAACAGAACGCGGTCAGCCTGACCCCAACGCTGCGGCACGTGCCATCCACCGCAACGACTTGGGCACCGTTCGGTGCTAGCACCAAACGGAAAACAGCCACGGAAAGTCGCTGTCTAGGATGGCACAGTCGCGCGAAATGGGGTCAGGCTTACAGAATTCAATTTTGGCCGAGTTTGGTGCCAGCCACGTCGCATGACTCCGCTCGGCCAAAATTGAATTCTGTAAGCCTGACCCCGGCACCGCAACCGTGTCTTCCTCCCCGCCGCGCAAAAAGTGCCGGGAATCCCGCTGGGTGCTAATTCCCGGCCGCTGCCTTCGCTGGCCCGCGCTGCTCCACGATCACGTGCCCGTCCGGAACGCCCTGGATGCCTTCCACGGAGTTTTCGCCGATCACGGCCGCTGCCTGCTCGTCGTCGATCAGGAAGGCCACTCGCGGGCCCGGCTGTAGACTGACAGGGTACCAGAAGTACGCGTGGTTGCGGCGCAGCAGGGTCGCCTGGGCGGCGCTGGCGACGTGGTAACCGGCGAGCGCGTCGCGAACCACGTTGTGCTCGGCGATCGTGCCTTGCACGACAGCGGCCGGTTGCGACTCGCCGGCCGGACGATTACCGGTAATCAGCAGTCCGTCGGTGCGGCTGCGAAGGAACGAGTTGTGCCGCAGCACGTTGCCCAGGCAGCGTGGGAACTCGACGGGCAAACCGGGCCCCTCGCCGCTGACGACCAGCGCCCCGCAACTCGTTTCGTCACAGCGGGTGCCCTCGATGTGATTGAAGTACAGCGGCCCGATGCCGCGGTTCCACGTCTGCGGCATGGACGAAGCCAGCGTCGAGCAGTTGCCGTACAGGTACAACCCCGGCTTCCGCTGGCGCTCGACCACGTTGTCCGACAGCACGTTTTCGATGCACGAAATCCACAGCTGGATGCCCGTCATGCCGTCGATCACACGGTTGTTGACCAGGTGATTGCGATAGTAGGCAGTGTGGACCAACGCCAGGCCGTCGGCTTGCGGCGGGACGCGCCACGGCCGATCCAGCTGGTAGGTGGCCCCACGGCGGGCGACGACTTGGCGCGTCTGGCCCAGGCCGCGGCCTGCCAGGATCGTGACGAAATACTCGCCCGCCGACGGTTCGTTGGTGCCGTCCTCGGCTTCCGGCGGCCAGAACGGCGTCTCGTTTCCGTCCGCGTCGTAGGCCAGCTGCTCGCGTTTCACGCTGCCCAAGCGTTCGTCGGGCGTGGGGGCGAGCTTCTCCGGCAGCGTGACGCTCTGGACGCCAGCCGCCGCGAGCGGTCCGTAGTACGCGATCCGCTCGCAGGCCTCGAACAGGATCATCTCGCCGACGTTCTGGTCCGTGCCGGCGACGCCGCCAAAGCGGGCCCGGTCTTCCTTGTTGCCGGCGATCCAGTTGTGGTCCACGGAACCGCGGCCGGTCGACAGCCAAATCATTCTGCGTCCGGTTGGTCCGCCCGCATTTTGGCCGGGCGGCGAGCGGAAGGTGTTCTGTTCAAGGACGCAGTGGCGGACCGTTTCGTTGCGGCTCTGGAGGTAGCCTTCGGAGTTTCCTCCCCAGCGAGTGACCGAGGTCAAGTGGTTCCAGGACAGGTTGCAGCCGCGGACGCCGGACAGGAACAACGGCGTCCGGCCCCACAGATTGCAGTGGGTGACCGAACCGTCTTGGGCGTGGAACAGCCGCACGCCACAGTTCTCCGCGTGCTTGCCTTCGACGTCCCGGACCTGGACGGCGAACAACGACACGCCCTTGATCCAATCGGGATAGTCGCGGCTGCGAATCGCGACGCCGATATTGGTGCGCACGCTGCCGCAAACGGTCACGTTGCGCAGCGCGGAGTTGTCGCCGGCCAGCCACACGGCGGCCCGGTCGCCGCCTGGCAGCTTGCCTTCCTTGGTCTCGAATCGCGCGGCGTCCGCGCCCTGCAGCACGACGGTCCGCGCGTCGCTCTGCGGCGGCGGGCTGTCGTGGGGGACGCGGTCCGGATCGAGCGTGAACAGGAACGCGTCCAGGTTGATCCCGCCGCCCTTCTCGTTCTTCCAGACGAGTTCGTGCGGGCCGGCAGCGGCTTCGATCGTCGCCGAACGGCTCCACTGGAACGTGCCGAAGCTGCCCGTGTTCGGCAGATTGTCGAGGGGAACGGGGGAACCGCCGTCGACGGCCAGCGTCATGTTCTTCGAAACGCCCGGCTGATTGTAGGCACTCATTTCGGTCGCGTAACGCAGCCACACGTTCCATTTTCCCGCGGCCGGAAATTCGACCTTGTATCCCATCGTATCGCCGGGCGTGTGAATGGCCCCGACACCCTGGTTCCAGCCGGACGCGGTCAGGCAGCAAATGGCCGCGGCGGGATCGCTGGGGGCCTGGAGAACCGTGCGACCTTCGCCCCAGGCGCCCTCTACGTGGACGTCGGCAGGAATGATCAACGTGCCGCGAAGCGGAAACACGCCCGCCGGGATCTCGACAGTCCCGCCGCCCTTGGCAGCCACGGCGTCGACGGCCTTCTGCACGTCGCCGTCCTCGACGGTGATGCTGGTCTCCGTTGCCGCCGCCGGCTTGTCGACGGTCACCTTCAACGGACGGCCCCAGCCGAACTGGCCGCCTTGGCCAGCGTGTACCCAGAGTTCGTACTGGCCCGGTTCCAGGTCCTTGGGCACGGCCAGCAGCAGACGGTGCTTCGCGACGTTGTCCTCCAATTCGCCAATCTCCCAACGTGACAACCAGCGCCCAGACTGGCCCGGTTGGGTCAGGTAGACAAAGGCCCGTGCGTGATCCGGCCGCCGGGCCAGATTGCGACCGAACACGCGCCAAAGGCCCTCCGTCCCGCTCGCTTCGCCGCCGTGGGTGTAGCACCACCACGGGTTCGGCTGATTGAGCACCACCGGTTCGCTCCAGCCGGCCTGGTTCCCGACCCACACGACAATCGGGCCGTCGTAGCAACGTTCGGGCAGCGTGGCGATCAGCAGGCGACCGTCGCAGGATTGGACCTTGAGTTGGATCGCGTGACCGCCGGCATGTTCCGGGTGCGCGCCCCAGGCCTCGACCTGTTCGGTCAGTCCCTCCCCGACCAGCAGGAAACTCTGATCCGGCCCGGCCTCTTCGGAGAACGCATACACCAGCGGCGCGCCTTCGGCCGTCGGATGCTCCGGCGGCGTGTAGACCGAGCCCGGTGTGACGGGCGGCGGCACGGGAGACTCCAGCCCGATGACGAGAAACGCCAGCGCCGGCAGCAACGTACTCATGGCCCCGCTCCTTGTGTCAAAGCTCTCGGTGACAAGACTTGCCGGTGATGATCCAGCCCCACACCAAGAGCCTATCTGCGCGGCCCCCCGTACACAACAGGATTTCGAGCGAGAGGTGCAAGACGCCGGTCCGAAGACTCCGTGAGCGGGGACCTCTCGAAAGGCCGGCGTTTTCCTGGCTCAATGCCGGACTTCCACGCGAACGGCCAACCCGTTGAACGAAAGGCTGTCCCCGACGTCGCTCTGCTGCCCGGATCGTACGCTCTGAACATAGTCGTCCGTCGTGACAGCATTGAACCAGCCGCTGGCCAGGTACCCCACCGTCACGCGATGCCGGCCACAGTCCGATTGCCAGCCGACGCCCAACTCCGCTTCCAGTTGCGAGACAAGGCGATAGTCCTCAAGGTGATTGGCGACCACGGCCGTGCCGCCGAACTGGTTGACCTGTGCGTAGTCAGCCTTGAACTCGCCGGCAACGAAGTTGGCAAAGCCTTTGGCGTAGATCAGGATTCCACAGGTCGGGTTGCGGCGCTCGGCGTCGAGCCCGAACCGGAGACCGAACCCGTCGAAGTCGATGTCCGTGACGACGTCGGTCAAGCCTGTCGCAACCCCCGTGTTCTGGCCAGCCCAAAAACGCTGTTCCAGCTGCGCGTAACGCAGGCCCGCCAGCCAGTTGATCGCGGCGTCACAGTCGCCCCACAGCAGGTGCCGGTAGTCCAGGTCGACCAACTGGAATTCGATGTCCTGGGAGGCGACTGCGGCGAGACTGTTGGCGCCGCATGAAGCCTGACTGGGATGAGTCACCTGCGACGCCAGCACCCGGCCGGGCGCGGCGGCCAACCGACCTTCCGCATCGCTTTCCAAACGAGTGTACGTGGCGACCACGCTGCTGCACTCGCTGAGCGCCCGCGTTATCCCGCCGCGCATCCCACCGCCGAAATCCGGAGCAATCACACCGACCGGGCCGGTGGGCGACGAAAACGCAGGATCGCATCCCGTCCGTTCCACCGCGTAGATCAGATCGGTATTGCCAGGCCGCAGCAACAAGCCCTCCAGGAACACCCCGCTCCAGTGCTGACAGACCGGGACATAGTCCAAACAGGCGCACGCCCCCGCGCAATCGCAGTCCGGGTACGTCGCCGCTTCAAAATCAGAAGGATTTGGCAAGGCGCTTGGCAACAGCGATTCCTCTGGGGCGGCCGCCGGAGCCGCCGCCTCCGGTTCCGCTGCCTCCGGCGACTGGCCGGCAACGGTAGCCAGGAAGGTCAGGAAGAACACAGGGACAATCGCAACGATTCGCATGGCGGGTGCTCCCCTGCGCCGACCCGTTCCGGCCGGCCGCGTACGCGGCCGGCCCTGAGTCGCGAACAACGCAAACTCACGGCACCGCCGCTATCATCTGCAAATCGGTATCGTCCGAAACAACCGCGCAACTCGAGAAAAGAGGAATACCCGCCAAACTCACCCCAGCCGGTACAAACAGCCACCCCGCAACCCACTTCAGCCAGGGATCGCCAGGCAACCGACGCGCGCGAAGGACCGGGAATCCGGCCCGGCCCGCCGCGTCGCAGCCGCTGGACTGGATTCTCCAACCCGCGAGGTGTCTTAGATGGGCGCTCCGGGCATGGAGGCTCCGGGCATGGAGTGCGTCGTCAAAGCTAAAGATCCGGGTAGCCGCGCTCTGGCGACCGCGGCTACCCCAATTGCAAAGCTTGCAGAGGCCCTACTTGAAAAGCTGCGCATCGACGTTGGCATCCTCAGCCAGCAGCGACAGCAGTGCATCCCAGTCCTCTTCGAGTTCCCAGGCCGGCACATCCTGCAGCCCGCCCGCTGGTACCCGCTCGAACAGTGCCTCCTGACTGTCGTCGCTTTGAAGAAACGCCCAGACCGCAGAATCCGGGGCAGACATGCGCCCGCCGTCCGCGGGCAGCACCGCGGAGTGACCGGTCGGGGCCGTCGAAACCGGCCCCATCGGTTTGACCTCACTGACGCACCATGTATCCAGATGCCATGCCGCGACGACTTCATCCCCGACGCTCGGCGCGACGGCGGCCTCGCCCTCGGCAACCGAGTCAATCGGCGAGTTCAGACGGCTGATCACAGCCAGCACGTCAATCGGCGACAGGATTCCATCGCCCGTGGGGTCGCAAAACGGACCCACGACCATCGCGCTGCCCACCAATTGCTGCGGGCCTTCCGCATTCAACCGGTTGATCAACAGCAAGGCGTCCAGGGGACTGACCGTGCCGTCGTTGTCCACGTCCTCTGCGTCCACCGGGTTAGTATGCGAGGTGTACGGCAACGCTGCCGCGGCGACCGGCGGATCGAAGTTGCCAAAGATCGGCAAAGCGGATTGGTCGCCAAAGAAGGCAGACAGGTCGTTGCCCAGCGGCGAGGGGCTGTAGACCTCGAAAATCAACGAGGGCAACGCCTCGCCCGGACGGTCCGACACCAGAACGTACCATTCCGCCGCCTCGTCCACCGGCTGCCCGTCACGGCCCGGCGCCCAGAACACAAGATCGTCGATGCCATCCAGGTTCACGTCGCCCGCCAGGATTCGCTCGACCCAGCCTGCGATCGAAAAGACCAACGTGTCGTCCGCAAAGCCGTCGCGATCCAGATCGAACGAGACCGTATTGGTGTTGACGTCCAGCGTTGCCAGATCGTCGGCAGGCGAGCCGCCGAAGTTCCCCACCAAGGGCAAGCCGCGAAGCCCGCCAGCGATCACCGTGTCGGACGCCTCCAGCACGTTGTCACCGTCGCTGTCCAGGTACCAGCGGGTACCGTCAAACAGGCCGATCTCGTCGCCGGGATGCAGCGGGGCGAAATCGCCCGCCACCGGAATGGCATTCACCTGAACGGCGCTGACGGAGTTGAAGTCGGCCACGCCGTCGTGGTCCAGGTCCAGCAGGAAGCGGTACTTGCCCGCCACATATCCGTAGCCGCCCAGCTTGTCGAACCCCGAAGCGAACGCCGCTCCCGCCGCCGCGAAATCGCCCGCGAACAGACCGTCCGTCGTTTCTCCAAATCGGAACACCAGGTCGCGATTCACCGCATCCTGCAGCCGGCCTTCCGGATCGAACACGAAATCGCCGTTGATGTCCACGTACACCCCACCACAACAAACCGTGCCGAACTCCGGCCGGCTGTCCACGGTAAAGCGGACTTCGAAATCTCCGCCGGGTTGCCCATCCCCGCTGGAAAACAAGGGCGTTTCCAGCGGCTCAGCCCCATTGGACTCGCCGTCCAGCGCGTTTCCCGCCGGATCAACGATGGCCTCCGAGATGTACAACGTGTACCGATCGTCCGGCAACGGGCGCAGCACGTCATCGGCCGTACCGAGAGTCTGATCCGCCCCTGGATCGGTGAAAGTCAGCGTGACGATGCCCGAGGCCGCCAGACCGTCCGCAGCCGCATCGGCCGTGAACGTCACACCTTGAATCGCGATTTGGCCGGAATGGTCCCCAACCAGCTGATAATGCCCGGGATTGCTCGCCACGTCTGCCAGCAATACATCGTACAGGAACGAGTTGCCAGCCACGTCGCTCCGCAACGGTGCGTCCCAGACACTGATTACCAGCGCATTCACCGGCGGAGTCGGACCGTCCGTCGCTGGCTTGGGATCGAACAAATCGTACGGGTCGCCGCGGCCGTTGATCTCGACGTCAGTCACTCGCGCTCCACGCGTGTCGATAAAGATGTCCAGTGCATCCGGTTGGCTCACATTTCCCGCCACATCCTCCGCCGTCACCAAGATCCGCCGCACGCCGTCCAGCTCCAACGGCGTCGGAAACGCTTCCGGATCGTTCATGTCCACGGCCGAGGTCAACTCCCACCAGCCCGCCGGGAATTGGTTGGTGCCGTCCAGCGGCGTTGCAGTCGTCTGGCCGATCGGCACGTCGGTGCCAAGGTCCACGACCTTGTTGTCGTTGACATCCACGTAGACCCGGATCAACGAGTCCGCTTCGGCGACACCAAAGAACGTGGGCGTTGTGTCGCGAGTCACCCGGTCGGTGAACGTCGTCGGCCGGTCCTCGACGCCGCTGTCGCTGTCCGGATGCAGCCCATCATCCTTGGCGCCGGCAGCGGGATCCCCAAAGGCGACCGGCGGCGCAACCGTGTCGACCACGATCTCCAGGGACGCACTCCGGCTTCCCCAACCCGTCGCCCGCGTGGCCATATCCGGGTCGCTGTCGTTGTCGGCCGGGTCGATCATCTCGACGCGGGCCGAGATGAAATGGCTGCCGTCGGTGAGCGTGAAATCGGGGTCCAGGGCGTCGGTATCGAAATCGAACTCGTACACGCCGTCATCCAACTGCCGCGCGTACCCGACCGGCGTCTGCGGCAATTGTCCGGGTTGCTGCGGCAGACCCTCGACAAACACCGCAACTCGATAACCGGGAGCCAAATCCACGGGACCGCGCAACTGAGACGCCGTGAACGGGATGCGAATCACTTCGTCCGGCGGCGTATCCGCGATCTCGTTGCCCGGCAAATCGTAGCGGAAGATCCCGTCGTCCAGGCGGAACGCAACGACCGGCGTGTTGTCCCGCGTGGTGTTGTCCAATTGCGAGCGGCCCGTGTCGCTGTTGCCGGGCACGTCGTTCAGCGTGTCGTCGGTCGGCGGCAGATCGTCCAACTCCAGGTCATACGGCACCGGCGGCGGATCGTTGATCACACTGATGTTGTACGTATTGATGGCGTCTTCCGACTTCCCAAACACTCGCAGGAAATACGTCTGGCCCTGCACCGCCGGGATCCGCGTCCGCTCGTCCTCCAGGAACGCATCGCCGTCCAGGTTGAAGTCGTTCGCCCCGTCATTCGTGCCAAACTCCGGCCCGCCGCCGGCGATCAGCGTCCCGTCGCGGTCGTACAGTTGGATGTCCAGGTTGCCGTCGCCCGGCAGACCCGGCCGCACGCCGATTGCCGCAATCTCCTCAAAGAACACCTGCACGTCCAGGGTGCCGGTCACGGCCGCTTCGATCTGGAACCAGTCCTCATCCGCCAGCGAGAAAACCCCGGCGCCGGGATCGATCGTCGGGTCGAGATTCTGCCAGCGGTCGGTGCCGACGAAGGTGGCCGTAAAGCGATCGTCGTTCCCTTCCAGCGGATCATGCTTGAAGACGATCAGGCGACTGCCGGTCTCCGGGCCGTTGATGCGATGACCGTTGTCGTCCAGCACCTGCACCGTCTCGACGTTCAGGTAGATCGTCTGGAACGGTTCGGAATTGGCCGGTCCCACCACCACGGTTCCGGCGCTGTCATCCTGGCTGCGGTGCCAGACAGTCAAATCGCTTTCGCCCCCGTCGACCACCACCAGGCTGTCCCGCACCTGATCCGGCCCGCCATCCACCACCATCCGCAGACTCAACCCGGGATCATCATACAACGCGTCGCCGGTTGTCACGCGGATTTGATCGAGTCCTTCGCCCGCCAACACGCGGGCCTGCTCGACCGAGCCGCTGGCCAGCGTATCGTTTTCGATGTCGCCGTTCAGCGTAAACGTGAGCAGCGTATCGGACGCTTGCAGCACGTCGATCACGTCGTTGCGCGGCGTGCCCGGCAAATGGATGTTGTCAAAGCCGATGCCGCCGTCGACGGTGTTGTCCCCGCCGCCGCCCACGATCGTGTCGTCGCCGCTGCCGGCCGTGATGATGTCGTCCCCAAGCCCACCGTCCAAGTCATCATTGCCGCTGCCCCCGCTGAGCGTATCGTTGTTAGGGCCGCCGACCAGCAGATCGTCCCCATCGCCGCCGTCGAGCATCGCGATCGCGGCACCCGTCAAGCCAGTGGCATCCAGCACATCGTGCCCAGCTTCGCCGTACATCGCGACGTCGACCGGCGTGCCGCTGAGCGTGGTGACGCGGTCGTCGCCGTCGTTGCCATTGACGACGATGGCGTCCAGGTCCTGCGGCATGTTCGGGTTGTTCAGATTGACCACATCGTCTCCAGCCAAGGCATTGATCGTCAGCGTCGTCTTGTTCTGGAACTCGATGGTCTCGAACTCGTCCACCGACACCAAGCCTCGCGCCGCGGACGATCCCACGCGATAGTCGATCCAGTTCGAGGCATCGGTCCCGTTGACGGTCAGCGTCCCCGGAACGACGTCCACCACCGGTTCCAGGTTCAGGAAGTCGATGATCATCGTGGCCGCGCCGCCGCGATGCACCAGGCGCCCTTCCGTGACGTCCGGCCCGGGCGTGTACGTCGCCGCCGTCGTGCCAGCGACGGGCGTACCTTGCACGATCAGCGTGTCCGAATTCGTCCCGCCGTCGAACGTGATGGGCACCGTCACCAGGTCCGATTGATCCTGGGGAGCGTCCACGTTCACCGTCAGCACGTCGTCGCCGCCCCGCGTGGCGATCTGCAGCCGGCCGTGGGCATCCGACGTCGCTGTCACGGTCAACGGATTGCCCCGCGCGTGGTCGGTTACCGCCACGCTGCCGTCGGCCGGGTTGGTCACCGTGAAGCGATCCGCCCCGCCAGCCCCGTCCGTGCCTTCGATGACCAGCGTGTCAGCACCGTCGCCGTCAACGACCTGATAGTTGGCCAGCACGGCTCCGCCCAGGGACCGCGTCGCAAAGGTCACCACATCCGCGCCGCCCGCCGAATCGACTTGGAAGGTCTTCAGTCCCGTGAATTCGATGTCCGGCAGACTGTCGCTGGTCACGACGTCCCACGATGCCGGATGGGCGGCTTCGACGCGCACCGTGTTGTCGCCGCGGCCCGAATCCACCCTCAGCGCGTCGTCCGTATCCGCGCCCGCATAGCGGATCAAGTCGATACCCGTCACGTCGATCGGCGTCCCCAGACCACTGATGTCTTGATCGTCCGGGTCCATGTCGTCCGGCGCGATGACGACGTCCTCCACCGCAGCCGCGCCGTTGATGCGGAGCGTGTCCCTGGTCGCGTCGCCGTCGCCGAACACGTGAAACGTGCCGGCCGCCCGGACCAGCGGTTTGACGTCGCCGGTCGGCACCAGCCGGATATCGTCGTCGCCGGCGCCGCTGCGGATCTCGTAACTCTCGACTCCGGTGCTGAGGAGGTCGACGTGAGTTCCCGCCGCGCTGGTCACATCGACAGCGATCGCATTGCTGCCCGTAAACGTGGCTGCGATCACGTCGCTGCCATCGGTCCCCCAGGCCACCAGCATGTCGGTCTCGCCTGTCCCGTCCGCCGTCACCGTCCCGGCAGCGCCCAGATTCACGTAGCGGATGCCGAGCCACGAATCGAGTTGCAGACTCCCCGCATCGACAGTCGCGCCGGGAATGTGTACAAACCGCCCCGCCCCGGTCACCGTCAGCGTCTCGTTGTCGCTTTCGCCGTCGTACACCAAGCCCTCGACGTCGGTCACGGCAATCTCCGGCACGCCCGTCACGGTCAGTTTCCCGTCGTCCGCCGACGAAGGTGCCCACTGGACAGCATTGGCCGCGTCGTTGACACCCGTCACCGTCAGCACGTCGCTGTCGGTCGACGGATCGCCGCCCGTATCGCCGCCCAAGACCGCGATCGTCACGTCGGTAAACGCCGCATTGTTCAGGTCGACCTCGATATCATCGTCGCCGCTGTGGCCTTCCAACTGCGCCGTTGCCGCGCCCTGGTACAGCACCTCCAGTCCGTCGTTCACGCTGACCGTGAACGCCTGCGAGCCGACGCCGATCAAGGTCAGATCGTCGTCGCCGTTGGTACCCACAACGGTCACCGCCAAGTTGCCCGGCAACGCCGAATCGGTGACGCTGACCGCCTCGATCCGGTCGAAGCTGACCCGCTCGTTGCCGTCCAGCGTGAAACCGCCCGCGTCCCGTTCCGGACCCGGCACAGCCAGCACGCTCGTGTCCGCCGTCACGTGCAGCGCGTCACCCGCCTCGCCCACCGGATCGCCCCCGTCAATAAACACCGGGATCGGACCGCTGGTGACGTTGAACGTGTCATTACCTGCCAGGCCGTGGACCGTCACAGCCTCCGTATCCCCATCGAACTGCACCCGGCCGCCGACAGCGCCGGTATTCACAAACGGTGCGGCCCCCGACAAATCGACTGTGATCGTGTCGGCACCGCTGGTCGCGTTCACGATCAAGGTGTCCTCGCCGCCCGTCAACTGATCGACGATCACGCCCGTCGCAGGCAAAACGTCCGAGTACAGCACAACCGGATTGATGCCGTTGTTGCTCACCACCCCGCTGGTCGCCGTGGCGGGCGTCACGACCGTCTCATCGTCGCCGCTGGTGGCCTTGACCGTCAGTTGCTTGCCGTTCGCGTCGGCATCCACCGCGAGCAAGCCGGTGTAGTTGATCGCAGCGATGCCGTAGCCGGTGACCATCGCGTTGCCCAGGTCGACAACGACGTCGCCCGTCGCGCCATTCAGATCGGCCAGGTCATCCCGATCGCCATCCCCGCCGTGCAGATTCAGTGCCGTGTAGGTGAAGTCCTCGCTGCCGTTCACGATAAACCGATCGTCGCCGTCATAGCCGTTCAGCGTCGCCTTCGGCAGCGACGCCGTCTCGACCGTGGCCCGTCCGGCGATCGTCACCGTGTCGTACCCGTCAGCAAAAGCAATCGCAAACACGTCGTTCGCCGCCGTCCCATTCACCGTGACATCGGCCCCAGCGCCTTCACTCGTCAGCCGCACAAACTCGCCGCTGCCGTACCCGTCGAACGCAATCGGCACCCCCGACGAACGGATCTCGCCCTGATCCGCCTCCGCGCCAGGATTCACCGTGTAAATCGTCGAGCCGCTCACCGCCAACCGCGAACTCGTCCGCGCGTTGACCGTCACGTGTTCGAGCGTCTCGAACGTGACGGTAACCGGTTCGGCCCCAACGATCGTGCCCTTGTCGGCCCCCGTGTGATTGACCTCCACCGTCGCCGCCGCCAGGCCGTTCACGATCAGCGTATCGCTCGCCGTCGGATCGCCGCCGTTCACGAAAATGCCGGTCAAGCCGGCCGGCATCGACGTGCCGTTGTTCAGATGAACGACGTCGCTGCCCGCCAAGGCGTTGATGGTCAGCGTCGTCTTGTTCGCGAACTCCAGATTCTCGAAACCGTCGATCGAGACCAAGCCGCTATTGGCGCCGCCGACCGGATCCTCGCCATCGTTGGGACCAAGGCGATAGTCGATCATGTTGTCCGCGTCCGTCGCGTTGACCGTCAACGGCCCGGCCACGATGTCGATGACCGGTTCGAGCGCCTGGAAGAAGATCGTCTGCGTCCCGGCCGCTGCCGTGTGCATGACCGAGCCGGTATCCGCTTGTGGTCCCACGTTGTACGTGCTGCCCGTGACCTCGGTCGAACCCAGCAGTCGCAGCAAATCGCTCCCGGTACCGCCGTCGAAGCTGATCCCGCTGGGCAGGGCAATCAGGCCCGTTGAATTATTGACGTCGAGCTGATCGTTGCCGCCCAGCGTATTGACCTGCAAGCGGCCCAGCGTCCCCGCCGTTTCCGTCACGGTCACCGTCCCGTCCGAGACCGCGACCGACGGAGTGCCCGCCGGGTTGGTGGCCGCGTACACATCTGCCCAGCCGTCCGCCCCTTCGATCACCAGCGTGTCCATCGCTCCGCCCGCCAGTTGATAGTTGCCCGGCACCGCTCCGCCCAGCGCCCGGGTGGCGAACGTCACCACGTCCGCTCCGCCGTTCACCGCCGCGTCTACCGCGAACGTATTGACCTTGGCAAACTCGATCCGCGGCAGGCTATCCGAAACAACCCAATCCCCGTTGGTGCCCCGCTCGACCCGCACCGCGTTGTCCCCGCTGCCCGGATCGACGATCAGCGCGTCGTCCGTATCCACGCCCGCGTAGGTAATGAACTCGATCCCCATCACTTCGATGGGATTCGGCGACAGCCCCGCCACCGTCTGGTCATCGCTCTGTGTCGCATCCGGCGCGATGACGACCGTCTCCGGAATCGCGCCCGCCGCGCCCGTCAGGTTCAGCGTGTCGCTCCCGCTTCCCGGCCCGCCGCCGAAAATCTGCACGGTCCCCGTCACGTTCACGGTGGCCGTCAAGTTGATATCATCATCCCCTTCGCGCCCGTCGAACACGTAGTTCTCGATCCCGGAAATCTTCCAAGTCGCAAACTCGCCGGCTGAGTTCGCAAGTTGCACCTCCGCGGCGTTCTGACTCGGGAAACTCACATCGAAGGTGTCACTGACGTCGGAGCCGGCGACCACGATGCAGTCATCCGTCGCCGCCGTGCCACTCACCGAGATCGTATCACCCGCCGCGTAGCCGTCGAACGAGATCGGCAAAGCGGCCGTCAGGACCGTCCCCTGATCGCTCGCCGGTCCCGGCAGCACGGTGTAATCGTCGCTCCCCGCGAACTCAAACTCGCTGCTGGCCCCCGCGTTGACGTGCAGCGATTCGATCGTGTCGTAATCAATCAACGCCGGCCCCGCTCCCACGATCGTCCCCGCCGCCGCATCCACCGTGACCTTGGCAGCCACGCCGTTGACAATCAACCGATCCGCATCCTGGGGCTCGTTCCCGTGAACGAACAACGTGCCCGAAAACCCCGCCGAAGTCCCCGCCACACTGATCGTGTCATTGCCCGCCAAGCCATCGATCGTCACATCCGTCTTGTTGCCGAACTCCAGCGATTCAAACGCATCAACCGAAATCGCTCCGTTCGTCCCGGCAGCCTGATACGTGATCGAATTGACCGCATCCGTCCCCATCACCGTCAACGTTCCGGGAACCGTATCGACCACCGGCTCCAGGTTGACGAAGTCGATCGTCATCACGGCGGCACCCGCCGCATGAACCAGCCGCCCCTCCATCACCGCCGGCCCCGGCCGGTAAGTACCCGCCGTCGTCCCCGCCGCCGGCGTGCCGCGCACGATCAGCCTGTCCGAGTTTTCTCCGCCGTCGAACGTGATCGGCACGGTCAGCAGATCGGAGCCGGCCCCCCCGTCGTCAACATCGATGATCACGACGTCATCCCCGCGGAGCGTATCCATTTCCAGTCGGCCGAGTCGCCCTCCGATTTCCGTCACAGTGACCATGCCGTTACGTTGGTCTGTCACTGCCACCGACCCGTCCGGCGGGCGGACGACCAGAAATTCATCGTTCCCTCCGTCAGTGCCTCGAATGGTCAAGAGATCTTCTTCGCCGTCGAGCAACTCGTAGGAGCCATCGCGCGTTCCAGCCAGAGACAGCGTTTCGAAGACGATGCGATCTGCTCCAAGTCCGGAATCCACGACGAACTTTCCGAGACCCGTAAAACCGATCGGCGGTAGACTGTCGGAGAACACTACGTCTGCGGTCTTGTCCCGAGTGATTCGGGCAGTGTTGTCGCCATCACCCAGATCGATGGTCAAGTCATCCTGGAACAAACGGCCACGGTACAGCAAGTACTCGAAGCCAGCCGCGTCAATTCTCGCTCCCAAGCCGGTGATATCCTGAGTCCCGTGATCGAGCGGGTCAGCCGAAATCCGCACATGATGAACCGCATCTGGGTCCGGCTCCAGGATCAAGCGGTCCCCATCCGCCAAGCTTCCCTTGCCCGACACGTGGAACGATCCACCGTCAGACACCAAGATGTCGCCAATGACGTTGATCTCGTCATCACCTTCCCCCGCATCGATTTCGTAGGACTCAATGCCTTGCGACTCCCAGCGGATCCACTCTCCCACTTGATTGAACGTACGAAGCGTTGCGCCGTCCGTGGCGAAGAACGAGATCTCTATGTCGTCGTCCTGGGACGTCGCGGCCAAGATCAACTTGTCGATACCGCTGACTGGACCGCCAGCAGGCACTGCGTCGCGAACCGAGATGCTTCCGCCAAGACCCAGATTTGCGAAGTGCATCGGAAGGAGCGAAGTGCCGTCGGTTGATCCAGACGCGGAGACCCTCACCGATCCAGCATCCAAGGTATCCCCAAAGGCCGCAACGAACGTGTCCGGCCCGTCGTTTCCCGATACAATCAGTTGATCGGCCTGACCCGTTCCCACATAGTCGAGTAGCTCGATGTCCGTCACCGTCATGCTCTGCCCAGCTTGCGAGAAACCACCGCCGTTCCATGCGCTCGGCCCCCAATACGCAATGCGATCCGCACCGTTGACGATGAGCCTGTCCAACTCATAACCAGCGGTGCCCCCGCGAATGTCGATCCGAGTCGACACGAATGGGCCCAAGTCTGTGACAATCTGATCGGCCCCGTTGAGACCGTCGACGATCAACCGAGTCACGCTGTTGAACTGTATCTGCGGCCCGCCATTCACCGTGACGATCAGGGTATCCGGGCTGCTGCCGATTACCGTGATCTGGTCGGCGTCATACGTGCCCATAATCGTTACTTCTCCCGCTGCCCTCACGACGATCGAATCGACATTGTCAAACGAAACGGGGGCCAGCGCGTCAACCAAGAGCACGCCTTCGTCGGAATGAGGACCAGCAGCAAAGCTCACCACGCTGTTGGCGCCTTGCACGGTTAGGGCATCGTTATCGGAAGTTCCGATCGGTTCACCACCGTCCACGAAGACCTCGGAACTCGGCAACGGAGTCACTTGGAAAGGGGTGCGATCCCGGAATATGGCGACGCTTGGTGCCGGTTAGCTTGTTACGTGTCCACATGTTACGTTGTTTGCGGACGGTTTCGCGTTGGAGCTTTCAACTGGCAGTACGGTGAAACTCGGTGCATC
>Ga0209723_1003984_pt1 | contig 17073 bp, 13 predicted proteins | sample BiotimSIPDNA_2_FD_185750 | JGI IMG/M metagenome (GOLD analysis project Ga0209723, IMG submission 185750) | Anaerobic biogas reactor microbial communites from Washington, USA - Biogas_R2 time_0 SIP DNA (SPAdes) (version 2) | ecosystem: Engineered > Bioreactor > Anaerobic > Unclassified | place... | reverse complement strand
ATTCTTGATTGGAGAGGTGAAAAAGAATTGACGGATAAGAGCCCTTTTAATCTTCAAAACACGGTCATGAATACCTTGGGGATTGAAATAGTGGAGTATACCCCTGAAAGGGTGGTGGCCACCATGCCGGTCACACCCAAGACTCATCAGCCCTTTGGGATCATGCATGGCGGTGTATCAGTGGTGATAGCTGAAACGGTGGCTTCAGCAGGCAGCTATCAGTTTATTGATCCCAAGACCCAACAGGCAGTGGGACTGGAGATCAATGCCAATCATATACGCAGTCAAAGAGATGGCATCGTCAAAGCGATCGGAACTCCAGTGCATATCGGACGCGCCACTATCATCTGGGATATCCGCATATATAATGAAGAAGAAAAGTTGGTGTGCATTTCCCGCTGTACTATGATGGTAATACCAGCTAGCTAATAGTAGCCTAATTGATTTTTCTCCCGGTAACCTAAAACGGCCGATATCATCTGAGCAGCATGCAACACATCGGCCTGGCAGGCTGCCAGGGTATTTTCATTTACAACCTCTTCTCTAGGTCCCGACACACTGATAGCAGCTACTATTTCTCCGTTCGCTCCAAAGATAGGCGCCGCCACACAGCCAGTTTCCAGCAGGGCTTCGCCACGATCAATGGCATAACCCTGCTGACGGATGTTGTTCAATTCCTGTTTGAAGCGCTCAATGTCAGTGATGGTGTTCTTCGTTATCGGCATCAGTGGCTCGTTCTGAAGATACTCCTCTATTACCTGCGGTGTTTGCCAGGCCAGCAGGACTTTGCCCACACCAGTGCAATAAGCAGGAATACCGGCTCCTACTCGGGGAGCCATGACACCGCTGCCTCCGCTGCGGGTACTGACCACCAGGATCGCCATGCGGCCGGCATAGATAGCCACATGTACGGTTTGTTTGTAGCGATCTACCAGTTGGCGTACCACTGGTTCTGCTGCGGTCGTCAGTTTGATATTGCCGGAATAAGCCATGCCTAGTTCGAAAACCTTGACACCCAGGCGGTACTTACCGTTCTCCCCCAGATACAAAAAATTTTCCTTTTCCAAGGTCTTAACCAGTCCATGCACGGTGCTTTTCGGCAGTTGCACCTCCTGACTGATCTCGGTAATGCCCCATTCCTGTTTCTCCCGGCTGAAAAGGGCCAGGATGGATAAGGCTCGCTCCACCGACCTGCTCATTATAGATCCTCTCCTAATTATCGCTACTGCAAGTTTGAGGAAGGAAGGATAAAAAGTATCGGTCATTCCGAGGCGTAGCCGAAGAATCTATTACTGATCTCAGGGGGAAAGATCCTTCGGTCGTTCCTCTCTCAGGATGACATTAAATATAGCCATCCCCAAACTTGCGCTTTTTCTTACACGATACCTCCTGGGAGGTTTTTGGTCAACCAACCACGAATATAGTGACCTTCCGCGGCCCATGCATACCTAAGACGACCTGTAAGGCTACATCAGCGGTGCGACTAACTCCCGTCACCAATGTCCAGGCGGTTGACGACAGGCCACTGTCAAAAAGCGAAGCCAGGACATATCTATCCTTTAATATCTGATCTCTCTTTACAATACACACATAGTGATCGGGAGCATGAGATACCAACCGTTCATTAGAATGACTGTGTTCCAAAACAACCGTGCCGGTCTCAGCTAGAGCATATTTACATCCCGTCACCCCCAGGCCGGCTTCCACTACATAGCTGCGGTAATTTTCCCCTGGTAACTGGGCGATAGACTGTACTTGGCTTTTCGTTTGCTGACTTAGCTGCTCCCAATCAATTTCTTTTAGGTTTTCCTCATCGGTAATAACAATTTTCTGCAACTGCTCCTCTTGCACTATCTGTACAAGTCTATTCTGCACTTCATCTAGACTGCCTACTTCTTCCACCTGTGCTCCGGCAGCAGTAGCCTTACTAACAAACATTTCGACATCTCCGGAAACAATACTGGCCGGTGTACTTATAACCTCCCTGGATGATGACGGCTTAGTCCAGGTAGCGGAGTTTAGACGTTCCAAAATCATTGCCCGACTGCTCATTATCATCCCTCCTCATTCTGAGCTGCTGCTTCTGGATGAGCAACTGCTCGATCAGCAGTTTGCCTAGCTTCCTCTTGTAGTTCATCCTGCCAGCGTTGTCGGAAAGTTTTTTCCGGCATTTCAGGAAAGTCGCGACATCTGAACCACCCTGACATAGGGCCTGGCATTTGTGTTATATACCCATCCTGGCTGCGTTGATTCAAAAAGCGGCGAGCGATCTTAACACCCGCTTTATAAAGACCTGGGTTCTGCATCCCCCGTGCTAGGATCTTAAAGCCGCTACGTTCCTTTATGCATATCCGGGTTCCGCCAAATCTGTCATCACCTTTTACTTTCATCTGACGATAGTGGGTCATAATATCCAGATGAGACATTCCGGAGGGACAGACCGACTGGCACCCCCCACAAAGGGTGCAAGCTTCGTAGAGATCCCGAGTTCGATCCAGATCCATGATCACAGGCGCAATAACATTGCCTATGGGGCCAGGATAGATCCAACCATAAGGATTGGCACCTATCCGCAGGTAAATGGGACACTGGATACCACAGCGCCCGCAGCGAATGCAGCGCAGGGCATCTTTTAAGAGGGGATCTTGATAAGCGATACTACGGCCATTGTCAATGATAACTACATACATGGCTTCTGGGCCATCAACCTCTTCCGCCCGGCGCGGTCCGTTTAAGACCGATACATAACTGGTAATGGCTTGACCAGTACAGTTTCTGGTCAAGAGACCCAGTAAATGAAAAGCATCAGCAAAATTAGCGCAGACCTTTTCTATACTCATCAAGGCTACATGAACTCGGGGAGCCGAAGTGACCCAGCGTATATTGCCCTCATTTTCTACCAGCATCAGACTGCCGGTGGAAGCGATGGCCTGATTTACACCGGTAATACCCATGTCAGCTCTTTCGAATTTATCCCGCAGGTAAGTGCGCACATAGCTTACGATTTCTGTAGCCACCTCAGTATAGGGCATATCGATGTGCTGTTGCAGGACACCGGCAATTTCCTGAACCGTCATATTAATAGCCGGACCTACAATATGAAAGGGCAAGGTACCACGCAGCTGGACAATAAATTCGCCTAAATCTCCCTCATAGATCTTAACCCCGGCTTCCTTCTCCAGGAAATGGTTCAGCCCAATTTCTTCGCTGATCATTGATTTACCCTTGCTGATGGTTTTGACCTGGTGCTTCTCTACCAGGCCTTTTACCAGTTGGCAGGCTTCCTCAGCATCAGCAGCCCATAACACCTGTATGCCGTTGCGGTTAGCATTGGTCTCAAACTCTTGCAACAGTTCTGCCAGGTTATTCAGGCTGTTGGTGCGAATCTGGGCTCCTGCTGCCCGGGCCTCATCCTGAGCAGACCCATCTCCATAAGCTGTCATGGCAGTATCACATAGGTAATTGAAGACTCCCGCTACCATAACAACGAAGTCGCGTTGGGCAACTTTAGCCACTTCTATTTCGGCTACGCTCTGGAAATTTTCTGGTCGCAGATCCATTATACCCCCTCCTTTCTACACGCTTTCCGCCAGAACTTCCGCCAGATGTTTGACCTGCCGCCCGGGGTGATTACGATGCAGGTAACCACGAATGTTCAAAAGACATCCTGGATCAGATAGGACTAACAGATCAGCTTCGCTGGCCAAGAAGTTCTTGACTTTATCACCTACGATAGCTTCCGAAATATAGGGGTATTTAATGGAGAACTGTCCACCAAAACCGCAGCAGACGTGATCATCCTGCATGGGAACCAATTCAGCGCCATGGACGTTTTTCAGCAGGGTCTGGGGCTGGTGATCTATCCCCAGAGCACGGAGAAGGTGGCAGCTCTTGTGATAGGCCAATTTGCCGCTGAAGTGGGCATTAACATCTTCAATATGAGCCACATCCACTAAGAACTCTGACAGCTCATAGACTCTCTGCCCCAGCTCAACAGCTCGCCGCTGCCACTCCGGCTCATCCTCAAACAGACGTGGATAATCATGGCGAATGGTACTCACACAAGATCCCGACGGGCTCACCACGACTTCATCTTCTTCAAAAATACTTATGAAGCGGCAGGCCGCATCCCGGGCCAGGTCAAGATGCCCGGCAGTAATGACCGGCTGTCCACAGCAGGTCTGTTCTTCATGATATTGTAGGTCAAATCCCAGTCGAGCCAACAGCCGGACAGTCGACTCCCCTACTGATACCAGTACTGCATCAACCGCACACGGAATAAACAGAGAAACCTTACTCATCAAATCACTCCTTTTAGCCAGCAAGCCATTACCGGGTTTCATTACTCCTGTGAAACATTTTCATAAGCCTGAGCTAACATGATGACCGGATGAGTCACTTGCTGACTGTTGAGGCTTGCTGACAGATAGAAGCGACATACCGGACATTGGGTGATCACGGTCTGGACTTCACTGGCCTCGATCTGCTCTACCCGATGGGAGCGAATTCTCTCTGATAGATCACGGTGTTCCATAAAAAAGGTACCCGCTGCCCCGCAACATTTCTCGGGATCCGGCAACTCGCGCAGTTCAGCACCGGGAAGGTTGCCCAGAAGTTCTCGGGGCGCATCCACGACCGTAGGGGACCAGCCTCGGTGACAGGGTACATGATAGGTAAAAGAGGCGTATAAAGAAGCCGGTCTATCACTCAAACCTTGTTGTTGCAGGAAATCAGTTATTTCATAGATTTTACCGGCCCAAGCCTGGGCTTTCTCCTGGAGCGGATCCTCCGGATTCAGCATTTTACTGAATTTCTCCTTGATCATCATGCCGCAGGATGTGCAGTCGGTAATGACCGCATCCACGTTGTCTAGATCGAACAGATTCAGATTAGTGGCCACCATCTCCCGAGCGGCAGCCAGGTCTCCCTCTGCCATAGCTGGTATTCCACAGCATACCTGACCAGCAGGTATCACCACTTCCCAGCCATTACGAGTCAGCACCTGAACTGTGGCTATGCCGGTATCCGGATAGAGAAAATTGGTGCCGCAGCCCACAAAATAGGCTACCCTGCCGCGCTGCTCTCCTTGAGCTGGGATAGTCCCACTATATATCTGACTGAAGGGTTTACTGGCCAGTTGGGGCATCTCCCGGGCGGCCACACCCATCTTTTGCACCAATGAACCAGCCTTGCCCATCAAACCGGTCAGGCCTCGCTGTTGCAGCATTTTACTCATGACAAAGCTTTTTAGGCCGCCCAAGGTGCTTTTACCCGTTTCAGCACGGGCAGCAATGATTATCTCATCCACCGGGACTTTGCTGGAACAGGTCTGGGTGCAGTTGGTACACAGCAGACAGCGATCCAGTATTTCTCTGAACCGAGGAGTGGAGGGCATGGTCTTTAAGATCAACACCTGATTGATCAAATTAAGGCGGTTGCGGGCCACATGGCTTTCCAGCATATCCTCCAGGTAAACCGGACAGGTAGCCTGGCAATACCCACAGTGAGAACACTTGTTGATAATAGCCTCATAATTCTCCAGTTTCAGCATTACTGAGCCCCTCCTTCCACCCATATTTTGCCGGGGTTCATTATACCGCGAGGATCAAAAGCGGCTTTGATCCGCTTCATCAGCTCGATCTGAACCTGATCCAATTCCCAGGCCAGGTACTCCTGTTTATGAATACCTATACCGTGCTCGCCAGAAATGGTGCCGCCCAATTCCAAACCACGGCGTATCATCAATTCGATAGCCTTATTGGCTCTAGCTGCCATTTCGTCATTTATTTCAGTCTGCAGAACAGTAGGATGCATATTGCCATCACCGGCATGGCCAGCCAGCCCGATCATGATACCTACCGAAGCAGCGATTTCCTGTACGGATCTTACTAAATCCGGTATGCGACTGCGGGGTACGGTAATGTCTTCACTGGTGCACCGGTTAAAAATAGTCATGATGAGAGGGTATATATTGGACCGGGCGTTCCAGTATGACTGGGCGGCTTTCTCATCCAGGATCTCCAGCACTTCCTGGGCTTTCATATCCCGGCAGATCTCCTTGATGGTTTGAACATCACTTTCCACCTGAGCCGGAGTGCCGTCCATTTCCATCAATAAAAATGCCTCTCCATCAGTGGGCAGAGGCTGTGAGACATAATTATTCATAACGGTTATGGCTAGTTTGATCAAGAATTCCAGCATGGATGGTACCGCGCCTCGGGCAATGATCTCCGATACTATTTCTGCGGCCTGATCCAGGGTCTCACACACCACTATCACAGTTCGATGAGCAGGGGGCAGGGGCACGAGGCGAACAGTGACCCCGGTTATGATGCCCAGGGTACCTTCCGAACCGGTCATCAGATGAGTAAGGTCATAACCTACCGACTGTTTAACAAACTTGCCTCCGGTTTTGATCACGGAACCATCTGGAAGCACCACTTCCAGACCAGTAACATAGTTTCCGGTGGTGCCATACTTGACCCCCCGGGGTCCACCCGCCCGAGTGGCTACATTGCCTCCCAGAGTGCAGACGCTCATGCTCTGGGGATCGGGCGGATAAAAGAGACCTCTTTCTTCTACGGCCCGGTGGAAGTTCTGTAATACTGCCCCGCCTTCCACCTGGGCCACCATGTTGGCACGATCGATCTCCACAATGCGGTTGAGGCGCTTGGTGTCTACCACAATACCGCCTTTGACCGGGGTGGCTCCTCCCGACAAGCCGCTGCCAGCTCCCCGGGGAGTGACCGGAATCTGGTGCTCATAGGCATAAGCCTGCACCCGGGCTATTTCTTGGGTTGATGACGGCAATACCACTGCGTCCGGCAGTTGAGTCCTAAAGTAGTGAGTAGCATCATTGGCATAAGCCAAAAGGTCTTCGGGTTGGAATAACACATTGTTGTCGCCGATCAGGCGAGCTAGATCCTTGACTAATCCACTCATTATATTCCCCCCTTAGGTATAAGGCCTTTTGTTTACAGAATATTCGGACAATGAGGTTCGTAGACCCCCCTGGGGACGGTTTTCCGCCCCAGGACAGGATTGCTAAACAGCCAAACTATTGAAGCCCAGGTCGAATACTGTTTGATTCAGTTCATATACTTCACCCTTAAAACGCTGGTTCAATACCTGAACATAGTCTTCCGCCTGCAGAGGTATTTCCGGCATAGCTGTCAGTGCTCCCATCAGCAGGATGTTGGCGGCCTGAGCATTGCCGGCTTCCTGAGCCAGACGGGTGGCTTCTAATATCTGGACTGAACCACATAAATACTTGAGTTCAGCGGCAATAGCATCTATTTCCGGATAGACCGCCTCCCCGATCAATACCCCCAGGGGATAGTTGGGGCGAGGATCAAAGACTACTTTAGTGATTTTACTGGCGTATTCCCTGGCTACCCGCAAAGTCTCAATAGGTTCAAACCCGATAATGATATGGGCTTCTCCCCGGGGTATGAGGGCACTGTACTGCTTTTGAGCCGAAATACGCACATGGCTCATAACCGAACCGCCCCTCTGGGATGCTCCATAAGTCTCTCCTACCGTAGTATAGTAGCCTTTTTCCACCAGGGCAGAGGCCAGCAATTCAGATGCCAGAATATTTCCCTGGCCTCCCACACCACAGATGACCACATTAAGAGGATCTTTGCCAAGCTGCACACTCATCAGGCTTGCCCCCCTTCTACCTTTATAGCTCCAGCCGGACAGAGACTGGCACACACTCCGCAGCCGATGCAGACCACTTCGTCAATTTTGGCTTTTCCGATCTCGTAATCCCAAATATTGCCCGGACAGCCCCAGGTTTTACTACAGAAGCGCCCACAGCCGCATTCATCACCCCGGCAGAGGTCAGGATCCACCCAGACTTTACGGCGGCCTTTGGTGCGCACGGCCAAAGTGGCACAGGGTTGGCGCAGGATCAATACCTTCAGGCCTGGTTGCTTGATCAGGTCATAGACCAGCTGGGTAGTGGCTTCGATCTCATAAGGATCAGCCACCGTTACCGAGCAGCCAATGCCTTCAACAACTTTTTCTATGGAAATTGCATTGGCCGGTTTGCCCATGCAGTTGAGGGGAATACCTGGATGAGGCTGGAAACCCGTCATGGCCGTAGCTGAGTTGTCCAGGATCACAAACAGCATATTGGCATCGTGATAGCGGGCATTGACCAATCCCGGTAAACAGGAATGGAAAAAGGTAGAGTCACCGGCTAAAGCCACTACCGGCTGTTCAAATCCAAAACGACTCAGGTGTCCTAAGCCTTCTCCCATGTTAATTCCAGCACCCATACAAGCTATGGACTGCAGCAGGAAATGTCCAGCCCGATTACCACCCATGGTATAACAGCCGATATCTCCCATAACCACACCATTGCTCTCATGGATGCGCAGGGTTTGTTTCAGCAAGAAGAATGAGGCCCGATGAGGACAACCAGCACAGAAGGTAAGATCTCTAGCTGGGATGTTGACTACAGCATCAGCCGGGACTTCACCCGTCTGGGGTGCCTGATACTCAATACCCATCAACGAGGCCAGAGCAGCAATGACCACATCCGGATTCAGTTCAAAAGACTGAGGTAGGGCACTCTTCTGATAACGCCCATATAGGCTCACATTTAGCCCTGGATTGTGAGCGATGACGTTGGCCACGTTTAATTCCAATACCGGATCCACTTCCTCCACTACCAGTACCCGGCTAGTCTTCTCCAAATATCTAAGCACAAACTTTTCCGGCAGAGGGTAAGTAGTCCCTAGTTTTAAGATTCCGACCCGATCACCCAGTTTAAGAGCATCTACTGCCTCCACACTATACAGCCAACCAGTACCGGAAGTGACTACCAACAGCTCAGGCTCTTCCGGTCCGGTATACCAGTTGAAGGGGTTTTCCTCAAAGGCAGCCTGAGCCTGATCCAGTTTGGTAAACTGGAGGTCGTGAAACCAGTTTATGGATATCAGTTTATCCCACTCCCCGATGGGCAAAGGTTGACTAGGACTGGCTGGCAGTTCTCCCAGGGTGACATTGCCGCGGCCATGGCAAATACGGGTAACACTGCGCACCATAACCACTTGCTGCAATTGCTCTGACAGTTCAAAAGCATAGATCATCATGTCTTTGGCTTCCTGGAAAGTAGCCGGTTCCAGCATTGGTATTCCGGCAGCTCGAGCTTGATGACGGGAATCAAATTCATTGGTACTGGAATGAGCATTGGGATCATCGGCTACCAGTAAGACAACGCCGCCTTTGCAACCTGACAGACCGGCGGTATGGAGTGAATCTCCCAGGGTCAAAAGCCCATTTTGTTTTACAACACACAAGGATCGCACCCGCCCCATGGAAGCACCCATGCAAGCTTGAAAAGCACAGTTTTCATTAGTAGACCATTCCGCGTAAATATCCATATCATCAGCCACATGGCCCAGCATGGTCATGATTTCTGAAGAGGGTGAACCAGGATAAGCCGCCGCAAAGCGAATGCCGGCTTCTAGAGCACCACGGACAATGGCTTCATTTCCCTGCATCAAATAGGTTTTGCCCGGTTCATTGGCAGTGACCATCCATTCCATCAGAACCCCTCCTTTCCTGATGATTCGGCGATAATTTCTTGGTAAGGCGACTGAGACATATCAATAAAGGGGGCAAACCTCTGCTGGTCAGCGGCCTGTTTGATCATGCTTAGCCCCCGAGCCTTTTTGTTACGGGAGGCCTGCCGCAAGCGATTCAATTCCTCGGGCGGATACTCCTCCACCTGCAATAGGTCACGGGAACGTGCTCTCTCCAGCAAGTCTTTCCCCCGCTCACTACGCACCAGCACCGTATTCCACCCCAGCGCCGGTTCAAAAGCCCCCACCGAAATGTCAGCCAACTCCGCAGTCATATCCAAACAATAAGCACAGCCGGGCCTTATGTACTCCTTGATCTCCTCCAAGGATACTTGTTTGGTGCCTTCATTACTGATCAATTCAACGCCATGCTGAGGGATCGCCATTCGCGAGAAAGTAATTCCCGGATAGGTGCGAGCCAGGTAATCCTTGAAAGACCAGGCCAGAGACCACATGCAGAACAAGCCAATACTTAACACATCCAGAGCCGGGACTTCAGGAGGCTTATTGTATTCCATCTTGCGCAAGGCTTGCACCTGGCAGGGGCGTCCTACTACCGCCAGTTTTTCAATGCCCTTCTCCCGGGCTTCTATTATTTTTCTCAAACCAGGGCTTGCCAAAAAACGAGATCCAGCCACTTTTTGAATATCTCCGGCATCTTCCATCAGGAAGGGCAATGGTGTCAGCCCATCCTCATGACCGGTCACCAACATAGCATCCACCATTTTCTCCAGCAAAGCAGTCTGCAGGAGAGTACTTACCGTACCTCCATCCTGCTGTTCTCCCAAGGGTTGGCGGCCTTTTACCCGATAAACAGTTTGAAAAGCGCCGATATCCGCATCATAAGGAATACCCGCCAGGAAATGTTCATTCACAGCCTGCCAATCCGTAAAGGTGCGAGGGCACACTGAGTAACAGCGCCCGTGCTCTTGCACCGGACAGTCGAAGCTTAAAACCAGATGATCCTCCATGTTCTTCAAATAAGGACACCAATCCAGACATGCTCCGCACAGGGCGCAGGCAGAGGTAGCCAAGACCTCGGTTTTCAACTGCATTCCACCAGGCATCCTATCAACCTCCTTACCTCACAATTGCAGATTCTCTTAGAAATACCGAATCCTAGCCTCCTTTCGTTCAGCCTTGTCGAACTCTGTTCAGATAAATGAGTATGAAAATGATGACAACGTTGCAATTAGAAAGTAGTGATCATGACATGACAATGGTTAGCGTTCGTCGCAAAAGCAGTTACCGGGGTGCAAAAAGATTGATTATTCTATCAATTTTATTATATCTTCTACAATAATTTTCCCAACTCCTTTATAGTGAATGTTTTCTCATGTAATATGATTCCTCTATAAACTATGCACAGACTGGTAATTAAATGTTAATATTATCTAGGAAGACTGGCATAAATACCTTAATGGTTGAATCCAAGAAACTTATATTGGAGAAAGTTTCCCAGTCCAGTCGCGTATGATTATTAGTACGAAGCTAAGGAGGGTTTTTGTGAAAAGTAGAAGTTTACGAATGATTATGGCTCTCTGCCTTTGCTTTACGCTGGTCTTTCCGGCTACTGCCCTGGGTGCTAAGGAGTTTTCTGATACCAAGGGGCATTGGGCGATCTCCTACATTCAGGATCTGGCTGACCAAGGATACATAAATGGTTATCCCGATGGAACCTTTAAGCCGGACAGGACTATGACTAAAGCAGAATTTACCACAGCCTTGATCGGTAGTTTGGGCATCACTCCCTCAGAACCAACTAAGAACAGTTACCCAGACACTAAAAGCCATTGGGCTAGAAAGTACATAGAAGAAGCAGTAGCACGGGGAATTTTAGTGCCGTCCGAATCTACTCAGTTAGGCCCCGATCAGAATATCCTCCGCAGTCAGGCGGCGGCTATGATCGTGCGGGCGCTCCAGCTCGAAACCTCAGGGGGAACATCCATATTTACCGACCGGGATGATGTAGAACGCAGCCTGTACAGTGATGAAATAAAGGCAGCTTATGACGTGGGCATCATATCCGGATTTCCAGACGGTTCTTTCGCCCCCTATCGGGAAATGACCCGCGCTCAAGTATGTACAGTACTGGTCAAGATGCTGGAAGTCAAAGGCGGTACCATTAAGCCCATAAAGCCAATAGTAAGCGGCACCGTAAAAGATCTGGCCGTCGGGGATGAACTTTTCAACCTTAATACTACCTCCTTGATCTTTAAGTCCGGATTCTCCGAAGTCCCGGTAACTAGTCTGGCCGTTGCCAATGACGTGCTAACCGTAAACTCCAGATATGTCTACGGATTGGATCGCTCCACCGGCAACCCTGATGTGGTAGTCGGCAACACCCGCTACACCAGCAGTCGTATGACGGTAAATGGCACCAAACTGGTAGTGTATCCGATATCTCGCCACATTCACAGTCTGCAGTTGGACGGCTACAAGTACAATGCCGACTATATTAATCTGTATGTGAAATCTCAGGACAAAGGTCTGTACCTAGCCGATATGAAGGTTGTGGATGAGTACACCGTAGAGGTGGAGAACCAGCGCTATGACTTGCGAGAAGACAGGATCTCCATCGAAGTTAACAAAAAATTCTACGACATTACCCGGATACAACTTCTCCCCGGTCAGACGGATCCTCGCCTTAAAGAAACTGATCCGGTGGTCTTCCGCGGCATGTCCTTGTCAGACATATCAGCTATTTATGTAGGACGCGATACCTTGGACGTTGATAAGATAGACGACATCAACTTCTTCATTGACGGCAAGCGCTATAACCTGTCCGATGTTACCATAGATGCTTCTGCCAATATTTCGGTAGGCAGGAATTCCTTCTCCCCTGATGATGTGATTATGGCTATTGATGACTGGAACTACGTAATAGACGAAATAACCTATTTCAAAGGCAAATTTATATTCGATCTAAAAGAACGCCATCTGATGGATTTGGTTTATTTCAATGACTCCTATATCGATCAAGATGATATCACCATAATGAAAGGTATCACTGAATACAAATTCGATGATGTGCTGGTGGTAGACCGCAACATTCTTCGCATCGGCGGTAAGAACTATGATATAAGAGATGAAGATATCAAATGCCTGGTGGACAACAAGGTATGGGACATGGAACGCATCGATTGGAATACACGCCTTAATATGGTAGAAATCACCGCTAAGGAATCCAAGGATACCTATTGGGCCAGTCAACCGAAAGACTATATCTTCTATGACGAAAAAGGCCGTAAGATCCATCAAGGAGTCGACGATGATGTTACCCTCTATCTAAATAAAAGATGGGTCACCTTCGATGATGTTCGCATCGCCGATCCCACCACCCTGACCTACAGTGGCCGTACCTATGATATGGTCGGACTGCGGCTCAATATCGACGATGATTACTATGTGATTGAAGAAACCAGTTGGTCCAGCAGCGGCACCTTGAGCATTTACCTGGAAGATTATTAAAAGCCAATCATCACCGAACCGGGGCAAATCAAGGCCCCGGTTTTTTATGCGCATCATTGTATCCTACGAGGACACCGCCCGTATCAGTTCGCCCTAAGGGTACTACCCCTACAGGAACACTACTCCGTCATGCCGTGAAAACGTTTCACACCTGAGCAGTGACGGAAACTTAAGTTTCCGCTACTCTAAGCAGAAAGACTCGTAGCCGAAGCTTTGGCTTTGACGTCCGTTGTCGGAGGCTGGAGCCTCCTCTACCTGCAAGAGAGCGTTGTCATTCATCGTGGTACGCTTAGTGCGTGTCATTCTGAGGCGTAGCCGAAGAATCTTTTCTGGTGCCAGGGGAAAAGATCCTTCGGTCGTTTCTCTCCCTCAGGATGACACTCCTGTTCAACTATCGTGAGGGGCAATGTGGACATCGCTGAAAAATAGGTTCCGAATGTGTCATCAGCCTTTACCCCCTCCCCTGGTGCAAGGTTTTGTGTGAATCTGAGTATATATGTACGAAGGAAGAAAAACAGACTATTTCAGGCAACGCATCTATAGGAGGTTATACCTTATGAAGGAAAGAAAATGGTTAGTGGTCTTAAGTGCAGTTCTTCTCATCTGCGCCCTGGCAACAGCCGTCTTGGCCAGTGAGCCTATCAAGTTAGTAGTAAACGGTAAGGAGATAAAACCGGATGTAGCACCACAAATCGTGGGCAATCGCACCATGGTGCCAGTGCGCTGGATCGCCGAAGCATTAGGGGCTGAGGTAGAATGGGATGCTGACACCAAAACGGTGATTATTACCACCAAGACCAGCCCTGAAAGTGGAGACCAGGAAGCAATCAGCCAATTGGTGGAAGACTTCGGCAAAAGTCTGAAAAATGTATCCCTGCTGGCCCCTGAGGATGCATTAGTAAAAAGCATAAGAGAAAACTATGCAGATTTTGTATCTCCGGCACTGCTAGCCCAGTGGCAAAGTGATCCCGAAAATGCACTGGGGAGAATCACTTCCAGTCCCTGGCCGGAACGCATAGACATCATCGAGGCTAAAAAATTATCTGATACCAAATACCAAGTTAAAGGCGAAATCATCGAAATGACCAGTGTGGAGATGGCCAGTGGAGGTTATGCCGCCAAGAGGTCAGTCGTTCTGGTAGTAGAGAAGATAGATAAAAACTGGCTTATCACAGCGGCAAAGCTAGATGCTTATGAGCAAGCATCCCCCACCGTCTATCAGAATAAGCAGTATGGTTTCAGTTTTCAGCTGCCGGAAAGCTGGACAGGTTATGCCGTAATATCTGATCAGTGGAAGGGATTCGGCGTGGACACTTCCAGTGATATACCTGTTGAAACTGGTTCTCTGCTATCTATCCGCCATCCCCAGTGGACACTGGACGATCCCTGGCAGGATATCCCGATTATGGTATTTACCATGTCGCAATGGAATGCACTACAGCGGCACGAATATAGCGTTGGTGCCGCTCCCATAGGCCCCACAGAACTAGGCCGTAATAGTCAATACGTATTTGCCCTGCCCGCCCGCTACAACTTCGCATTTCCCACTGGGTATGAAGAAGTGGAGGAGATCTTGGCAAACGATCCCCTGCAAACTTGGGAAGGGCCCTTAGCACCAGAACAAGCTGAGAAAGCCATCCAAGAAACGGCCGCCAGCCTGATCAAGGCATTGAGCACCAAAGACGCTGACGCTATTGCTGACCTGATCCATCCCACTAAAGGAGTCCGGTTTACTCCCTATACCTATGTGTCCTTGGAGAGTGATCTGGTTTTCAGCCAAGAAGGAGTGCGCAGCTTTTTCGATGACCAAAAGGTTTATATGTGGGGGCATTATGACGGCTCCGGGTTCGATATCCAGCTGACCCCCAGCCAGTATTATGAGAAATTTGTCTACGATGAGGATTATATAAACGCTGACCAGATCGGTTACAACCAAGTGCTCAGCAGCGGCAACGCCCTGGAAAACCAATTTGAAGTCTATAATAACCCTATCGTAGTGGAATACTACTTCCCCGGGTTCAATCCCGGTTACGACGGCATGGACTGGAGCAGTCTCCGCCTGGTATTCGAGCCCTACCAAAACGATTGGAAACTGGTGGGCATTATCAACAATCAGTGGACAATATAACGCCATCTAAGGTATTATCGACAGTTATTCAAGTGCCGTCATTGCAGGGAGAATAGCCTTCACTGTGTCATCGCACTCTAACGGGCACTACTGATTAGACGGGAATTATCTCATAGGTTGCGAGGAGTGGATCGACGTGGCGATCTCGAACGGGGACTACAGATAATGTTGCAAGAGATTGGCGCGCCCTTACGGAGGCGTGGCAATCTCATTGCAATATGCTATAATATATTCTGCTGTGGGGGCGTGGCTCAGCTGGGAGAGCACCTCGTTCGCAACGAGGGGGTCGTGGGTTCGAATCCCATCGTCTCCACCAATAAAAATGTCAGTCGTGAGACTGGCTTTTTTGTTTGTAATAAAGGGATTCGAACCCGAGAGGGCGCGAACGTTAAGCAAAATGACCTGGTAGGTCATTTTGTAGTGAGCGTAGGAGCCCGGTACCGGAGCAGAGCGAGGGTGGGCGACGTGCCACGGATGCGAAGCAGACGTGAATCCCATCGTCTCCACCAATAAAAATGTCAGTCGTGAGACTGGCTTTTTTGTTTGTAATAAAGGGATTCGAACCCGAGAGGGCGCGAACGTTAAGCAAAATGACCTGGTAGGTCATTTTGTAGTGAGCGTAGGAGCCCGGTACCGGAGCAGAGCGAGGGTGGGCGACGTGCCACGGATGCGAAGCAGACGTGAATCCCATCGTCTCCACCATAAAAATGTCAGTCAACAGACTGGCTTTTTTATTTATAATAAAGGGATTCGAACCCGAGAGGGCGCGAACGTATGCCTAAAAACCGGTGCTTAGCGGTTCCGGTACTTTTTTGCAGGCAATTAGTTAGCCCAAATAACCATATTGCAAATTTGAAAGTTAATCCCCTGCAATAGCTTTACCTGGGCTGCAGATCTATTCTTATATTAGCCTTGAGAGCATTAGCAAGCTTACTAAGCGTTTTAATACTGATATTCTGCTCGCCACTTTCAATACGGGCGATTACCGATTGAGTTGTACCTGCACGTTGTGCTACTTCCTCTTGAGTTAAGCCACGCTGTATTCTCAAAGCAATAATTTGCCTCGTGAGTTCATATGTGACTTCCGACTCTGACCACATATCAGCAAAAGCAGGGTTTTTAAGGCTTTGGTTTATGTGTTTTTGAAGATCATCCATAACTAATTACCTCCTTTCGCGAGGTAGCTTTTTAAGCGTTTTATTGCTAGCTCTTTGTCTCTATCCAAAATACGCTGGGTTTTCTTTTTAAAGCCGTGGGTCAACAGTAATAATTGGCCAGATACAATAGAAAATAAAATGCGGTATTGATTTCCCTGATATATGGTGCGTAACTCCCAGATATTACGATCAACATTGCTGACTAAAGGATAGCCTAATTCAACGCCGAATTCTGATAGAAGTTGTAAGTTTCTTAGTATTTTAACCTTCGCCTTAACAGGAACCGCATCTATGAATTGTTTTACCGGTTCATTATTACCTTCTTTGTAATAAATAATATACCACTTCATGAATCCAATTATAGCATATATGCGATATTATATAAAACATCAAACGCCTAGTAAATATCCTAGAATTGTTATTCTGAGACATATTAATACTTGATCAGCGCTGAATATGTCCTGGAATACCAGTCAGACTGAAAAAAATATGTCTCGGAATACTGCCCAATAGAAAATTTCCCCTCCTATAAATGTTACTCAATATGTGCTTATAACTCTGTTTTGGAACACTTTATTAACCACTGATTTTTACTACAAATAATAAAAACTGGCTTTTTTTGTTATTATCCCCCATAGCAGGTTTAACCGTCATACTAGGACATTATCGCTGATTAACAACAAATTACTCGAAAATTGTTGTCTTAATATGTTATTACTAA
>Ga0209723_1003979_pt1 | contig 17084 bp, 14 predicted proteins | sample BiotimSIPDNA_2_FD_185750 | JGI IMG/M metagenome (GOLD analysis project Ga0209723, IMG submission 185750) | Anaerobic biogas reactor microbial communites from Washington, USA - Biogas_R2 time_0 SIP DNA (SPAdes) (version 2) | ecosystem: Engineered > Bioreactor > Anaerobic > Unclassified | place... | reverse complement strand
GTTTTGAGATCAATAAGTGGCGGGGTTAAGGAAGCCGTACTTAATACAGATAAATTTGATTATTTCTCAAACTGGTATACGCCGGTGATACGGGAATTAATCTGTTTGTATGATTTCAAAGATGATTATCGACTGATGGCTTCAGTTCTTAAGCCAAAGATCAGAATGGTGGATGCGAAGAATGCTGTAGATCTGCTTTTACGGCTTAAGCTTATTGAACGAAAAGATGATGGCGGATTTTGCCAGACACCAGAGGCTGTTATTGCTGATGATTCGGTGACATCTCTTGCCATACGTTCATTTACTCATAAAATGATTGAACATTCCAGATTTGCACTTGACACCATCGATAAAAATCAGAGAAACATATCGGGAGTTACTATGAGCATATCTTCAGAGGCTTATAAAATGATTACTTCTGAAATAACAGCTTTTAAAGATCGGGTAAAATTTATTGTAAGTCATGATGATGCATGTAATCGTGTATATCAGTTAAATATTTCACTTTTTCCTGTTAGTGAAGAAGTCGACAAAATCGATAAAGGTAATGCAGGAGAAATATGAAATCGATTTTCTTGCTGGTAGTTTCCTGCATTATGTTGCAGTGTTTTTCATGCACATCTTTAATAAGTGGTACAACAGATACAGGAAACGCTAAAATTTCGGCTGAAATCTATACACTTGAAGGAACGCCTGCTTCAGGAGCTGAAGTAACTATTTTGCCCGCTCAATATCTTTTTTATCATGATGATTCAGTAAATGGTACTGGCAGTTCTGAGAACATATTGATTATGGAAACAGATGATTCCGGTTGTTTCAGAGTAGATTCACTCAAAAGCGGGGATTACAGCATAGAGGTGAATAATGGGAATTCTGCAGTTCTGTTTAAAATTTCTATTCCTGTTGAACAGGATTCTGTAATCGTTATTAATGATACCTTGAAATCCTACGGTGCATTTGAAGGAAATATGGGGATTGTTGAAGATACTACTTTTAAAAGATATCTGCTTATTTATGGTCTTAAAAGATGTGTTGAAATACTACCCGATGGTAAATTTTTCATAGGAGACCTTCCACCGGGCACATTTAATCTGAAAATTACAGCATCTGAAGATGATCATTGGAAACCTGTTGAAATTAATCATATCACAGTACTTTCAGAAGATACTTTGCCGATATCTTTTGCAGGATGGAAATACAGGGCTCAAATTATTCTCAATACCACTGAGAACGGAGCAGATGTAGTTGATAATGTGTACGGGTTTCCTGTACTTGTAAAATTATCAGATTCAAATTTTAATTTCAATGAAGCCCACAAGGATGGATTTGACTGTGCTTTTTATAAAAATGATAGTACTCCCTTGCCTTTCCATATTGAGTTATGGGACAGTCTTCAGGAAGTCGCATATATATGGGTGAGGGTTGATACTGTATTTGGTAACAGTATGGATCAGTCTTTTATTATGTTGTGGGGGAATTCCAATGCACAGCTTCTAAGCAGAACCTCTCAGGTATTTGATACCGCTGATGGGTTTTTAGGCTGTTATCATTTTGGCGGTGATGTTTCGGATGCGACTGTGAATAAATATGATGGCACAGATAAAGGTACAATGGATATGTCCAACGGAATTATTGGACGTGCACGGATGTTTAACGGGACTGGATACATAAATTTGGGAGAACTTCCCGACCGTCCGGAAGGGGCGATTTCATGCTGGATGTGTCCGGGCTTTACAGTTAATTCGTATTCAGGAGTAACCCAGGGTATATGGGGTAAATATGAAATGGATGAACAGGATTTTACTCTGAGTTTACAAGGATCGGATTTCTATTCGGGTTCAGGTTCACCAGGGAAATTGATTTCAAAATTGGAAGATACGACAGATGGATACTATTTAGCAAGCAAAACATCTTCTTTTATTGAAAATATATGGTATCATGTTGTCTGGACCTGGGGTGAAGATGGCAATATACTGTATGTTAATGGAAAATTAGAAAGTTCATCTCCCGATTATCGCCCGGTTTGGGGAAAGGGTAATGACGAAATTGGCCGCAGTTATTACGATTCTTCGAACATTTCGGGAGGAGGCCCACTTTATTTTACTGGAGTGCTTGATGAATTTAGAATAGACAAGGCTCAGCGATCTGAGAGCTGGGTCAGGTTATGTTATACGAATCAGCTTTTACCAAATTCTCTGATCAGTATTAAAAAAGAGGATCAGCAGTAAAATCAAAATTTTAGCAGTATCTCATTGAGACCAGGTTTGATATCCCCTGTAAAAGTAAAACCTCAGTAAGTTGAGTTAATAGACAGACCGGTCCAGTTTAAAGCACTCAAAAATTTCGGGTAAAAATATCAGTTGTCATCATATTAACTGTAATGCTTTTTTTATCTACACCTGTCTGTTCCTGTAATCATCAACTACTGAGGTTTGGGGTAAAGAGACCTGGTGTAAAAAAATAAATCGTACTATAAAGTAATTATACGAAAGTTTTTAATTGATTATTATAACCGAAGTGTAATTATAAGATATTTTCGTATACGGTCTGTGTACAGATGTGGTTCTTGTTTTAATTATTCAAGATTATAAAAAAGAATCGCCGGGTATTAAACCCGGCGCTTCCGCTTCACCCGAAATGTTGCAAGAGGGCCTTGCAATTGGTAGGATTCCTAATATAATAAAGGAAATGGAAGTGAGCAATATATAAAGAATATTCATTTCCATTTTGTTAAAAAATTCCAGAAAATATGTGGACCAAATATTTCGATACAGAAAGCTGGATCAAAATGTTTTAAACCCCAGTTTGGCACCAATTGCAACAGATGCTTTTTCAACCTCAACAGGGTGTTTTTTTAAATTCCCGTCCCAGTAATATTCTCGTTCATTTTCCCATACCCATTTTGACGGCTTAAAAAGGCCTTCAAAGACATTCGCAACATTTATTATATCAAGATAAGCATCGAATCGGGTTAAAAATTTATGGTCGACGCTGTTTACGGTTTCAATTTTCATATCCAGTCTCTTATATATTTTGACCCTTTTGTAAATATTATCATAGGAAAGATTACCATCATTTTTGAGTACAATTTCACGATATGGAACGCCACCTGCGAAAATGCCAGAAAAATAGAAGTTAAGTCTTCCTGAAGCGACATTGTAGCGTAAAGTTGTTTTATTAGACCATGGGATTTCCCATTCGTAAGGAACAGTCTTATCTTGGTAGTATCGTGTTGATCTGCCGAAATTCTGAAACGTATAAAGTCCAAAACGTTCACAATCCAGTTCGGAAGAGAAACAAACTCCGTAAGACAGTAGTTTGCTTTGGCAATCAGTATCCCATGCTATATAACCAACTTTTTCAGAAAACCCTGAATAGTGAGGAAAATATTTTATATAAGTTTCGGCGTAAAGATTCAGTCTGTTATTCAGTAAAAACAGTTCTAACTCATTATTAGCAGAATAGAGATTTAATCTTCTGTTTATGTAATTTTTTTCAGGTAGACCCCGTATATCGGGATGGAAGGTCATTGATCCGATATTAGCCCTGAATGCAGTTTTGTTTTGTCTGTAAGTGTACCACAATGAAGGATCTGCAAAGATATGTGTGTTATATTCAGCACCGGCAACTCCGGTTACAATGTCAAAACCAAAAGATCCTTTCGTTGCTGTTTTTGATAATGAAATATGTGTCGAACCGGTTATGTCATTTGAACCGGTTTTTAATATTTTATTGGTATTGGCAGTAAGGTGTTCACTTCTACTCGCATTTGAATCGGTGATTGAAGAATCAGGGTATAAAGATAAAAACCCGTCCCATTTTACGGCTTCAATCGAGAAATCTGTATTCAGTTCAAGTTTTCCAATGTCCCATCGGTTCAATTTGCCGGACAGTGCAATGTTATCTCTTTTTATCTCCTTAAGAGGGGTAGTTAGACCATATCTCTTCCCTTCGAAAAACAGTTGCCTCGATCCACCTAATATTATTTCGTTCAGACGACTGTTAACTTTTTTTGAATTTAGCTTTGCAGAAAACAGTCCCCAGTTTACAATCCGATTTTCCCGCCAGCAGTCTTCGTATGAGTCAAGTGCATACCAGGTAAATGTCTTAAGGTTAAATGATTTTAAATCATGGTTTGTTATCATATATACATCGCCAAACATATTTGGAGCTGAATAGTTTAGTCGGGCTGAATCACTCGAGACAAAAGGTGACATTGGGGTGTTACCATTTCCCCATGCATGATTCTTAAATCGTATCAAGTAATTGTCAGTAATCCTGCCTCCAACCTGATAGTTATTTTTTTTCTTAGGCGGAGATGAAAGTAATAATTCCACATCGATTGAACCCATTGATCCAATCAGTTCCCAGGCTCTTTTATTATTGCTGTATCGTAAAATTTGAGGTTCAAGCAGTATCATACCTCCCGAAGCGTCAGTAAACCTGCTCCATTTGTGATTACAGTTGTTTTTTTCATGGTTGAAATCATAAGCCCGCTTCTATCTGCGTATGAATGTAAACTGAAGTGTGATGGGTTGAGCATTGGGATACCCATTACTCTATATCGGGTTTCATACAGACCGCTTCCCTTTATAAGAAACGCAGAACCTGCTTCGGGGATTCTCTCTACACCCGGTTTCATGAAAAGCACTTTGTTTATATCGTGAGTTAATCCAAACTGTTTTTGCTTGATGTCAAAGTCGACAGTTTCATTTCTTATGGTAGATTCACTTTTCACTTTCATGGTATCCATGATAGTAGAAACAGAATCTGAACCATAAGGGAAAACGAGTGAAAAAAGAAAAATTGCACTGAGACCAGATTTTGATAATGGGAGCATCAGGTGGACCTTTCGTTTAATCGGATAAAAAACTGATTAATTGAGATTACGATTAAATTATCTGAAGTGATAGAAAGTATTTCCCCGGATAGAAAGAAATTTATTTGCGATAAGATTTATTGAAGATTATTGGAGTGGCAATGAAATCTATGTAATACCTGTTAGTTATTGTTTTTTAAAAGCGGATTTGATTTAAAAAAATTATTTGCCCGACCAAGAACTGTTTTGAGGTTGGGTGATGACTGAACAGTTCTGAAAAATTCATGTCCAAAAAAGAAGTTTTCTGCGTATAATGCAGAAAACTCTTTTATTCTTCCGATAGCTTTTTCGGGAGGGAAATCTTCACAAGTATAATTATAAAAACGGTTCCAGACCTCAGCGTAATCAATTTCCAGTTTGTTTCCGCACATTTGGGAGAAGATCCATGGTTTTACAACAGCCATTCTTCCAATCATCAAGGCGTCACATACTTCGGAGTTTACATATTTAAGAGCTGATGAATTTTTGATATCGCCATTACCTATTATGATCAAAGAGGTTTTTTCTCTTATCCATGAAAAAAGATCCCATCTTGCAGATCGTTTCAACTTTTCATCAATAAATCTGGGGTGAACGCATATGACATCTATACCAGAATCTTCGAACAATTTAAGCCGTTCCAGGAACTGGTATTGCCATTGGGGGGAATTCTTTCCGAGCCGGCATTTTACTGTAAGCAGACCATCCCAGCTACTGCGTATCGATTGAAGTGTACTGGAAAGCAGGTTGATATTATCAAAAAGTGCACATCCTCCACCATAATGGCTTATTCGTGGAGCCGGGCATCCAAGGTTGATATCTATGCCAAAAGGATCAACAGATTTCAGTTTATTGATAATTGGTTCAACAGGTTCATTGCCGTTTAATTTTAGTTGATAAATAACAGGCCCTTCCTGTTTTCTTCTTTTAGTGAAAGGTGACGCAAAAAGATTTTCACTAAGAAGGGCTTTTGTAGAAAGCATTTCCGTATAAAGTATACTGTAACCACCAAAATCAGAAATCAGTCTTCGGAATGCACTATGGCTGAGTCCTGCCATTGGTGCACATAAAAATGGTGATATTTTGAAATGATCAAAAAGAGAGGAGCGTTTATCTATCATTGGAAAAAAGATCTGAAAAGTATACCTGAAATAAGATAGAGAGGGAAAAGAAGAAAACCGGATAAGATGTATTCTTCAGAATTGATCAACAAGGGGGCTGTTTTTGAAAAGAGGTTATTTTTCCATTCAGTGAATGCGTACACAACTGGAGGAAAAAACATGCCCGAAATTGCCCACAACAGTATGGGAATTAATCCTGTGCCCCAAACCTCTTTTGCGATGAAAACATTTATAAAAATCATATAAAGGCAGCTTCTGGATAATGTTGAAAATGAATTAACGGATCGGGAATATGAAATTTCAAAATTCAAAAGCTTTTTTTTAATCTTTTTAATTGAATCATCATTGAGAAGACCGGTTTTACCGCAGTGACTGATACCATCCTGAACTGATCTGATCAGCATTTCGGGTTGTTCAACAAACAGTGGCACAATCAAAGTTTTATACTCTGTAGTTATTTTTAAATAGCCTCTGATAAACGGTATGGTCGTAATATTTATACTGGTAATATCATAAAAACTTACAGAACTGATTTTGTAAGGTGTTTTAAAGATAAGTTTATCGGTGCAGACAATTACCTTATATTTTGAAATCTCTTTTTTAAAGAAAAGAAAAAGAATCAAAAGAGCAATTGCAGTCGCGTTGAGGTATATGGCTGCACGAATCGCAGATGTAATGATTACATTGTATGATATAATTGAAATGATTGCAGGAAACCATGAAATAATGAAAACAGATCCGATAATAATATGAAGCATGATTTCCAGGTATAGAAAACGTTTTTGAAAAGAAAAATTGATCTGGTTATCAGGTATGTTGTCCATGAATGTTTCCTGTAATTAGTTTGCATACTTCCTGTTATTTATCTTGATCTTCTAATATAGTAAGCTTCATACAATAAATGGTCAACAAAATCGAAAAATAAAAAGTTTGAATTCACCAGCCGGCTTTATATATATTCTTTAGGTTTTTTCCTCACCATAAGGAACCAGTTAAATAATATGTCCATTCGAAGCATGACAGGTTTCGGACTCGCTGAAAGCCTGACTCAATCGGGCACATACAGAGTCGAGATCCGGGGCGTTAACAATCGTTTTCTCGAAATTGGTGTCAGACAACCGAAATTCGCAGCTAATCTGGAGCAGAGAATTAAAAAAGAGCTTTCATCTGTTGTTTCCAGGGGTACAGTATCGGTGATTATCACGTGTGATCGTGAAGAAGAGGGTGTTCGGCTTACCTGGGAAAAACCGTCTGTTGATAATTACATGCAAATTTTTAAAGAAATCAGTGGGACATACAATCTGGATGGTGCTGTCACATTATCCGATCTGCTTCATTTCAGTGATTTTATAAAAACTGAAAATGTGGATTATGATGAAGAGGTTCTATGGGAGCATCTGAAACCGATTTTAGGGCAGGCAATTGAAGCTTTTCAGCAGTCTCGTGAAACTGAAGGGGAGTTTATTGCTAATGATCTGGAAAAGATAAACCAGCAGATAAGTCTGACTGTAGACCAAATAGAAAAGCGGGCGCCTGAGCGTATAAAAGAGTATGCATCAGCATTGGAAGAACGGGTTAAAAAACTTATTGCAAACCCGCCGGATCCTCTTAGGATGGAGACTGAAATTGCTCTTTTTGCAGACAAACTTGATATTTCTGAAGAATGTACGAGGCTCAGGGCACATATAGCGAAGTTTTATGATGATTTGAAAAAGAGTGAACCGGTTGGAAAAAGAATGGGATTTCTTTTGCAGGAAATGAACAGAGAGGCAAATACGATCGGTTCAAAGGCAAATGATATGGAAATCTCACATTTGTCTGTGAAACTTAAAGAAAATATCGAAAAAATAAGAGAACAAATTCAAAATATTGAGTGAAAAAGGGAGCACCCATCTGGTATGTGTTGATGCTCTCAAAAGGAGGAATTATGGCCGATTTACTTGAGTTAGATCTTGAAGAACTTGAAAAACGTGGAATCGACAGGTATAAAGCTGTACTGATGGCTTCACAGGAAGCGCGTTTCATTAATGATCAGATTCGGCTTAATATTCTGGAATCAAAAGAAAAACCAACAACACTCGCTCTTCAGCGTCTTTTTGAAGGTAAAGTTGTAGAAAATGAAGAGGGTGAGAGTGAAAGTTAATGGCAGATCCTTTAAGGGTAGTTATTGGAATATCCGGCGGAATTGCTGCTTATAAAATACCGCAGTTAATTCGCTTGTTAATAAAGCAGAATGTTGAAGTAAAAACAGTTGTTACATCTGCTGCAGGGGGGCTTGTTGGCGAAGACGCCTTACGGACGGTGTCTTCAAATCCAGTTTACAGTGATAATAATTTCAATTATGATATGGACCACATCCGTCTTGCAGACTGGGCTGACCTGCTTCTGATTTGTCCGGCTACTGCTAATACAATCGCCAAAATTGCTCATGGAGTTGCAGACAATCTGCTTACCACGCTCGCGTTGTCGGTTCCTGAATCAAAAACAGTTGTAATACCAGCCATGAATTCTGTTATGTGGCGTAACCGGGCTACACAGGCTAACATCGAATTGCTGAAAAACAGATCCGTTTTTGTATTTCCGGTTGAAGAAGGGGAACTGGCATGCGGATCAAGCGGGCCGGGCAGGATGGCGCAGATAGAAGACATCGCTGAATGGGTTGTGAATTTTCAACCAAATTCCGGGATATTAAAAGGAAAAACTGTCCTGATCTCTTCGGGACCTACTGAAGAGCCGATTGATCCGGTTCGTGTTATCACTAACCGGTCTTCAGGAAAAATGGGTGCAGCTCTTACCCGTGAGGCTTTGACATTAGGAGCCAAAGTAATTGTTGTTACCGGACCTGCTCGGGAAAAACTGCCTTCAGGAGCTCAAATTATAAAAATTAAAACCGCAGAGCAGATGCGTGATGCCCTTCTTTCAAATTTCAATTCTGCTGATATATGTATAATGGCAGCAGCAGTTAGTGATTTTAAGGTTGAAAACTTTTCCAAAACCAAAATACAAAAAACTGAAAAGAATAGTTTTTTACTTGAACTAAAACCAAATCCCGATATTCTTGCAGAACTTGGAAAAAAGAAAAAAAATCAGTTCCTGGTTGGCTTTGCTCTGGAAAACAGCAATTCTGAAAATCGTGCCTGTTCTAAAATGGAAAAGAAGGGGTGCGATATGATGATCTATAACAACTTTGATTCATCTATCGGACTTAAAACAACCCGTATATCAATACTGGCCAGAAACGGTTTTAATCAGAAAATTCCGGATATGAACAAATCTGAAGTTGCAGGGATTATATTTAAAAAGATTATCGAACTTTCAGGTTTTTTTCATGGTTAACAGAAAACTTGTTTCCGATTATTTACGCCAGCAGTATCAACTTTCCATGCCGGATTTCATTTTTGATAACAACGGCAGTGCGAGTGTTTTAAAGGCATTTTATCAGGTTTCACCAAAAAAATCTGCTCAATTATCACAGGAAAAACAACAAAACCACAGTGGCTTTCAAAAATCTCAAAAATCTGAGTCGGTTTCGGTTCAAAAAGAAAATAAACAGGTTTCAATTAGTTCCAGGCTTTCGGCCCTTAAGCCGATTGATAAATTGTTGCCAGGTATCTCTGGCAAGAACCCCTCTTCAAAACCACAAGTCCATCTTTCAACCGGTTTGAATTATGAGCAAAAACGTTTAGCGCTTAAAGAGCTTTATATCGCAGGATGTAACAAGTGTCATTTAGCAAAAACAAGAAACAAGTTTATATTTGGGGCAGGAAATGCAGACGCTCATATAATGATTATCGGTGAAGCTCCGGGGAGGGATGAAGATATTCAGGGACTGCCATTTGTTGGTAAAGCCGGTCAGTTGCTGACAAGTATGCTGGAGGCAATCAAACTGGACAGAAGCAAAGATGTGTTCATAACAAATATATTGAAGTGTCGACCGCCGGGTAATAGAAATCCTGAAGCTCAGGAGATAATCACCTGTTTTCCACTTCTGGAACGTCAGATTGCAATAATACAACCTAAAGCTATTTTGCTTTTGGGTCGTATCGCAGCACATTCTATTATTGGGACAAATGACAGTATCGCAATGATGCGTTCAAAGGTACATGATTATAAAGGTATTCCGACAATGGTTATTTATCATCCAGCAGCCCTGCTCAGAAATGCTTCATTAAAGCGGCCTGCCTGGGAAGATTTACAGAAATTTCAGACTTTATTGAATGATTCAGGGATTTATGGCTATTCAAAATAAATATATGAACCAACGTGATCAGAAAGTGATTGCGTCCGGTTTTGAGAGGGTTCCTCCACAGGCTCTTGATGTAGAACGGACTGTACTTGGGTCGATGCTGATAGACTCTCATGCCGCTGTTATTGCATTGGAGCTGCTTGATGAAAGCTGCTTTTATTCAACTGCCAATCAGCGTATCTTTGTCTGCATGAAAGAAATGTTCGAAAAAAACATTCCTATAGACATTGTAACACTTGCAGATATTTTGCGAAGAAAAGAGTGGCTTCAGTCGGTTGGTGAAGAAACATATCTTGCTGATTTGGCTCAGAGCATAGTGACATCAGCAAACATTGAATACTATTCCAGAATTTTAATCGAAAAATCCACTCTTCGTCAGTTGATCTCTGTTTCCGGAGAAATTACTACAAAATGTTTTGATGCAGAAGTGGAACCACAGCTTATTCTGGATGAAGCTGAGTCATTAATTTTTGGCATATCTGAGTCGAGAATTTCAAACAAGTTCGAATCTGTTAACCAGTTGCTTCCTAAAACATTTGAAGATATTGAAGGGTATGCCAAGGGTAGTTTTAAGGGGATTCTGACAGGATTCAGTGAGCTGGATGGAATGACTACTGGTATGCAAAGGGGTGACCTGGTTATAGTTGCAGGACGACCGTCAATGGGAAAAACAGCATTTTGCCTTTCTCTGGCCTTGAATGCATCTGTAAACGGAAAGTGTTCAACAGCTATTTTTTCTCTTGAAATGTCAAAAGCTCAACTTGTTCAGCGCATGTTATGTTCTGAAGCAAGGGTGAATATGCATCAGCTCAGAAGTGGAACACTTCCAAAAAGGGATCTTCCGAAACTGAGTTTTGCTGCAGGTCCGTTATCGGAAGCTCCAATTTATATTGATGATACGCCTGCGATTTCGGTACTGGAATTGAGGGCAAAGGCAAGGCGATTGAAGGCACAACACGGACTGGATCTTGTTGTTATCGATTATCTTCAACTTATGGGATCGTCTGGTAAAGTCGAAAGTCGCCAGCAGGAAATATCCCAGATATCGCGTGCTTTGAAGGGTGTAGCAAAAGAGCTTGATGTTCCGGTTATTGCTTTATCACAGCTTTCAAGGGCAGTAGAACAGCGTACAGGGAATCATAGACCGCAGCTTTCTGATTTGCGTGAATCCGGAGCAATAGAGCAGGATGCTGATGTTGTGCTGTTCGTTTATCGTGACGAAGTGTATAATAAAGACGATGACCAGGTTAAAGGAAGAGCTGAAATAATTGTAGGTAAACAGAGAAACGGGCCTATTGGCACAGCTCATCTGGCTTTTGTTAAAGATTTTGCCCGGTTCGAGAATCTGGCCGAACGGGTTGAGGAGAGTTCCGGATTTTGAATCTTATAATTCAGGGTGTTGCTGGAATCGGAAGGTTCGGTAGAGGCATAGGATCACTCTGGTGTTCATTTCTTCTTAGCGTTTATAAATACAGCCTGCTCGCATGGCACACATTTACGCGTTTAAGGTTTATTGTTTACAACCCTGATCTGACTCTGTCCCACATGTACACTTTGGGTGTTGAAACGCTTCCGCTGGTATCTGTAATTGCAATTTTTTTAGGATCTGAAGTAGTTATTCAATCAATGTATCAGATGCAGGGGTTTATTCCGATGCGGTATCTGGGGGTACTGGTTTGTAAAAGCATTGTAACTGAATTGGGGCCTGTTGTTACATCAATAGTATTTGCCGGACGGGTTGCAACGGGGATTGCGGCTGAAGTGGGTTCAATGAAAACCAGTGAACAGCTTGATGCAATGAAAGTATTGAGTCTTGATTCAATAAGGTATCTGATAGTTCCCAAAACTGCCGCATGTATCATAATGCTTCCTGTTCTTGTTATCTGGGCTGATTTTCTGGCAATTGCAGGGGCTACTGTGATGACAGTTTTAACGATTGATATAACACTGTTTCATTTTTTAAGCGGCTTGAAACTCTTTTTCAACCCGATGGATGTATTTTTCGGGGTGTTCAAAACTGCTGCTTTCGGTGCTATTGTGGCTATCACTGGAGCATATTTCGGATTTGAAACAAAAGGTGGAGCTGAAGGTGTAGGTAATGCTACTACTAAAGCCGTTGTAACATCTGCTGTCCTTATTCTCGTATTTGACTTTTTTATTGCATTATTAGTATTATAGGGTTTGGTGCGTTTGTCTATTTGAATCAAGATTTTATTTTAAAATGCTTAAAATCGAACACTTAAAAAAACATTTCGGTAATCAGGTTGTACTTGATGATATAAATCTGGAAATTAAAAAGGGAGATATCACCTGTATTATCGGACAGTCGGGAAGCGGAAAAACGGTTCTTTTCAGGCATATTATCGGTTTGATGATTCCTGATGGTGGTAGAATACTTCTCGATAGTAAGGTTATCCTGTATCCTAACATGAAGTTGTCTGAATTTAATTCAATCAGGAAACGGTTCGGGATCCTGTTTCAGGGTGCAGCCCTGTTTGATTCCATGGACGTGGGTGAGAACCTTGCGTTTCCATTACGGGAGCATACGGATTATACTGAACAGGAAATAGAGAAGATTATTTGTGAATCTCTTGAGATGGTTGGGCTCAAGGAGGAGTTTAAAACAAAGATGGTTTCGGAGCTTAGCGGCGGGATGCGCAGCAGGGTTGGTCTTGCAAGGGCGCTGGTGATGAAACCGGAGATTATGTTATATGATGAGCCGACATCTGCACTTGACCCAATAATGACTGATAAAATTAACGATCTTATACTGAATCTTCGAAGCAAACTTGGGATGACATCAATTGTTGTAACTCATGATATAGGATCAGCATACAAAATTGCAGATAAAATTGCGATGATTCATGAAGGGAAAATAATATTTGATGGAACGCCTGCCGAGATTCGCAAGTCAAGAAATCCCTATATCCAGCAGTTTATTCGTGGTCAGCGCAAGCTGCATTATGCTGTTGAGGAAGAAGAAGCATATGCAGCACCGGTTGATTTGAATCAGCTTCGTAATAAGCCGGATATTTCAACCCGGAAATTCAGAATGCCCTTATAGTTGCCTTGCGCAGATTGCTATCCTTACATGTTCAGAGAAAAGCTTTGCCAGGCACCATATTGCCAATCGTTGTTCAAAAATATGCAAAGTTGTATTTTGGCAGATGTGTGTTTATTGAGTGAGCAGAACAAAATCAGGAGAAAACTGTTTTGAATAAAAAAGCAAAAACTGCGTATGTGTGCAACAACTGTGGTCAGGATTTTTCCAAATGGCGAGGAAAATGTGACAATTGCGGGGCCTGGGATACGGTTGTGGAGATAAAGATTGCTGCTGGCAAACGCAACCGGTCATCTTCAGTTCCGATTGTTCCGGCTCAGCCCAAGGTGCTTGGCGAATGCAGCATTGACAGTTCACCAAGAATTCATTGTGGTTTTCCTGAGATAGACAGGGTACTGGGCGGCGGGCTGGTAAGAGGAGCTTTCATACTTCTGGGTGGTGATCCGGGGATAGGAAAATCAACTTTACTTCTTCAGCTCAGTGCCAGTCTTGCTGCTACATCCATGAAAGCAATGTACATATCCGGAGAGGAGTCAACTGAGCAGGTTTCTCTTCGGGCTTCAAGGCTCAAGGTTCTGGATTCACCGCTTACCGTGTTCACGGAAACATCGGTTCAAACGATTTTACAGGTCATATCTGATCATAAACCAGAACTTGTAATAGTAGATTCTATTCAGACAATTTACACTGAGGATCTTGAGAGCGCTCCGGGGAGTGTGGCACAGATTCGGGAATGTACAGCAGAACTTCTGAAATATGCAAAAACAAGCGGAACAGTATTTTTTCTTATTGGTCATGTAACCAAGGATGGTGTTATTGCCGGTCCAAGGCTTCTTGAACATATGGTCGACACAGTTCTTTACTTTGAAGGAGACAGCGGATATCAGTACCGTTTGCTTCGTGCGGTAAAAAACCGTTTTGGGCCTACAGGGGAGATCGCTTTGTTATCGATGAGTGACAGCGGGTTACAGGAGGTATCCCAGGCGTCCGAGTTTTTTCTCACAAACAGGTATTCGCCTCAACCGGGTACGTCTGTAGGTGCGATTCTTGAGGGTAGTCGTATTCTGGTCGTTGAGCTTCAGGCGTTGGTCAATCATTCTCATTTTGGTATTCCCCAAAGGGTAGCATCGGGAATCAACCCCAAAAAGCTTTCGCTTCTTCTGGCTGTACTGGAACGTCATGGCGGCATAGTGCTTGGTGATCATGATATTTTCTTTAATGTGGCCGGGGGATTGACAGTCTCTGAACCTTCAATAGACCTCTGCATTGCCGCATCGGTTCTTTCTTCATTTCGCAATAAACCCCTGAAACATGATATGGCGCTTATTGGAGAGATTGGATTGGGTGGTGAAGTGCGTCCTGTTGGAAATATGGGTGCAAGGATAAAGGAGTTAACGCATCTGGGTTTTAAATATTGTGTTGTTCCTCAGCCATCAAAAAGCGCAGAATGGTTTTCTTCGAGCAGTGATATCCAGCTTCTTCCATGTAAAAGAATTGGAAATCTGGCTGATTTAGTATTTGAATAAAACCCGGGTCGCCTTATTTAATAAGTTTTTAGTTTTTGTGTAAATCAGAGGACTGTCTTACTTGTAGAAATTACTACTGTACTGTTCGAAATAGAAAACTTCGGCAAATTATTTGAAAACTGGTTAAGAGTACCGGAAAGTTATTATCGAAATAATCTGCAACACATTGTTATAACAACCAGATTATTTTAACCTAAATAGTAACGATTCCTTTACGCGATCTGCTTCGCGGGACATTGGCAAAGAATCAGATCCTGAACGTTAAATATGAAGTTATAGGATTACGATTACGATTACGACAACGACAACGATGAAAGATAGATATGGCCATCACAGCCATAAAACCTTTTTGCGGTAAGCTCATCGTAAAGTAATCGTCCGATTTAGGTTTAATTTAAATAAAATAGGCTTTAAATCTTTGTTCTGGTATAATTTTTTAAATATTTTCAAAAATGAGGAAAACCAGTATTTAAAATAAACCAAACGGGAAGGTGTTATGAAAAAGATAATTTTGTCAGTTTTATTGTTTCATATTGTTTCCTATGCTTATGAATTTGAAATTTCTGATAAAAATCTGGGATGTGATATCTCCATGAAACTTTCTCTAATTCCAGTTGAGGAGGGAGATCGGAGCGGGAGGGCTGTTGTGAATCTCAGGCTGATAGACAAGGCTGGTGCTCCGATATCGGGCAAAAAAATTGACCTGAGTGCATCATGGGGAACATTTATGTGCAGATTACCAGAAGATACCACTAATGAGGAATCTTCAGATGCACGTTCATGTTTTGTAACTGGTGATGACGGCAATGCCAGAGTAAATCTTGTTAATATTCCCTTTAACTCACCTGTGAATGTTAAGGCTGTTTGTGATTGCGGAGGTTATACCGTTTCAGCAACTGGAAATTTGTCAATAAAGCAGGTAAGAGTCAAGAATCAAGATTGAAGAACACCTGAAATTAGAGGTCGCCTGTTCAAAGTAACCTGAATGTGACAATTGATTATAGGCTTGTGCTGATATATTCGAAACATGAATTTGCTGCACTACAAGTATAAGGGCTTTTTTGTGGGAGGAACTTTACTTTTGCCGTTGATATATTAGTAATTCCCATACGTGTACATTGTCGAGCTTGTTAATGGTTTTCAGACATTTTCCAGGTTGTATCCCGGACTTGTTTATTGATCATTGAAGTAAAAAAATGTAAATGCCAAAAAAAATGGAAGCGGACTTGTAAAAAGCCACTTCCATTTCAGAAAACCAATGCGTTTAAAAGTTTATTTTAAAACAAAATTAAGAGTTTTATATATTTCGTCAGTTTGGGAATTAACAATTTCAACTTTCCATTCCCCGGTTTTACCTTCAGGTATTTCTCTGGAACTATAGGTACGAAACCAGTTGGAACGAATCTTTAAAGGAGTGTATCCAACAAGTTTGTTATTATGATACCATTTGTGCGCTACTTCGACAGTATCGGTTGCTCCAATGAAATGGGTAAAACAATAAATTTCTTTGGTATCTGCACTGAAAGAATTTCCCACGCCCTGGGGTTCATGGTTTTTAATCTCTTTTGCGATTGCTGCTCTGGAAAGAACTATATTGGTTTTGCCTTTACCAACAGTTTTCTTGTCTGAAACTTTTTTAACTGTTTTCGTTTTATTACCTTCAACTTTTACCTGTGGAGATTTTTTTTCCTGCTTTACTGCCTGTTCAGAACTCTTTTCTTTGGCTTTCGTGTCAGCAGGTTTAACTTTTTGAGTTTGAGTTTGTACATTACTTTTTGAAGAAGTTTTTACTGTTTTGGTTTCAGCAGCTTTTTGGGCAGACTGGGTTTTTTCGACAGCGGTTTTGCTTTCAGCTTTAGCCTGTTCAGCAGCCTGATTTTTAACGTCCTCTTTTTTTGGTTCTGCAGTTTTTTCTACTTTTTTTTCAGGAATTTCAGCTTTTTTTGTTTGCTCCTGAGTTTGAACCTTTGGAGTAGAGATTTTTTCTGCTTTGGTATCAACAACTTTTTTAGTGTCATCTGCTTTTTTGACAGGTTGAGTTTTTTCATCAGCGGTTTTGTTTTCAGCTTTGGCCTGTTCAGCAGCCTGATTTTTAACGTCCTCTTTTTTTGGTTCTGCAGTTTTTTCTACTTTTTTTTCAGGAATTTCAGCTTTTTTTGTTTGCTCCTGAGTTTGAACCATTGGAGAGGTTTTTTCTGCTTTGGTATCAACAACTTTTTTAGTGTCATCTGCTTTTTTGACAGGTTGAGTTTTTTCGACAGCGGTTTTGTTT
>Ga0209723_1003978_pt1 | contig 17090 bp, 8 predicted proteins | sample BiotimSIPDNA_2_FD_185750 | JGI IMG/M metagenome (GOLD analysis project Ga0209723, IMG submission 185750) | Anaerobic biogas reactor microbial communites from Washington, USA - Biogas_R2 time_0 SIP DNA (SPAdes) (version 2) | ecosystem: Engineered > Bioreactor > Anaerobic > Unclassified | place... | reverse complement strand
TCTTACCGCCCTTGCCCCGGTAGGAGTAGAAGCACACTCCGTTTTCGAAGCTGAGATCACCGGCGGTCATGCGGAAGACCTCAGCGCGCCGACGGCCGGTAAGGACCAGGGTGAGGATGATGGCCCGGTCCCGGAGACCTTGAGGCGTGTCCGGTAGTACGGCAAGCAGTCTACGCACTTCCTCGGCTGACAGCCCCCGCGCCGGGGGAGTGGAAGTGCGGGGCCGTTCCAGCTTGTCGCAGGGGTTGGTATGAACGATGTCCATCCTGATGAGGAAGCGGAAGAAGGAGGAGAGACAGGCCATCCGTGCCCCGATGGTCGTCGGGGAGGGCTCCTTGCCGGAGACCCCCTTGCCGTGGGCCCAGGAGAACACCTCCTGGACCGTCACCTTGTCTGGAGCCTTGCCCACCCGTCCGAAGAAATCCTGGAGCATGCTGGAGTAGCCCTGGACGGTGCGGATGGATCCTGAGCGGCGCTGCTTCTCAACCAGGAAGGCGTACATCGCGCGCTCCCAGCCGACGAGGTTCTCTTCAGGGAAGGTGATGGCCTGTGCGGTTGTCATGTCCGGCCTCCGTGGTAGGGGGATAGGAGAGACACCATGTTCGCTCTTGTTGCCCAACATGCAAGTCATACCGGGTGATGCGGCGCCCGCGACTTCTCGACCCCTGCTGACTTCCGGGATCAGAGCCTGAGGAGGGCCAGCATCCGAGTTGACTTGTCCGCGTAAGTTGGCATGATGTTCAAGCCATGAGGGATGACTGTGAGATCTGGAGCAAAGGGACGACCGGCCTCGGGTTTCCGGTGATGAAGAAGGGGACGACAAGGTCGCTGGGCCGTCCCGCACCACGGGTGCCTCATCTGGACCGGGAGTGCACCCAAGTCGAGAGACGGGCTGGTCCGCCACCCCCACGTCCACATCGGTGACCGCCAGCATTACGTGCGCCGCCTGGTCTGGGAGCGGGACCACGGCCCCATCCCGGAGGGGATGGCGGTCCGGAGCACCTGCGGGCAGGACTGCTGCGTGGCACCCGAGCACCTGGAACTCGGACCCCGGGGCTACCTGGCCGAAGACCGCGGTAAGCACCACATCCCGAGGCCGGAGGGCCTCGAGCCGCCGGCTCGCCGGTGCCGGGAGTGCGGGCGCAGCTTCGTGCCGACCGGCGGGAATCAAGCGTTCTGCTCGGAGGAATGCCAGGTCACCCGAACCCGGCGCGTCGACCGCGAACGCAAACAGAAGGAGCGGATCGAAGCCCGACATTGATAGCGCGGCCCCTCGGGACAATGGACACGGCGGCGCACAGCTGCCGTGTCTCTTTTCGCCCCCCAATGAGTCGCAGGATTGCCCGCCGCATGCATTTCCTGCGTATTATCGCCGCCGAGATCGTGGTAGGGCCGCCGCACCGCCCTCTGCATGGAGCTCGACCCCAAGTTCGTGGCCGTCATCCTCGAGCGCCTGAGCGACGCGGGCCTAGCGCCCGAGTGCGTCGCCACGGCCTGATCCGAGCACCGGCCATGCCGCAAAATACCGCAGGTTTCGGCCCGGACGAGTTCGCCGATCTGGACGATGCGCTCGGCTTTGACCTGGATCCTACCGAGGATATCGAGAGTGAGACCCGGTGCCTCGTCTCGACGCGCAAGCTACGCAGCGACCTCAAGCACCGGACCCTCGATGCCAGGAACTCGCGGAGGTCATGCCCCCGCTGTCGGCGCCCGGTGGGCACCATCACGAGGATGATGGCTCGATCCGGGAGCCCTGCGGGCTGGTAATTGTCCAAGGGATCGCCGGGGCTCGGAGCGTGGCTAGCGAGACGCTCGAGACCGGCAGACCCTCCTGGACACACGGACGAATAGCCGTGGTCGATGTGGTCAGATTCCGACCGACGTTTCTTCTCGACCAAGAAGGCATACAGGGCGCGCTTCCAGCCGACCTGGTCCTGTTCGGGGAAGTCGAGTGCGGTTGATTGCGACATGGCGGCGTCTCCGTGGCTGGTTGATCAACCATCATGATGTTTGGTTCTCCGACCGATGAAACAAGAGCAGTGTGCATTGCATCGCCCGGTGGGGCTGGAAGGGAGGAGGGAGCGTGTCGGCAGAGGGTGGGAATGCGGTGGGTCCTTCGCCGTATGAGCGGGCGGCACTTGTGCAGATTGCCGCGTGGAAGAACCGTCGACAAACGGGTCTGGCACGAGTGGCCCATACCGTTACCTGGCCCGTCGAGAAGGCGGCTGGACTAGTAATGAGCGTTCCTTACTCGGGGGAGGCCATAGAGAAGAGCCTGGTCGGAGTGCTGGGGCTTCTGAACGACTTGTCTCAATGGAGCGTGAGGCCCGACGCGATCTACGCGAGATACAGGCGCGCGGGGCATAAGGTTGAGGAGGGCAAGGACATCTATGCTCTGGACCTTCAGAACGTTGACTCGGTCATCGGGTACTTGAGGACGAAATACGGAGCTATATGTGCTCTGGAGGGCGCGGCAACCGGCTCCGTTGGCGCAGTGGGCATAGCAGCGGACGTCGTGGCGGTTGTGTCGGCGAACCTACGGGCAGTTGGGCAATACGCGACGTACTGTGGGTTCAATGCTTCACTCGAACACGAAAGGGACTACGCACTGAGAGTGCTAGGCCTCGCTTCGAGTCCGGCCAATGCAGCCAAAGCACTCGCTATTGCGGAATTGACGCGGATCAGCGCTGAGTTGGCACGCAAAAAGACCTGGTCGGAACTGGAGAGGCATGCCCTTGTGGCCGGAATGAAGAAGATCGCAGAATCTCTAGGCGTGAGACTGACCAAGGCCAAACTGGCCAACTTCTTGCCCGGCGCCGGAGCAGCAATCGGCGGAGGCTACAACGTCTATTTCGCATCGAACGTCTGCCGCACGGCGAACTACGTCTACCGGGAGCGCTTTCTTGCTGAGAAGTATGGTCCCGAGATTATCGGCGTAGGCTTTGGAGAGTAGGCCACCTGCCGCACGACAAATGGGAATGGACACTATGTTTCCATGGTGTGCGTGGTCCCGATAGGGTGCAGCGGGTCTTTGCGTACTGTGTGATTGCCAAGATCGAGATATCTTCGTGTTATGGCAGGTGACAAACCGCGGGTTGCGACGAGCTTGAGCAGACCCCCACAGCCGACCGGTAGAGGAAGTCCACGGTGGTCAGTCAGTTCGTGTCGTCTGGGATCCGCGGTGCTTATCTATCCGACCAAAGTTGTAAGATAAATCTATCGTGATCTGCAACCGGGGTGGCTGAGCTTCCTGCGCCTCAGGGAGCCCCGTGTATTGGCGTGTCGCAGCCGAGACTGCCCGCGAACAGGGAGGTCAAATCATCGGTCAACGCGCGATAGGTAGCAGCCTGTGAGTGAGTTCGCCCCTGGCCAGAACCTGAGTCAGTCTGTCGAGATCCCTCGTCCTGGCATGTTTGCTTCGGTCAGGAACCGTCGGGGCATCGTCGCGGCGGTCGAGCCGTTCGACGGTGACGACGGCCGGCTGCATCTGGTCCAAATCGACTACAAGGACGACCAGTCCCCTGCAGAGGAGCGGCTGGTCTGGGAAATCGAGCAGCCTCACGCGCACCTGCTCGAGCCGAATGCTCTACCTGACCCTGCTCGCTCAGGGCCGATGCCGGCCAATGACTTCGATGCGCTTCTGCGGGGAGCTCGCTGGACCAGCGCGATGCCCTTCCTTGATCCCGACGGCTCCGGGCCCTTGGAGCGATTGCCCTTTCGCAGTCCTTTCCATGGCGCCGTAGAGGTAGAGGATTACCAGTTGGTGCCGCTCCTCAAGGCCCTGCGGATGCCTCGGGTCAACCTGCTGATCGCCGACGATGTCGGCATCGGCAAGACCATAGAGGCCGGCCTGATTCTCTCCGAGCTCCTTATTCGTCGGCGCATCCGGCGCGTGCTCATCCTCACTCCGGCGTCCCTTCGTCTGCAGTGGCGCGACGAGATGTGGGACAAGTTCTCGCTGGCCTTCGATCTTGTCGACCGGGCAGAGACCAACGCGCTGCGGCGACGGCTGGGGATGGACGCCAACCCATGGCGCACATTCCCGCGCATCATCGCCTCCTATCATTACCTTCGTCAACCGGACGTGCTCGAGCATTTCACGACCGCGTGCCGAGCTCCTGAGGGGTCCCCGCACCTGCCCTGGGACCTGCTCATCGTGGACGAGTGCCACAATCTCATGCCCTCGCCCTTTGGAGACGACAGCGATCTCACCAACATGCTGAGGCTCATCGCTCCGTACTTCGAGCACCGCCTGTTCCTCTCCGCTACTCCGCACAACGGGCACACCCGCAGCTTCTCCGGTCTGCTTGAGCTCCTCGACCCGGTGCGCTTCAGCGCCACCGATGAGCTCAAACCGGCCGAACGCTCTCGCCTACAGCAGGTGGTGATCCGCCGCCTCAAGCGAGAGATCAACGCCCGCACGGACCCGCCCAAGTTCTGCACTCGAGTTCCCCCGGAGGGGCTTCCACTGAGCTTGTCGGATGCCGAGATCGAGTTGACGAGGGCGTTCGATGACTTCCGGTCCGCAATGCGCCGCTGGATCGCGGCGGGCGATCGCAAGAGACGTCGGGCGGGCAGCTTCGCTGTGGAGATCCTTGGCAAGCGTCTACTGAGTTGCCCGGTCGCCTTTGCCGAGTCGTGGCGTCGCTGCAAGGAGGGATTGGGCGAAGTATCGGAAGCATCTGAGGCAGAGGTCGACTCGGTTCGAAGAAGCGTCGAAAGCGAAGTGGGTGACGACCGCGAGGCTCAATCTCGGGAAGCGATCGCTGCTGGGGTCGTGGGCGCCTGGCTCAAGAAGGCGGCGTCCACGGTTGCACCGGAGATCGAGGCAATCGATGCCGCGCTCGCGCGCCTGGGCTTGGATACTCAGGTCCAAGGTTCTCGCGCCGAGCTCGATCCTGTGGCCGATGCCCGGCTCGACAGCCTGATCACGACGGTGGAGAGCCTGGTCCGTGCCGACGACGGCTGGCGCGATGATGAGCGAGTGGTTGTGTTCACTGAATACAAGACGACGCTCGACTATCTGGCCAGAAGGTTGCGCGAGCGCTATGAGACAGATCGCATCCTGACGCTTTTTGGGGGGATGGATGAACCGGAGCGCGAAGCCGTGAAGAACGCGTTCAACGACCCGGCCGATCGAGTGCGCATCCTTCTAGGCACGGATGCTGCGGCTGAGGGTCTCAACCTGCAGACGACGGCGCGGTACGTCATCCACTATGATCTCCCCTGGAACCCTAGCAGGATCGAACAACGCAACGGCCGTGTTGATCGCCATGGGCAGGCCCGCGACGTGCGCATCTTCCACTTTGCGAGCGACACTGATGACGACCTCAAGTTCCTCGCGCATGTGATGAGAAAGGCCGACGAGATCCGCGAGGACCTGGGGTCGGCCAATGAGCTGTTCGATGAAGCGGCGCATCGCAGGCTCATCGACGGCGAGAGCGTCGCGGCGGTGGCTGGTGATCTCGACATCCGCCTTGCGCGAGTCCGCGGGCGCGCCGAACTGAACGCCGACGCCACGGTCGCGACCGGCGCGGACGATGCGGCTGCCGCCGTCCAACTGGCCGCGCTGGCGACTGAACTGGATCTCGATTCCACTGCTATGCGGGAGACGCTCGAGGCTTCGCTTGCCATCCGCATCGGCAGGCCGCAGCTCGAATCCGCGGGTGAGCCTGGGGTCTGGCGGCTTCTTCACCCCGACCTGCCTGGCTGGGTCGAGGTGATAGACGAAAGCCTCCGTACCGACGGCAGGCGGGCAGGTCGGGGATCGCTTCGGCGTTTGGCCTTCGACAGCGCGCCCTTCGTGAAGCCAATTGGCGAGCGTCTTGTGTTCAATCCACGTGCCGACGTCGCCCTCATGCACCTCTCGCATCCCATGCTCGAGCGGGCGTTCTCGGCTCTCGCTCGCGGACGCTTTCCCGGGGCTGGGGAGGAGGCTTCGCGCTGGACCGTACGAGTCGGCAACTTACGGGACATGTGCAACGGCATCGACGCCCTCGTGCTGCTCTCGGTCGAAGAGATCGGCGTGAACGAGCTCCGGGAGACGTTCCACCACTGGGTCCGCACCGTGGGCTTTCCCGTCAAGGACGGAGTCTTAGGTGGGCCGCTGGAACATCGGGCGGCATCCGCTCTGCGCAGGGCCGCGCCGCCTACCGACCCAGCCCTTGTCGTCCGGGCGACCGGCATCTTCGAGGACGTTCTGCCAGACCTGAGGGCCTTTGTTGCCCGCCACCAAGAGGCTCTGACGGCTACGCTACGCGTCGAGCTGGAAGCGGCTGGTGAGTTGGCCAAGGCCGAGGAAGACAAGCGATACGCGAGCCGGGCGGGCGAAGTGTCAACACTCATCGCCGAGAACACGCTGGCTAAGCTCGAGCGGCAAATCACGGCCCTGAGAACGGAGCAGGCTCAGGGAACCCTCTTCGACGAAGACGCCCGACTGGACGACATTGCCCGGTCCATTGAGGAGAAGCAGGCCGAGGTCGAACGCCGTCGTCGTCACTACGAGGAGGTCCGTGAGCAGCTTGAACGCGAGCGCGAACGTATCACCAAGCACGTGCTGCCCAAACGCCACGCCTTGGCGGGGGCCGCGCACGTCTTTCCGGTGTGCGTCGAGATCCGTCTGCCTGACGACGGGGGCTCGCGATGAGTGCTGATCTTCCCGGCTGGGAGCTTCTGCGCCACGGCGGCCTGCTGCTCGATCCTCCGCGACTGCGCGAGATCGCCACGCATGTGGCAGCAAATCTCGATCCCTATGTCGAGCGCGACCTGCGGAAACGGGTCACCGGCCTTCTGGATGATGGCACCGACCTCTCGGAGTTCGTCGCCTTCGTTCTTGAGCAGGCCTGCGGATTTGGCCCCCAGGCCGGCCGCTGGCTGCGCGGACCGAGCATAGGGAGAGAGTACAGCCGGGTAGCGATCACCAAGGAGACGATCAGGCCGCGGCATCTGTGGTTGGGCCCGAACGAGGCGATGCTTCCCGTGTTCATCGATACCGAGAAGCGGTTGGGTATCGGCAAGGGCCGCCGCGGCGTGAGTCACGCGCTCCAATGGCTGCGGGCGAGTGGCCGCCGTCTGGCTTTGGTCACCAACGGCCGGCAGTGGCGTCTGGTGTTCGCAGGGCTGGATTTCGACGCCTACTGCGAGGCTGACTCGGAGCTGTTCTTCGAAGAAGGATCTGCGGCGCCTCAGCTCGCGGCCCTCCGAACCCTACTTCAGCCGGACATCTGGACACCGCTGGCGAAAGAAGGGGTGGCGCCGCTCGAGCAGGCCATCCTCGATTCACGCAAGGGCCAAGCGGAACTCTCGGCGGTCCTGGGGGAACGGGTGCGAGAGGCCGTCGAGGTTCTGGTGGACGCGCACGCTGAACTTCTCACGAGTCGGGGTTTCGACATAGCTCCTTCGGATATCTATCGCGCGGCAGTGCGTGTGATCATGCGAATGGTGGTGGTGCTGTTCGCCGAATCGCGTGATCTCTTGCCGCGCGACAACCCGGTGTATCACTCGAGCTACGGGCTGTCCGGCCTGCTAGAGGAACTCGAGAAGACGGGCCACAGATCAGGAGGACGCCTGGCTCGTAGTCATGCCGCTTGGCCGCGGGTGCTGGCTTTGTTCAGACTGGTCTACGAGGGTGCTTCGCATCCCGCTCTGCCGGTGCCCCGGTACGGAGGGGAGCTCTTTGCGCCCGGCGACTATAACAGCGCCGACGGGCTATCCCGAGCGTTGGCCATATTCGAGACAGGGTGTTTCGAGCGCCAGTGCGTGTCCGATCGTGACGTCCACGGCATCCTCGAGAAGATCACCCGCACCAAGGTGAAGATCCGGCAGGGCCGGTCCAACACCTGGGTGCCTACGCCGGTCGACTTCTCCGACCTGTCGAGTGAATACATCGGGATCCTCTATGAGGGTCTTCTCGACTTCGAGCTGAAGACGGCGCCGGCGGGTGACCCGGTCATATTCCTGGCTGTGGGCAATTCGCCGGCCCTCCCTCTTTCGCGCCTGGAAGCGATGGACGATCGAGCCATCGTGGCGCTTCTCCAGAATATGAAGAAGGCCGCCGCCGGCGAGACGGGGGAAGAGGCCTCCGAGGAAGACGAAGCAGACCGCGAAGACGACGTCGATGATGATGAGCATCTGAACTCCTCGGATGCGGAAGAAGACGACGCCGAGGAGGATGATCATGATGGTGGTGATGATGTCGCAGTCGGCGATGTGGACGCCCGCCATACTACTCGCACGCGAGCCGAGGAATGGGCCCGGCGGGCAGTCACGGTGGGTAACCTTGTCCGGAAGCCGAGCGGCGCCGTTACCCCTGAGAGACGGCTCGCCTACGAAGAGGCCGTGGGCCGCAAGGCCCGCCAGTTGGTGTCCCGGGTTGTCCTGCCGGGTGAGTGGTATCTGGTGCGTTGGGGAGGTACTCGCAAGGGCGCCGGTACCTTCTACACCCGCCCGGGACTGGCGGTGCCCACCGTGCACCGCACCCTCCGTCCCCTGGTCTACGACCCGCCAACTGGGGCCGATGGCTCACTGGACACGGAAGCATCACCCGACCTCTGGACAGCGAAGCCGCCCGAGGACATCCTGGCGCTCAAGGTCTGCGACCCCGCCTGCGGCTCGGGCACCTTCCCGGTAGCCGCTCTGCGCTACGTCACAGAGGCCCTGTACGAGTCGCTCATCCTGCACGATCGGGTCTCCGACGACCCTGAGCGCGAGCGGGCGGTGGTGCGTCTGATCGAGCCGCCCGACGGCGACTCAGGGCCCGAGGAGCGCTTGGCCCAGGAGTTGGTGCCTTGCCGGGTGGCCGATGCCGAGTTCGAGCCTCGGCTCAAGGCGCTGCTACGCCGTCACGTGGTGGAACGCTGCATCTATGGTGTGGACGTCGACCCGCTGGCGGTCGAGTTGGCGCGCCTCTCTCTATGGATCGAGACCATGGACCGCTCGCTTCCCTTCTCCTTCCTCGACCACAAGATCAAGTGCGGCAACTCTCTGGTGGGAGCCTGGTTCGACACCTTCCGCCACTACCCCGTGATGGCGTTCAAGAACCGCGAAGGCGGAGACAGGGGGCACAGCAACGGTGTGCATTTCGAAAAGGACACCCGCGGCAAGGCACTCAAGGAGTTCGCCTCAGGCACGCTGAAGGCCGACCTGGCCCGCTTCCTCTCCCGGCCCTCGCTCTTCGATCAGCGCGATCTGGCCCACGAGGCCGCCGGCGTGCACGGCGCGGCCCTTGCCACCCTCGCCCGGCTGCACGAACTGCCGGTGCACGACGCCGCCGAGCGCACGCGCCTGTATCGAGAGGAGCTGCAGGGCTCGCCCGCGGTGCGGCAGCTCAAGGAAGCCATGGACCTGTGGTGCGCCTGCTGGTTCTGGCCGGCCGACGAGCTGGAGTGGGCGCCGCTTCCGACCACGCTCCACGCGCCCGGCGCCGAGACCCGCGTACTGGCCCAGCGCATAGCGGCCGCCAAACGCTTCTTCCACTGGGAGCTGGAGTTCCCCGACGTGTTCCGCCAGGAGCCTTCGGGGTTCGACGCCGTGCTGGGGAATCCGCCCTGGGAGACACTCCAGCCCAATTCCAAGGAGTTCTTCAGCAACGTCGACCCTCTCTATCGCTCCTACGGCAAGCAGGAGGCGCTTCGCAGGCAGACCGAGTGTTTCGCCGACGAGAGCACAGAACGCGCGTGGTTGGACTACAACGCCGACTTCGCCTGGTACTCGAACTGGATGAAACATTCGCGTGATCCCTTCGGCGACCCGGCCGGGGCCGAGGCGAGCGGCGATCGCTTCGCCATAGCCCGCGGGCGCGAGAACGAGCTCCTTCACGACCGCTGGCGCAGGATGCGCACCGCGAGCAGGGGATATGCGGACGCGGCGCACCCGTTCCGGCACCGGGGCGAGGGCAAGGCATACACCTACAAGCTCTTTCTCGAGGCGTCCCACGCGCTGCTCCGTGACGGCGGCCGCCTGGGGTTCATCGTGCCTTCGGGTTTGTACTCGGACCACGGCACCGGCGACCTCCGCGGGCTCTTCCTCGACCACTGCCGCTGGGAGTGGCTCTTCGGGTTCGAGAACCGGGAGGGCATCTTCGACATCCACCGCTCGTACAAGTTCAATCCCGTGATTGTGCAGAAGGGCGGCCGGACGGAGGCCATCCGCACGGCCTTCATGCGCCGGGCCCTGGAGGATTGGGAACGGGGCGAGGAGCTGGCCGTCGCCTACACGTGCGAACAGGTGGAGCGCTTCAGCCCCAAGAGCCGCGCCATCCTAGAGATCCAATCGACCCGCGACCTGGCGATCCTGGAGAAGATCTACGCCAACTCGGTGCTCCTGGGCGACGACGGCCCCGACGGCTGGGGGGTGAAGTACGCGCAGGGCGATTTCAACATGACCAGCGACTCGAAGCTGTTCCCGCCCCGGCCGACATGGGAGGCCAAAGGCTACAGGCCCGACGAGTACAGCCGGTGGCTGCTGGGAACGTGGCGACCAATCGAGGAGCTGTGGCTAGAGCTTGGTGTGGACTCGACGCGGGTCGTGCCGGCCGAAGTGGAGCTGGAGGAGTGGTTGTTCGACTCGAACGCCGGGCCGGAACGGAGGCAGGCCGAGGCCCAGTTCGTGCACGGGCATCTGCTCAAGCCCGGCGACGTGGCCCGGACCCCGTGGCGGCTGCGTTGCGCCCAGCCCCCGTACGACGCGCTGCCCATTCCGCGGGCGGATATTCCTGCAGGGATCGTGCTGTCGCGGGAGGCGGACGCGTGGATCCGCGAAGAGGACGTAGAGGATTTGGCGTTGCCGCTATACGAGGGGCGGATGATTGGACAGTTCGACTTCAGCCAGAAGGGCTGGGTGAGCGGCAAGGGGCGGAGCGCCGTGTGGCGCGACATTCCTTGGGAGCGGAAGGTTCTCGAGCCGCAGTATTTGATGGCTCTCAGCACCTGCGCGGAACGCGATGTACTGGGTCCCAAGTTACCCACCATGAACATAAGTAGCGCAACCAACAGCCGAACCCTGATTTCCGCGCTTGCGATGGACCTACCCTGCAATCACGCCCTCAACCCGATGAGAATCTCTCGCAGGCTGGACCTGGCTCTCCTGTCGCTGGTGCTTAATTCATTTGTCATCGACTGGCAGGTGAGAATGCGTCTCACCGGTCTAAATCTGAGCTTCTTCGTACTGGACGAAACAGCTGTTCCAAGACCGAATGTCAGATTGCGAAGTCAACTTGCTGGGTTGGGCAGGAGCTTGTCTTTGGCCAGCAGCTGGTTTTCCTCGATATGGCTTGAGGCTGGCTCCAGTCAATCGGGCGGGTTGCCGTTGAAGAGCCTATGGGCGACTTCCGCGAACCATCGGCTGCAGAGAATGGCTATGGCGGACGCTGTCGTGTCATTGCTATGCGATCTGGAGCAGGCAGATCTTGCGGTTCTCCTCGCTGCTTGTGACCGGCCTACGAGCAACTCTTGGGATGGCCTGAACCCCAAAGGTTTCTGGCGCGTCGACAAGGAGAAATACCCTGAGCTGCGGCACACGGTGCTAACACTCGTCGCCTTTCGCGACCTCGAGGAGAAGATTCGCAAATGTGGTGGAGACCGCGACTCCGGGATTGAGGCGTTCCTCGACCAGAACGAGGGCGAGGGGTGGATGCTGCCGGAGACGCTTCGGCTCGCTGATTACAGCCTCGGCCACGACAACCGCGCCCAGCATCCACAGCCCGTCGCGAGGCAGCTGGGGCCACGATTCCACGACTGGCAGCTGGCCCAGACCACGGAGGAATCGTGGCGTGAGTGTCATCTGCATGCGCGAAATCTGCTGGGTGAGCAAGCGTATCGTGAACTCCTGGAGGACATTGCGACCCGCGAGAGGCGCAAGGAGCCGCAATCTGACGCGGGCGAACTGCCATGGCGGGGCGACACACCTCGTTCACTGCTTGACTCGGGGAGCCAGGGAAGACTGTGGTGAGAAGGGGCCTGTTCCGTCAGTCCAGCGCCTTGGCGACGGCGAAGAGCGTGGGCCCTTCTGCGATTCCAAGCCGCGACGCATTTGTTCTTGAGGTTGCGGAGACTATCAAGAGCCATCACGGGACCAGCGCTGAGTCGTTTGTGTTCGGACTTTCGGGTCGGTGGGGCGAGGGCAAGACCTTCTTTCTCGACCAACTTAGGGCGGAATTGAGGAACGCCGGCTATGAGGTTCTCGATCTCAACCCTTGGAAGTATGCCGAGGACAGAGTCGCGTTCCTGAGGTCATTTCTCATGCGACTTATGAAGACGCAGAGGCTCAGGCATCGCGTGATTATGGCTTATCGGTACGCACTCCATCGGGACTTTGGAGATGCCTGGTGTGAGCTTGACCTTTGCTGCCCAACGGGGATCAGGAGGCGAATCAGGAGCGATGTGAGTCGCCAGTCCATTTCGTGGCTGCGGCTCATACTGGTCGGGTTGATCCTCTATTGGCTTTATCGTTTCCTGGGACCGAGCGGGGGCCTCTCATGGAGCAAGCTGATCGCCGTAGTGCCCGTGGGACTGGCGATCTGGCTTCTCCAAGGACTTGCGAGTGGTCAGGTAGCCACGAAGGCCACAACGGCACTCGACGAATTCGATAGGATCGCCCGGCTGGCGCTCGGGCTGGAGCATGGCAAAGCGACCAACAACGACAACTATGTGGAAGGCGTCTCCCGTAAGGTCGTTGTGTTCGTCGACGACCTAGACCGAGTCACCGCCAAGGTTGCACGTGGAGTCCTGGCGAATCTCCGGACGTTCTTCGACAAGCCGGCACTCAGCTTCGTCGTGACGGGGGACCACGAGGTTTTGGAAGCAAACTTAGGTGGGGAGCTGGCGCCGGAAGGCTCAGGCCTCGAGGAGCAGAAAGAGCAGGGAAGGCTCTTCCTGAAGAAGGTCTTCAATGTGTATTGGAGAATGCCGCTGCCGGTTCGCTCCGATTTCGAAGCATTCGTGAACAGGTGTATGGAGTCCCGGGAAGCCGCTTTGAAGAAGTCCATTCCTTCAGAGCATGATCGAGAGCGTTTGCGAGATTGGCTGTGCCTGTATAGCGGTGGCAACCTACGTCAAGTCGAAAGGATGCTTGACACGGTTCTTTTCTCCTTGCGCCTGGTTGCAGCGCAGCAGGAGGGCGCGGAGGATCCGTGGCAGCAACGGGTGCTGAGACAAATGACCGCGGAGCCGCTTCTTCTCACGCGCGTACTCTTCCTTCAGGACAGGTGCATGCCTTTCTTCGAGCTGTTGATTCACGATCCCGAGCTACTCTACCGGCTGGATGTCAGCCTCCATGACGCGAAGGCTAGTGGAGGTGACGTATCTCGGGCGGCGCTCACCAAGTTCCTGGAACCGCTGATCCAGGCAAAGGGCAGCGGACAGAAGCTCAATCTGACGGACTGTCAAATGGCATTTCTCAGGGATTTCGTGTATGAGCCTCCCTCGTTCCACGACGCCGGTCGGAACGGCAAAATCGTGCCCAGCGTGGCCCCTTGGATTCAGCTTGCCTGTGACGCGGCGCTTGAGGACACTTCCGGTCCGCGTCCGGAGGACTTGATCCGAAGTCTCGAGAACCAGAACCGTGAGGCATTGGCAGCACAGATTGCGGGTTGCTCAGCAACTCGTGCACCCGAGGTTTCCAGGGCGCTCGTCGAGAAGCTCGTTACCGTGGCTGACGCCGCTGTCCGACATGAACACGTGGAGTTGCTTCTCAGCGAAGTGCACGAGACGGCATCGGACGGCTTACTGGGGCGTGCCCTCGTGGAAGCGATTTCGGAGAAGCTCGGGGATCTTTTCGCCGGCTTTGATGACGCCCAACACGTGAGGACCCTATTGCTATTCGCGGATGTTCTGGAGAAACATGGCTATGGCTCGCTGCCAGCAGCCGCCGAGGGGGTCTACGTCTACAGGAGGGCGCAGGATCTCGACCACGTCCCAAGGGAACCGCTGGGCGCGTTGGCCTCATCTGTCGTCGTTGGTTGGCTTGGGGCCTACTGCCGCCAGAATCAAGCACAGGCCCTGCCGGTTCTTGAGGAACTCCTGCCTCAAATCAAGCGTGGCGCGCCAATGGTTGAAGAGCAGCTCACGGCGCTCCTGGGCGAAGTGTGCAGCCATCTACTGTCCGATGGCGATGGCGCTCGTAGAGACGCGCGGCTTCGCATCCTGACCAATCATGGGCCGGACCAGCTGCCCGTGGCCAAGAGCAGTGTGCTGGCTGCAACCAACAAAGAGCAGGTCTGGGTGTGGGCTTTGGCATCTGCCGAGGCCGGAGTCGCCCCGTGGACTGCTCAGGAACTTGAGGACGCTCTCATTGATGAAGTTGCAGCGGCCGTCCAAGATCCAAAGCCGCTACTGAAGCGACTGTTATATACCGTGGGCAAGTTGGATGGGAGGAGCGGCGATCTCTGGAGCACGCTCCAAGAGAAACGTGATGATGGGCTGCTTGGGCTGGTCGAGAAGCTGACCGGTACACCGCAATTGGGGGTTCTAGTGATACCTGAGACGGTCGCGGCAGCCCTCTACAGCAGGCTTGCCGACGAAGTACTGCGGGTTACTCAGACCGATGAAGGTCGTGCGCTGCAGATGGCTCAGTTTCTCAACCCCTCACTCTGGCTCTGGCGGGAAGTGGACAGACGGGCCGCCCACAGGGCCCTTGGGCCGCTCGCCGATAAGCGCTACCGAAGCCGACGGCAATTGCAGAAGGTAGTGGGACCGTTCAAGGACCAGTTGGCGTAGGTGTGATTAGTGGACTTGCGTCTCGTACTGTCATATGACACACTCCTAGCATCTGATTCAGATACTAAAGGTGCTTGATATGACAACGCGGACAATCCCAAAAGCATGGGCCGGGCTCATCGAGAAGCTCGAGCTTGAACAGCCACGGGTCCTGACGGCGGGCCAGCTTGCCGCCTGGGCAGAAGAGGCCGGCGTGGCTTGGCCCACCCGTGTCATAGCTCAGCGCCTCCGCCAACATGGCTGGCTGCTCGATCTCATCACCAAGGGTGTATGGGAATTCGCGCCGGCCTCGCGCGCCGGCGCGTTCAGCTCGGGCGATCCCTTCATCGAGTTGCGCGCCACTCTGGCCCGAGATCCTTCGGCCCCTTACGTTGTTGCCGCCGAGTCTGCGGCGTATATGCTTGGACTTGCGTCGCGGAGGCCAGAGCCTGAGGTGATCGGGGCGCCCGAGGGGGTGCGCGCTCCCAAGGCGCTTCAGGGTTTCCGCATCGTCCGGTGGCAACCCGCGACCCCTGCGGCGAGGCACGACGGTCTGCCAGTCTGGGCGCTCAGCACTTTGCTGGCCTTCATGGGAGCACGCCCTGGGGGATACCGTGACTGGCCGAACGTTCGCGAGTGGTTGGGAGAGGCAATCCGCCAAGTGATGGTATCCGGCCTTGCCGCGGAGCTTGCCGACCGTCCGCGCAGCGCCTGGGCCCGCGCAGCGTACCTGCTCCATGCCGGCGGTCACGGCGAAGCGGCGGAAGATCTCATGTCACGAGCTCCGGAAGGGAAGGGTCCCTACTATCTCGGGAACCGCAAGGTGGGCGGCCGCTACGTGAGCGCGTTTGACGTCGTGGACACCATTGGGCTCATGGCGGGTTCTCTCCAGTGATTACCGAGGGATACCTCACCCGTCACTACCAGGGTCGCCGCGGCGGCCGGGATGAGCGCTCGCAGGGGAGGCTATGGTGGCTCTGAACCTTACTGCGGAACGGGCCGGCGTCTTCCGAATCACCCACATTGACAACCTGCCATGGATTCTTCGTAACGGGTTGTGGTGCCCTTCGTCGGGCAACCTCGATCCAGACTTCGTGTCGATCGGGAATCCTGACATCATCCAGAAACGATCCTGCAAACCCGTTCCAATCTCCCCGGGAGGGACCCTCGACGACTACGTCCCCTTCTACTTCACTCCCTGCTCCGTGATGCTCTACAACATCATTACGGGCCGTGGGGTCCCGCAACTGAGCGAAGACGAGCTCATCATTCTCGTGTCGTCCCTTAGAGAGCTGCGCCAGAATAACGTGCCATTCGTCTTCACCAACAGACACGCGTTCGTGGCCTACGCCGAGTTCTTCGACGATGTGGACCTGCTTGACCGAGTTGACTGGGCGCTACTGCGAGCTCGAGATTTCGCTCGCTCTGATGCTGATCCCGGTAAGGTTGAGCGCTACCAAGCCGAAGCCCTGGTCCACCGGACGGTACCCGTTGCAGCTCTCCTGGGCATTGCCTGCTATTCTGGAAAGAGCAGGGATCAGGTCGTGGCGATGCTGCAGGAAGTGGGTATAGACCTGAGAGTGATAGTGAAGAAGGAGTGGTTCTTCGGGTGATTACGTACGCCATAGGGAACCTGCTCGAAGCGCCTGTGGAGGCGCTCGTCAACACCGTCAATGAGATCGGCGTGATGGGTAAGGGCGTCGCCCTGCAGTTCAAGGAAACATTCCCTGAGGCCGCTCGTGAGTACGCTGAAGCGGCGAAGCGCGGCGAAGTGCACGTGGGCCAAGTGCTGGTGACAAGCACCAGCAATCTCGCAGGTCCGCGTTGGATAATCCATTTCCCAACGAAACGGCACTGGCGGAATCCGTCCAAGCTGGAATGGGTGCGCGATGGCCTGGCCGACCTGTCTCGAGTGACGCGCGAACTTGAGATCCGGTCGATTGCCGTTCCGCCACTGGGTTGCGGCAATGGGGGACTCGCCTGGAGCGATGTTCGGTCGCTCATTGAGGAGGCTCTCGGTGACCTACCGGGGGTTGAGGTGATGGTCTTTGAGCCTGTCGCAAGCTATGCGGCACCGCCGAAACAACGCGGTGTGGAGGAACTCACGCCTGCCCGGGCTTTGGTCGCCGAAATGATCCGCAGGTACTCCGTTCTCGGGATGGGGTGCACAACTCTTGAGGTGCAAAAGCTGGCGTGGTTCCTACACCGTGCCTTCAGCATCACGGGGACGAATGATCCCCTGCGCCTGCGTTTCGGGGCTAACGTGTATGGCCCCTACGCCGATCAACTACGCCATCTGCTTGATGCGATGGACGGCAGTTACCTTCACAGTGAACATCGTCTGAGCGAGGCGACCTATCTGGAGCTCATCAGCTTCTCCAACGAACGCCGCGAGAGCGT
>Ga0209723_1003974_pt1 | contig 17101 bp, 11 predicted proteins | sample BiotimSIPDNA_2_FD_185750 | JGI IMG/M metagenome (GOLD analysis project Ga0209723, IMG submission 185750) | Anaerobic biogas reactor microbial communites from Washington, USA - Biogas_R2 time_0 SIP DNA (SPAdes) (version 2) | ecosystem: Engineered > Bioreactor > Anaerobic > Unclassified | place... | reverse complement strand
TTGTCTCGACGCATTATCCAAAATGGAGCGTGCAACGGTCTGCAATCGCTGAAAATGAGATTCCTCCCGGAAAAAATAGGTCAGGTTCGTTGAGATGGAATCGATCATTGTGATCAGCTCATCCGTACCACCCCTGGTTGTTACGTGTTTGTAGTAGTCGGAAAAAGATCGAAAGTTCCCTTCACGCAAGCGCTTCCCCAGTCTCGCCTTCACCAGTTCCTTCTTACCATCGTGAAGATTGATGCCGCACTGTGAATAAACAAGCTGGCTTATTCTTTCAAAATCTCGATCGCTCAAATCAGATGAATTCATATTAAGTTCTTAGTTTCATTCGCAAAGGGATCGTGAAAGAAGCGTTAAGGCCTTTCGCCCTCGCCACCACCGCATCCGGTGCATTTTATCGGTAAGCCCTCGATGCGGTGCGGGAAAGGGGGCCCCTCCGCCGTTTCGCGGAGGGGCTGCCTCGATTATTTCCACCTGATGAAGGATCGACCGTCCATGATTCGCGACGAACCGTTTCGTGATCCTCTCTACCTGAACCTCTAAAAATCTTTAAAAGTATCGTCCTCCAACGGGAGGATTTGTTCCGGTGTCATCTCTTTTCTCTTCGATGATCCTTTCCCCAGATTCGGCATACCTTTGGGAAGCGAAGAGATCGTCTTCATAATGCCCCTGCGAAGATTCTGCGCGGATACAGCCACGGCCTGATTTGCACTGGAGGCACCGAGCTTATTGCTTCCCCCGATAATATCAGCCAGTTCATTGGAGATGGATTTCATCTGCTGTGCCTGGGCGCTCAGTTCTTCGGAGGCAGAGGCGGATTCTTCGGCATTGGCCGCGGTCTGTTGTGTCACTTTGTCCATTTCCGTCACTGCCTTGTTGATCTGATCAATGCCCTGGGCCTGCTCGTTGGATGCAGCCGAAATTTCACCAACCAGGCTTCCGACCTTGTCCGTGCTGTCCGCAACGTGCGAGAAGGCTTCATTCGTCTTGACAACGAGATCGGATCCTTCCTTGACCTTCTTGACGGTGTCTTCGATGAGCCCCGCTGTGTTGCGTGCGGCATCGGCGGCCCTCATGGCAAGGTTCCGCACCTCCTCCGCCACGACGGCAAACCCGGCTCCTGCCTCGCCTGCCCTGGCGGCCTCCACGGCTGCGTTCAAAGCCAGGAGATTCGTCTGGAAAGCGACCTCGTCAATCGTCTTGATGATCTTTGAGGTTTCCTCACTGGCCTTTGAAATCTGCTGCATGGAATTCGTCAGGAGGGTCATGGAGGCGTTGGCCTCCTGAACAACCTGATTGGCCTGCTTCATCAGGCTGTCCGCCTGCCCGGCGTTTCCTGCGTTCTGTTTCGTCATGGATGACATCTCTTCAAGTGACGAAGACGTTTCTTCAATGGCGGACGCCTGTTCCGACGCCCCTTCAGCCAGGGACTGGCTGGCAGAGGATACCTGCATCGACGCCGAAGCAATCTGATCGGCTGAATCGTTCAGGCTGTTTACCGCCGCCTGAATGGGACGGCTGATGCTGCGCGCAAAAAGAAGAACGAGGACGGCGATGATGCCCAGGAAGGCCAGGGTGATCACGACGATGAAATTGCGGATGGATCTTGCCGAACTCATCACTTCATCCTTGTCCTGGGTCATCCCGGCACTCCAGTTGGTAAGTTCTACCGGCGCATAGCCGGCAATCTTTTCGACGCCATTCAACGTATATTTGTCGGAACCGGACTTCTGGCTCAGCATTTTCTGCGTGTATTCCGTCATGCCCTCCTGCTTTCCCAGGTTCATTTCCAGGATATACTCGGCTTTCGGATGGGCAATGACGACGCCCTCCTTGTTGATCAAGTAGGCGTAACCCGTTTCGCCGATCTTGATGGCATTGAGCTTTTCGCTGATGAAGTCGATGTTGGCGATGCATGCCGCAACCCCCAGGAATTCGCCGGAACCGGCATAGATTGGTGCGCCGAAGGGGGCGACGGCCTTTCCCGTCACCTTGGATTTGGACACCTCACCAATGGCACTTTTCCCCGTGCTCTTAGCCGCCTTCCAGTAATCCCTCTCTACGAGATTAAGTCCCGCAAGCTTTCCCCCTGCACTGTCCGCGATTACCTTGCCGCCGGCATCCGTGATGACAATGAATTCATAATCAGTACCTGACTTTTTAAACAGAGTCTCCAGAGCCTTGTTGGCCCGGCTGATTTCTTCGGTCGAACCTTCGATCCCATTTTTCGCCACACCGGCAACCGCATCCAATACCGTGTTATTGGAGGCTATATGTGTCACGACCTTGACTTCCTCCTGGAGAACCAGTTGCACCATGTTGCTGATGCTCTTGGCGATCTGCTCTGAGCCTTCCATGGATGTTTTCACCAGAGCGTTTGACGACCTCAACGTGGTGACGATACCGATTACTAGAAGCGGGATCAACACCATCAACAACCCACCTACGATCAGTTTGAATTCCAGTGTCCGTTTTTTCATGTAATCTCCTCTCCTTATACTTTATTAGTGTCTGTCTCTTTTAATATGTCTTGCGAAAGGCACCACGGCTGCGCCTTCACCACCCTGAAACATTCTTTCCATTCTGTCCTGATATGAGAATCATTTTGGGTGTGATGCAGAGCAATGGTCATGCCATACTATCTAATACACCTTTTTTATTGGTTTTGTGGACTCTCCAGGCGATTTCTGCACCGGCAGGGGACTCCGAGCGGAAGCGCGGCAGAAGGTGGCCAATGTATGAAATTTTCTTATTTTGGTATGCTGATACGACATCAACAAAGAATTGCGGAGGGGCCTGACGCATCGTTCCAAAGATGATTCGTGACAATACGTCATTGTTTTGACAAAGAAGCTATTTATAGTTGTAATTTAAAAACTTTTATCCTATAGAATTCTCGTGAATTCATGAAACTGCTTTTTTCCTTGCGGCATGAGGTCTGGCTGCGGATGTGGTGCGGACCGTTTTCATCTTGTTGATTTATTTTACATATTTTTCCTGATCGACAGCCGGATCGTCTCACGACGGCTACTAACCAGAGTGGAAAACATGAAAAAACAAAAGATACTGATTGCTGAGGATGATGATCTCAACAGAAATAATTTGACGGAATTGCTCACCATGGAGGGCTACGAGGTCAAGGCTGTCGAAAATGGAAAAGAAGCCATGGCGGCCTTCGTGGAAGACAAATATGATCTCGTCATCACCGATCTCAAGATGCCCGAGGGGGATGGTTTAGAGCTCTTGAAATTCGTCAAGGACATGAATCCCGACAACATCGTGATCATGATGACCGGCTTCGGCACGGTGGACTCGGCCGTGGAGGCGATGAAGTACGGCGCCTTTGATTACATAACCAAGCCGATGAAGGATGACCTGGTGAAGCTGACGGTCAGCAGGGCGCTGTCCTTTGCCAGCCTCCAGGAAGAGAACGTCACCTTGCGCGACAATCTGCGGGAAAAATATGATTTCGGCAAGATGCTCGGCTACAGCGAATGCATGAAAACCATTTTCGACACGATCGAAAAGGTGGCCAAATCCGACAGCACCGTGATCATATACGGCGAAAGCGGCACCGGCAAAGAACTCGTGGCCCGGGCCATCCACTTCAACAGCGACAGAAAAAATTTCCCCTTGATTCCCGTTAATTGTGGCGCCATCCCTGAAGAACTTCTTGAGAGCGAACTTTTTGGCCATGAAAAGGGGGCCTTCACCGGGGCGATACGCAACCGATTGGGCCGATTTGAACTGGCCCAGGGAGGAACTATTTTTCTTGACGAAATCGGCGATATGAGTCCATCGCTTCAGGTCAAACTGCTGCGGGTGATCCAGGAAAAGCAGTTTGAACGGATTGGAGGCGTCAAAACGATCAACGCGGACGTCCGGATTATCGCCGCGACAAACCAGGATCTGGAATTGGCCGTTGCGGAAAAGCGTTTTCGTGAAGACCTCTATTACAGGATCAATGTCATCCCCATTCACCTGCCGGCTCTGCGTGAGAGAGGCCCCGACATCGCCATCCTGGCCAATCACTTTCTGCAGAAATTTGCGCAGACCAAAAAGAAGGATGTGAGCTCCATTTCTCCCGAGGCGATTGCCTGCCTGCTCCATTACCCCTGGCCGGGAAATGTCCGGGAGCTGGAAAATCTCATCGAGATGCTGGTCGTCCTGAAGGACGGCAATGAAATTGTTCTTGAGGATCTTCCTCTGAAGATCCGGCAGTTTAAAAAGGAAGCCCAGTCCATCGGCTCCATTCAGATCCCTGAGGACGGGATTGATTTCAACGAACTTGTCAATCAGTTTGAAAAGGATATCCTGCTCAATGCCCTGGAAAAAAGCAGCGGGGTCAAGAACAGAGCGGCTAAACTTCTGAACCTTAATCGGACGACCCTTGTCGAAAAGCTCAAGCGGCTCAACATTTCTTCGGAAACCTAGATGACAGGCTGCTCGTGAATCTGCGAAACGCGGCGTGATTCTCAGCCGAAGCACCCGGAGTTCGGATCTCCTGCGCCCCTTTCGGAAAGGCAGAACTGGTGAAAAGGCAGATTTTAGTTGTTGACGATGAAGAAGCCATAAGATCCCTGTTCAAGAGCCTCTTTCCCGAGGACGTTTACGATGTCCATGCCGTGGAGGATGGTCGGGAGGCTCTGCACCTGTTGAGCAATGCCGATATAAACGTCATTTTCCTGGACCTCAAGCTCTTCGGAATGGACGGGATCACCCTGTGCCGTCAAATTCGTCAGACCAATCCCATTGCCATGATCCATGCAATGACCGGGTGGTCGGTTCTTTACGATCTGGAAGAATGCCGGTCCGCCGGGTTCGACGATTATTTCGTCAAGCCGCTGGACATTGACCTGGTTGTATCGACCGTTGAGGAATCCTTTAAGAGGCTTGACCGCTGGCGTCATAAATCCATGTCGCCCCCTGCGGAGCGGCCTCACGGCGCCTCATAACCTCATAACACTGCCAAAGCTTCTGCTTTGAAGGCCTCATCCCTCCTCGACAGGCCTGCACGCGCACCTTCCGCGCCACACCCCGCCCCTCCGACCTCCGAAAGAATTCATAGGGGACAGTGCGCTCAAATGGCACGGTTTATGTAAATGGAAGAAATCCATAAACTAGGAGCCAACATGCACTCCCTTGTCTTGATCGGCGCTGAAAGACATGCTCAGTGCTGCATGATAATGAAGGGGCTCGGAATTCTGACAAAAATTCAATACAGAAACATCAGGAGGGATTTGACCATGACCACTGCGCTTGAAGAAACCATGACCCAGGCTGTCACTTTGATGGCCGACAGAGAAGGCAAGTACCTGACTTTTTCTCTGGCCGGAGAGGAATACGGAATCAGCATTCTGAAAGTCAAGGAAATTATCGGCATGATGCCCATCACAACGGTTCCCCAGACACCGTCCTATGTCAAAGGCGTCATCAATCTCCGCGGCAAGGTCATCCCCGTTGTCGATTTACGATGCAAATTCGGCATGGAATCCATGGAATATACGGAACGTACCTGCATCATCGTCGTTGAAATCGCCGGCAGCGGCAAAATGATCCCGATGGGAATCGTTGTCGATTCCGTTTCGGAAGTCCTGAACATCAAATCCGGCGATATCGAAGAAACGCCCAGTTTCGGAAGCCGGCTGGACACGGATTATATCCTGGGAATGGCCAAGGTCGGCGGCGGCGTCAAAATATTGCTGGACATCGATCGTGTCATGAGCGCTGATGAAGTGGCCGCCCTGGTGCAGTAAACCAGATAACCCTGTGGCATAAAAAAGGCGCTGCGATTCATGGAAGCACAATCCATTTTCCTGCCGCAGACAGCCTGCAGGAACGGAAAAACATTCGCCACAGCGCTGAACCATGATTGAACGCCCCGGGTTTCCTGTTCTTCTGATGTTCTCTGCGCCCTTTTCCTGAAAAAGACGTTTCCTCGAAATCATCAGGAATGCGGATACTGCCCGAAGCTTCGCAGTACCCGCATTCCTTCACTTCCGTCGTTTCCCGGGTCAACCCTGCGAGCCCGTTTCAGAAGGATCACCCCATCATCTTCGAGAGAGGCACATAGTCCAGAGAGTGCGTTTCACCCACAGCGCGGCTGGTCAGACGGCCCTCGAGGGTGTTGACGCCCCGGGCAAGGGACGCCTCCCCGCACAAAGCCTGTTTCAGTCCGGCTTTTGCAATGCGAAGCGCGTAGGGAAGGGTCGCATTGTTGAGTGCATAGGTTGATGTTCTCGGCACAGCCCCAGGCATGTTGGTGACACAATAATGGATGACCCCGTGGATTTGATAGACGGGATCGCTGTGCTTTGTCGGCTTCGACGTTTCGACGCAGCCCCCCTGATCGATGGCCACATCCGCAATGACGCTTCCAGGTTTCATGGAGGCCACCATCTCCCGGCTGACAATGACGGGCGCTTTGGCGCCGGGGATGAGAACGCTGCCGATTACCCCATCGGCGTGCCTTACGGAATCCTCGATATTCTGGTGATTGGAACCGAGCGTCGTGAGATGGCCGTGCAGGACCTCCTCCAGGTAGCGGAGTCGATCCAGGTTCGTGTCAATGATGGTGACATGGGCCCCCATTCCCAGAGCCATCCTGGCCGCATTGCTCCCGACAATCCCGCCGCCGAGAACCACCACATCCGCCTGACGGACTCCCGGTACGCCGCCGAGCAGCTTCCCCCGCCCCCCGTTTTCCTTTTCAAGATAGTGGGCAACGACCTGGACCGACATGCGACCGGCCACTTCCGACATGGGCATCAAAAGCGGCAGCGCCCCATTGTCGAGCTGAACCGTCTCGTAGGCAATGGAGGTTGTTCCTGCGTTCAGAAGGGCCAGGGTCAGTTCGTATTCGGCGGCCAGATGAAGATACGTGAAAAGAATCATGTCCTTACGCAGGTAAGCATATTCGGAAGGCTGCGGTTCCTTGACCTTCATGATCATTCCCGCCCTTTCCCACACGGCGGATGCGTCCCGCAAGAGGGTGGCCCCAGATAAACGGTATTCCGAATCCGGAAAGCCGCTGCCTTCACCGGCGCCGCACTGCACGAGAACTTCCATGCCCTCCCGGACGAGCATCCCAACACTGCCCGGCGTCAAGGCTACGCGGTATTCATTGTCCTTGATTTCCTTTGGAACGCCTACGTTCATAGATCCCTCCCTAAAAATCATCCTTTGCCTGCCGAGGCTCGCGGAAGAAAACGTTCACGCTGAAGAATGCACGCCGGTTTTCATCCAAAACTGCCACAGCTTTGCCGAACTGTCAAAAGATAACGTATTGACATTCCCGGCTTCATCGAGTATCAGCATCACTGTAGCATCACGTAAGCATTCATTATTTTTTATATTCCCAGGAATTCATCATGAAACTGAGCAAAACGGACAAGCTGGAATTTGTCGACAGGACCCTTACCGTCAACGGCAAACCTTTTGTCATCCAATTCCCCGATGAGCCCCTGTTCGGCATCGCGGACGGCAAGCTCATCACCATCCTCTTCAAGGGGTGCGGATACACGCAGTATTCATGGGATCCTGAAGAAATCGAGGGATACTTCCCGGATTCCGAACCTTCCTCGTAGATTCAAATCGTCTTAAAAGAGCTGTTCCAGGAGTTCCCCCAGACTTCCCACACGGCACAGCTCCAGCCCTTCAGGATCGGGAATCTCCTGCGAAAGGGTCCTGGGAAGAATGCAGCGGGTAAATCCCATCCGGGAGGCTTCCCGGGTCCGCAGAAGCATCTGGGCGATCCCGCGCACTTCACCCGTCAACCCCACCTCTCCGAAAACCACCGTTCCCGGATAAATCGGCCGGTTGAGAAAGCTGGAAGCCATGGCCGCCACGATCCCCAGATCCACAGCCGGTTCATCGACCCGGATGCCGCCGGCCACATTCAGGAAGATGTCATGAGAGCTCAGATGCATCCCGCAGATGCGGTCCAGGACAGCCACCAGCAGGGACACCCGGCTGGAATCGACCCCGATGCTTGTTCTTCTCGGCATTCCCAGGGTGGAAGGGCTGACCAGCGCCTGGATCTCCACCAGGATGGGGCGGGTTCCCTCCATGCTTGGAACGACCGCCGATCCCGATGCGGAATCGGGACGGTCGGAAAGGAAAAATGCAGAGGGATTGGCAACTTCCGCCAAGCCGCAATCCCTCATTTCAAAGACCCCGATTTCATTGCTCGGGCCGAACCGGTTTTTGATTCCCCTGACGATCCGGTAGGCATGTCCGGAATCCCCTTCAAAATAAAGCACCGTATCCACCATATGTTCCAGTACCTTCGGACCGGCGATGGCGCCGTCCTTGGTGACATGGCCGACCAGAAAAATCGAAATCCCCGTCTTCTTGGCGAAAAGGATCAATTTCCCCGCCGTCTCCCTGACCTGCCCCACACTGCCCGGCGCCGAGCCGAGAATCGACGAGTAAACCGTCTGAACGGAGTCAATGACCGCCACTTCCGGTTTGAGGTCAGACAGATGCTGAAGGATGTTTTCCAGGGCCGTTTCCACGAGCACCATCAGGTTTTTCGATCCGGCTCCTATCCGCCTGCCCCGCAGCTTGATCTGGCGGGCGGACTCCTCACCGGACACATAGAGGACATTCCGATCCTGCTCCGCAAGCTTCTGCAGCACCTGCAACAGCAGCGTCGACTTCCCTATTCCGGGATCGCCCCCCACAAGGACAGCGGAGCCTTGAACAATTCCGCCACCCAGGACGCGATCCAGCTCCATGACGTTTGTTGTGATCCGCTCCCTTTCGTCCGCCTCGATGGCATCGATGGACAGAGGCTTTTCATTGAGCTGCAGGGCGGAAAAGCCGGCATCCCCCTCCGGTCCGCCGATATCCTCCTCGATGAAGGCGTTCCACTCATTGCAGGCGGGACATTTCCCCAGCCATTTCGGTGACTCATAGCCGCAGTTCCGACAAAAAAAACTGGTTTTTCCCTTCTTCAAAATCTCATCTCCTTTTGCAGCAGAAATGGAAAAAAAGAACTCCGGTTCATGCCTCAGCCTCTATCGAAAGCATGAAAGACTTTTTCTGTAAATTTCTTGAGTAATAAAATCAATATTGGTATAGTGCGCCCGAATTTTAAAACCAAAAAAGAGGAAGAGTGTTTATGCATAACCCAAATTTCAGTTCTGGCCCCTGCAGTAAGAGACCCCTTTGGAACCTTGATGTTTTGAAAGATGCCCCTGTCGGCCGTTCCCACCGCTCCCCTCTCGGGAAGGAAAAACTGGCCAAAGCCATTTCGGAATCAAAACGAATCCTGAACATACCAGACAGTTATCTGGTGGGCATATTCCCCGCTTCGGACACGGGGGCGTTTGAAGCCGCCATGTGGACGCTTCTCGGACCCCGGCCGGTTACCGCCCTGGTCTGGGAAAGCTTCAGTAACGGATGGGCCAACGATATCAAGAATCAGCTTAAATTGGAACCAACGATCCTCAAGGCGGATTACGGTTTTCTTCCGGATCTGAACTCCATCGACTGGTCCAACGATGTGGTTTTTGTCGCCAATGGAACGACCAGCGGCGTGAAGGTTCCCAACTGGGACTGGATACCGGCTGACCGTCAAGGCCTCTCCCTCTGCGATGCCACGAGCGCCGTGTTCGCCATGAAGATCGACTGGTCGAAAATTGACGTTCTCACCTATTCCTGGCAGAAATGCCTCGGCGGCGAGGCGGCACATGGTATGCTCATCTTGAGCCCCAGGGCTGTCGCCCGCATCGAATCCTACGAGCCCCCCTGGCCCATGCCGAAGATCTTCCGCATGAAGAAAAACGGCAAAGTGGACAAAGCCATCTTCGAAGGGGACACCATCAATACGCCGTCCATGATCTGCGTGGAGGATTACCTGGATGCCCTTTCGTGGGCCGATCAGTACGGTCTGGACAAGCTCTGCGAAAAGAGCATGGGCAACCTGAACGTGGTTGAAAACTGGGTCGAACGAACCCCATGGATCGACTTCCTCGCCTCAGCCAAGGAGATCCGCTCCAACACGTCCGTCTGCCTTTCCGTTATCAGCGATAAGGTCCGCGCTCTGGCCAAGGATGATCAGTCCAAGTTTCTCAAAAGCGTCAGCAGCGACCTCAGCAAGCGCGGCATTGCCTATGACATCAATTCCTACAAGGACGCCCCTCCAGGGTACCGTTTCTGGTGCGGTCCGACGATCGAGGAAGCGGATCTGACAGCAGCCCTGGAAGAGCTCGAAAAAGCCTATAACGAAAAAATCAAGGTCCTGTAATTTACCGTAGCTGGAATCGGGCTTCCGCGAAGCCGGCCCCGGCTATTATCCATAGGATTTCTTTTAATCTATCTGATGAACAAACCGCGAAGGAGTTAATTCATGAAAAGAGTTCTTGTCAGCGACAGCATGGCCTCTGAAGGCATTGAAATATTCAGGAATACGCCCGGTATCGAGGTGGATGTCATCACCAAGCATACCCCGGAAGAGCTGAAGGAGCTGGTTTCCGGCTATGATGGCCTGGTTGTGCGCAGCTCCAGCAAAATCACGAAGGAGATCATAGGATCGGCGGAGAAGCTCTCCATTATCGGCCGCGCTGGTGCGGGTGTCGACAACATTGATGTGGCAGCGGCCAGCAAAAAGGGCATCGTGGTCATGAACACCCCGGGAGGAAATACCATCACAACCGGTGAGCATGCCATCGCCATGATGCTGTCACTCGCCCGTAAAATCCCCCAGGCCACAGCCTCCATGAAAGCCGGCAAATGGGAAAAAAGCCGTTTCATGGGCAACGAATACTGCAACAAGACCCTGGGAATCATCGGCATCGGCCGCATCGGAACCGTCGTCGCCGACCGCGCCAAGGGCCTCAAGATGAATGTTCTCGCCTACGATCCCTTCATCGCTCCCGAAGCGGCGGAAAAGATGGGGATCACGCTGGCGACCCTGGATGAAATTTACGGCAGCGCCGATTTCATCTCCGTGCATGTCCCGAAGAGCAAGGAGACAACGGGAATGATCAATGCCGAGGCCTTCGCCAAGATGAAAAAGGGCGTTTTTATCATCAACTGCGCCCGTGGCGGCATCGTCAGCGAAAAGGACCTCTATGAAGCCCTCGTATCCGGTAAGGTGGCCGGCGCGGCACTGGATGTTTTTGAAGAGGAACCGACCAAGAACATGGCCCTTATTTCCCAGGAAAATGTCATCTGTACGCCCCATCTGGGTGCGTCCACGGATGAGGCCCAGACGAGCGTGGCAATCGCCATTGCGGAACAGATGGTGGACTATCTCTTGAAGGGCGAAATCCGCTATGCCGTTAATTTCCCATCGATCAGCGCCGATCTGATGAACGCCATGGCGCCTTATCTCAATCTATCGGAAAAGCTTGGGAAATTTCATGCCCAGATCATTTCTTCCGGGATCCAGGAAGTCCATATCGAGTACAGCGGCGAAATTCTGAGATTTGACGTGACGCCGCTGACGATTGCCCTGCTGAAAGGCCTCCTGACCCCCATCCTCAATGAAAACGTCAATTACATCAATGCACCGATCATCGCGCAGGAACGGGGAATCAATGTAAAGGAATCCAAAAGCAGCGCTGTGGGCGATTACCGCAGCATGATTACCCTGACCCTGAAAACCGCAAAGGCCGTAACGACAACGGCCGGAGCGTTGTTTGGGCTGCGAGCTCCCAGGATCGTCCGGATTAACGACTTCGCGGTCGACGTCGTTCCGGAAGGTCACCTGCTGATGTTATACAATTATGACAAGCCGGGAGTGATCGGCAACGTCGGCACCGCAATCGGGGCCGCCAACATCAACATCGCCAGGATGCACTGGAGCCGGGTGAAGGCGAAACAGAGAGCCATGGTGGTCTTCAGCACGGATACTCCGCTGGACGAAGAAATCCTGAAAAAGATGAAGGAGACGACCAATGTCATTTCTGTGTATCAACTGGAAATGTAGAGGCGTTTCAAGATCTTCATAGCAGTAAGCAAGTCGAGGAGAATTTACCGTATGGCCAATGTTGTCGTTGTTGGAACACAGTGGGGGGATGAAGGCAAGGGAAAGATTGTTGACCGCTACGCGAAAGACGCACAGGTCATCGCCCGGTTTCAAGGTGGGAACAATGCCGGTCACACGCTCGTCGTCAACGGAGAGCAGACGATTCTTCACCTGATTCCCTCCGGGATACTCCACAACTCCAAAGTCTGCATTATCGGCAATGGCGTGGTGGTCGATCCGAAGGTGCTCATCGAGGAAATCGAGAATCTGAAGACCCGGGGACTTTTTCCACCTGACACCCGCCTGTTCGTCAGCGAAAAGGCCCATACCATTTTGCCCTACCATCGTCAGTTGGATCTTGCCCGTGAAGCGCACCGCTCCGGCAAGAAAATCGGAACAACGGGCCGCGGCATCGGTCCCGCCTATGAGGACAAGATATCGCGGGTCGGCATCCGGATCTGTGATCTCATGGACGAAACCCTCTTCCGGGAAAAGCTGGCCGTCAATGTCGAAGAAAAGAACTTCTATCTAACCCGCCTTTTCGGAGAGGAACCGATCAGGGAGCAGGAAATCTTTGATGAATACCGGGTCTATGCCGACAAGCTCCGCCCCTATGTTGCGGATACCTCGCTGATTCTTGAGCAGGAAATGAAGACCGGCAAATCCATCCTTTTCGAGGGCGCTCAGGGCTGCCACCTGGATATCGAACACGGGACCTACCCCTTCGTCACATCCTCCAGCACGGTGGCCGGGAATGCATCCTGCGGAACAGGAGTCGGCCCGTCCTCCCTTCACGAGGTCGTGGGCATCTGCAAGGCCTATACAACCCGGGTGGGCGAGGGGCCTTTTCTCACGGAACTGAACGACGAAATCGGCGATCGCCTGCAACAGGTCGGCCAGGAGTTTGGAGCCACGACAGGCCGGAAACGTCGCTGCGGTTGGCTGGATATGGTCCTGGTGAGGCAGGCCGTACGGGTTTCGGGAATCACCGGCCTTGCCATCACAAAACTTGATGTCCTGACGGGCCTGGAAACCCTGAAAATCTGCGTCGGCTACCAGTCGGACAGCGCACTTTATCCTGAATCCGTTCCGCCTACTCCGAATCTTTTGAATTCGTGCAAGCCTGTTTACGAAGAAATGGCCGGCTGGACCGAGGACATCAGGAAGACTCGCCGACTGGAAGAACTGCCCGCTAATGCCAGGCGTTATATTGAAAGGCTGGAAACCTTGGCCGGCGTACCGGTGATCCTGGTGTCCGTCGGTGCGGGGCGGGAGGAAACAATCGTGCTGAAGAACCCCTTTTCCGATTAGCAGTTTCTTCTTGACAACAAAAGAGTCTTGCTGTTATTAGGTCGAACCTTCCGACGCATTTCAGGGCCGTTAGCTCAGTCGGTAGAGCAGCGGATTTTTAATCCGTTGGCCGTGGGTTCAAGTCCCATACGGCCCACCAATAAAAACGAGGGCTTAGCCAATTTAGGTTAAGCCCTCGTTTTGTTTTTAGTGAATCTCTCCCCACTCTCTCCCCACTTATTTCACCCCCAATCATCTTTTAATAAGAGGAAATATCATAGAGAAAAGATTCCATATGGTCTTTATTCTGGAAACGGATAAAAATCAGACACAACTATTGACTATATTCTAATATTTCAGAATCAATAATGATTACAAAATTGATAAATTATTTCCGACGGATTTTAGAGTAAAATTTTCACCAGCGACAATATAATATACACTTTTTACTCTTATATATTAGATAGTTATTAATGTGCATAGCTACAGATCGTAGACAATAATTAAAGGTTTGAGGGTAGTCTTTTGGACACAGCGAGGCAATTTTTAACAAAATTTACTATTTTGTAAAAAAGCGCAAGAATTGCCCCCTGGGGCATGAGTCAGTATTTCCATACCTCATGCCCCAGGGGGCCTCGATTCAGAAGTGCCCGTAAGGACTTCCAGGAAGGCAGGACCTTCTCCATGTGGGCGGTGAACCGTTCATTGTGACGGCGTTCCAGAAGATGGACCAGCTCATGGACGATGATGTATTCCAAACATTGGACAGGTCTCTTGGCCAGTTCCAGATTGAGCCAGATCCGCTTTGCTTCGACGTTGCACCCACCCCACTTCGTCTTCATCTTTTTGATGCCCCAATGGGTTACCTGGACCCCCAGGGCCTGTTGCCATTTTTCCAGAAGGGGTGGAATCAACTCCCTCAATTTCTCCCGGTACCAGCGCTGCAGTACCCTTTCACGCTGTTCGGCAGTGGTTTCCTGCCGCACGTAAAGATCCATGATGGTTTTGGTTCGCAGCACTACTTTTCCGGCCTTGTCGTGTGTAATGACATTCAATCGGTAGCGACGGCCTAGGAAATAGTGGCTCTCGCCCTGAATCATCTCTCGCTGCGACTGCCGGGACTGGGCGTCAAACTTTGCCTGTTGTCGCTTGATCCAACCCAGCTTGGAGACCACGGCCAGCCTTACCGCCTCATCGCTCACCGCCAAAGGTGCCGCTACCCGGACCCGACCATGGGGAGGATAAACCCCAAGATGAAGATTCTTGATGGTCTTGCGTACCACTTCAACGGTGATGCCGCCGACCATGAGATGGTGTGGTTTAGTATTCATGCTGCTTAATGGCCAAATCTAGGGTTTTATCTGTAAGCTCTTCATCGGAAAGGACGGACTTTATGGCCAGCCTTACCTTCTTTACCTTGAAATTGTTGGTTCGCCAATCGTCCTGACGGTTCTCATTGATTGCATAATCCACGCGGAGGGCCAGAGCCTCGTCTTGCCCCAGGTTGTCGTACAGGGCACGTCTAGCGGCGGTATCCATGGCTGTAGGATAGACGTAACCTGTGGATGGATTTTTGGCCTTCCGGGTCAGCTCAACAATCTTGGCCAGGTATTCCTGATATTCGAGCGCCTCTTTTTTCCGCTGCTCGATCAGGGCATCCAACAACTCCGACATCCTCTCATAGTACTTCGGGTTGATTGGTTGCTCGTCGATGATCAGCTTTCGGACATTGTTCTCTATGGTCTCCGCGACCGCCTCCTTATTCTCCCGGATGCCCTTTGGCAGTTCATCCACAGCATCGGCTCCCCGCTGCACGATGAGTTCAACGAGGGAAAGGTCATCAAAGGCGGAGATCTTCTCACTTTCTTCCGCATGGATGTATGTGTCGATGAGGTGGCGCATCGCCGGTTCGAACATTTTCAGGTCGATATAGTCGCCACTGGCCAGCTTCACTTCATTGCGGGCCTTGTCGAAGTGATCCACCTCGGCCTTGAGGATGGCGATCTCCGGGACAGTATAGCCCGCCTCCTCCAGCTCGTTGGCCAGATTGGCGTAGGCGCGCAACAAGGACGCAGTAAGCGTGTACAACGTCAACCGCCGTGGCTCGTTTTCCTTAAGCTGTTCGGCATTTCCGGAGTCCGTGGCGCAGAAGTAACGTAGATAGGCAGCCGTATCCTTGGGGACTTCCACTGCTTCACATAAGGCCTTAACGGCCTCCCGGGCCTCCTCAAGGCGCTCCCTGGCCTTGGTCAGCCGATCCTCCAAAAGTCCCGCCACATCTTCCTTGTCATAACCGTCCAGGGCCCCGGAGGTATAGTCTTTTACCGCCCCCTCCAGGCTTTTGAACAGATCCTTGTAGTCAATGATATACCCGTATTCCTTGTCGTCGCCGTCCAGACGGTTTACCCGGCAAATCGCCTGAAACAGGCCGTGGTCGCGCATTTGTTTGTCGATGTAGAGATAAGTGGCCGGAGGGGCGTCAAAGCCGGTGAGGAGCTTGTCCACGACAACCAGGAGCTTCATCTGTCCCGGTTCTTCGATGAACTTTTTCTTGACCTGCCTTTCAAACTCTTCCGCCTTATTGATTGCCGTTTCCGGGGCTTCATGAAACCAGTCAGCCAGCATGTTCTGGTAAATCTCATACTGACGAAGTCTTTCGGTCAACCCTTCTCCCGTTTCCTCTCCCTTCAGGTCTGCCGTGGAGGGACGATAGGAGGTGACGATGGCGCATTTCCCGGCCAGATCCGTCTTGGAAAACAGCTCATAGAACTTGCACGCCTGGTAGATGCTCCCGGAGACCAGCATCGCATTGCCGTGGCCGTCCATCAACCGCGGTTTTTCGGCCATATCCATCAGGACGTCCGCCACAATCATTTCCAGACGGGATTTTGAACTGAGGATCTGCTGCAGGGTTCCCCAACGCTTCTTGAGCTGGGCCTTCGCAAGATCGTTCAGCCCCTTGGTCTTGGCTTCGAACCAGGCGTCAATCTTCTTCTGAGAGGTAATGTTCTGGTCGATGTCCCGTGCCTCATATCGCAGATCGAGGACCACCTTGTCCTGCACCGCCTCGTCGAACTTGTACGTGTGGATGTAGCGGCCAAAAACCTCGATGCTTTTCTGCTTGTCGGCCTTCAAGAGCGGGGTTCCCGTGAAGCCGATAAACAACGCATCGGGAAGGATGGCCTTCATTGCCCGGTGGAGATCACCCGACTGGGTCCGATGGCACTCGTCCACAAAGACGGTAAGGTTCCCCTTTGCCCGGAATCCGGGGGGGAGAGCCCTCTTCAGTTCCGCGATATAGCCGGGGATGTCGCCTTCTTCTTCCTCCTTATCCTTGCCGCCGAATTTGTGGATGAGGGAACATACCAGCCACGGGGTCGTCGCGTTGAGCGTGGCGATCAAGTCCGCACCGCTACGGGTGCGGTAGATGTCCTCGTTGACCCCTTTGAACACCTTCTCGATCTGTTCGTCCAACTCTGTGCGGTCGGTGATGATCAGGACGCGGGCGCCCTGTACGTTCTCGCGGATCCACTTGGCGAGCCATACCATTGTCAGACTTTTTCCGGACCCTTGGGTGTGCCAGATGATGCCACCCCCGCCCTGTCTTAAACGCTCCTGGGCAGCACGCACACCGAAATACTGGTTGTGACGGCAAAGTTTTTTCACTCCGGCGTCGAAGACGATAAAATCGTGAATCAGTTCCAGAAAGCGGGTTTTATTGCAGAGCTGGGTCAGCGCCCGGTCAAGGGGATTCTCGATAGGGCTCTGTTCCTTCCAGGTGAGATAATACTTTTCCGGGGTCTGGATCGTCCCGTAGCGCAGCCCCTCTGT
>Ga0209723_1003969_pt1 | contig 17109 bp, 16 predicted proteins | sample BiotimSIPDNA_2_FD_185750 | JGI IMG/M metagenome (GOLD analysis project Ga0209723, IMG submission 185750) | Anaerobic biogas reactor microbial communites from Washington, USA - Biogas_R2 time_0 SIP DNA (SPAdes) (version 2) | ecosystem: Engineered > Bioreactor > Anaerobic > Unclassified | place... | reverse complement strand
GCCCAATAATTTTCAATGGGTAGATACTCAAAACGAAGTTCAGTTATCGCGAAGCGTCGCCCAATACATAACAAGCGCACTAGCCAGCTATAATTATCCATACGGTTGCTACTACAGTTATGACGATGACTGTACAGTTAGCCGATATACGAGTATTCTCTCGACATTACAAACCTACTATGACCAATCGATAGTCTTTTCAAAGGGACACAGAGACGCACAGGGCGATCCGCTTCATATTGGACTTATAGATAATGATGGCAACACGCTATGGGATAATTGGATTGCCGACCCATATTTCGACGACGAACTCTACCCTTTAACATCAACTGAAAATGCTTTCACATTCATTTGGCACTGCCAAACACAAAATTGGTATCCAGACGGAGCAACACCAGACGGAAATGGGGATTACCATGGAATGCCCTATTGCTGGACCCATAATCCTGATTTAGGATATTATGGTTATCAAGATTCTGGTAACCAAGTTTTCTTAGGCTGGAGTGACAATACCCCTGACCCGCCCTACCCTTTAGACGGTGGATCACCACAATACGAATGGGCAATCAACGCAAATTATAACTATGCTAACGTTGCTGGCACGTTTTGGTACTACATGTGTAATGGCTATTCAACAGCTCAAGCATTGATCAATCTATCTTACATCATCTACGGCACATCTTTTGAATACACTGACCTAGCAATGTGGCTGGTAGTATGGGGAAACGTATACTTGGGACTACCATAGGAGGAAAATAGAATGAAAATACAGTTGACAAAAATTTTCGCACCCTTGCTTGTTGCACTGATCGCAGCTTCTTTTGGAGCTTTTCCAGCTGTATATGCACAACAAACTACCGCTCAAGACAAAGCTATGGACATCATAGAGAATGTACTGTCGGTGGATTTATCAAAATATATTATCAGCCTCAAGCACGATTCGACACTTGATGGAGTGCCACTTGCCAATGACACCAGAACTATAAATACACTGCTATATACGCTGAGTTCAGAAGATAGCACATTAGACGTTAATTTTATTGTCGAAAAAGGCATTGTAGTGCAATGCAACGTTCTTCCGATGTACGAGCAAGTTATCACAGACAAGCAGTATACTAACCTACTTGATGCAGTGAAGGGTTTTCTTGAAAGATATCAAACCCAAACTAAGATTGATTCAACCAACCTCATAGCCATGCTAGATAACGTTGATATAACAAAAGATTCCATAACAACAGTAGGCAATACGAAACTCGCCATATCTGCTAACTCTTTCTGGCCTGGAACAGACCAAACAACATTCAAGTGGATACAAACGTCCAACGGAGCAGACTATACCTCGCTACAGGTTAGCTTTCATAAGAATGGCGCTATAGCTTCAATAATTGATACTCGGGCGCTCTATACAATCGGTGATACATCGATAAACATCTCAAAAGAACAAGCAATTGATATAGCACTGAAAAACCTGTCTTCTTATTCTTATGAAATGCCTGATGGCTCCATAGTGAAGGACTTTAACGTGGCTAAAGACAAGGTTCTAGCGCAGTTAGCAACTTCTCCTGTAAACTATGAACTTAGACCCTACTGGGACATCAGAATGCCTCTAAATCAAACCTATCCGGGCAGTGTACAAGGCATTACAGCTTTCATCTGGGCTAATACTGGCGAAATCATCTCATACAGCAATGTAGCAATTGGCGGCGTCGATGGCGCTGATAATGGTGACACTTCAGACGCTGAATTAACTACAACCTCCCCCTCGCCATCATCCCCCAAGACCAATGAGGCATCAATCGACCTTGGTATGGTAGGCATCATAGCGGTTGTTGCGGTTGCAATTGCGGCAATAGCAACCACAGTGATAGTCAAAAAAAGAAGCAAATAAACCTCCAATCTCCTTTTTTTATTTTGGAACTTAGAACTTAATTTTTAAACTAGATACATACCCCATGGATGCTTAAGGCTTGAAATGTCCTATTTTTTAGTACACGATTCATAACCTGTCAGTCCTATTTAGTCAAGAAATCTTGACGAAAATACCTATAAGACTAAAACTTTGATTGTTTTACGATAGCCCATGAAAGCTTTCACTGCTTTAATCACAGTGAGCCTAATAGTCTCTTTTTCAATCCTTGCGTTACCAGTTAACGCTCAAGAACCACTTAACCTCACGATTAAGTCAGATGGAAGCGTTGAACCAAGCACAGATTTGCTTGAAAGAAACGGGAACACTTACACCTTTACGGGCGACATTTTCGGCGCTATAACAGTAAGAAAAGCAGGCATTACAATTGATGGCGCAGGATATACCCTTCAAGGGAACTCAAGAGGGATAAATCTGGTTGGACATGATGAAACTTACAACGCTTACAGTAACGTCTTAGTGAAAAATCTGCGAATTTCCAATTTCGCAGAAGGTATATACACGCCCTCAAACAACAACAGCTTCATCGGCAACTTCTTTGACAATGCACGCCTACACATTCTGGGCGGCCCAGTAGGGAATGTAATAAGAAACAATATTTTCAACAGCACCGAAATATTCATTGACTACAACATGGGCGGAAACGATGTCATAACCGAGAACAACTTCATTGACAGCTCAATCTTTGTTGATATAGCTAAACCGCCAATTGTTGACCAGAATTACTGGAGCAACTACACGGCAGAATATCCTGATGCTAAAGAAGTAGATGATTCAGGTATCTGGGACACGCCAAATGTATATGACAAATTTATAGGCGGCAGTCATGGTGATTATCCATGTATTGATTATCATCCATTAGTCAAGCCTATAACTGATTTTGAAGTTGCCGATTTCAAAAACCTTCTTCCCTCGCCAACTCCTATCACAACACCGCACCAAACGGTCAATACAGGTCCAGAGCCCCCACAGGCAGAACCCTTCCTAACAACCATAGTTATAGCATCCATAGTATCCGTGATAGTTGTCGGTATAGGTCTACTGATTTACTTCAAAAAGCATAAACCTCCTTCTTCATAGTCATCGTCTGTTAGTCAAGAAAGTTTGACGAAAATACTTTTTAGCAATCAGAATTAAGCACCTTTTGGATGAAAGTATGCAGCGGAAAAATTCAGCGCTAATTGCCATTTTGACGCTTACAATTTCGACAATAGCGTTTTTGCAGGTCGCTGATTTAGTAAGCGCAAACTATTATCCGCCTCCTTCCATCGAAATTTTCTCCCCGATCTCTGCGCCGAGAGTCTATAACGAATCCTCTGTGCAGCTTTACGTTAGAGTTAACGCCTTACCAAGCGAATCCAGAAGCATAACCCACATTAGCTATTGTTTGGATGGAAAAGCCAACATCACCCTTACCAACATAGAAAGAAAAGACGGGGAAGGATATTGGACATCTACAGAAGGCGTTATTGCAACAGGCAACGCGTTTAGCGTAAAAACCACTTTGGACAATCTGGCTGAGGGTAACCATACGCTTATTGTTTACTCGCATGCTGCTGATGGCACAGAAATGTCTCGAACAAAAGAGTTCACGGTGGACTACGATTATGTGCCTCCAGAAAACCCATTTGGACTGCCCAGCAATTTGCCCAATGGCACTACGACACTACCGTTCACGACCGCCCAAACTCCGCAACCGACGATAAATACGGGACCATCGGTTAACCCGGGTAGCCTCCAGCCCCTAGAAAACCCACTTCTAATAATCGCTCTGGCATCTGCGGTGACTTTAGTATTGTTAGCAGTCTTTGTCTTCAAAAGAAAATCTGGGGGCGCTAAAACAAAACAGGGCTAAATTTTCATTTTAAACTTTGAATAATTCAACAGCACCCATAAAGTCATTCTTGGTGACATCAAATGAAAGGCACTTTCAGTTGCCTTCCCATAAAGCTGTGTTGTGATACTATTTGGAGTCAAACTCAAGTTAACGATATGTCCTATAGTTTAGTACAAATGTCCTAAAATGTAGGATTATGAACTAGTATACTATAGCATATTCTTGGAGAGAGACAAAAAATGGAAAAAAGCAGATTACCCCAAGAGTTGCCTGATGAAAACGCTGAACGAGACAAGTGGTTTGAAGTAGTATCTAAAGCTAGGGAAGAATACAACAGAGAAAACAAGGACAAACCAGACTTTGTCCCCGCGCCATAGGAGGCAAACGATACGTCGTACGATCAAGCAGGACAAGGATGGGTTCCAAAAGCGGGAGTTACCCTTCTAGAGTTAGCTTATACATACGACATTGTTGATCTACCACGCTCAGGAGTAGACATGTTAAGAGTCCCCTCCCATATTGCAAAACCTGATTTAACAATGCTAGGCGCTCTAACATGTGACGCAGGCAGTTCAGGTTCTCAGTACACTGTAATGTCATACTACTACGGCTCGAGACCTGAATATTCAGTAGTAGCTACTTACGCTGCAGACATCCAAGAAGGCAGACAGTTTGTCACTCCGAACTCCGCTGTTGACGGCTGGGTAAAGGATTATGCCGGTGTTTGGCACAATCTCGGCCATACAAGCCCTACTGATGCAACACAAATCGGTCGCTTTGATATTCTTTCGGAGATATACTATACCGGAAGTATGGATCTACCGTCTTCTCAACATAACCACGCTTACATAAGATGGGCAAGAACCCAGAACGGATGGCAAAAACCACAAGACGTCATTCAAGCCTCTGGCGCAACCACTCAAGGAACATGGGCTCGTTGCAGTTGGACATGGGAAAACAGCGAAATCCACTTTCAAGCCTGGATAGCCTAAAAAGGTTGAAAAAATGAACCGAAAACGCAAGCTGATATCAATTGCCGTTCCCTTGTTCTTCCTTTTTTTAATCCTATCAATCTATTATGTTTGGAATCAATCAACAGCGTCTCCAAGTGTCCAATTAAAAAATGAAATCTACCTGCATTTTCCAAGCAATTATCAGGGCGGAGCTGAGACTAAAGCCTATTTAATTAACTCACAACTCTATTACGGAGTCTACAATGAAAACTTCTCACGTTCAGGAGCAACAGGCGACTATTCAGTAAACAAAGGCGACCCATGCATTATCATCAACGGCACAATCAGAAACGACTATGACACAGACTACTATTTTGCCATAACAGCAAACGTTTACAACACTGCAGGAGAAAAAATCGAACCCATCCTCACAATTAACTCACCCCAACCAGGCTTCGCAGTAACACAAATCAACAACAGTTCAACAGGCTTTTTTGAACTTCAACTAAAATATGCTGCAAAAGACGTTTCGAACTATGACTTGTTCATAGCGTACGAACCCTCTGAAATACCGCCTCCATAATGGAAATCAAGAACGGAAGAAATGCAAATTCATTGTCAGCTTCAAATGTTAAGTTGAGGGCTTTCTTTTTTGATGTATCCTCAAGCCCTAAAAGCTCAATGTGTTTCTTGAACTAGCCAGTCAAACAGTTAATCTTCCTTTGCACAACAGCATTGATCAATAAATGCGCTGTAGGCAGATTGTGGTAGCCACGTGTTTTTGTGGGTCGGTTAAGTATTTAAGTGGTGTCAGTTACCGATATATCGGCAACCTTGACTAATGTGTCAGCTTCCCAAAAAACTAATAACTGTGCATAGGTAACGGCTAAGAAGCGATAGTCAACTCTGGCAGCGTCCAGCTGAGATGTACTTGCCATGTGTCTCACTTGCTCAACTAAACAAAATGAAATAGAATTTGCCTACAAAGCAAGAGAAAATCTTTTTCTTGCCTAAGAGGCGGTGCTCCTGGAGTTTAAGCGTGTAAACGGTTCTGGCTGGCTAACTAACATAGAAACGGTCGTTTTTTAGCTAAGACATATTTCATGCATTATGTATAACTAGCGTCAAGTATTTTTCAACAAAAAAAGAAGAGAAGGGTTGTTTGTTCGTTTGGCTTATGGGTTAGGTAACGGAGGAAGTACTACAATATTATCTAAGTATATGTCATTGCTATAATCGCCTGCGCTTTGACGGTAGACTGCAAAAGAGATATACCTAAAGTTGCTTGCATAGTTTCCACAATCTATCCAACGTGCGCCCCCGGGGCTAACATAGACATCTCCGACTGATTGCCAACCCGAATCGCTGTAGTAGGAAGCGTATACACGAAGACGACTGGTATAACTAGATGAGTAGCCGTAGACCCAAATGTGACCGTTTGCGAGATTAGCTCCAGAATAGCCCATGCTGCCTATGATTGCTGCTTGATCGTTTACATTTATTGCTCGTAGGCGTGTGTAACTAGCGTCTGGTTGTGCTCCTGTGAAACCATTTTGATTGCTGACTAGCCCTGAACCCGATGAACTAGACGTGTAATAAGGGTAATGAACAAAGTACTCGTACAGTCGTATGTTTCCATTCCCATAGACTGCTAAATGGCTGTTATATCCGTATGTGTCCTCCCAAATTCCGTTTCCATCGGTATCCATTGGCCATATTGCAGTAAACCCGTCGTTATCATAGAGGTCACATTGGTCAAAGTCTTCGCCGAAACGATTGTTTGATGCGTGATCTAAAGCTTCGTTAACTGTCATTTCAAATGACAAAGCATAGTAGAAGAAGTCTTCAATCCACAGGTAATATTTTGGATAGCCAGCGGTTATAGTTTGATCTAAAGCGGCGGATCCCCATGAAAAGCCCAGGTAACAGAAGGCGCCAGTATCTGGCCTGTTATAGGCATCATCGCTTATGTGAGATGTTGTTGTAAAGCCCTGATAAGTGTCTCTATTGTGTACCGTACGTTCTGTCCATGCGTATGGCATTCCTTGGATATTGCCCCCATTTGCGCTTTGATACGTCAAATTAGCTGACATGCAGGTGTTTATGAAAACTAAGAAGGATTTTCCGATTGTCTGATCAGCAACATCCATATCAAAAACCAAGTGGTCATAGTTTGGTGGTTCGCCAGTTTTGCCTATGTTATCTTCAAACATGTAATGGAAGTTTCCGTTGTCTTCTGGATAGTCCCATCTTCCTACGCCATGATCGAAATCAAGAACTGCTACACGGTCATAATTTCGTTCATTGTACCAAATGTTGTCTAGTATATCTGATTTGATTGAGCTAGATCCTTGGTAATTGCTGGATAGATAGGCGTCATTTTTGAAGTAGTCGCTTATGTGCTGTGAAGTAGCTCTTTGTTGTGCTATCTCACCTGTTGTTTTGCGGCCAGACATTCCAGTGCTTTCAGAACCCCAGACCGTGGCACGTCTTCTTGGATCAGCACTGACAGTTGCAACTGAAACAAGCAATGTTGATGCTATTAGAAGGCAAAGTAAAAATCCGCTAATTTTTAGCGTGTGTTGTTTTGGTAAATGCTTTTTCCTGAACAGTATCATCATTCCAAGTGCAATTACGGCAAAAGTCGGAAGCGCAATCTGCGAGGTTAATTGAGAGTTTAGTTGTTCTTTTGATGCTTGTGAATTCGATGGAATTGCACTTTCCGATAGGCTTGCTATCTGAGCGTCTTCTGGGAGTAGTGTGGAGAATCGTTCTTGAATATGACCGATTTTTCCTGTGTCAGCCCAAATATAAACTTCTATTCCATAAACATTTCCTGGATAGAATTTATCTAGACTAACCCATACTTGTCTCATAGGATACAGTGTTAAAGGGTCTTGACTGCGTGGTTCATCGGCATATTGGTCGCTACAGAAAATCGTTTCCCAAATCATCGCTTGTGTGACGTTAAAGTTCTTAACTTCATAGGCGTCGTTATCGGATCCTACTGTCCATGAGAAGTTCTTTGAGCGCTCCTGTGCTATGTTCATCGCTTCTTTTTCGGAGAGATTGATAGTTGTACTGCCAATTTTATGAAGGTTCCAATTGTCAATGAAGTATTTTAGGAAGCCATCAGTATAACGTAAGGCTACAGTTTTGGTTGGTGCTTCGATACCGTTAATTGTGTATGTCCATCGAAATGTAGTGTCTTTATCAGTTGTAACTACCTCAAGTTTTATATTTCCAGAAGTTACGATGGAGTTCTTTCCAACGGCTACAGAATTAAGCATTGATTTTATCTCTGTGTAAAATGTGTTTCCAGTGTAGCTTTGATAGTTACTGAGCAAGTTTTCGGCGCTTTCATAGTAATCATTAGCTAAACCAGTCAAATGCTGTGTCCCGTCACTTTCAAGGACATGTATCATACGCAGATTTCCGTTCGCAAAAGTGTAGAGCATTTTTACTTTGCTGGTATTAGACTCACTGTAACATAGTATGTTTTCTTGCGGGATAATATCCATATAGAAATCTTGTGGACAATTCTGTGTTGTGGTTGTATACTTGGTTGTATCAAGCCCAACTACGTTGTTTAGCCTTGAGATTTTCTGGTCTTGAAGGATTACCTCTTCTGCACGAGTGTTTGGTATAAGAGATATGCAAACGCTGGAAAGTAATAGCAGGGCAAGAAAAACTGTTGTAAAAATAGGTTTAGTTTTTTTAGCCATTTTTTTTTACTTCCTTGAAGAGCTTGTTTACTCTCCAAGTAAGCGGTATTATTCCGGAGTATTCATAAGATTATTTGCAAACGCCAATTCACTAAAAGTGTACGAAAGTTAGTACAGCTATGTCCAAAAAATAGGGTTCAGAACCCTTAAATTACAAAGGGTTGCTAGATATGAACAGTGGGCGAGCATGAGTAAACATATCCCTTCAGTGCTTGTTCTAATTCTATTAATGGCAAGTATGGCTTTTTTTGCACCTGTTAATGCTGAAAACAGAACACTTGTTGTCCCCGATGAATATACTTCAATCCAAGATGCATTAAACTCGGCCAATGATGGCGATACAATATTTTTCAAAATAGGCACATACGAAGCGCCCTTAAATCAGACGTTAGTAATAGACAAAGCTATATCATTAATAGGTGAAGACCCTGAAAAAACAATAATAAACCTGCATCCCCCGTTAGTTCCTTTGAGCGTCTTTACTTTTTCGTTCATGGGTTATTTAGACGCGCTAAATATCAGAGCCAATAATGTTAATCTCAGTAACCTGACGATTACAAGCGATCGGACCAGTACGTTACTTGGAAATGGCGGCGCCATCTCGGTATCGGGAAATAATATCCAAATTACCAATAACATAGTTAGTACAAGTATAATAGGAAATGGAAACGGCACTCACCTTGTAAAGAACATAATTAAATCAGTTAGCCTTAGAGGTCCAAATCAGGTTATCTTACAAAACACTTTAAATGGGGGAGTTGGTGAAGGCGAGTTTCTTCTTTCTTGCATAGGAAAAAACAACACTATTATAGCTAACGAACTGTCCGGAGAAAATGGCGGATTCTCCGTAGAGGGGTTCAACAATTATATTATTGGAAATTTCATGGCTAACATGAGTACTAAACCTGTCTTAATTACCGGCGATAAAAACATAATTGCAAAAAACAGCGATGTTAATGGCGGCATAAGTATTAGTGGTTCATCAAATTTGTTCTTTGGTAATCAAGTAGACGGCAATCTTGCAATCGTGGGTAATCATAATATTGTTTATGCAAATTATTTACAGGGGCTTGTCTTAGGCAACCGTGTCAACGATGCATCTAACAACACTTTTTACCACAACTATTTCGACTTTGTACCAAACGATGCATTATCGCCAAGTGAAAAAACATTCACAGTCTGGGCAGGCGTGAAAGGACCCAACTATTTAGAAAACGGTAAAGAGGGGAACTATTGGAGTGATTACAAAGGAAACGACTACACCTTTGATGGCATAGGTGACACACCCTATGTTATAGAGGCAACAGACCCCCTCAACTATGAAAATATAGCAAGCTTTGATATTGCCAATGTAACTCTGATTGATCATTATCCACTCATAAAGCCGTTTGATATTGATAGTGTTAAGGTAGATTTACCTGAGTGGATAACCGATAACTCTATTTTGGGTGAGTTACCTGGTTTTAATTTACCAGAGCCTCCCACTCCATTCCCAACGGTATGGATAATAATTGCTGCTATGTCGGTTGGTGTAGCTGTTGTGGCGGCACTTGTTATTTGGTTAGGACTAAAAAATCGTCTTCAAAACCATTAAAGTACATAGAAAATGGTTAGGCAATAAAACTTGTTTACAAAGCAAGTTGGTTATGGGAGTCTTTTTCTTGCCTAAAGAGGCGGTGCTCCTGGAGTTTAAGCGTGTAAACAGTTCTGGCTGGCGAACTAACTATCGCCTTATCCTATGTGACCATGAACCGGGCTATTTAGGAGGGCATATACCAAAGATTAATGCCTTGAAGGACTTCGAGAAAACCCAAATCAAAGGTTCAGCTCTAACTGTCTATTTCAAGGGTAGAAAAAAAGACAAGATTGTTCTCGCTCAAGATTCGCATAGCCTACTTCAAGAAATCAAAGCCTACATAGAAGAAGCCGCAAAATACCACCAGTAACCAATGAGAGGTCATAGCTTATCACTCCAAAACAGGTAAACCTTTGTTTGCTGAAGCAGCCCAACTATCTTGATAAGCTTGGCCAATTTTGTTAGATCAGCGTTTTGTAAACAAGCAATATAGTCTGCGCCTTTTCCAAAGGGCTGGTGTCGGCTAGCTGCAAATTCTTTCTTGAACCGAAGATGCTTATTTTTAACAAAGGCTTCTTTGAGTCTTCCCACCTGTTTAGAACTCAAGGTCTCAAGTTTTCCATTAACATATCTCTCGCTACCCAAGAGTTGTACATCAAACCCTAACTCCATGAGCACTCTAGAAACGACGGAGACACTTTCCACTGACAGCTGCTGAGCTATTTTTTGCATACCTGCTTTTTCTGCAAATGGAGAGTACTTAGCCATAACGGCAATCATCTCGACGCATGGAGTACCGACCAGCGGCAGAGTCTCACGGATGAGTTTGGCACCTAAGCCTACGGTGCGGTATTTTGGGTGAATAACTACTCGATTGATTATGCTGAGTTGTTTGTTCATTTCTTGAATAGACATTCTCGGCAGCGCCAAACGCCTTCCATAACAGGCTGGCGGCGGGTAACTATAGACTATGACGCCACAGAGTTCATCGCCTCTTACTAAGCGAAAGATTTTTCTTGGAACCGCCACTTTGTGCCCTCGGTAATGAAAACCGCTCAATTTTTCCCAGTCCTGTTTGGTGCCTTGTTCTATTGTCATCTCTCGAATGAGGCTGCATTCGGCGGCTGGAGTGTTTGGATAATAATCGATTTGGATTTCTTCTCCAAACCGTTTATGAACAAGCACACTGGGTTTTAGATCCTCGGCTAGATCGCTGTGTGTTGTTGCTGCTATGACTGCTTTGGCTTGTTGGCGGGCGATCTTTTGCAGGTTGTAGCGCTATGCCAAGCTGGCTATAAAAGAGTTGGAGTTAAAACTTGAAAGGCTGCAGCTTGTTTTAGACGAAACTAACCGAGGAATTGAGGAGGTTAAGCGGCAAATATCTTGACTAATTTGCGAATAATCTGAATCTTTAAGCTAAAGTGATGATTCATAGAAAAATGGTTTTATCTTCTATAAGAGAAGTTGATGTTACAAGCAAAAAATAATGGTGCAACCAAAAAGGCATCGTAAACTCCTTAAAGCATGACTTTATCCCTGAAGTAGGGATTTCTGTTGAATCGTACCTGACAAAAAGTATAATACCGCGCATTTTTATGGTTAAAAGAAGGCTAAATTGAGGTTTTTGAGGTCTTAAAAAATGGCGGAAAAGTACAAAGGCATGGATTATTTTGAAAAAGAAGGGGGGTTAGTTGACCGCAAAAATCAGTTATTGGAGTCTTTTGGTGAATTGGAGCTTGATTTAGGTGTTTTCAACAACTCCGAAAACGACAATTCAGCACAAGAAAGCCCCGTTTGCAAACGGAAAACAAGTTTGAAAAGACCAGGTTATCGCAAAAAGCATGTCTATACCAAAAGTATTGCAAAGTATCGAAAGGAACGTGAGCGTAGGAAACGGGTGTGTGAGCTTTCAAACCTATGCCAGGAGGAGATAGCTAAGCGGTTGGGTGTTAGTGTTCGCACAGTTCAGCGGGATCAAGCTAAAATTAAGCCTTATCATCAGGGGCAGTTTAACCGCTTCTGCAGAGAATTAAATGAAAAGGAAATGCGGGAGTATAACGAAAACTCTGAAGGTTTGTCTTTGCCGCAGAGAGCTAAGTTATTGATGGCGTTGCTGGAGCGTCAAAGAAAAGAAGAGGAGGACCATAAACGGTTTTTGCGCACGTTCTTTATCGACATAGATTTGGATCGTTGTGCAGCTGACGGTTTTCCTTTAGCTAAGCCTTTCATTGCTAGCCACAAAATGAATTTGAAAGAGGGGATCCAATTTGTTGTTGTTTTCCGAAAGAATGGACAAAAATATGCCGTCAATGTTGGAAATTTAGCTCAAAGCACCAACACAGCTACAAATCCATACTGAATCGTTTCTGTGATATACGTCATAATATCAAATGAGTTCAGCACCTTCCAATAACCGAGGGCTATTCCCAGCTACGTGGAATTGGCGGTTCACTTTTATAGATTAATTTCCATCTCTCAATAACTTCACGTGGCCACTCAATTCCATTAGACGTAATTTTAGCGGCTAAACCAGGAAAAGCAGTTGCAATTTCTTGAGCCCATTTGATCACATCTGGTGAAGCACTATCGATCGCTTGTTTGTAAAACAAGTCTAAAATACGGTTTTTTTCGTTCCTTTTCTTCCAACAAAGCCAACCTGCTAAATTAATTACGTCTGCAGCCATTCTTTCTGCTTCTTTTAATGACTTCTGTTGAAAACTTATCTTGTATACTGGTGGATTCTGGTTTTTATTAAATTTTCCAGAATCTTTGAATGCTTCCAATAAAACGTCTATTTGAGCAGGGGAAATTTTTTTGAATAAACATCTTCCAGCTTTTATGGTTCCACGGGGAACGCCTTGCCTTTTCCTTTTTTCAATTTTTTGAGGAGTTTTTTTCAGCATAAGCACGTCGAATTCCCCGCACCAGTAGACCTTAAACGATTTAGGGACTGGATATTCTATCCAGGTTTGCTGCCTTAATGGTTTTATAATGAGTTTTTCATTTGGGCTAGCAACCAACAAATTCTTAACAAGTTTATAGAGCATATTCTTCTCGTGTTGATCACTCCATTTAACCTGCAGTTTCCCCGTTGGCGATAGCTGGAAGACAGTTTGGCTCCCCGAAAATCTAAACCAAAGTAAACCCTTCTTTGTTTTTTCAAGAATTACAAGTGTATTTTTCGCTAAGACCTCTTCGGTTGCATAGTACTCTGCATTTGTCTGGTAAACCACTTGCGAAGACATAGTTGACCGCAAAATACCCCGTATCGGCGTGACATTACTTAAAGGTATGACAAATGAAGGTGTAAAATTTGAGGCATTACAATTGTAGGATTGCTATAAGGTTAGAAGCACTTGAAAGAGATAAAATTGATCGATTAATTTTTGAGCGTAAATTTAAAAACCGAAGCCAGGCCATCAGAGCAGCCTTAGCTGAGCTTTTGAGCAAATCGGAGTGAAGCAGTTGTGTCGTCGAAACATGTTGAGTTTATTGTTAAGTTGCGTGATAGCGCTTTGATGTTGGCTGATGCGGCTGATGAATTCTTGAAATCAATGGCTCCGCCTGAACTTGGCTTAGAAACTGAGTTTGCAGCGGTTATTGAGACGACGTTTTCTATTCTGAAATGGGAAGCGCAGAAGGGATCGCAGCTTGGCGACTTTGAAACGGCCTATAAGACAAACAACATCCAAGACAAATGGCAACCCGCCTACAACATACTTAGAGCTTCTAATGCAACCATCAAAGACCGTTACCACGGCAAAGACTACACATATTCCTACTGGATTTATGGGCAAGACAAAATCTATCGCCAAAAGCTCAAATCCAAAACCTCAAGCTAAGGACGCTTTTTCATGGCAGAACGCGGCAGAACATGCGGAGATTGCGCAAACTGGAAAGTCAGAGGGAGTCCATGTACCTATTATGACTCAATCGTACGCGGGGTCCTTAACAAGAGGGATCCAGCTTGCGAGGACTTTATAGCAAATAAGAAAGCAAAAAACAAACCCAAACAACACAAAATCTGCGGCCTTTCAGATCAAGGTTACTTTGAAGCCATATACCATGAGTCAAAACCTGCCTTTCTCGTGTTTCAGAATAACAGGTTTGGCGTTGTCGAATACCTAACAATCGACGATGAAAGCTTTTTACCCAAAGAATACCCAAACGAGTTCCCCTACGAACCCTACGGTTACTTTGAGGGTGAACTTCCTAGTCGTGAAGAAATTTTCTGGAAGGTCAGAGACGAATTTGACCTCTTCTTGGACTTGGAATCAAACTGGAAAGACTATCTTGCGGCGTGTGTCTTGTTGAGTTATCAGCAAGAAAAGGTGCGAACGATACCCTATGTTTATTTTGTTGGGGATAATGAAAGTGGAAAGACTGTTGCTCTTAATCTTCTGAACTGGCTCTGTTATCGTCCAATGTTGGGTGTCACGATTCCTTCCGCAGATACTTACGGTTACTTGGATGATGCTGAATCGCCTGGAACAATCCTGGAAGATGAAGCTCAAGGCCTCTACAAAGATCTAGATAAAGCTAAAATCTACAAAGCCGGGTACAAGCAAGGCGCCGTCGTCCCAAGAACTATGATAACCCAAAACAAGCGTTTTATCAAGTACTTCCGTGTTTTCTGCTTCAAAGCTTGTGCAGCTGAGGAGATGCCTCGTGTTAAAGGTTTGATTGAGCGTTTCATTTTTATTGCTATGGCTGAGGGTTATCCAAGAAAGGATTGGGCTGATTTTAACAAGGAAGACGAAACTCGCCTTAGGATCCTGAGAAATATTCTTTTGAAGTGGCGCTTAGCCAGCAAAGAGTTAGCGTTATCAGAAATTGAGCTTCCAGTGAAAGGACGTCTAAAAGAACTTTGGAAACCAATTATCCAGATTGTCTCTGGCTTAACTGTTGAGAAGGTGCTTAGGAGTCAGATTGAGGCTTTGCAAAAAGAGCGCCTTAGCGAGAAGACCAATACGCTTGAGGGGCATCTTGTTAAGATTGTTTGTGAGTTGTTTGTTTCTAGTCAGCCTGTTTCTTTTGTTGATATTTGGCAGGCTTTGACGAGTGATTTGGAGGGTAAGTTGGATGATAAGAAGCCTAACAAGATGGATACGCCTGAGTTTGGTGAGGTTACTAAGCAGAAAGTTGGTTATCGGCTGCGTGAGGTGCTTAATGGGAAGAAGCAGAGGGTTCGAAGTTCGGATGGCCTTTGCTGGGTGTATGGTTTTGATCAAAATAAGCTGGGTAGGATAGCAAAGAAGTACGGCTGTGGTCTTGTTCTCAAGTTCTCAAGTGACTTAACTGTCACAGGTTCAGAGGCTCAAAAACCAGAAAATAATCTCCCTAATAATCAGAGTTTAGCAGAAAATAAGGCTGATTTGGAGAGTGAAAAAATTGAGAAATCAGCATCTGACCTTGCTAATGTCGCGCAGGTCGAGAACTCGAGAACAAACGCTGTTTTCGAGGAGGTTGCTTCTAAGGCTAAGTCAGTTTGTCGGTTGACGATGGATTATAGTTTTGAAACCTGCGTTATCTGTGGAGCTAAGGGGCAAGGCGAGTGGCAAGTTACTCAGTTTGACGATTCATGGGGTTTTCTGTGTGGACCATGCGGCTTGAAGCTCTCCGAAAAACTCGGCAAATCTGAATAGTCAGGTGGGAGGGAATGGCTGGACTTACACCAGAAGATAGCATATTTGGCAACAAAGCCAGTTCTAATGATTGTAAGTCGGAGTCTGCAGACGGCTCCGCTGGCACCAACCCCCTAAACCCTTGCCCACGATGCGGATCCACAAAATTCTATCGAGACGGTTTGAGACGATTAGCAAACGGCCACAAAATACAACGATGGCTATGCAGCGGTTGCAGCTACCGTTTCACAATAAAGCCTCTACAAAAAAATCAAGAATGGCCAATAAATACCAAAACAGACTTACTTTCTACTCGCCAAATATGCGCAACAGAGGTAGCGAAAAATTTGGATCCGCAAACAGAAACAAAGACTGTTGCGGGTGAATCTCCACTAGACTGTAAAGGCAAAATCGTCGAATTCAGCTTCTGGATGCTAAAAGAAGCCTACTCTCAAGCCACAATAAAAACGAGAACAAAAATCCTCAAACGCCTAATCAAACTCGGAGCAGACGTATTCAACCCTGAATCTGTCAAAGAAACAATCGCTAAACATACTTGGGGTAATGCGAGAAGATGCATAGCCGTGGATGCCTACACATGTTTTCTGCAGATGCAAGGACTCAAATGGGACCCACCGATTTACAACAGAATCCGAAAATTACCCTTCATACCAACAGAAAACGAAGCAGATCAGCTAATTGGCGGATGCAACAAACGCATGGCAACCTATCTACAGCTACTCAAAGAAACTGCAGTAAGATGCGGCGAAGCCTGCCAACTCTTATGGGTAGACGTTGATTCAATAGGCGGCTCGATTGTCGTAACACCAGAGAAAGGCAGCAACTCTAGAAAGCTCAAGATATCAGCAAAACTGGTCTCGATGATCAACGAACTCCCCAGAACTGGTAAAACAGTATTTGACTCCACCACAGACGCCCTAAGAAAAAGCTTCACACTTCAACGCCGACACATCGCCCACAAAATGAAAAACCCAAGACTCATGCAGATAACGTTTCATACCTTTCGCCACTGGAAAGCAACCATGGAATACCACAAAACCAGAGACATCCTACACGTCATGCAGATGCTAGGTCACAGAAGCATCCAAAACACCCTCGTATATACAAGGCTCATCGACTTCAAAGACGACGAATACGTAGCACGCATTGCCCATTCAGAACAAGAAGCTTGCCAACTAATAGAATCCGGCTTTGAATTCGTCTGCGACTTTAGCGGCAACAAACTTTTCCGCAAGCGCAAATAACCCCTTGGTGTAGAAAGTAAACCAAAAATGGGAGGGGATTATTCGTGGCGGGCGGGGAGGGATTTGAACCCTCGACCCCCAACTTAGGAGGCTGGTGCTCTATCCGTACTGAGCTACCCGTCCAATGTTTATTTTGTTTTTTGGTGGCACAGTTTCCATGTTTTGGGTCAATGGTTTCAAATCTTATTGTTTGACCTTTTTG
>Ga0209723_1003964_pt1 | contig 17131 bp, 15 predicted proteins | sample BiotimSIPDNA_2_FD_185750 | JGI IMG/M metagenome (GOLD analysis project Ga0209723, IMG submission 185750) | Anaerobic biogas reactor microbial communites from Washington, USA - Biogas_R2 time_0 SIP DNA (SPAdes) (version 2) | ecosystem: Engineered > Bioreactor > Anaerobic > Unclassified | place... | reverse complement strand
CCTGATCGGCCTTGCAGTGATGGGGGAGAATCTGGTGCTCAACCTGGAGAGCAAGGGGTACCGCGTCTCAGTCTACAACCGCTCCACCGACAAGGTGGACTCCTTCATCGCAGGCAGGGCAAAGGGGAAGAATATTGTGGGCACCCACAGCCTCGCCGAGCTGGTCGGCTCGCTTGAGCGCCCCAGGAAGGTGATGATGATGGTCAAGGCCGGCACTCCGGTCGACCAGACCATCGATGCCCTGATCCCCCTCCTGGAGGCGGGGGATATCATCATCGATGGAGGAAACTCCAACTGGGAGGAGAGCCAGCAGCGCATGGTCCGTATCGAAGAAGCGGGCCTGCGCTACATCGGGGCCGGGGTCTCAGGTGGTGAGGAGGGTGCCCTGCTCGGCCCCTCCATCATGCCGGGGGGCTCGAAAGAGGCGTGGCCTTATGTGAAGGAGATGCTGCAGACCATCAGCGCCCACGTCGATGGCATCCCTTGCTGCGCCTGGGTCGGAAGCGGTGGAGCTGGCCACTTCGTCAAGATGGTGCACAACGGCATCGAGTATGGGGACATGCAGCTCATCGGCGAAGTGTATGATTTGATGAGGCGCCACCTCGGCCTCTCCAACGATGAGATGCAGGCGATCTTCAGCGTGTGGAACCAGGGGCGTCTCGACTCCTACCTCATCGAGATCACCGCCGACATCCTCGCCTACCGAGACGAGGACGGAGGCCACCTGGTGGATAAGATCCTCGACGCCGCTGGGCAGAAGGGGACCGGTAAGTGGACCGGCATCAACGCCCTGCATGCCGGCATCCCCCTCACCCTGATCGTCGAGTCGGTCTTCGCCCGCAGCCTCTCCTCGCTCAAGGAGGAGCGGGTCGCCGCATCCCAAATCTATGATTTCACCCCGCCTGGCAGAGAGACAGAGAAGGATGCGTTCATCACAGCGCTGGAGGCGGCGCTCTTTGCCGCCAAGGTCATCAGCTACGCCCAGGGCTTTGCTTTGATCCAGGCGGTGGGAGAGGCGCAGGGCTGGGATCTGGATCTCGGGGGCATCGCCTTGCTCTGGCGTGGCGGGTGCATCATCCGCTCCGCATTCCTGGACAATATCAGCGAGGCGTTCAGGAGAGACCCATCGCTACAGAATCTCGTGCTCGATCCCTACTTTGCCCATATCTTGCAGGAGGCACAGCAGAGTCTGAGGGAGGTGGTGGCCCAGGCGGCGCTGGCCGGCATCCCCACCCCATCGCTCTCAGCGGCGCTCAATTGGTTCGATGGATACCGCACCGAGCGCCTCCCGGCGAACCTCCTGCAGGCGCAGCGTGACTATTTTGGAGCCCACACCTACGAGCGGGTCGACCGCCCGCGTGGTGAGTTCTTCCACACCAATTGGACCGGCCGGGGCGGGGACACCGCCTCGACGACCTACCTGGTATAACGGCAGCGGGAAATGGAAGTGAGAAGATGAGATGCAGAGAGTTGCCCATCGCCCCACCCTGTGGGGGGGCGTGGACCAAGACGTTCGATACACAAGAGGAAGACCCGATGAAGATCGTCTTCCCGACAGAGAAAGGAACAACACGATGAAAGACGTACGCTACGCCCTGATCGGGCACGGAAAAGTCGCCCAGATCCATGCACAGGCCATCAAAGAGGCGAAGGGGAGCACCCTGGTCGCCGTCTGGGGACGCGATGCGAAGAAAGCGGCGGCCTTTGGAGCACAGTGGGGCATCCTCCCCTTCACCGATCTCTCACAGATGGTGCGGGAGGCGAAGATCGATGCGGTCATCGTCACCACCCCTCACCCGCTCCACAAGGAGCACACCATCGCCGCCCTCGAAGCCGGTGCCCACGTGTTGGTGGAGAAGCCGATGGCCCTCACGGTCTCTGACTGTGATGAGATGATCGCATGCGCCCAGCGCATGGGTCGAAAGCTTGCGACGGTCAGCCAACGTCGATGGCTCCCGGCCAGCGGACGCATCAAGGACGCCATCGAGGCGGGCAAGCTCGGCGTCCCGATGATCGGCCAGGTGACGATCCTCGGCTGGAGAGACGAGGCGTACTACAAAAGCGACCCGTGGCGAGGCAAGTGGGAAAGCGAGGGAGGTGGGGTGGTCGTCAACCAAGCCTCCCACCAGCTCGACCTCCTGCACTGGTTCCTCGGTCCCGTCAAGGAGGTCTACGCCCAGTGGGACAACATCAACCACCCCTACATCGAGGTCGATGACACGGCGGTGGCCACCGTACGCTTTGCCAGTGGGGCGATGGCCTCCATCCTCATCTCCAACTCCCAGAAGCCGGGCATCTGGGCCAAGGTCCACGTCCACGGCTCTTCCGCCTCCTCGGTCGGGGTACAGACCGACGGCGGCGCGATGTTCATCCCGGGGCTCAGCGGCGTTTCAGAGCCGCCGCTCAACGACCTCTGGACCATCAAGGGAGAAGAGCAGAACCTTGATCGATGGAAGGAGGAGGACACCGCCTTCTTTAACACCATCGACCCGGTGGCCTACTTCTTCAGGTGCCAGATCGAGTCCTTCACCACCGCCATCATCGAGGACACCACGCCCCCGTCCCCGGGAGAGGATGGACGAGAGACGGTGAAGATCATCGAAGGCATCTACCGGAGCCAGAAGGAGGGCGCGCCGATTCGCTACTGAGGGATGTTTCTCCTTTATTCCCCTTCGCCGGTGGCGTATACTGACGGGAAGGAGGAAGTGATGCGTATTCATGGTGCGGGATGTTGCTTGATCGATACGATCTATGGGGAGTGCGACTACACGAGCGAGGCATTCAAACAGCTGTGGAGCCGCACCCGCGGTGATGGTGGCTTGATCGAGGGAGGTCTGGTCTTCACCGAGGACCTGGAACGCTTCAGCGGCTTGGACCACCGTGCCATCATCGAGCGCCTCACCGGAGGACGGCCTGCTGATGCGATCAACATCGGAGGGCCTGCGGTGGTCGCCTTGATCCACAGCGCCCAAATCCTTGCCTGTGAGGGGACCATCGTCGAGTTCTTTGGAGCGACGGGGGACGACGAGAACGGCGCCCTCATCAGAAGGCTGCTCGAAAAGACCCCCCTGATCGACCATCTCACCACCGTCGCCGATAGGCCGACTCCCACCACCGAGGTCTTCAACGATCCCACCCAGCAGGGCGGCAAGGGGGAGCGTTCGTTCCTCAACACCATCGGAGCGGCGTGGGAGATCAAGGCGGAGGACCTTGGCCCACACTTCTACGACGCCGAGATCATCCTCCTCGGGGGAACGGCCCTCGTCCCGCATCTGCACGACGACCTCCACCAAGTCCTGAAGCGCGCCAAGGAAAACGGCTGCATCACGGTGGTCGGCACCGTCTTCGACTTCCGCAATGAGCGGCTCGCCCCCCAGAGGAGGTGGCCGCTCGGCCACGATGACTCCTATCAATACATCGATGTCCTCGTCAGCGATGAGGAGGAGGCGCTGCGCCTCACCGGCACGCAGACGGTCAGAGCAGCGGCCGAGAGCTTGCGGAGCTCCGGTGTAGGCGCCTTCATCATCACGCGTGGGGCAGAAGCGATGTACGTCTGGTCAAGCGGACATCTGGTCGCCCCCTCCCCATTGACAACGATGCCGGTCAGCGCATACTTTGATGAGCTGCTCAGGGACGATCCAAGCTTGAGGCGGGATACCACCGGTTGCGGCGACAACTTCCTCGGGGGCATCCTCGTCGCTCTGGTGAAGGCGAAGGGGCGCGAGGCGACCATGCTCGACCTCTGCGCCTGGGGCGCCGCCTCAGGCGGCTTGGCGCTGACTTACAGCGGGGGGACCTACCACGAATCCGCTCCTTCTGAGAAGGCGGCGTTGCTCGCCCCTGCCATCACGGCTTACTACGAGAGAGGAGGAGAGCGATGAAACCAATCTTTGTACAGTGGGGGGCGGGGAACATCGGGCGTGCCTTCATCGGCCAGGTCTTCGCATCCAACGGCTACCGTGTCTGCTTCATCGACATCGATGCCCCCTTGATCGATCTTTTGAACCGGACGGGTGGATACACCGTCCAGACCGTCGAAGGAGAGCGCACTCAAGACCTCAGCGTCGAGGATGTCACCGCAGTCCATGTAGATGATGCGGAGCAGGTCGCCGCCTGGATCACCAAGGCTGATGTGATGGGGGTGTCGGTCGGTGCCAATATCTGGCCTGCCATCGCCGCCCCGCTCGCCCGGGCCATCGAGAGGCGGTACGAGCGCTGCCCTGAACGGCCGCTGGACATCATCTTGGCGGAGAACATGAACAACGGGGCGCGCATTGTACGGGAGCTGCTTACCGCCCACCTCGATCCCGCCTTCCCCTTCTCTCTCTACATCGGCTTGATCGAGACGAGCATCGGCAAGATGGTGCCGATCCAAGACCCGAGCAATCGCCTGCTGCTGCGCGCCGAGAGCTACGACGATTTGATCGTCGATGAGCGGGGCTTCATCAATCCAATCCCCGCAGTCAGACAGCTCAGGCCGGTCCAGCCCATCGAAGCGTACGTAGAGCGCAAGCTCTATATCCACAACATGGGTCACGCCTGCACCGCCTATCTCGGTGCCCTGTGTGACGATGGGATCTCAACGATCGCAGACGCCCTCGAGATCGAGCACGTCGTCACCACAGTCAGAAGGGCGATGGAGCAGGCCAAGGCGGTGCTGTTGCACCGCTACGGGCAGACGTTCACCGCCGAGGCGCTGGATGAGCACATTGATGATCTGCTCAGGCGGTTTTCCAACCGGGCACTCGGGGACACGATCTTCCGGGTCGGACGTGACCTGAAGCGAAAGCTGAGGTGGAATGACCGCTTCATGGGTTTGATGATCGAAGCAGAGGAAGCGCACCTGAACTGGGATGCGGTGGGAGCGGGGTATCTGGCCGCCCTGCAATTCAGAGACTCGAGCAAGGCTGATCGAGCCTTCCTCGCCAGCGTCGAGCATCTCCCGTTTCGAGAGAAGATCCGGACGGTGAGCAGCTGGGATGAGAGCGGGATGAGCCGTGGGATGTTGGAGGCGATCGTGGCTACCCTGCAACGAATCGACGCATCTCACACGCAATCATAAGGAACACAGAACGGCTCTTCATATTCTCCTTGCCTAAACCCACCTCCTTGACGATAATTGAGATGAGGGGGAGTCATCATGGCCCAAGATGTTCGCATCATCACCACCGGCGGGACCTTCGACAAGCAGTACGATGCCATCAGCGGGGAGCTGACGTTCCGGGAGAGTCAACTGCCGAGGATCCTTGGCCAGGCTCGCTGTACCCTGACCGTCCACCTGGAAGGCCCGCTGGCGGTGGACAGTCTCTTCATGACCGAGGACCAGCGCATCGAGGTGGCCAACTCCTGCCTGCACAGCGCCGAGGACCGGATCATCATCATCCATGGCACCGACACGATGTGCAACACCGCCGCGGTCATCGCAGAGAAGCTTGAGGCGGGACACTCCAAGACGGTGGTCCTCACCGGCGCGATGATCCCCTACTCGCTGGAGGACTCCGATGCGATCTTCAACCTCGGCTGCGCGGTCTCAGCGGTCCAGCTGCTCCCCCCGGGTGTCTACATGACGATGAGCGGCCGGATCTTCAGCTGGGACAACTGTAGAAAGAACAAGGAGCGGGGGATCTTCGAGCCCATCGACCCAAGCCGAGCCGTGGTCATCCGATAGCACCAAGGCGCAAGTCAGCGGGGGAGTGGACGATCACACTGATGAAGGATAGCCACCTCAGAGCGCTGGGCGGAGGCCTTGAGCAGGCCCTCCATCACCTCGACCACATGGAGGGCAAGATCACCACTGGCTCGAGGGGCACTCCCTCCCTCCACGGCCCAGGCGATGTCCGCTACGCCGAGACCCCGGGAGTTCTCCCGGTAGTCGAACGCGAGCGGCAGCTCCTCCCACTCCTTTGAGCCCGCTCTGCAGTACAGGATCGGTCCTCCGAAGGTATTGGGGTCGGGAACCCGCAGCGTTCCCTTGGTGCCGTAAATCTCGATGTTCGGCATCGTATGGTGCCAGACATCGAAGCTTGTCACCAGTGTCGCCACCGCCCCGCTGGAGAAGGTGAGCAGACCCGTGACGTGGGTGGCGACCTCAACGGGGATGAGAGAGCCCTTCTTCGGTTCACTGGTGATGGTCCGCGTCTCAAAGCTCTTCTTGGCCACACCACTCACCGCCTTCACCGGTCCCAACAAGGTCACCAAGGCGGTGATGTAGTACGGGCCCATATCAAAGAGCGGACCGCCGCCACTCTGGTAGTAGAACTCCGGGTCGGGGTGCCAGCTCTCGTGGCCGTGGTTCATCATGAAGGCGGAAGCGCCGATGGGCTCCCCGATCAAGCCTTCGTCGATCGCCTTGCGGCAGCTCTGGATTCCAGATCCGAGGAAGGTGTCGGGGGCTCCGCCGATGATGAGGCCGCGCTCCTTGGCCAGGATGACCAGCGCCTCGGCTTCCCTTGTCGTCAACGACAGCGGCTTCTCGACATAGACGTGCTTGCCCGCCAAGAGCGCATCCCGACAGAGGGCGAAGTGACTTTGTGGGGTGGTGAGGTTGAGGATCAGGTCCACATCCGGGTCGTTGAACAACGCGCGATGATCGGCAAAGACCGGCGTGTTATACCGCTGTCTGACCTCCCGGACCCGCTCCTCCACCAAGTCGGTGACGCCCGCGATCGTAACCCACGGAGAGAAGACCGTACTGAGGTTATCCAGATAGATGCCGCTGATCTTCCCCAAGCCAACAATGCCAACGTGTAGTTTTTTCATGTCAGAACATCTTCCTATCGCTTTGAAATTCATCGATGGTCAACCCGTGCCGTCGGGCAAGGTCTTTGCTCTCACTGGCCCAGAGGAGCCCCCGGCTCATCAGGGTCCAGGCTTCGGGAATGTCAAAGACATCATCATGATGACCGAGTGAGTTGTAGAACACCCGCCCATGGCCCCACTTCTTGGTCCAGACGACCGGCATGTCCACCTCCCCATTGGTCGAATGGTACCAGCGCACCACCGGGAACCGGGTGGTGGCCAACACCTCGACGGCCGGGTCGACGTGGAGGTAGTAGTGCTCGCTCACGACGGTGAAATCATTGATGCCCGCGACGAGCTCACTGGAGCTGTGCTTGATGTTCACCCGGTACTCGACCCCGTCGCTTCCCGGATGGGAGACCCAGTTGCCGCCCGTGATGAACTGCCAGAGGACATTCGTGCGAAAAGCATCACACATCCCCCCGTGACAGCCGGCCATCCCCACCCCGCTGGCGATGGCATCGCTGAGGTGGCCAGTCTCCTTGGTATCCAACTCTCCCATCGTCCAGACCGGTACGAAGAGGTCCAGACCGAAGAGATACGCTCTGTCTTGCAAGATCTCAAGATCGTGCCTCACGTCCACCTCGAAACCTTGCGCTCTGAGGAACTTGCTGAATCGCTCCCCTACCTGGACAGGCTCATGCCCCTCCCATCCACCTACCAATACCAGTGCTCGCTTCGCCATCTCTTCCTCCTCGTGCACGTCTCTCAAGGGATATCCTGTCTACAGTGTACCCTCCCTCTGGCAATACAGAATACTCTTTCTTGACTTTGCACTCAGAAAATTGACCTCGCCGGTGGGAACACGCATTCCTTGACGAGGCAATGAGAGCGCCGTACTATCAAATCAGGCCCTCCTTGATAATCCAACAACCGAACAGCATATTGAGAGCTGAGGAACTAAGAATGTCACAACTACTCACTGAATTAGGGAACCTGAAAGAGAATAACCGCCTTGAAGTAAAGAGAGCTCGAGGAGGTGTGCCCCAGACCCTTTGGCAAACCTACTCCTCCTTTGCAAACACCATGGGTGGGACCATCATCCTCGGAGTTGACGAAGATACAGAGGGGAACCTCCACGTAGTCGGTGTCCCCGATGCCCAACAGTATGTGAAAACCATCTGGAACACGCTGAACAACCGACAGAAGGTGAGTCGTAATATTCTCGTCGATCAAAACGTCAGGATCGAATAAGTGGAGGGCAAGGAGCTCATCGTCATCGATGTGCCCCGCGCCCTGCGGACCGACAAACCGGTGCATATCGATGGGGATGTATACGGTGGATCATACCGGCGCAACGGCGACGGTGACTACCACTGCACGGATGATGAGGTACGCCTCATGATCCGGGATTCCAGCGCAAGTCCCGCCGACTTGGTGGTGCTCGATTCCTTGGGTCTGGATGCTCTCTGCAACGACACAATACAAAAATACCGCCGAATACTCTCAACGGTAAAACCAGATCTGTCATGGAACCGACTCTCTGATGAAGAGTTGCTCTATCGACTCAATGCGGTCGGCCGCAGTGACAAGGACTCTGAACTTCATCCAACAGCTGCCGGGCTTCTCATGTTCGGCTATCACTACGAGATTGTGAAGGAGTTCCCGTACTACCTGCTCGACTACCGGGAGGTGGTCGGCGAAGAGACTCGATGGATAGACCGAGTCGTATCAGATTCAGCGACTTGGAGCGGGAATTTGTTCGACTTTTATTTCCTTGTCGCCAACAAACTCACACTCGGCATCAAGACACCCTTTGCCTTGGACGAGCATATGATGCGAATCGATGACACCCCTGTCCATAAGGCAGTCCGTGAAGCCTTGATAAACACCTTGATACACGCAAATTACTATGAGCGCCGTGGTCTGGTCATCATCAAGAAGCTACGCTCCTACGACTTCTCCAACCCAGGAGGGCTCCGTATCGCCCCTGAAGCTGCCATCGATGGGGGCCTCTCCGACCCGCGCAACAGCACGGTATTCACCATGTTCACACTGGTCAACATCGGGGAACGGGCAGGCAGTGGGCTATCCAACATCTTTGGAGTCTGGAAACAACAGAACTGGGATACTCCAATCTTATCTGAAACCTTCAACCCAGAAAGAACCACCCTGAAATTGATCATGGGTAAAAGCGGTGATATAGCTGGTAAAAGCGGTGATATAGCTGGTAAAAGCGGTGATATAGCTGGTAAAAGCGGTGATATAGCTGGTAAAAGCGGTGATATACGTGAGCCAATACGAAAATACCAGACAGCCACTGAAGAGCAGAGAACACGTATCTTTGAGTTCCTGCGCACCAACAAGAAGGGCAGCAATGCCGATGTCTGCAAGCTCCTTGATGTGAAAAGAACTCGTGCAGCCACACTGCTGTCGCAGATGGTGGAGGATGGACTCTTAGTTGCAGAGGGAGAGAAGAAAGGACGGGTGTATCGGATTAGGGGAGATTGAGAGGCGCTCCGCAATCTTGCGTTGTTCGATACACCTGCTCGGTATACTGCTCCTCGACAAGGTCCAGGACCTTGATCACCGGTATTCCCTCTACATACTCCCATACGGTGATGCGCTTCGGGATTACCTCGATCACGACTTCGTCGCGGTGGCGCGAGTATGCCTCATAGGAGCCGGGGTAGGCTATCCTGAACGCATCAAGGAAGAATGTATTCGCATCTTCGGTGGGTCTGCCCAGAGCGCGCGCCTCTGCCTCGATCTGTATGTTGTCGATGCAGAGGGCTACGCGCTCATTGGCCATGATCTGTCGATACTTCAGGAACGCCGTATCGGTCTGAAAGTAGATTTTGTGGTCAGAGACGATGCAACTCACCATCCGGGCTGTCGTCCTGTCTTGGGCCGAGGTCGCCAGAACCATCTGGCGACGGGCCCCCAGTGTGCGGAAGAACTCTTGGAGCGCCTGGGTATATGAGTGCACCTCTTAATCCCCATGGCCGACCATCATCTGATGATCAGCTCTCCTTCTTGTTTCCCTTTCTCCCCAATATCAAGATAACGAAATAGATGATGATGATGACGACGAAAATCGCAGCCATCCCTTGTCCCATCAAAAGCAGTGATGCATTGAACGTACTCATCTCAATTCTCCTAGAGCAGACCCGGGACCAAGCCCAGGATGACACCGCCTGCGATGACGCTGGCGATCTGACCGGCAACGTTGGCTCCCACCGCGTGCATCAAGAGGTGGTTCTGCGGATCCGCCTCCTGGCCCATGCGCTGGATGACTCGAGCCGACATCGGGAAGGCTGAGATACCGGCGGCTCCCACCATCGGATTGACCTTATTCTTGGTGAAGAGGTTCAAGAGCTTGGCAAAGAGCACTCCACCGATCGAGTCGAAGACGAAGGCCAAGAGTCCCAGGCCCATGATCATCAGCGTCTGGACGGTGACAAATCCCTCCGCCTTCATCGTTGAGGCGATGGTGATGCCCAAGAGCAGCGTGATGAGGTTCACCATCGCAGTCTGTGCGGTTTCGGAGAGGGAGTCCAGTACGGTACACTCACGGATGAGGTTTCCGAACATCAACAGACCCACCAGCGAGACCGAGGCCGGGGCAACATAGCCGGCGACGATGGTGACGATGATCGGGAAGAGGATCTTCGCCCGCTTGGAGACGTTGCGGGGGTTGTAGGTCATGCGGATCATCCGTTCCTTCTTGGTCGTCACCAACTTGATGGCAAAGGGCTGGATGATCGGCACCAGTGCCATATAGGAGTAGGCGGCGATGGCGATCGGTCCCATATATTGGGAGCCCAATACCTGAGCCACCAGAATCGAAGTCGGGCCGTCCGCCGCCCCGATGATCCCGATCGATGCAGCATCGACGAGGTTGAAGCCCAAGAGCGTCGCGACGCTGATGGTGGCGAAAATCCCCCACTGGGCCGCCGCCCCGAAGAGGATCAACTTCGGATTGACCAACAACGGCCCGAAGTCGATCATCGCCCCGATACCGATGAAGAGGAGCAGAGGCATCGCCTCGGCTGCATGGATTCCCACCGAGAAGAGCCAGTCGAGGATTCCCTCGACCTCCCCGATGCCAGTCATCATCTGTGTGATGGCCCCGCTATACGGCAGGTTCACCAAGATGGCACCGAACCCCATCGGCAAGAGCAACGACGGTTCAAGTTTTTTCGAGATGGCGAGGTAGATGAGCAGTGCACCCACCCCATACATAATCAGTTGTTTCCACGTTGTGGCGAGAAGGCCGTCCAGCAAGAAGCTCATCGAGACCCCCTATAAAGGTTATGATAGGGGGAGAAGTTGACTTCGCCTTTCAGCAATGAAGCTCCCCCGACAATCCCCATCATAGAGGCTCAGGGCTCCTTGGTCAAATAGAAGATACACTGTGGGACACTAGTGTCCGGTTATAAGTCTATGAGTAGTAACTGTTTAATTTCAGAGTCATCATATTCTTTGTAGTTAGAATTTCTAAATAGTTGCTCTATAGGGAGTTGCTCAAAAACGGTCACGCTAAAAATTTGCAGGATTGTGTAGAGGTTTTGCTCCAATTTGAGCCTTTTCTTGAGAATCGCCACCAAAACATATACGGATATCGCCACCCAAACCTGTGTCTTCACGGCATTTTCCGAGTTCCCGTAGAACGTCTTCACCCTGAGGTTCTGCTTGATCCATTTGAAAAAAATCTCCACACGCCAGCGGTTCTTGTAGAGAAGGGCCACGGTGAGGGCATCCAACTCGAAGTTGTTCGTCAGGAAAGTGTAGTACTTTTTCGTCTCCTCATCGTAGTAGCGGACCCTTCTCAGCTTGGTTGGGTAGTGTTGTTTTGTCTTTTTGCCGGTGAGTACAATCGTCTGGTCGCATTGCAATCCGGTGCTCTTGTCCACCACCCTGGAAGAAATCCTGCGCCATTGCGTGTTCTGCTTCGCCCTGGTGACGAAGGTCGCACCTCTGAGCTCTATGCGATACAGCCGTTTGAAATCGATATAGCCACGGTCCATGATATAGACGGCACCGACCTCGAAATCAAGGTCATCGAGGATGTTCACGTCATGGACCGAGCCGTCGGTGATGATGATCACCGACGGGATGTCTCCCCGTAAATCCAATAGTGTATGCAACTTAACGGCGGCCTTGTCCTTGCCAAAGCTCGCCCAGGGAAACAAGGAGAGGCAGAGGTCAACGGTGGTCGAGTCCAATGCATAGACGTTGCCCTCAACGTCAAGATCGAAATCATCCCCCTTGTACAGTTCCTTTGCCTCCAGGATGAGCACCTGGGCGAAGTCGGCGTATATTCTCCAGGATCGGCTCTCATTCGCCTCGGCAAGGGTGCTTCGGGCGATGCTGCCCCTGAAGCCCATGTGATACAGCCTGCCCTGCATCGCATTCAAGGAGAATACGATATCCCTGAGACTGAGGCGGTGGGTCAGCTGGGCGAATGCCAGGCAAAGGAATTGGTTCCAGCAGGAAAACGTCTTGACCCGATGGTCGCCGCCGTACCGGGCGACACACTTGCGGAACTCATACCTTGGCGCCATATCCATGATCTGGGAGAAAACCGTCATTTTGGAACCCATAAAACACCTCTGGGAATGGTTATGGGTTGATGATACTGGCCAAAATCAATCGATAAAAGTGAAAAGAGGGTATAAGTAGCGGCTACTCAACCAGTTATGGCATGTTCAAAAAAAGTTAACCGGACAGCAGTGACTGTGGGACAAAAAATCTCGCCTTGACAAAGAGGGCCCCATGCAAGACCATTTGCCCATGGACCTGACGATTTTGAAAGAGAGTACATACTTCCACGACCCTACCCTCCGCCTGAAGGTCGTCAAGCGGGACCCCGAGATCCCGTACCGCCTCCATGGACATGAATTTCATGAGTTGGCGGTCGTCCAGAGTGGGCGGGGGATCACCTATACCCCAGAAACCGAGTACTCCTTGGCAGAGGGGTCGGTCTTCTACGTCCCCCCGGGCGCACAACACGGCTATAAGAGCCTGGACCACTTGGTGCTGTACAACATCATCTGGGGCGATTCGCTCATCAAGAAGCAGACCTTCGACCTCGACCAACTCCCGGGCTACACATCGCTCTTCAGGAGCTCCTCGGTGACGGTGATGCACCTCTCCCCCTCTCATTTCACCGAACTCTTGCCGATCATCCAGCTCTTGGAGAAGGAGAGCGACGACCTCTCCTATGGATCGGGGAGCAGGATCGTCGCCTATGCCTACCTCTTGGAGCTCCTCGTCGTCCTCAGCCGGATCTTCGATGAGACGCCCAGCAGCGTAAACCGCACCGCCCGCCTGCTCTGGGATGTCTTCTCCCACATGGATGAACATTTGGATGGCCCCATCTCCACCGAGGAGTTGACCACCATCGCCGCCATGAGCAGCAGCACCCTCAACCGCGCCTTCAAGCGGGCCACCGGCCTCTCACCCATTGAGTTTCACATCCACAAGAGAATTGCCAAGGCCTGTACCCTGATCCAGCAGCGTGGCCTCTCCATGGCGCAGGTCGGCGAAGCCTGTGGCTTTGCCGACCCAAACTACTTCTCACGCCAGTTTCGCAAGGTCATGGGAATGAGCCCCAAGCAGTATCAACGCATCTTCACCAGCCGCTTCACGTAAGCGATTCGAGGGCGAGCACCGCCGAGGAGAAGATGTTCTCCTCTCCGACGAGGTGGATGAAATCAAGCCGCTCCATCAGGGAGCGCACCGGCTGCTGAAGCCCGACGATGAGGACCTCGACACCACGACTCCTGCAGAGGCGCACGATATCGGCAAGCTCAATGATCGAGCTGTGGTCGATGGACGGCACCCCCCTGAGGCTGAAGATGATCCGCTCACTCCCCTCCTCCAAGAGAGACTCAGTGACTTGGGTCAGGTGGTTCTGGCTCCCGAAGAAGAGCATTCCATCGACATACACGACCTGGGTCTTCTTCCCTCCGGCTCCGACCTGGTCGGTCACCGGATCGACCTCGACGGAGATCTTGTGGCTCTTGATGATGAACATCAGCATCGAGAAGGCGATGCCGGCAAAGATGGCCACCGTCAGGTCGAAGAACACGGTCGCGCCCATCGTGATCAAGAACTGGGCCATCGATGTCTTGATGCGCTTGCGGAAGATCCGCCTGATGGAAACCCAATCGTTCATCCGCCAGGCGGTGACCATCAGGACACCGGCGAGCGCGGCAAGCGGGATACGGCTCAAGAAGGGGCCGAGCAGGAACATCGAGATGAGCAGGGCCACCGCGTGGATGATGCTCGTCAGCCTCGTCTGCTGTCCCGCCCGGATGGCCACCGAGGTACGTGCGATGGCCGCCGTTGCCGGGATGCCCCCGAAGAACGGGATGATGACGTTGCCGATGCCCTGGGCGTAGAGCTCACGGGTGGCGTTGAACTTCTCCCGCTTCATTTTCGATGCATAGGTGCCACAGAGCAAGCTCTCCACCATCCCCAAGGCGGCGATGGAGATCGCCGGGGAGATCAGGGCGGGAAAGTCACGCCATGGCATGGAGAAGAGGTGCAGGCGATCGGCTGCCACCAGCGTGCGGGGAATGGCCCCGACCTCGGCTACCGGCAGGTTCAAGATCATCTGGGCGATGAGGGCGATGATGAGGCTCAAGAGGCTCGCATGGATCTTGCTGTTCAGCTTCTTGGGCCAGAAGATCATGAAGAGGACCACGAAGAGCCCGTAGGAGAGTGACGGCAACTGGATATGAAAACCGTCTCGGAAGTAGGAGGCCACCATCTCGGGAATCTGGGTCCCGGTGCTCGTCACGCCAAAGAAGGGGTCGATCTGTCCACACGCGATGATGATGGCGATTCCGGAGGTAAAGCCCGTGACCACCGGAGCGGGGATGTAGGAGACCAAGGCCCCGACGCGGAGCACTCCCGCCAACAGGCGCACCAATCCACTGAGGAAGGTGGCGAAGAGCACCCCCTGGATGCCGTGTTGGGCGCCGACGACGATGAGGATCATCGCCATCGTCCCGGTCGGGCCGGAGATCTGGTACGACGCCCCACCCAAGGCGGCGATGACGAACCCGCTGATGATCGCCGTGATCATCCCGCTTGCCGCGGTCTGTCCCGAACTCACGGCAAAGGCCAAGGCAAGCGGCAGCGCGACCGCGGCGACGGTCAGACCCGCCATCAGGTCCTTAGTGAACGTCGTCTTGTTGTATCCCGAAAATTCCCGTTGTAAATCTGAAAGAAATGAAGCCAGCTTTGGCTTACTCCCGTGCATCCCACCCACCTCCACACTGCCAGCGCAGCGTGGGTACATGATAGCCATTCAGCTCCGTTAACTCAAGGGAGCGCGATAATCACTGTTATGCGGGGATTATCTCCAACCAGGAGCCGTCAGGATCGGTGATGAAGGCGATCCCATCGCCGGCTTCTCGGAGGCGATGATGGTTGTTGTGGGAAAAACGAACCATCAGGCAATCCTCCAGGTATACGGGCGCTCTGCAAGGCAGATGACCTCGGTGTCACAGGCCCCCAACTCGCTCTGCAGCCGCTCACAGATGCTGTAGTCGCCCCAAAAGTGCATCGGGACCAGCATCTTGACAGAGACCGTGGCGAGGAGCTCCCTCGCCCCGAGGCTGTATGCCTTGCCAAGGTGTGGATCGACCGGGACGAAGGCGATGTCCAGGTGGGAGGGCAGGAGGGCGAGCTCCCTTCGGTACGCCTCGGCCATCTCGCGATTGTACGCATCACTCTCCCCCTCCCAGTACCAGTTGTTCAGATCGCCGGCGTGGTAGAGGAGTGTGCCCTCCGTTTCAAGGAGAAAGGCCACCCCTTCGTCGGTGGAGCGCAAGGTCTTGACCACGACGCCGGCGATCTCCCTTGTCTCATGCGCCTCCATCCAGATGACCTCCACATCCTCGGGCACATCAGAGGCGGGGATGTCGCGCGAGAGCATGAAGGACGCGCCACCGGGATGGGAGGCGAAGGAGAAGATCGATCGATGGTAATGGTCGCCGTGGCCATGGCTTGCGAAGACCAGGAGCCTCTTGTTCAGAGCAGGGAGCACAAAAGGCCCGGCGGTGTGGTCGAAGAGCAACAAGAGCGACTCACTCTCCACGAGAAAGGCGCTATGCCCCAAAAAGGTGCAATTCATACCATTACCATGGTCTATAGGAGCGGAGCTGTCAAGTTGCCGTCATCGCTCCAACAGCCAATCGAGCAATGACTCATTCACCGATTCTTCAAAGTTGATCGAGATGATCCGCTTCTCCGCGACTCCCGATTGACGCAATTGTTGACTGTATTGCGCCAACAGGGTCGATTACCCGCTCGGCGCATTCCCGTGACGACCTTTATGACCTGGACATCCTTCCATGCATGCTCTTGTTCAAGATACTCACGTCTCCGTACCTGCATCGTGTTCCTCTCTTGCATGAGTTTGGAACACGTTTCACAGCAAGTCGAGATTAATTTCCATGTGGGAACATATTAGACAAATATCCCTACTATGTTCCCAATCTGGAATATATTTCCTTACACCAAGCCCTCAAGGGCACTCACGGCCCGATCGAACAGTCCGAGCTCGTAGTAGAGGTCCAATACCGTATAGCGGTTGCGGATCATCTGTGCACCGCGTACGGCACGCTGCAGGCCCCTGAGGTCGGTTCCGATCTGCGACGCCGTAGTGGGGGCGCCGACCGTTTTCAGGGCAGAGCGGAGATCATCGAGCGGTGGCATCTGTTCTGCGATACGCTCTTTCAAGAGTGGCAGGAGGGCTATCAAAGCCGATCTGCGCGCCTCTAAGGCCTCTCCAGACAAGAACTTATCCCGTGCTACGGTAAGCGTTTGATTGACAATCCGCTCATCTGTAAAGAGCGAGCGAATATCACGCTCGCGCTCCTGCCAACTCTGTGCAGGATTGCCATACCACTCACGCTCATCGAGGCGGAGCAGCTCCTCATAGAGATGGGCAATCGCGACGGTACCCACCGCCACCTTGAAACCATGGCTCACCTCATCTCCGTCCACCGAGAGGTGCTCCATCTCCCAGACATGGCTGATCAAATGCTCCGCGCCGCTGGCCGGTCGGCTATCCTCCATCACCTGCATCGCATAGCCACTGGCAGCCAAGCCCTCAAAGAGTGCGGTGATGGGCCCCTCGGTGCGAGACGCCACCCCCTCAGCCTGGCTATAGACTCGACGCAGCGGGATCTGCACCATATCCCACACATCACGACGGATGGGATGCACGCCCAACAAGTCGGCCAAAATCCAATCCATCCCCGCCGTGAACTTGGCCATGCAATCGGCAAAACCGGAGGCGATCATCTCTTTCGGCGCTTCTTTGAGCACATTGGTATCGCCCACGACCACTACAGGGGCAGCGCAGGCCATC
>Ga0209723_1003958_pt1 | contig 17149 bp, 14 predicted proteins | sample BiotimSIPDNA_2_FD_185750 | JGI IMG/M metagenome (GOLD analysis project Ga0209723, IMG submission 185750) | Anaerobic biogas reactor microbial communites from Washington, USA - Biogas_R2 time_0 SIP DNA (SPAdes) (version 2) | ecosystem: Engineered > Bioreactor > Anaerobic > Unclassified | place... | reverse complement strand
TGGGAGCATCTTGTTTCCACCTCTCCTCATTTGGATGCTAAAATAAAGTTCGTTCCGCCCATCCTTCTGGACAAAATCGCAGTCCAGCTCGGTGATTGGAGTGGATACCATCTGCTGGCTCATCACCGTTTATCCTCTCATGTGGTGTATAGATTATGTGGTTTGCCTGGATAATAATTGCACTCATCTTTATGTGGCTTACTTGTGAGATCGCGGTCAGGGTAATCGCGGGTTATGGCCTGCCTACCGATTTTTATGGCTCGGAACCTCCTCAACCGCTACAGGATTATCAAACCACAATTGGAATCAAGACAGTACAAGGCTTGGGCTGGACCCATTTAGGTTGGATAGCTGACCCAAAGTTAGAATATTATCTTTTAGAAATATGCCAGTACGGTCAATGGCAGGTCATTTCCCGAACAGAATATGGTTCATTCCTTTATAAAGGCTTGGATGCCAGGTTAAGGGTGCTCAAGGTGAACAGGCATACAGCAAGGCGCTCGATCCTGGGTGAGGTGGTTATAGTGGGTAAAACAGGAGAAGTGCAAGCTCAAGAATTGCAGATCATTGGTAATTGGAAACCGATTTTCAAACCATCAAGATACGGGGATTATATAAATGACCACTCCATTTACCTGGATAAATCAGGTACCTGGAGGCTGATTGGCATTACCTCACACGGAGCAGGGGATTACAATAAGGAAAAATACTTCTCCACCTGCAAGTTTGATGGCTTTCCTCCAACTCAGGAGGGCACTGAAAGTGAACCATTGGCTGATTTTGGGGAATTGGCGTGGGCTCCTCAAGTTTTAGTTGAAAACAATAACTACCATTTGTTTTGGTCACCCCATAAGCTGCATCACATGGTCTCCACCGATGGCAGATATTTTTCGAATCACCAGGTGGTGATAGAACGCCCTTACCATAAATATTTTCGGGATGCGTATATCATTAAAGTATCAGAAAACCAGTACCTGTTGTATGCGACCTCTAGGGGAAAGTACTTCTCACGAATTGACATCTATCAATCGTTTGACTTGAAGTTCTGGCAATATATTCGACCTGCGCTTCGATCCACCTGGGGATCGGAAAGAAATTTTGTCACCGGCTCCATGGAATCTCCAAAGGTCATGAGTTATAAAAACGGCTACTACCTGTCAACCACATACAATAATGGGTCAACATTCTTGTCTGCCTTATTCCTGGAATTACATCTATTCCTGGATAAAAAATCTTATAACGATACCCTGGTCTTCTTTTCAACCAACCCATATGATTTTGGAATTTACTCAAGCAGGAAGTCCTCCAGGTCTTTGGTCTCTTCCTTGCAAGCCCATGCTCCAAATTACGTCCAGGTGGATGATAGATGGTATATCACCACCAGTGGATGGCCTTTTGCCGCAACCTTAACTGAAGGGGAGGTGGCTTTGGCAGAGCTCTCCTGGTAACCTTACACCCTGCTTAACTGATAAGTACTAAAGAAGGAATTTCCTTAGAAGATCCAGTTTTGCATCTTCCAGGTTATCCGCCAGAGGTTCAGGGCTTACGCCGCTTATCATTTCACCAATTGCAATGAGCTGAGAAAGCGACAGTTTTGAGGCAATAGTGGTGAACTTCCTGGGATCCTGTATAAAGTCAGCAAAATCATTTATTAATTGGCTTTTGACATTGGTGGGTGCCTTGGTGCGGTGTACGAAGCGATCGATCTTTTCGATCAATCTCGATGAAGAGCCAAGGACCCCGTCTTTTTTCATTATGGTGATTTCAATTAACTGGGACAAGTCGACTGCCTCAACAGAAAAATGAAGGATATTATGATTTTCGTCAAAACTGAAATTATCTGTGACCAGATGCTTGTTGACAGTTATCGAATCCGGTTGATTTATGCCATATATGCTCAGATTATAAGTTCTTCTTGCCGGTAGGTCAGGAATTTGGTTACTGGGCAGGTCGATTTTTAATTGAATTCGCTCAAGCTTAATATCCTGCTCTATAGTGGTGATTGCATACTCTCCATTTTTGTGCTTTTGTGAATAGCCATCATCTTCAAATATGATGCAGGATCCTTTTTGCCCTGCAAAGACTCTAACATCGAATGTATTAGGTAGATCAGACCCATTACTAATGTTATCCCCATCAAGTGGAATAATTGCCCCTTCCCGTGCAAAAACAGGGATATCACCAGCTGTCGCATAGTAAGAAATCCATCCACTGCCGGTCAGCTTTTCTCCGCTGAAGAAGTCGTACCAGTTACCTTCCGGCAGCCAGACGACCTGCCTGGCATGTAACGAATCTCGATCTGCCGGTGTGGTGATAGGTGCAACTATAAGGTCATTACCAAAATAGTATTGATTTGTGCAAAGATAGGCTTCAGCTTTGCCTGGATGGTGATAATACATCGGCAAACAGATTGGAATTCCTCCCTGGTGATAATTCCATGCCGATGTGTAAATGTACGGGATCAATTGTTTTCGAAGTTGTAATGCATGTATCGCATTCTTTTCAGTTTCTGCATCAAATCCCCATGGAAGGCGTTCATTAAATCTATTCTTTGTTGAATGAAGCCTCAGGATGGGACTGAACACGCCATACTGAACCCATCGCAGATACAGTTCAGGTTCCTCGATGCCACCCATATGCCCCCCGATATCATGACTCCACCAGCCAAATGCCACATTTGCCGCTGTTGAAGTGAAATAGGGTTGGAATTTCAGGGAATCCCAGGTGACGTAGGTGTCACCTGAGAAACCTGCCGGGTAGCGATGACCTCCCAATCCAGGCCACCTGGAAAGGATGAAGGACCTTTTGGCTTTATTTTCTTCCATCTGCAAGCTGTGCAGGTGGTTCAACCAGAAAAGCGGGTCAAGACCAGGCATTTTTGACTTGTCACCTTGTTGCCAATCGATCCACCAAAAATCTACTCCATCTTCCTCAAGAGGTTGAATGATCTTGTTGAAGTAACCATCCATGAATTCTTTGTCTGCACAGTCGAAATGAATGGGTTCATTTTTGCTTGCGGCAACACCGAGGAAATCAGCCAGGTGCTGGTAGTTCTCTTCATGCGGATGGATGCCCTCGGCCGGATGCAAGTTCAGCGACACCTTAAGATCTTTGGCATGTAATTCACCGATGAACAATTTTGGATCAGGGAATAAGGCTTTATTCCAGGTGAATCCCGTCCAGCCGGATGAGGTGTTGCTGGTTTGGGTGATATGCCAATCCATGTCCACCATGCATACAGAAAGGGGCACCTTGTGCAATTGAAATTCATCCATCAGCTCAGTCAATTCTTCAGCTGAATAAGCCCAGTAACGGCTCCACCAGTTTCCCAAAGCCCAACGGGGAATCAAAGGAACAGCACCAGAAATCGTTTGATAATCCCTGATACAGGCAAGGTGATCCCTATTATAGCCAAAGAAATAGAAGTCTTGATAATTCCCCGGTTTGTCCCGTGGTGTGATCCATCCTTCTGAAGTGAAGACCAGGCTATGAGAATCATTCACAACGCTGTAGCCTGCCAATGACAACAAACCATTCTCTAAAGGAACGTTGCCATTTGCCTGGTCCAAAGTTCGACAGGTTCCCTTTAAGTTTAACCGGTCTAAATCGCCAAATTTCCATAATAAATTGTTTTCTTTTATCAGGATCGAAAGCGAGTTTGGGGAGAACAATTTATTTACTCTGTACTCCAGGTGTAGATATTGGCTGTCAATTGTCAATAGACCATCTTTTTCAAAAACCTTGAATTCAACAGGTGGTAGTTTCCGGTTGATAAAGACCTGGCTTGCCCTGTCTTCAAATGTTCCTTGTGGGTCAAATTCCATCCGTAAAAGTCGCTCAGTCAGGATGGTAAAGCGTGCATTTCCATATATAACTATGGAATCGGGATATGCAGTTGGTTGGTATTCTTTTGATTGGGTTAAGTTCAAGGTAATTCTCGCCTAAAATATTAACAGATTATTGTATTTAGAACAACTTTGTCGCTTATAATAACACAAAACTTTATTGGTACATATTAATGATCAATCAACTTCAAGTCCCTTACATTTCTATCAATTTATTAGATTCCCAAGGAGCGTAACAAAAGATGGCAAGTACAAATGAATTTTTATCTTCTATCGATCCAATTGCCTCCAGGCAACATCCAGTTGTAAAGCGTAAGCGCTGGCGTACGTTGTTAGCCCTGTCAATGGGCTATTTTGTAGACCAGGGTGAAGGACAGGCAATGTCCATTTTCTCGCCAGTTTTAAAAGCATTATGGTCACTTTCAAATATGAACCTGGCTTGGATCACGTTTATCCGCAGCTTATTACAATCGTTGAGCTCACCTTTTTGGGGCTACTTGTCAGATAAGTATTCCAGGAAAAAAGTTTTACTGATTGGCACCGGGCTTTGGGGTATATGGACGATTGCTGTCGGTCTGACTCAGAATTATTCTCAACTGATATTAATTCGTGTTATTTCAGGCTTGGGTTTAGGTTGTCTAATGCCAGCGACATTCTCAATTATGGCTGACACCTTTGCACCAAAGGTGCGTGGTCGCATGTTGGGCATCATGGAAGCCATTGGTGTTTTGGGGATCATCATTTTTACAGTCGGCCTGGGCCAACTGGCAACCCCGGAGATGTGGAGATATGGATTTATCATTTTGGGAGTTGCAAGCATTATAACTGGATTTATTATCTGGTTTCTTGTAGATGAACCTGTCAGGGGTGAATCAGAACCTGAACTTAAAGGTATGCTTACCCAGGAAGATGCAGATAAATATAAGGCAAAATTTTCGGACATCAAGAAAGTCCTCAAGATCCCAACCATTTGGGTTGCCATTGTCCAGGGGTTGGCCGGCTCCATGCCCTGGGTGGTCATGGGTGCCTTTCTCATCCTTTGGCTGGTTGAAGTACGAAATATTCCCACAACCAGTGCCCCATTAGTTTTCGGAGGCGTTGTCATCGGCACGGCCATCAGCAATGTTCTGGGTGGCTTTATTGGAGATTACGCAGAAAAGAAGAGTCCCAAATACGGTCGCGCGTTCATCGGGCAATTATCGGTTTTCCTCGGCATACCGTTTACCTATTTCCTGTTTACCCGTACTGCAAATTGGGGCATGTTGCAGATCGCAATTCTCTGTTTCATCACAGCCTTGCTGATCAGCTGGCCTGGGAAAGGCTCCAAAGAACCCATGATGCAGGGTGTGGTTCCCCCTGAACTGCGTTCAACGGCATTTGCCATGACTACCTTCATTGAAAGTGGTTTCGCTGCCATTGCCGCCTTGATCTTCGGCATCATCGCAGACAGAATTGATATTCAAACCGCTATGGTCTGGACCGTTCCATTCCCATGGGTAATCTGTGGCATTCTCTTTTCCGGGTTCTATTTCACTTATCCCAAGGACTCCAAAAAGCTGCGTGATGAAATGGCAAAAAGGGCTGTTGAGTTGGGAATTAGCGAAGAAATATAACAAGAAAAATTTCCTCGCCTATTGTCAGACAAAAATTAACAAAAAAAGGCTACCGGATGGTAGCCTTTTTGGCGGGAGCGACGGGATTTGAACCCGCGGTCTCGGCCTTGACAGGGCCGCATGTTGAACCACTACACCACGCCCCCGAGCGAAAAATAGTTTATCATAGGGGTATTATTAAGTCAAGAAACAGTTTATCTGGTCCAAAGTGAAGGTTGCTATGGAAATATTCTCAGTCCAGGAAATGAAAGATTTGGAAATTCAGGCAAACACCTCAGGACTGTCATTTGACAGGATGATGCAAAATGCAGGCATGGGCCTGGCTAGTTGGGTCATCAACAATTTCCCTGTACACAAGTGGCAAAAGGTTTTCGCTCTTATCGGCTCGGGTAAGAATGGTTCAGATACCCTAATCGCCTTATCCGAACTTTGCCGTCACGGATATTATTGCATGGCTTTCCTGGCGCGGAAACGGCAACCAGATAATTTTTCAAGGGATTTCGAGCTAAGTGGGGGATCAATCCTCTCAGACCTTGAAACTATCAAAGGTATATTCTCCAATCGAACGATCGTTTTGGATGGCATCATTGGCACCGGGTTCAAACCGCCCATGGACGAAGAATTACAGGCTCAAATGTCCCATGTAAACCAGGCGATCTTGATTCATCCAGAGAGCACTAAAGTGATCGCTGTGGACTGTCCTTCAGGGGTTGATGCAGATCTTGGAAGTGTTTCTTCAGCCACCATTAAAGCGAATTATACTGCCTGCATGGGTGGGGTGAAATCAGGCTTATTGAAGGCACCAGCTATTAATTATTGTGGTGAATTCATCCACATTGCCATTGGAATTCCTCAAGATCTTCTCAACACTAGGGTGTATAAGTCGAAGATGGTTGGTCGTGAGTTTGCCAGGTCCTTGTTCCTGCCTCGGGACTCCACAGCTCACAAAGGTACGTTTGGTAAGTGTGTGATTTTTGCTGGTTCCAGGAAATATCCGGGAGCTGCGTACCTGGCATCCAAAGCCGCATATCTTACTGGAGCCGGGTTGGTGGCACTGGTTACTGAAGATATCGTTCAGCAACTTGTTGCAGCGCGTGTTCCTGAAGTGATCTGGCTTTCAGACACGTACGGAGAGCTTAAAAATGAGCTTTCCTCCTACAATTCCTACCTGGTCGGTCCTGGCCTTGACCACACACCTGATTCCGCGCAGCGCTTTGCCAGTGCTCTTGACATTTTCAAAACACACTCTGCACAGCACAAAAAACGGTTGATCCTGGATGCGGATGGTTTGAGATTATTAGCCATGAAAAAGGATTGGTGGCTTGACCTGCCGCCGGATGCGATCCTAACGCCGCATCCCGGCGAAATGGCGGAGTTGACCGGATTGAGCATTGAAGAAATCCAAGCTAAAAGATGGGAATGCGCAAAACTTTATGCACAAAAATGGCAAAAGGTGATTGTCTTAAAAGGAGCACCAACTGTGATCGCCGATCCTGCACAAAACCTGGCTGTCATTCCCATTGTCACTGCCGCGCTTGCAACAGCCGGCACTGGGGATGTACTTGCAGGCGTGATCGCTGGTTTGTGCGCACAGGAATATGATGCATTCAATGCCTGCATGCTGGGTGCGTATATCCATGCAAACGCAGGTCTGTTGATAGAACAGCATTATCACCAGACTTATTCGTCAAACGCATCCGAGGTACTTGATTTCCTTCCCGCATCCATCACTGAGACCTTAAAATAATGCAGGCAATTATGATGAATAATTGCCTGCATATGAACTTAATAATTTGAAAGAACTTACTCTGCTGTCTCGCTTAACTTCTTCTTGGGCCGGATGCTCTCGGCAAGTTTCTCGCGCTGCTCATCAATCACAACCTGGCCTTTTGTCTTGATCTCAGTTACTTTCTGCTTTGACACATCAGCAAATTCTTCAACCTTGACTTTTGCTTCTTGATATGCTTTTTCAGCTTTCAGTTTTGCTTCTTCGTAGGTCTCTGCCGATTTATCTTTTAGCTCAATCGCTTTTTCTTTGATCAATCGTCGTGTTTCTTCACCAGTTTGTGGGGCTAACAAGAGGGATACTGCCGCACCAGTTAATGCACCGACTGCAAAGCCGATCAAGAATACACCAAAATCATTATTATCTGACATATTTGCTCCTTTATGAATATTTATTGTTCCTAATTATAGTTTACTTCTTTGGTTTGAAGAGATCGAAAAGTTTTTTACCCATCGCGATCGATTGATTAAGTTTGATAACCGGCTCGGTCAGGTTGTTTCCCAGGAACCGCACTGTTCCTTTTAAGTGGTTGACAGTTTCATTGGTATTGTCGAGAATGGGTTTAACTTCATTTTGGATCAGGTTGGTGAGTAGTGCCAGCTGAACAACAAGGATGATCAGCGCTACTCCAACAACCAGTGTTTCCAGTGCCATGATGATGATGAAAACGTCCCTGACCTGGCTGACCATTTGTTCATTGTCGGCATCCAACAAGAATATGAGACCCACAACGATCCCGGCCAGCAAAATGACCGAAACCAAGCTGATGATGATGATGGCTTTGGTTTTGGCCTTCTCTTGAGGGGTCCGGGGTGCCTTTATTGCCTTGGAAAGTTCGTTTATCTCACTCATTTTTTTATTATAACATAGCAGAATTACAGGAAAATTGACCTGTACTGGCTTTACATAAAATTAATCATCAATAGTCAACTCAAGCTCTTCATTTCCTGAGACCCTTTCTGTGGCTATCACAGAAAAATCGCCAAAAACCTGGCTTTGCCTGGTGATTACATAATTCTGTTTAACAAGTTCCAGAATTGCCAAAAACACGATCAGCCGGTTTATTTTTGATCGGTCGTTTTCCAGCAGGTCATTAAAGAAAAGGGTTTTGCGAGTCATCAGTCCGGAAATGATGGAACTGATCTTCCGTTTAAGGGTCAACTTCGGGATCGATATGACAGTGCCCAATGCTTTAACTTCAGCCTCAGAATGGTAGATCATCTGCAAAGCACTGACCAAATCATCCAGGTTGATTTCGCTCATGTCCACGTTGACCTTGGGAGAGATGGGCTTTGCTATATGGATATATGTTCTTAACCCTTTATCTTCCCTCTCCCGCAACCAGCTGGCGATTTGTTTTACCTTGCGATAAATGACCAGTTGTCTGGCCAGTGCTTCGCCGATGTCCTCCTCGTCTGGTGGACGGATGATCGGCCTGGGTAACAGGGCTTCGGACTTAATCTGGATTAATTTGGATGCAATGACCAGGAATTCAGATATGTCAGCAGCATTGATAGCCTGAAGTTGTTCGATGTAGTAGATATATTGGTCAGTTACTTTAGCCAAGGACAACTTGGTAATGTCGAGTTCTGATCGTTGAATCAGGTCGAGTAAAAGGTCCAGCGGACCTGAAAACACTTCCGTGTCAACTGAATAAGGAATGCCGTCATTCGTTTCTGAAAAATTCATCGCGCAGATATTATAGCTTATGAAAAGTAATCTAAGATATAATTTCTAGCCGATGATGACTACTTATTTTTGCATTAATTGTTCTGAAAAGTATCCGCCTGAAGGATTACCCTACACTTGCCCTAAATGCGGTGGCATCTTCACTGTTGATCTGTCCCAGGTGTTAACTCGGGATGACTTTTCTAATAACGAGCCTGGAATCTGGCGTTTCAGGCACACTTTTGGTTTACCGGATGATGCACCGCTTTCATATCTTGGCGAAGGCAGAACACCATTATTGAAACTGGATTTCTCAGGCAATCCGGTGTACTTAAAAATGGAAACCCACAACCCAACTTTATCCTTCAAGGATCGGGCTACTGCGATTCTGATCAGCATGCTCAGGCAGCGCAAGGTCCATAAAGCTGTGGAAGACTCCTCGGGTAATGCTGGCGCATCCTTTGCCGCCTATTGTTCCGCCTTTGGCGTTGAGGCTGAGATCTTTATCCCTGAATCAACCTCTGGTCCCAAACGTCTCCAGATTGAATCATACAATGCCAGTATCAACCAGGTTGCAGGTTCCCGTCAGGCAACAACTGATGCTGCTTTGCTCAAGGTAAGGCAGAACAGGTTGGTCTACGCGAGCCATGCCTATCAACCCTTTGGATTGTCAGGGATTGCCACGGTTGCATATGAGATTTTTGAACAACTTGGCGCCCAACCGGATCTGGTCATCGCGCCAGTTGGGCATGGCAGCCTGTTACTGGGTCTGATTAAAGGATTTGAACTACTGAAAAAGTCACATCTGGTCGATTCCTTGCCGGAATTTATTGGTGTTCAGGCCGAACAGTGCGCACCTGTTTCCTCCATGTGGAATAAGGCCAAAACTTTTACGCCGTATTCCGAGACCATTGCAGAAGGGGTACGCGTCACCACTCCGATCCGGGGCAGGGAGATCATCACCAAGCTGCAGCAGTCCAGTGGAAGTATAATGACTATCCCTGAGCCCGGCATCATTGCAGCCTGGCAGGACCTTAAAAAGAAGGGAATATTTGTGGAGCCGACTTCCGCTTTAGTTTGGGCGGCTTACAGGAAATTATCCTCGGAGATTTACAAATTTCCGGTGTTGATCATGACTGGTTACGGGTTAAAATCTGGGAATGCATAATCTAGTTATTATTTTTATGAAACTTACAATAAAGAAAGCATTAAGTTACGAAAAACAATGACCTGTGGTAATCATAACGAAGAAGAACTTAATAATTTTAAACAACGACTTGGCATCCAGGCACTGGATGACTTTCTCCTGCTGCGCGCATTGACCCACCGATCTTACCTCAACGAAAATCATGCAGCGCTGGAGGATAACGAACGCCTGGAGTTCCTGGGGGATTCGATCCTCAGTTTTGTAGTGGCGGAATGGTTGTATCATCACTTTCCTGACAAGCCTGAAGGGGACTTGACAAAGTTGCGGGCAGCGATCGTATCTACCGATCAACTTGCAGGAATTGCCAGGCAATTTGAGGTCGGATGCTACATTCAGTTGGGTCGTGGTGAAGATCAGGCGGGTGGGCGAGATCGTAATGCGATCCTTTGTGATACATTCGAAGCATTGATTGGTGCGGTATATTTAGCCTTGGGTCTTGTTCAAGTCAATGCCATCCTGACCCCGATTATTGAGCAGGTGATCGAAGGTATTTTGATCGAACACCAATATGAGGATCCTAAAAGCATTCTCCAGGAATGGGCACAGGCCAGTGGATCAGCTTCACTGAAATATTTTGTCCTGGCAGAGAAAGGTCCGGATCATTCTAAGACTTTTGAAGTTGAGGTCAGGATTGACGATAAGAAAATGGGCGTTGGAAAAGGCAGCAGCAAGCAGCAGGCAGAAAAAGCGGCAGCCAGGCAGGCGCTTGAATTTATTAACAAATTGGATAATTGATAATGCCAAAGCATTTTACATCGTTGGAATTGCACGGATATAAGACTTTTGCCAATCAGACGGAGTTCAAGTTACCGGGCATGGTCACTGCGATCGTTGGCCCTAACGGCTCTGGGAAGTCGAACATTGCAGATGCAGTACGCTGGGTTCTGGGTGAACAATCTTACACCCTCCTGAGGGCAAAGAAAACCGAAGACATGATCTTCGCCGGTTCAGAACAGCGTTCACGTGCCGGTTTTGCCTCTGTTTCCATCGCGTTTGACAATGAAGACGGCTGGTTGCCGATTGATTACACGGAGGTCGTCCTGACCCGCCGTGCCTATCGCGATGGTCAGAATGAATACCTGATCAATAATCAGAAGGTACGATTAAAGGATTTCCATGAATTACTGGCAAGCACCGGTTTGGGAGATCGAAATTATTCGATCATTGGGCAGGGACTGGTGGATGTGGCTTTGGCGATCAAACCGGATGAACGTCGAAAGCTCTTCGAAGAGGCTGCCGGCATTAATCTTTACCGTGAACGTAAAGAGGAAAGCCTGAAGCGACTGGATGCCTCTCAACGCAACCTGGAAAGGGTGCTGGACATCCTGACCGAAATAAAACCCAGGTTACGAAGTCTTGAACGTCAGGCTGCAAAAGCTAGCGAATTCAGACGCATTCAGAATGACCTGCATTCACACCTTAGGGATTGGTATGGGTATTACTGGTTCTCAGCACAGGAAGACCTGCTGAAAGCAAAAAATGCTTACAAAGACTTAGAATTAAAGGTAACCGAAACCAAGAAAAAACAACTGGGAATTGCTGATGAGATAAAAAGATATAACCTGGACTTGCAGGTAAAGCGGGAGGAAATAAATCATTATCATTCGGAACTCGCCAATCTCCACAAGGAAGTTGAAGGCATCAATTTAAAGCTTGCGATCCTGTATGAAAGAGATCTATCACTGAAGTCTGTTATCAATGACCTGGAAAACAGGCGAATTGTGATTGATGAGGGGCTCGTTGCCAGGAAAAGAGAGACCCAAGATATATCAAAATTATCCGATGAACTCCAGTTGGAATTGGATGAATTATCCAGCCAATGTGAAGGTCTTAAACAGGAATTGTTAAAGAAAAGGTCCGAGAGAAGTAAAGTTGAATCCCAGCTTAACGAACTCAGGCAGAAACAATCAGTTATTAATACAAAACTTGTCAATCTCAATGCCAGAGAATCAGAGACCCGCGATCGGGTGACAGAACTGGTGACGACCATTGACCGATCTGATAAACAACTTGATTCAATCAACCAACATTTGCTGAAGGTCGAGGGTGAATTAGCCCAAAGGTTAGAAGCTGCCAGGCAAAAGCTGGTCACCCGAAGAGACTTTATAGCCCAACTTTCCAGGTTAACTGGCCAAACAGATCAACTTAACTCCAGGCTTGAAAGGTTAAAGAACACCATTAACGGCTTGGAAAACGATAAGGCACGCCTCAACACGAGGTTGGATTTGATCAACCGTTCAGAGCAAGCGATGGAAGATCTTTCGCAGGGGGCCAAATCCCTGCTTCTTAAAGCGCCCAAAATTGACCTGGCACTTCAAGCCATCAATAAAGAATTGATCGTCCCCGAAAAATTTGAGTTGGCAATCGCTTCAGCTTTAAGCGATTCAATAGATATATTAAGACTTAAAAACAAGAACCTTAACATTGACATCCTCAATGTAATAGAGCCCAATATCTCTGGCAGGGTTGCGATCATAAACCACGATGGCGAAAAGACATTCTACAATGACTTTACTTTGCCACCCGGTACCCCGGTGATAGGTAAAGCCTCAGACTTGATCGAATTCCCTCATGAACTTAGGGGAGTGGTCGAAACTTTGCTTAGTCGGGTCCTGGTAGTGCAGGATAAACAAGCTGCATTCGAGGTCATCCAGGTCATTCCACCATATTATAAAGTGGTTACCCTCCAGGGTGATCTCTTCCTTGGAAAAAGCATAATTTACCTGGGAAAGTCAGGTAACACCAGGAAAATCGGCCAACCCCGGGAAAAACAGGAGATGAAAGCCAAAGTACTTTCTTTGGAAGAGGAAATTCTTGGTTTATTACAGGAACAGCAATCTCTCCTTGTAGATATGGGCAAGCTGAATGCCGAAAAAGGTGAGGTTCGAAAAGACCAGGAACGTCTTGAAGAGGAAGTTAACAAAGATCAACTGCTGATAAATAATTTGGAAGTTGAGAAAAGTAAACTCACAGAGCAGGTGAACTGGCATACGACACAAAAACAAAATTCAACTGAAAAGTTAGCTGAACTTCAAAAAAACCTTGCACTCATGAAACAGGAGTCAGAAAAGTTCCAATTTGAAGAGAGGGCGGTCAAAGACCAGATTAAGGAACGTCAGGATCAATTGGTTCTGATACCACTGGATGAATTGCAATCAAATGTCTACCGCTATGAGTCAGATATTGCCATCCTGAAGGCAAAACTGCACAATACGAAGCTCAGCCTGGATGGGGTTAAATCGCAGGTTATGGAGGGCGAAAAGAACCTCTTGGAAATGACTACCAGGTTGGATCAATCAAAAAAGCAATCAAGTGAGATTGAACGTCAGAACCAACAATACCAGGAAGAATTAGCTCAGAAGAACAAGCTTATTACTGAATTACAGTCAAACCGCTCAGGGAACACAGAAGATCAATTCACCGACCTTGAGGGTAAATTGTCTCGCTTGCAATTGACTGAGGCAGACCTTCAAAGGGATTACTTGGTCAAGGAAAGGCAATTTACTCAGGCCTCATTGGACCTGACACTCAAAACGGACAAACTGGAAAATCTCAAGCAGCGCATTGAGGATGACTTTGGCATGGTCGAATTCGACTATATTCAAAATATTGAAGGTTCTACGCCTTTGCCTTTCAAGGATCTGATCATCGAATCCCTTAAACAAAAAGTGACATTGCCGGAAACTCTTGGGGAAGAAATAAAGGACCTGAAAAATCAGCTACGCAGGATAGGATCGATCAACCCGGAAGCTTTGGCAGAGTACGACGAAGTGAAACAACGCTATACATTCCTTGATCAACAGGTCAAGGACCTGGAAAAGGCTTCAACAGATCTGCGCAAGGTAATTGAAGAACTTGACGAGATTATGGCGCGTCAGTTCTTGAGTACCTTCAAATTGGTCAATGAAGAGTTCTCAAAGATGTTCACCCGGCTTTTTAATGGTGGCTCAGCCAGGTTATCCATATCTGATGAATCCCAACCAATTGAAAGTGGCATAGAGATCGAAGCCAAGCTCCCCGGCAGAAGGGAACAGGGGTTGGCTTCCCTGTCTGGCGGTGAAAGAAGTCTCGCAGCTTCAGCGTTGATCTTTGCCCTGCAGAAGGTCTCTCCAACACCGTTTTGTATTTTGGATGAAGTAGATGCCATGCTGGATGAATCGAATGTGGGGCGCTTCTGCGATCTCTTGTTGGAGTTATCTGAAGTTACCCAATTTATCATCATCACCCACAACCGCACCACGGTCCAGGTGGCGGATATCATTTACGGTGTCACCATGGGACGGGATTCCTCCACCCAGGTCCTTTCCTTGCGTCTGGATGAAGTAGACCAGTCATATGTGGAATAAAGACAAGTCAGAACCACCTGTAAAACGGATGGTTCTGACTTCCTAATAAATTGATCTGTTCTTACTGCGAATAGACTGATTGGAGCAGTGTCGAGGGCACTTCGGGTGTGGTTGGCACATAATCAAGCCAATTTTCCTCGATCACGATATCTCCCCTCTTGTCTCTTAATGATTTTAACCAGTCGTTGAAGACCCTTTGCCGGTAATCGTAAAAGTCGTTTGCATTCAATGCGATCTTGCCTTTACCGATCACCTGGATGACATGCCATCCATTAATGGTCTGAACAGGGTCGCTGATTTCGCCTTCTCCTAATGCAAAAGACGCTTCCTCAAATTCTGCAACCATTCTTCCCTTGCCAAACCAGCCCAGGTCGCCGCCTTTTAGACTGCTGCCGGTGTCCAGGGATAATTCGGATGCAATTGCAGCAAATTCTTCACCAGAATTCAAGCGTTCGATGACAGCTAAAGCTTCTTCTTCAGTTGCGACCAATATGTGCCGAGCCCATACCTGGTCTTCAAAGGGTTGCAGGTCTTTGGTTATTTCATCCAACAACTTTCTTTGCAAAACCTGGTACCTGAAGGTTTCATCAACCGCTTTGGCAGGGAAATTGATCGAACCTAACGTATCAAGGTAATTCTTGAATTCCGATGCAAAACCCTGTGTGGTATAGGGTGTGGGGGTGGGGGTGATGGTCGCTGTGGGTAGGGGTGTGGCAATGTCAGCCGGTTCCGTGCTCTCGCCTTCGGTTGAAGTTTCTGCAGTATCAGGGCTCTCAGTGGCAACTTCGCTTGCTTCAGCTGTCTCTGTTACTCCGCCTTTGGGTGTTGCAGAAGGTTCAGGGGTGGCTGTATACTGTAATACCTCAAGTTGAGCACTTGAAAGTGTCGGTGTGAAAACCACGGTTGGTGTGATGGTCGGGGTGGGGGTTCCGTTTGGATAGAAATCGAAACCTGCCTGCTTTGCTTCCTGTATCTCAGCTGCTGACACACTAATCCCAAGCCGCTCAGCCTCTTCGTCCATCAGTATTCTTGTGATCATCTGGTCCAGCACAGCGTTCCCAACCGCCTCATTGTCGTAAAGGTCGGTAACAATTGTCTGCGCCTGTGAGAGGAAACTTCCACCATAATCACCAAACATCGAAGAGTATTGCACATACATATATGCCTGGTTGATCATATTCAGGCGATAGTATCTGCCTTCCCTGGCAAAATCACCGGCTTTAATGACTTCTTCACCAACCTGCGCGACAACCTTGTTCGGTTTGACGATGTAGTTATCAACGATCCCGTAGCCCACGAGTGCTACGATAACAGCCAGGATACAAACTGTAATGATTAAGATGATCTTGGTTTGTCTGAGTTCTCTTTCCTTCTTGGCAAGGTGTTTCTTTGTCACCACCTTATTTTGGGGTTCCTTAATGTTTGCCATAGTTAGTCCTTGGGAAGTTAGTTATCTCCCCATGTATCTCCGGCAAACGGAAGTAAGGCAAGATGCCTTGCGTTCTTTACAGCTTTGGCAACTTCACGTTGGTGCCTTGCACAGGTTCCTGTTTGACGTCGGGGACGGATCTTGCCTGAATCATTGACATAGCGGGCCATCAATTCCAGGTTCTTGTAATCAATTTTGATCGATTTATCAGTACAGAATTGGCAAAATTTTGGTTTTGCCACATATCGTCGATTATTTTGATTGTCATGATAATCTGACATGATTTACTCCTTAATTATTTATTTAACTTCCAACTTCAATAAGAGAAAATGGTTAATTTATCTCTTCTTGTTTGTCTAGACGGATCAGGTGCTCAGCGATAACTTCAATGGCTTTCTTCTTGTTTCCCTGGTCGTCTATCCACTGGCGGGTTTGTATAAAACCTTCAACATAAACTCGCATCTCAACGCGCAAATCATTTTTTGCTTTCTCTGCCATTTCGTCCCAGCAAAGAACTGAAAATGATTCTGTGTGAGAATGAGAAATATTTTCCTGGTCTTTCCATTCCCGGTCGACAATTATTGAAAAAGTCGTTGCTGATTTACCTGAAGGTGCATAACGCATTTCAGCCTCGTTGCCGATAATTCCGATAAGGATGACTTTGTTTAATCCTTGTGGCATCGCTAATCCATTAAGGTATTAATTCAGCTTACTTGGTCAATAAAATGCTGAAGCGGATGATTTGCTCAACATACTTGATGCTTCGTTTTAATTCAAGCGAAGCGGATGGCTCAAGTTTGAATGATGAGTAAACGTAAAATCCTTCACTCAGCTTGCGGATGGGGAATGCAAGCCTTCGCTTTCCCCAGCGTTCGGTCTTGATGATTTCGCCGTTGTTTGTTTTGATCAACTCGTTGACACGTTCGATGGTCGCAACAACTGTGGTCTCATCAAGATCTGGTTGCAAGACATAAATTAATTCATATTCGCGCATATGTGGCTCCTTTCCTTGGGTCTACTCCGATCAAATGTCGTGGACAAAGCCGGAGTGGAAAGTAAACCATGGAATCCATGGTTTAAATTGCCCTATAGTTTATCACATAAAAGAAGAAAAAGGAATGTAAATATTGTGAGTAGGTCAGCACATGGTATACACTTTTTAGATAAGTCATACGAGTTGTACCGTGATCGATGTTTGGAGTTATGGGGGATAAGATATCAAGACATCGAGGTGTATATTGATCAAAGCTATAAC
>Ga0209723_1003955_pt1 | contig 17154 bp, 14 predicted proteins | sample BiotimSIPDNA_2_FD_185750 | JGI IMG/M metagenome (GOLD analysis project Ga0209723, IMG submission 185750) | Anaerobic biogas reactor microbial communites from Washington, USA - Biogas_R2 time_0 SIP DNA (SPAdes) (version 2) | ecosystem: Engineered > Bioreactor > Anaerobic > Unclassified | place... | reverse complement strand
GCTCCAACAGGTAATTCGCGAAGACCCAATCCAGCGAGGTTGCAACTGACATGATAAGCAAGCCGAGCAGCAATGAGCGGTACGGCCCGAGGTGTTCGTTCCTGCCGGCAAGCCAAACAATCATGAGCAGACCGGCGGTTAACCCGATCCTGCCCAGATAATCAGCTGTACTTTTCAACATCGGTCGGAGTGGGCTGAAAATGATGTAGATCAGCATCCCAAATGCCATAAATAATGCTGCCAAAATGGTCCGCTCCCACAATTCTTTGAGAGATACATGATGATTTTCCATAGGTCTGCTTCTCAAACTACTAATGTATGAAGGTTTTATGGCCTTGCTGTCACTCAGAATCGCAAGCAGATTTTTCGCCATCGGGAGACTATGATGAACTTGATAGCTTCATAAGCATCTTCCAACACCGAAAGAAATCTTCAGTCTTACAACAAAAACATTCCCGCCAGGTAAGGAACAAGGGCTAAGAGAACCATGAGCGGGTGACCACGGCGAGTGCTATTTTGGCTATCCCAGCTGAAAAGATACAAAGCCAGCCCAAACGCAATCAGCCCCCCAAACGCCAGAACTACAACCGATCCCCACGGCGAGAAATCTGGGAGCTTTCCCATCGCTAGACCGTTAAAGGCGTTCATTGCGTGCGTTGCTGGCAGTAATAATGCAAATTTCCGTGCAATTTCTGGCAGCATGCTGTGTGGAATCGTCAAGCCGCCTACCAGCATGGATGGTAAGAAAATTACCTGGGAACATAAAATGGTCATGCGAGAACTCGGCGAGATTACACCGATCAACACACTCAACCCGATGCAAGCCCAAGCCACCAAGATGAATACAATCAAAAAATTGAACCAATTTGTCGGTCCTAAAGCGTCAAAAAATGCTGGTGCAGTGATACTGATCATCAGCATCACGATCACCAGATGGACTAAGGTAGTCAGTGCAGGAACCATAAGTATGGATAGCGAAGGCACACCGTTGATCCGATAATTACGGAAGATTCCTTTCTCGCGGGCAGTTACCAGTGGGTCGGGAATTCCCAGCAGAGAGGTAGCCAGCACCGAAAAAGACACCAATCCCGGGATAAGCATTTCCTTGTAAAGCGGGAAAATCTCGGTCATGATGAGTCCCATTACCAGGTAAAATCCCAGAGGAAACAGATAGTTCATCAACAAAGACTGACGGTTACGTATGCCAGTCAAAAAATCAAAGGAGAAGTGAGTAATAAAGGCATTCATAGGTCTTCTCCTTCGATGGTCAGTTCGAGAAAGCGGTCTTCCAGAGTCGGGCGTTCAACGCGTAGATCGATCAATGAGTCACCGTGGGCTGCTAAGCCTTCTATGATGGCTGCTAAAGTGGCACCAATGGAAGTGCTGAAGTAGATAGAGTATTCATCCTTCACCAGGTACTGAGTAACTGCAGGAAGGTTACTGCTGCCATCCGGTAAAAGACAGCCCTGTTCTGTGCGTACCGAAATTTTGGTCAGCCCAGCCCCTGTCGCAGTGATCTCTAACGGTGAGCCAATAGTAACGACCTTACCGCGCAATAATATTGCGACCCGATCCGAGAGTTCTTCGGCTTCAGCCATATCATGCGTGGCCAGGATGACCGTGGTCCCTCTATTCTTTAACTCCCTTATTAAATTGTGCAGCTCCACTCGAGTTGCTACGTCTAACCCTGCGGTTGGTTCGTCCAGGAAAACTACCTGCGGTCGGTGTGCGATCGCCAATGCTAGCATCAGGCGGCGTTGCTGACCTGCTGAAAGACTAAAAAACTGCGACTTACGCTTTTCTCCTAACCCTAATCTCGTCAGCAAATCAAAGCGCGGAACCACATCATGATACGCGCAGAAAAATTTGATCGCCTCTTCCGGTGTGATGCTCTCAGGCAGCGCACCGCTTTGCAGTTGAACGCCGATCAGGTTGTGAAGTTTGCCTGGCTCAGAAGACGGGTCGATCCCAGCTACGAGCAACCGACCTGAAGTAGGTATGCGCAGTCCTTCCAGGCATTCAAGCGTTGTCGTTTTTCCCGCACCATTCGGCCCAAGCAGCCCAAATATCTCGCCTTGCTGCAAAGAAAAACTGATATCGGCTACTGCCACAACATCACCGTAGATTTTACGGAAATTTTCAACCTGGATAATCGGTTTGACCATGGGTTAATCCTTATTATGCGATTATGAACAGAATGTAATCACGAACAGCAGAAACTACCAATTGGTGAAGGAGGTCTCACCCACAGTAGGGGAGAATATGGTTAATTTATCTATATTATACATAGTAATACAAATAAAAAAAGACTTTTGTACGGATACTCTTCAACCACTCAACCACACTTAGCCAAATTTTCTCTGTAAAACACTACAAAACTAGCTGTAGGTTTAAGAGTTACCTTGGCTTTTAGCTTGTGACTAAGTCAATCCACACCTTCGCTTGGTTAAGCGACCTTCGCGAACTAATGGTTCTGTTACGAATATCCGGATTTCTTTGCTGTGGACTATCACCATGATTCGATATGCAATTGTCTTTATGTCTTCCGAGATGCCACATCTGAGGGTTCTTGGAATTCAATTTCACTCAGTTTTTGCACTTTTGAACCGTTCTGCGGTCTCCGTTCCGCGCGAAATTGTAGTATTGAATTTCCATACAAAACTTACGTTTCTTTGTTTATACATAGTATAATGCAAATAATACGAAAGTGACATTTCCCAAATTTGACCCAGGAGGATCCCATGCGTACACGAATAATCCCCATCTTAATTGTTCTTTCTATAATATTGTCCGCTTGCTCCAAACCAGCCGCTACCGTTGAAATTCCAACTGCAGAGCCAACCTCTGTTGTAATTATCGAAGATCCAACCACAGACACCGCAACAAACGCAGTAAAAAGTATCGAGGAGGCAAAAAGCGCCACGATCCAGATTCAAGCGGAAGGGTCCTTTGTTGACCCGGAGTTTGGTCAGCTGTTGAACACTGCCGGTCGCGGCTCTGGCTTCATTATTGACCCCAGTGGTATTGCGGTGACCAATAATCATGTGGTCACTGGTTCGGCCCTCATCAAAGTTTGGGTGGGCGGGAGCACCAAACCATTAAATGCCCGAATTCTTGGTGTTTCAGAATGTTGGGACCTGGCAGTAATTGATATCGAAGGCGATGGTTTCCCCTATTTTGATTGGTACAATGGCAATACCGACCCGGGGGTCGAGGTCTATTCTGCCGGTTTTCCGTTGGGAGATCCTGAATATACCCTCACAAAAGGCATCATTTCAAAAGCTAATGCCAGTGGAGAAACCAGTTGGGCTTCCGTGGATGCGGTGATTGAACATGATGCTCGTATCCGCAGTGGAAACTCAGGTGGACCATTGCTCTCAACCGATGGTAAAGTGATCGGCATCAATTATGCTGGTTCGGACCAATTTGATACCAATTATGCGATCAAGGCAGAGATAGCTCAATCAATAATCGCCAAGCTCGAATCTGGCGTTGATTTTGAATCAATTGGCGTGAACGGCAGTGCGGTATCCAATGAGGATGGAAGTCTCACCGGCATTTGGGTTGCCAGCGTCAAATCAGGCTCACCTGCCGACAAAGCTGGTATCAAAGGTGGAGATATCATCACCAAGTTGGAAGGTCTTGTGCTGGCAACCGACGGAACCATGTCGGACTATTGTGACATCTTGCGCACTCGCTCTGCTAGCGATACTTATTCTCTCGAGGTCCTGCGGTTTTCCACCGAGGAATTCTTGGAAGGGCAGATCAATGGACGAACACTCGAGCAATCCGTTTCGTTTGCGCAGCAGATTTCAGAGCAATCTGACGTAACACCCGAAGCTGCCGCTGTGACAACGACCGGTGATTACGTTACCGTTCAGGATGACGAAGGTGCAATCCAGGTTGATATCCCGGCGGAGTGGACCCAGGTCGATGGCAGTGTATGGGTAGGCGGCGATACCACCTACGGAGCATCGATAACTGCCTCGGCCGATTTGGAAGCCTTTACCTATGGCTATTACCAGCCCGGCGTTTTTTTTGCCGCATCTGACGAGATTGCCAAGTTGGGGGGCTATGTGCAGTTATTGGACGTATACCGCGATAGTTATATGACGGATTGTGAACTCGCTGACCGCTACGATTATGAAGACAGTGCTTTCGAGGGTAAGTATGACCTTTTTACCAATTGTCTCGGTGAGGGAAACGTACTCATGATCCTATCAGCCCGACCGATCAGCGACCCGTCAGCCTATTTAGTCTTGCTAATAGTCAACATGATTTCAGATTCTGATTTTGATGCTCTGGACCAAATATTGGCAACCTTTGATGTTGTTGGATATCTACCCTAACTCAAATTTACACGTAAAGAATAGAACTGGCTGACTGGAAAGTTAGCCAGTTCTGTTTTATTCCAGCATTCTTTCTTGGTCTGCGGATCATGAAAGGCTTTTGACCGTTTGGTCTCTAATTTAATAATCATATGGAATCAGAAAAAACGACCGTAAAAACAATTTCGAACTCTTCAATTGCGATGATTCGGCTGGCGACTATTCCTCATTAGTCTCACCATGATCAAATTTATCCCCCAGGGATGCCCACGGTTTTTATCGCCTTGTTTCAATATCCATCCCAGGTATCTTGGTTTTTCGTTCGAGGAATTTGAGCAAGGCGTCCAGCGCAAAGACCATCACCAGGTACACCAGCGCGATTGCCAGGTAGACTCCCACAAAATCGAAGGTGGCGGTGGCGGCGCGTTTGCCTTCCGCCATCAAGTCCTGCACCGCGATCAGAAAGACGATAGCGGTGGTCTTCAACAGCGAAATCGGTTCGTTGGACCAGCTCGGAAGCGCAAGCCTTAGTGCCTGGGGCAAGATGACATAGCCTATGGTCTTCCACTTGGAGAGACCGATTGACCTACCGGCTTGCATCTGGGCGGCACCAATGGCGTTGATGGAGCCGCGCAGATATTCCGCCTGGTAAGCGGCGCTGTTGAGACCCAGTGCCAGGTAGGCAGCCAAGGTTTGCGAAAAAGTCAGCCCTAATTCGGGCAAACCATAATAGATGATAAAAAGCTGCACAAGCAAAGGAGTGCCGCGAAATACCGCAATGTACGCCCCTGCCAACTGCTGCAGCCATTTGGGACCATAACAGCGTGCCAGAGCCAGCAGCAAACCAAGCACGAAACCAATCGCCAGCCCAACTGCCGTCAGCTCCAGTGTCACCCCTGCGCCGCGCAGGAAGTTCTTGCCAAAGCGTTCGAAGTAGCCCAGCCAGGTCAGCATTACTCGGCGTCCTTATCTTTCTTACCGTACAGCTCGGTAATTTTCCAAAGGAATTCACGCGTGCGTGGGAACCTGGGATGGTTGAACATTTCATCCGGCGAGCCTTCTTCTACAATATAACCCTTTTCCATGAAGACGATCCTGTCGGCTACTTCACGCGCAAAACCCATTTCATGCGTCACCACCAGCATGGTCATGCCATCCAAAGCAAGCTGGCGCATCACTTCCAGCACCTCACCGATCAGCTCCGGATCCAGGGCGGATGTGGGCTCGTCAAAGAGCATAATGCGCGGGTCCATTGCCAATGCCCGGGCGATGCCCACACGCTGCTGCTGACCGCCTGAGAGCTGACCTGGATAATGATTTGCCCTGTCTGCCAGTCCCACCCGCGCCAATTCGTGCATCGCTTTCTTGGTGGCTGCCTCATCGGACATCTTTTTGACCTTGGTCAATCCCAATTTGACGTTCCCCAAAGCGGTCAGGTGGTTGAAGAGTAAAAAGTTCTGAAAAACCATACCAATGTGCTGCCTGACCTGATCTTCATCCGTGCCTTTGGCGGTGATTTCCAGGTCATCCAGCCAGATTTGACCTTCGTTGGGGCGGGTAAGCAGGTTGACACATCGCAGCAGTGTGCTCTTGCCAGTACCGCTGGGTCCGATGATTACAATCGTATCCCCTTCATTGACCGTCAGATCCAGGTGCTGGAAAATGACATTCTCACCGTATGATTTGGTCAGGTTTTTGATGGTCAGAATGGGTTTAGACATGGCACGCTCCACAGACTAAGGATTGGATGGGATGGCAAGTTTCTTTTCGAGCATGGTCAGGATTTTGGTGGTGCCAAAAACCAGCAAAAAATAGATCACAGCCGCACTCATGTACGCCAGCAGGTATCTCTGCGAGCTGGCACCGATCAATTGTGCCCGACGTAAAATTTCCGGAACCCCAAGGGCATAAACAAGGGAAGAATCTTTGATCACGATCGCTGCTTCGTTTGACCAGGGCGGAATAGCCAGCCTGACCGCCTGCGGAAGCACCACATTACGGATTGCTTGCAACCGGCTCAGACCCACTGCCCTGGCTGCCATCAATTGGTCGCCGCTCACCGAAAGAAGCGCTCCACGCACGATCTCCATCTGATACGCGCTGCTCACGATCCCCAAAGAAAGCGAACCCGCCCAAAAAGCCGAAAGATTGATGCCTTTAGTGACGGCGAAGAACAGGATAAACAACAGGACTAATGGCGGAATTCCCCGAAAGATCGTGCTGTACAGGTTCATGAGCCTCGCAGCCACTTTTCCACCATAAACATAGAGCAGTGCTAAGATCGTGCCAAACAACAGCCCGGAAGGTAGGGCGATCAGGGTTACACCAACGGTGTAAACCGTTCCAGAGGCGATGTATGAGATGAATTGGCTGAAATCCAAAGCAACTCCAGTTATTTCAGGGGCTGCAAGAGTAGCAGCCCCACATAATTAAAAGCTCTAAAATTTATTGCTGCGCTGTTAATCGCTAAAGTATTTTACAGCCAGTTGATCGATAAAGCCTTCGTCCTGCAGTTCCTTGATGATTCGATCGACCTCAGCTTTCAGAGCCGTGTCACCATCCGGTAAAACGATATTGATAGGACCTGTGGAAAGCTCGCCGTGGTAAACAACCTGCAGATCGGGGTTCTGGGCAACCAGAGCCTGCACAGGCACATAATCAGCCATCAACACGTCGATGCGTCCGTTTGCCAGGTCCAAGGCTGCCTGATCAACTCGTTCATAGCGGGAAAGATTGGCTTCGGGCAGCAAACCGGGCGTAACCAGGTTATCTGTCAGCCAGCCATCCTGCACCGTACCGGACTGCACGCCGACTTTATAGTTGGCGGCATCTTCAGGTTTCACAATAGTGCCGGTGAAGGCGCTGCTGACCACAAAGGCATCTTCGGTGGTGTAGTAAGCCGCAGAAAAATCCACAGTCTTGTCGCGTTCCTCGTCGTAATTGAAGCAGGAGATGGACATGTCCAGCTTTCCCGAATCAACTGCTGCCACCAGGCTGTCGAAGGGCATATCCACCCACTCGAGCTCAACGCCCATACGTTTGGCGATCTCTGCCATTAACTCAATGTCGAATCCGGTTTTGTTTCCGGCTTCATCAATAAATTCGTAAGGGGGATAATCAGCAGATGTTCCGACCACTACCTTTCCTGCGTCTTTGACCTTATCCAAAATCGAAGCGGTCTCAGACATGCAGCCAACCAGCATGGCTCCAATCAGAACAAGAGCCACCACCAACAGCAAAAACTTTTTCATTATTGCCTCCGTAAAAGCATAGGTTAAGGGATGATTAACGATCATTATAAAACAGAAATTGACGTGGCGAACAAAGTCATCAAAAAAGGGTTAAGATTTCCAACCATTGGCAAAAAACTGCTTACACTTATTGAGTTCTACAATCCGAATTCCGAACCTTTAGGTTAGTGGTATACTTCTGCAGTTCTCTTGTGAGAACTTTTTATTTGGGTGTACGTTTTGGACGTTCCAGACTGGTAGTAACGTACCATTTTTGGGAGAGCTGCACCGCGAGGCAATGCTCAGTTTGTTAAAATACGGAATAATCAAGGCTTCCCCCTGAGTAAAAATTAAATTTTGTTGGTACGCGCCGTTTGGGCAATCTTTTGCCTTGGCTTTTGCCTGCCGACTACTTTGAAACTGGAGTTTTGATGACCGTACAATTTGAAGATCTTAACCTGCGCCCCGAACTGGTGCAGGCGATCAACGCCCTGGGTTACACCCAGCCCACCCCCATCCAGGCAGGTATCATCCCGCTCATGCAGAGCGGACATGATGTGACCGGTCAAGCCCAGACGGGCACCGGGAAAACAGCTGCTTTCGCCCTCCCCATCCTCGACCGCATGGATCCAGATCAACGCCTGCCCCAGGCTTTGGTGGTCGCGCCCACCCGTGAGCTGGCACTCCAGGTCACTGAAATGATCCAGACCTTGGGTCAGTTTATGGATGTGCGTGTTCTCACCGTTTATGGCGGCACCTCCTACACCCAGCAGCTCAACCAGCTTCGCCGTGGTGTTCACGTTGTAGTTGGAACACCCGGTCGTATCCTCGATCTCGTCAAACGTGGTCGCCTGGAACTTGCCGAAGTTCGTACTGTTGTATTGGACGAAGCCGACGAGATGCTTTCCATGGGTTTCATTGAGGATATGGAAGCCATTTTGGCTGTCACCCCCGAAGATCGCCAGACGACTCTTTTCTCTGCCACCCTGCCTCCCCGCATCCGCGAGTTAGCCAGGAAATACCTGCACAATCCCAAAACCGTATCCATCCAGCCCGAACAAGTCACTGTCGCGGCCACAGAACAGCGTGTCTATTACGTCAACGAACACGACAAGCTGGCAGTCCTGACCCGTTTGTTCGAAATGGAAGAGATCGCGTCCGCCCTCATCTTCACCCGCACCCGCATTCGTACAGGTGAGCTGGTCACGGAGCTCAATCAACGAGGTTACCCCTCCGAAGCCCTCTCAGGCGATCTCAGCCAGGATGCCCGTGAACACACCATGGCACGCTTCCGCTCCGGTCAGGTAAAAGTCTTGGTCGCCACTGATGTGGCAGCCCGTGGTTTGGATGTTGAAGGCATCACCCACGTCTTCAATTACGACATTCCGGAGGAAACCGAGACCTTTGTACATCGCATAGGTCGTACTGGTCGTGCTGGGCGAACTGGCATTGCAATTTCCCTTGCCAGACCCTCCGAGCGGCGTCAGATACGTCAAATTGAACAATTCACCCATCAGGAAATGCAGGAAGGAACCATTCCAACCGCTGAAGACATCCAATCGAAGCGGGTCGACAGCCTGCTTGGCAAGGTCGAAACCTGGCTTAAGCGTGGTCGTGCCAAAGAAGAACGCGCCCTTGTCGAAACCCTGCTTGCCGCTGGTTACGACGCAATCGATATCGCTGCCGCAGCCCTCAAGGTTGCAAGGGCTGAAGAAAAACAGCGTCCCATCCCTGAGATCAGCCCTCTGCCTGAAAAAAGTGTGCGCCCTGAACGTCGTCCACGTTCAGAACGATCCGATCGAACCGGTCGCGTTCAGTCGCGTGGGCGCAACCAGCGTGAATCGACTGCACCCAATAAACCGCGTGCCAGCATTCGTGGAAAACAAAGTGATGAAGAAGGCATGATCCGCCTGGAATTGGGACTTGGTAAGGTAGATGGCTTGCGTCCCTCGGACGTGGTCGCCTCCATCGCTGGCACAGCCGGCATTCCTGGTACAGCCCTGGGCAGGATCTACATCCAAAATCATCGTACCACCGTCGATGTCTCAGAAGAATACCTGGAAAAAGTGATCTCAGCCAACAATAAATTTCAGGCTCGTGGTCAGTCCTTCTCCCTCACCAAGGGATAAACTGTTTATCAAAGATTCCATCCCAGTTCTCCCATGGTCTCCCGAGTGGGAAGCCTGCCATGGGGTACCATGGGAGGATTTTTACCGTCCGGTCTCCGCTTTTCCGCTCGGTTTGCCCCCCTTGTTCTCTCAAGGTTCCCCGAGTGCAAAACCTGCCAAATGGTACCATGAGAGACTTTAGCAACGGGTCTCCTTTTTTTGCTCAGACAGCTCATTTTTTCACTCGGTCAGGAGACCTTCGCGAACAAGGAGAAAACAGTCACTGCGAGCCCCCGTCATTGGCAATTTTGAAAGTTGGAATCACAATAAGGGGGCGTGGCAGTCTGCCTTTTTCTTCAATGGATCAATTGGATATTGTTATTTAATGGAACAATTAAATGGTTACTTAGGTACGATCCTCTTCGTTCCCCTCAAACACCCTCGCTTCTGCCTTTTCAATATGCTGGGTATCTTTTTCAGTCAATTTAAACTTAAAAATCACCGGGATTATCGCCAACATTGAAGCCCAGGCCGTGATCCGGAACGGGGTGACAGGCGAGACACTTGAGTATAACTTAGCGCCGATTGCTGGTGCCGGAAGCGAGAACAGCCCCAACCCCGATTGTACCAGTCCGAATCCTGTTCCGCGCAGCTTTTGTGGCAAAACCTTGCTGAGCAGCGATTGGTATGCCGGGCTCATCAGGCTGAAGCCAACTCCTATAATAAAATAACTGATTGCGTAAGTCAAAAAGTTGTTTGCCCTTATAAACAGGAATAACGCAGCCGATTGAAGCGCAAAACCCAGAGCAATCGCCACTCGTTCTCCTCGCTTATCTGCCAGGTGTCCGGCAGGAAAGGAGGTGAGCATCATGGCGATCCCCAAAATGGAACTAAGCCAGCCGATCTGCTGAGCGCTCATGCGCCCGATGCCTTCCAGATAAACCGGAATCAGACTGCCAGAAAGCGAGAAAGAGATATCCCTGATCCCATCAGTGACCACGATCCAGGTCATCACGCCGCCGGCTATCACCAGACCAAATATCGCAGAGAGGTTAACCTTCAGAGCTCCCAGCTCAAGGCGGGCTTTCTTACCCTCTTCCTGCCCGGGATGCTTGGCTTTGCTTGCCATACGCACCCTGATTACAGTCGCGAGCGTATAAATAATGCCCGCAACAATCAACATCACCTTAAATCCATATCGGTCCACCAGGAACCCACCAAAAGGTGGTCCCACAATCGATACAATCGTGTAAAAGGTGTCCACCAGCCCATAGACCTTGGCACGCTTATCTTCCTGCGATTCCTCGGCAATAAATGCCCCAAAACTGGGACCCACCAACGAGCGGGTGACCGCATTCAACCCTTCCCCCAGAAAAACCCAACCCCAGGTGGGTGCTAAAATCAGGGCGATGTACGAAACCACGCCCGAAACGCTCCCGGCGGCAATGCTTTTCAACCGTCCTAGACTATCCGAGATCCACCCACCCAAAATTTGCAGGACAAGTGGAACAATCTGGGAAATCGTGAAGAAGAGTCCGATCTGGGCAACATCCGCACCCAAAGATTTGAGATAGAGTGGCAAAAAACCGCCATACATCGCCCCGGCGACGTTGGCAAGGATCATTGTCACCAGAAACAACCTCAAAACTGGCGAAAGCAGTGGATCTTTTGAATTGGATTGTTCGTTTGAAATCATGAAACTAATTCTAAGGGAAAGAGAAACATTCTGCTAACTATTTTGCAGATCACACGAAACCAAACGTAATCGAAACAATTCTCGATTCAGCCAGGGTTGAAAGCCACCGCAAATTAGGGGATAATATAAAAATCATAAAGAACCCGAGGTTCACATGGAAAACGACTCTCCTAATATGATTGAAGGCAGCTATAAAGCTGATTGGATTAAACCTTTCTATACACAAGCTGGAATTTGGTGAGGCTCCGAACCGCATGATAGTGCTGAAGAGCACATCGATCGTTTAGCATTAGTCAACCGCCTTATTGGAAGCAAGAAACTGCACGTCCTGGATTTGGGATGTGGTTCAGGCAATACCGCTGCTGCGTTTGCAAAAGAGGGACACGATGTCGTCGGAGTGGAACTGAACCCTACCGATATCGGTTATGCCCTGGAATTGCTGAAAAACAATTATCCAGGCACTCTCTCAATAATTGAAGCTGACTATTCTTTGGTCGAACTTGAGGGCAAATTTGATTTGGTCACCTGGTGGGAAGGCTTTGGTTTGGGTTCGGATGCGGACCAAAGAAAAATGCTCAAACGCATCGCCGATGAATGGCTGAAACCCAACGGCAGTGTTCTCATGGATGTGTATTTGCCTTCCAGACCTGCTCGTCATGCCGGTGAGGCGGTCCATTTGGATGCGCTTGAAAATGTCGCGGGTTCTGTGGATATGATCGAAAAAAGTTATTACGATGTGGTCAATGCCCGCTGGATTGACGAATGGCAGCCTTTACACCATCCGGAAGCCGCCCTGTCACAGAATCTTCGCTGCTATTCCCCTGCAGATTTCTTGCTTTTGCTGGAAGGAACAGGACTAAGAATCAAGGCTTTGGAAATCGACGACCATGTAATTAATATTGATGAGCTGGGCGATCGAATGCTCTTGGATCATGCTCACCTGGAAGCATGGGCTTTCTTGGTCCAGTTGGTACTGGAATGAGCTTCTCTAAAACCTTTAAAGAGGAGCACAGCCCATATTGTCTTGTTGAAAATCATGTGTTATGGTTATAGAAAACAATAGGAGTGAACATGAGAACCATCGTAACCCCCATTTTTACATTACGACCCTATGAAAGGGGCATCCAGGAAACACTGGGCAAATATTCCCGCTTTGTGCTGCCTGGTTTGGGCTTTCAATGGCCCTTTCTGCAGCTGGTACGTGTGCGGGATATTCGTGAACATACCATGGACATCATGCCGCAATCTGTCATCACCAAAGATAATGTCGAGATCTCGGTAGACGGCGTCATGTGGGTGCGACCTAGCAGCGAAGAAGAGGCTATCAAGCGTACTTTTTACAATATCGACGACTGGAAGCGGGCTGTGATCCAGCTGGCGATGACCAATCTCCGCCAGGAGTTTGGCGACCTTACTCTCGATGAAAGCCTGGTTGCCAGAGAAAAAATCGCTACCAATCTCAAAGCCGTTTTGGGCGCATTTGCCGTGGAATGGGGGCTGACAGTGAGCAAGGTCGAGATCCGACTCATCGACCCGCCAGAGGATATCAAGAAAGCCATGCACAAGCAAAAAACTGCCGAGCAGGAGCGTCGCTCGATGAGGTTGCTGGCGACAGGCGAGTTTGAGGCAGCTGAACAGCAAAAGCTGGCGGCAATTCAGCGTGCTGAGGGTGAGCGTGAAGCAGCCATCAAAATTGCCGAAGGGCAGGCTGAAGCGATCAGATTGGTCAACGAATCAGCTGAAAAGTATTTTGTCGGCAATGCCCAATCACTGAAACAGATTGAAATGGTGGAAGCTTCTCTCAAGGAAAACTCCAAGGTGATCCTCACAGACAAGGGCATCACACCCACACTTCTGTTAGGTGAATTGCCTGTGATCGAGAAAAAACGCTAAGCTTGCTTTCTTTCTAGCAGACTTGGGTCGTCCAGGGAGGGCGTTTGGGCTGCGCTTGAACTGCGTCACATGGCCAGCCGTTTTCACAAAGAACCATCTGCCACTCCAGCAAACTGCCGTTTGTTGGAGTGGTAAATTCCTGGACTCATGATCCATCGCGAGCGTAAATAGTAAGGTTAAGATGCTTGGTAAAGAAACCGTCAGATTCTCAGTGTAGTGCTATAATTGAGAAAACGATTAAAGGAGCCTAGCATGGAATTTAAGGATTCACGTACTTACCAAAACTTGGTCAATTCTTTTGCGGGTGAGTCACAAGCTCGCAACCGCTATTCGTTCTACACCGAGGTCGCCGAAAAAGAAGGTTTGCTGCATGTGGCCGCGGTCTTCACAGAGACTGCTGACAACGAACGAGAACATGCCAAGATTTTTTACGATCACATCGTGCGGCATCTTGGTGCAACCATGATTCATGTAGATGCAGATTATCCCGCGTCGGTGGGTTCCACCTGGGAAAACCTTGAAGCCGCTGCTGCTGGTGAGCACGAAGAATTTACCCTGCTCTACAAAAACGCCGCTGAGGTTGCCAAGGAAGAAGGCTTTGATAAAATTGCTGAGTCCTTCAAAGAAATCGCCGAAGTAGAAGAGCGGCACTACTTGCGCTACAAAGCCCTGGCAGATGTCGTCAAGGATGGCTACTTTAAACGCGAACACAAGGTTTACTGGAAATGCCGCAACTGTGGCTACATCCACGAGGGCGAAGAAGCCCCCAAGGTCTGCCCGGCCTGCAAGCACGCGCAGAAGTATTTTGAGGTGACTTGTTTCGAGCAGTAGACCATCAGAAACGCAAGCTAATCAGCTTAATTATCATAAGACGAAGGATGTAAGCCTTCAACTTAGTTAGTTCAACTCTGATACGATAGAAAAATGGAGTGGCAAGTGTCACTCCATTTTGAACTATCCAGGAATATTAAGAAATCACACTGGCGCTGAACCAGTTTACCGTGTAATAAACGGAAGATAATTACGACTAAGCTCGTAAGCGCCGCTGTCGCAGCGTCCATCGGAACGTGCTTGGTGACGTTGGTCGTCTTCGATGGTGTAAAGCGCTGTCGCACAATTACCTGGGCGATGATTGATGGCTGGTGAATTGAAGAGCAGTGAGTGTGTCATTGTCGGTCCGCCATAATCGCCCAGGTTTCCCAGCATCGGGTCTGTATTGAGCAAATCACCGCTGCTTAATATGCCAGGAAAACTGTCATCATTAAAAATGTTGTATCCGCCGCTAGTCCAGACTCCACCCGCTTGATAAAAATTATCCAGTCCGATTGGTGCCAAGAAAATATTATCGCTCAGGAAGACTGAACTTGTGCTGTTGTTATATAGAGAGCTGTTATTTCCTTGATTTGCGAGCGTGCAAGATTGCACCCGGAGCTGTCCAACACCATCATTAACAACGCCAGCTAACCATGCACCTGTAGAGGAATTTGCGCTTATTGTACTGTTGACGATAGACATCGTAGAAAAATTAGTGATCGTGCCCGATCCACCCGTGTTTTGAATAAAAAGAGAATGATGGATTTGACAATTGGGCGCACCACCAGCATTAAAGATAGCAAAACCCCGATCCGCTGAGTTGCTGAAGAATGTGGTGTCGCTGATATACAGGCTTCCATAGTTCAGGATTGCGCCTCCATTCACATAGCTGGTGCAATTGGCTCCCTGGGCGCAAGTTACGGAATTCGCCATAAAGTCCGTCCTTTCCAGTATCAGACTGCCATCATTTAGAATTGCCCCACCTCCAGAGCCATTCCCAGTAAGCGCCAAATGCGCGCCAGCAAATTTTACGTCTCTGATTAGCACATTAGCACCCCAACCAACCTGTAAGATTCGGTCATTGAACGAACCAATGGTAGAAATATTAGCCTGGCTGCCCGTTTCTGTTGATTGAATGGTGATCAGGTTGCTTGAGAGTGTGGTTATATCCAGATCGCCGTGATTGTTGTGGTCGGGTGCGCTGGGCGGGATGACCAGCGCGTACACGCCAGGTGGAACAAGGATGGTAACGGGCTGATACTGGATATTACCGTTAGCTTCGGAGATTGCCGCACGCAAGGTGCATGGTCCCCCAGTCGCTTGATTAGCACTGCAAACGCTGTTTGTGGCGAAATCGGGAAGGTCCATCGTACTGTCGACGGTAATGATCAGCTCACCATCTGCCGAAACTGGCACCTGGGAGAGAGCAAGGGAACTTGTCAGGATGACGATTGAAAACAGGAAACATGCCAATTTACGGACAGGATACATAATTCCTCCAATCTAGGTTTCTGTGTGGCTAAAAATCAATTGTACTACTGCGTTTTCAGAAAACTGTAAAAATGAGTATTATCTGGCGAGATTCACAGGTTTTATCTTGACAAATCTAACTCTGGCAATGATTTTGGCAAAATACCTAAGAGGCTGACCTGCTCAGGTCAGCCTCTTTTAGTGTAAGTTTTACAGATAGATTACCGGAGAATCAGCGGCAGGTAGAGTTTGATCGGTAAAGGATCCACAAACTCGGTGGTGAAGGATAACGGGTAACTCACTTGCTGTGTGTCCCCGCCAGCATCCTGCAGACCGCTCAGGCCAACCCCGATGAGTGACGAAGATGGTAAACCACCTGTTGGTGTAATCGTCAACTCGTAAATGGCCGGGTTGAAGCTGCAGGTGACCGGGATCAGATCGGCTGGGTTGGGTTCAATCCAGACTAATGGACAAGCAGAATCCGGCAATGCCTGGCTCCAGGTAACTACGATTGTCGTGTCAAGTGGAACATCCAGGGCGCCATTGACCGGAGATGTGGCAACCACTATCGGGTCGCGCCAGTTAAGCACGGTGTATTCGTAGAGTTGGGTGCCATCCGAGCCATAACTAACAGTGATTGGTAGGTTGGGGATTTCAGTATTCCCGTTCGCTTCTTTTATAACGGTTTCCCAGTTACCGCGCGTGAATTTAAACTCAAATGAGGTGCCATCCAGTATGTCAACAGTGTAAGTCCAAAGCGTGTCGCTGACCTTCGTCATCGGTACCGCGCCGGGGTTCCAATCGCCCACGGCAGGGTGTCCGCCGACGATATAAACCGTGCCAGGTGTCCATTCAGGTACGGTCAGTTCAAAAGTGACCGCCACCATCTTGGCTTCAGGGATCTGCGAGACTATATTGGAAGGCAGGCTCGGGTTGAAGCTCGTGTCAAGGGCGATCACGTAGTAAAAGTAGATCTGCCCGGTCACAACGGTATCGTCAATATAAGTTGACTCTGGCGCAAGAATTCGGCCAATTTTGCTGAAAGCAACACCGTCAATGGATCGATACAGGTCATAGGCATACAACCCTACGTTATCCGTTGCTCCGGACCAACTCAGAGTGATGGAAGCAGCACTCCAGTCAGCGATAGTCAGAACCGGCGCGCTAGGTGAGGTGTCGTCAGTTGAAGCAAGCACAGTCAGCTGACCGGCGTTGGATGATGTGTAGGGATCCGTGATTGGACCGCTCAAATAGGCATAGAACCAGGACTCCCCTCCATCGGCCGAATAGCGATAGACATAATCGAAAGATCCTGTTACTTCAGGTATCAGCGATCCTCTAAATTCGTCATTGTTGCCAGTTTGAACATTGAATTCAGCGTCCGACCAGATCCAGGCAGCATTGCCCCGCGGGTCAGTATCGTTTGGACCGTAACCAACTTGTGCCACTAGCCCAGGAGTGGCTCCAGGCAATTCGGTTACTCCTGCGATGTACACTTGACCAAAAATATCACTCGTTGGATCGATACCGATGGTGTGGTCCATTGTTGTTGGCCACTGCAGGTTCGCCCAGTCAATCGTGTAAGCGGGCAGGGCGTTAACTTCGTTTGAGGTGCT
>Ga0209723_1003954_pt1 | contig 17156 bp, 16 predicted proteins | sample BiotimSIPDNA_2_FD_185750 | JGI IMG/M metagenome (GOLD analysis project Ga0209723, IMG submission 185750) | Anaerobic biogas reactor microbial communites from Washington, USA - Biogas_R2 time_0 SIP DNA (SPAdes) (version 2) | ecosystem: Engineered > Bioreactor > Anaerobic > Unclassified | place... | reverse complement strand
ACATTTCGATCTTCAATATAATGAGTTTGTTCATTCTTTCTCCGTTGGGCGAAGCGCCCTTTTATGCCTGTCTGTGCGCCTGTTGTCCCGCGTATCCGGCTCAGGAACGGGAACGCCCGCCGCATCGCATACGACACCTTGCACGCCGCTCACATCCGATTTGTTCTCCTGCGGTCATGCCGACCGCGCACTCCGCGTGTGACCTATACCGGAGCGAGAACAGAACTATTCTACCGCACAATATCCCCGCAGTACAGTGTGTTACAGAAACGACGCGCCCCGGAGGGCGCATTTTTTGATTCATTATTTGTTCCATTTATTTATGTCCCGGGGGCAGGAAAATGCCGCGCCGGCCTTAGCCCCGGATCGAGTCTATTGTCCACCGCCTGAGCGCTTCCAGCTGCCCGGGCGTATGGAACCAATGTTCGCCGCCCTCCATCACGGTGAGACTGCAGCTAAACCGCTTCGCGAAAGCCTCCAGTGTGGGCCTATCGGTCAGGTCGTCCTTCGAGCCGTATAAAATGTACGTGGGCGCATCCCACCGCGTGATCCCGTGCCCGCGCACAAAGCTCAGGTACTCCCGGGAGAGCGTCTCCCCGAAGTCCGTACGGATGATGCTTTCATCTCTCAGGCGGCCCTCTGTTACACCGGCCTGCGCCATCATATTGAGGATCATCTTCTCCATGTCCAGTATCGGCGACACGAAAAGGCACCTGCCGAGCTCCTCACCGGCAAAGCTCAGCAGCGCGAACCAGGCGCCGATGCTGTTTGCACGAACGGATATATGCGCCCATCTTCTTCTTGCTTCGGCCAGAACGAGCTTTAATTCCGGGACGGCATTCCACGGGTTGAAAGTGCCTGTTTCGCAGCTTCGCTCGCCGTGCTCCGGCAGGTCTACGCTCAGGACCTGATACCCCAGCGGACAGACGAGCGCGGCGAGATCTTCCCCTTCTTCCTTGCTCCCGAATCGGCCGTGAATGTATATGTATACTTTATCCGACGCGCCGCCGTATACAACGGCGGGTATGTTTTTTATTTTGAATCTTTCCATAGTATCTCCGTTTGGTCGCTGCGGCAAAAGCCTTCAACGCCACCTCATCCGCCTCGCTTTGCTCGGCACCTTCTCCTCAGGGAGAAGGCTCGTGTGGGCGGCGAAGCCGGCCGGATGAGGTACTGCCTTCCCCTCCGAGGGGAAGGTGGACGGCGGAGCCGGCCGGATGAGGTGGATTCCGTCCATTACGATTACGCCACCTCATCCGCCTCGCTTTGCTCGGCACCTTCTCCTCAAAGGCGAAGGCTCTGGTGGGCGGCCTGCTTTACACTTATGATCCGACGTTACTTCCTGCAGTTAACATAACGCATATCGGCGTTCTTAATTCTGTGCGTTTATCCGATCGGCCAGTTCGTTCAGGCAGAGCCAGCGCTCGGTCTTAGCCTCAAGCTCCGCTTTCAGATTTTCCGTCTGCGCCGTGAGCTCCATCAGTTTCACATAATCGCTTGCAGCCTTCTCGATCTCTCTGCCGCATTCCGCGATCTTTTCTTCAAGCGCCGAGATCTCTTCGTCGATGGTCTCGAACTCCCGCTGCTCCCTGAAGGTAAACTTCAGCTTCTTCTGCTTTTCCTTCGTGCCGCCCTTTTCCGGCGCGGCGCGCCCGGCCTGCGGCTCCTCCCTCTTTTCGCTTATCTCCGGGTCCGGCGGGCGCTTTTCGGCGTAGTCAGAATAATTTCCCGAATAAGCCGTGATCTTCCCGCCGTCCTTCACCTCGAAGATAGAGCTTGCTGTCTTATCAAGGAAATACCGGTCATGGGAGGCCGTGATGACGGCGCCGGGGAACGATTCCAGATAATCCTCAAAGATCGTCAGCGTCTCAATGTCCAGATCGTTTGTGGGCTCGTCGAGCAGCAGGATATTCGGCGCGGCGATCAGGATGCTCAAAAGATAGAGCCTGCGCTTTTCACCGCCGCTGAGGCTCCCTATTGCTGCATATTGAAGGTCCGGGGTGAATAAAAACCTCTCCAGCATCTGCGAAGCGGTGAACGTCCCCTCTTTTGTCTTCACTTCGCCCGCGATCTCGCTGATAAAGTCACGGACACGCTTACCGCTCTCCAGCTCCCTGTTCTCCTGCATGAAATACCCGATCCTGACTGTGGAGCCCACTTCCACATTGCCCGAATCCGGCTGTAGACGCCCGGCGATAACATTCAGCAGCGTCGATTTTCCTACGCCGTTTCTTCCGACGATACCGATGCGGTCGTCACGCCGGATGTTGTAGGAAAAGTTGTCGATAACGCAGGTATCGCCGAACTTTTTTGAGATGCCCTTGAGCTCGATCAGCTGCTTTCCCAGGCGGCTTGATATGGCCGCCATCGCAACGGTGTTGTCCGAAACCGGCGCCTGCTGATCTTTAAGCGCGTAGTACCTTTCGATGCGGTCGCGGTTTTTCGTGCTTCGCGCCCTGGCGCCGCGCATGATCCACTGGTACTCCATGCGCAGGATCGACTGTCTTTTTCTCTCCCACGCCTGGGTTTCGTCCTCGCGCTGCGCTTTGAGCTCCAGGTATTTTGAATAATTGGCTTCATACGAATAAAGCTTTGCGTGAGACAGCTCTGTGATGTTGTTGACGACCCGCTCAAGGAAATAGCGGTCGTGGGTCACCATGATGAGGCCGCCCGTAAAGCGGATGAGCCGCTGCTCGAGCCATTCCACCATATCGCTGTCGAGATGGTTTGTCGGCTCGTCGAGTATCAGGATGTCCGACGGATGGATAAGCGCGGCCGCGAGCGCCACCCGTTTTTGCTGCCCGCCGGAGAGCGTGCCGATCTTGGCATCATGCTCCATTATGCCGAGGCGCGTGAGCATTGCGATCACTTCGTACTCGTGTATCTCACGGAATTGCGGCGAGCATTCCGCAAATATCTGCTCTACGACCGTCAGATCGTCGTTCATATCAGGGTTTTGCGGGAGATAGCTTATCTGCCCGTTTCTCCGGACAGTGACCGTGCCGGTGTCCGGCGTCTCCCTGCCCGCGAGTATTTTTAGCAGCGTGCTTTTGCCCGTGCCGTTTATGCCGATGATGCCGATCCGTTCCCTCTCGTTCAGGGTCAGGTTGACGTCGTCGAGCAGCTGCCTGGTTCCGTAATTCTTATAAATATGCTCCGCCGATAACAGCATTTATCTTTCTTCCCCCGGCCTCACGTGATGCTCCTATTATACAGCAGGGCGGCAAGCTTTGCTTTGAATCGTTCGTCCTGAGCCGCGGACCGCTTCTTCGGGCCCTTCAGCCGCCCGCCGGAGCTGCGAATCCTGCGGGCCGTATGGCGGGCGTTAAGCAGGGGATCGATGTTCTGTGCGGTATATTCCATGCCGTCCTGATCGATAACGACGGCGTTTTTTGAGAGGCACATGGCCGCGAGCCCGTAGTCCTGAGTGATGACGATATCGCCGGCCGATACGCGGTTGACCAGCGCAAAATCCACACTGTCCGCGCCTTTGGAAAAAACCATCGTGGTCGCCCCGGTTTTTTCGAAAACGTGGGAGGTGTCGCAGAGAATATAACAGTCAACGCCGTTTTCCTTCGCCAGCCGCACGGCGATATCCACCACAGGGCAGCCGTCGGCATCTATAAGTATTTTCATCAAAGCTCCCGTGATCGGTTCAAATAAATGAGATATTCACAAACCGGATTTTGCCCTCGCGTTCAGCTTTTGTTCTTATCGTAAGACCATCCGCAATCGTTGTGGTAGATCATCTGCCTCGTCATGCCGCCGTCGATGCAGATATCCTCCCCGTCGATAAACCCGGCCTCATCGCTGCATAAAAACAGGACCGCCCCGGCTATGTCGTCCGGGTTGCCGACCCGGCCTGCCGGATGCTGGTCGGCATCGGGTCCCGAATATACCCGGTATTCCGTATCGATCCACCCGGGGGACACTGAGTTCACGCGCACCCTGCCCGAAAAGGAACTTGCCGTGGCATGCGTCAGAGCGGAGATACCGCCTTTTGCCGCGCTGTAGGACTCCGTCTGCGGCTGGCTCATCCTGTCCCTTGACGAAGATATATTGACAATGCATGCGCCGGCGCTGAAATACGGGGCAAACAGCTTCGACAGATAAAACGGCGCCGCAACGCCGACTTTCAGCGCCAGCTCAAACTCCTCGTAGCTGCACTCATCGATCCCTTTCATCAGCGGCGGGGCATTGTTTATCAGGTAATCGATATGACCGTATTGCCCGATCACCTTGGCGGCAAACGCCTCCAGGACGTCTTTCTTTGAGATATCCCCCTGGTAATAACCGCCTTCCGTGCGGTCGATCACGAGTGCTGTCGCGCCTTCCTCCGTAAACCGTTCGGCGATCGCCTTGCCGATCCCGTGCATACCGCCCGTGATCACGGCGATCCGGCTATCAAAACGTTTTCTCATGATTCATTCTCTCCTCTTCGGTCGGAAAAGGGCATTTTTAGATTGCTCTTATTATAACCCGCGATCGATCTCCGCGAAAGACGCCTCCATTCATTGAAGGTTTGCGGCTTGGCTTACTGGATCGCAATGATGCTGCGGCACTTGGGAAAGTTGGAGCAGCCGTAAAATTCATTGCCGGCGTTTTTTCCTCTTGTTGCCGTTCGGCGGACCATAACGGCACCGCATATGGGGCACAAAATCTGCTCGTCGTTTTTGAGCGTGGTCGCTGCGGGTATAGTAGCTCCGGGTGGCTGGGGTATTTCAGGTGCTTGAGATGCGTCGGCCAAACTCTTGAATTTTTCGGTATAATCGATCTTTCCCGGTTTATGTATGCTCAAAAAGAACCGCGCAGACATTCCGCACGGTTTATCATGGCTGTATCTGAAAACGGGCGCTCAAGCCTACCGTTGTCTGATTATACCAATATGTGTCGTAGTAATGCAAGTAATTAAGACATAAACGAGATATCTGCGACTTTTTTGCCGCAGCCTGTAATGCTATTTATGAGCGGAGATATCGCGCTGTGCAACTTATTGTCACCGTTTTTTCGGCAGTTTCACAATAACGGTGGTTCCTTTGGTAGTGGTAATGTCAGGGATTTTTCCATCTGTCTGCCGCCGATTTTTCCGTCATTCGACAAAAGGGCTCCGCCGGAATTTCAGCGGAGCCCTTATTAACACAGGCAAACCGGTTATGAAATACACGCCGGGGACATCAATCGGCATAAAAGCGGGCGTCGAGCTCTTGCAGGGCTATCAGGGGACCCTCGTCATAGGTTTCTTCGGGATAGCTCCTCTTCATTTCAAAGTATCTGTCCATCATCCACGGGATGATATCTTCCTTTCCGCGAAGTCCCAGAATGATGCATACGATCGACCGCACATAAGGACTTCGGATCTCCTCAAACCGTTCAAACAGCAGCGGGGAGTAATCCTTTTCACTCCATGCCAGCAGCCGGACCGCGTTATCGATAAAAGTGTCGTGACCGCTGCGGACGAGCTTCCCGACCACCATGGGAAGGATCTCGTCTTCGAACTCGAGCGCCCTGTCAACGAGCACGGCGCGGTTCACTCCGTCCACATTTTTGCGCAGGAGTTGAAAAATCGCTCCGGGATCCTTCTCCGAAAGGATCATGTTCTTTTCGCGGGCGATGGTCTCCCGACGGTCGTCGTCAAGTAACCCGTACTTCTCCAGAATCTCACCGGCAGCCTTTTCCATACCCTTGGATAAAAACACGCTGTACACAAATTGCTGAACAGAGTGTTCCCGACCCGGATTGTCTTTGAAAAACTTTTTTGTCAGGAGTTTTCGGAACACAATTCCACCTCGTGTGTTAAAGTATTGGAGCTTGCCGGATAGATCTGACGGCTGCGCTCCGGGCGGTCGGCCAAACTATTTCTCAATGATAAGGACTTCGTCGCCGTCCCACTCGTAGCGCACGTTGAGGCCGGCTCCCTCGGTGATCTTCACCATGTAATCAAAAACCGCCTGACCGCCGTCCAAGCGCCCGACGACGTTTGTAATGCCTTCTTTATTTACAAGCAGCGGGATATATCTCGTTTCGGCTATCATACCGTCTTCGATCACGCATTTTGCGGCGATCGTGTAGATCGAGTCTGGGTGGAACGGGTATGTCGGATATTCGATGTCCGGTATGAACCCGAAACGCTCCACTCTCTTTTTTACCCATTCTTCGCCGCCGCCGCTTGAAAATTCGGTGGTCTTTGTTTTTTTCCCCTTATAAAACGGTGACAGGCCCGGAGCCCACATTACGAAATTGTTCAGTCCGTGGTAGATGGTTTTGCCTTTGTAGACCTCACAGCCGCGCAGCAGATGCGAGTGGGATGAGAAAACGACGTCGGCTCCCGCGTCTATCGCCATGCGGCACATCATGCGCTCATGGTCGGCCACTTCCACGGGCTTGTGTACCATCCCTTTGTGAAAATAGACGATAAGGACGTCGCAGTGCGGCCTCAGGGCGGAGATATCGCTCTGCATGCTCATCAGGGAGGAAGCGTCCGGAAAATTGCAAATGTTGACGTCAGAATCGATATGTATCGGTTTTTTGTAGTCATACGTGTCGTTCTCGTGTCTTGAGACGTCTTCCCCGACGGGTATCATGGCGCGAGTGAAGTTCACAGATGCGCAGCCGCCTTTTGTTTCGTTCGCGAAAGAGCTCTTGGGGCCCAGCGCGTTGTAGCCGAGAACGCCGAACCTCACCCTGTTTTTTTCAAAAAAAGCGGGTTCTTTTGCGGATTTATAATCGTTGCCGCCGCCGGCATGGGCTATTTTATGCTCGTCCAGCCATTCAAGAGTATCCTTTACGCCCGTTTCTCCCAGATCGTAAAAATGATTGCCGCATACTGTCATCAGGTCAAAATGACCTGTGAGCGGGGCCAGAGCGGCGGTCGTCATGTGGACGCCTGCAAATTCGGATACGGTTTTCACATAGGGTGTTTCAAGCTGGGCCATACGGACATCCGCAGCCTCCAGCATGGGAATAACGCCGGAGAAATACTTGAACGGGTCCTCCCCGACACTGATATCGCCGCCGAAAATAAGCGACATACGTCCTTGTTTCATATTGCCTGCCTCAAAATCGTATAACTGACTTAAGGGCACGGTTGACCATGCCGCGCGACGTGTTTCCCGGCAATAAACCGTGCGGATATCCGCACGGTTTTGTGAGGACTTTTATCCGGTATACAGGCACTCAGCACCACCGTTGTCTTATCGTACCAAAAAATGTCGGACAAGACAACAGATAAAGGCGCGGATGCAGGATCAAATCCGCGAAAAATACGCCTCGGACGATTTACCCATCAAGCCGCAGGAGTTTGAAACAATTCGCCGCACCCATGCCTTCTCCCCGAGGAGAAGGCTGCCGTGCGCAGCGAGGCGGATGAGATGGCGTTGGAAGATTGACACCTCATCCGGTCGGCTCCGCCGACCACCTGTGCCTTCTCCTTTGAGGAGAAGGTGCCGAACAAAGTGAGGCGGATGAGGCGGCGTTCAGTCGGAAAGATAGAAAACACCTCATCCGGTCGGCTCCGCCGACCACCTTCCCCTCCAAGGGGAAGGCTCGTTGGCACTCATATCGCCGTTTCGTTGTGTCAGGGGAAGGCTCGTGAAGGACGCTCTGCGCTTCCCCGTCAAAGCTCCGCGTTCCTGTAGAGCAGCGCGGCCTCGGTCGCGTTCTCGGGGCCGCCCGGGGGAAGGGTCTGTTTCCAGCACTTGCCGCAGAACGTGCACTGGACGCTCTCGTCGAGCAGGCACTTTTTCGCCCCGGCCGAGCCCACGTACTCTATGCGGTAGGTCCCCGGCTCCGTCACCCTGTAGAACATCGGCCCGAACTTGCCGCGCAGCCCGCACACCTGAAAGTAGACGGGCTTTCCGACCCGCTTGTACTCCAGGGGGCAGTGCCACGTGTACGGGGGAATCCTGACTATCGTCGGCTTCGTGATGACGTGTTTTTCAAGCTCCGACAGCTTCTCGCCTATCCAGAACTCTATCTCGGCGTCAAAGGAGCCCCAGGGGTCGAGCATGTCGTAGCCCGTGAAGCACAGGTACTCCTCCTCGGTGTGAAAATTCGGCGTCCTGTCGACAAAGGCCTCGGCCATATAGCAGCGGTACGAGGAGTAGAAGCTCGAGTCCTCCATGCAGTCGTGGCCCCTGAAATACGCCTGGTAGGGGGGCATGAAATCGCCCCAGTGGTTGTACTGCTTCTTAAACGTGTGCACGAGACGGTCGTATTTTCCCATTTGATCCTCCTGATGTCCCCGGCCCGCAGGGCGCTAAAAGTCGAACGACCTGTAGCGCAGGGCGGACTCCGTGGCGTTTTTCGGGTCTTCGGCCTTCTCTCGAGCCCTGTAGCACTTACCGCAGACCGTGCATTTCTTCTCCGGGTCCATCACGCACTTCTTCTGGCCCGAGAGCCCCGTGTACTCTATCGAGTAGCCGCCTTTCCCGTCGAGCCTGCACACGTAGGTGCCGAACTTGCCCCTCGTGCCGAGGACCTGCAGGTATACGGGCTTGCCTACCCTGTGGTACTGGAGCGGGCAGTGCCAGAAGAACGGGGGGATCCTGACAATCGTCGGTTTATTGATGATATGCTTCTCAAGCTTCGAGAGCTTTTCGCCGATCCAGAACTCTATATCCGCGTCGAACGTGCCCCAGGGGTCGAGCATGTCGTAGCCCGTGAAGCACAGGTACTCCTCCTCGGAGTGGAAGTTCGGCTCCTTGTCTATGAAAGCCTCCTTCATGTAGCAGCGGTAGGAGGAATAGAAGCTGGAGTCCGGCAGGCAGTCGTGGCCCCTGAAATACGCCTGGTAGGGGGGCATGAAGTCGCCCCAGTGGTTGTACTGCTTCCGGAACGTGTGAACGAGGTTATCGTATCTGCCCATCTGATCCCCCTCCCCCTAGGCTTTTTTGCTGCCGAAGAGCAGCTGTTTTGAGGGGTCCTCCGGGTCCGGGCTTATCCCGTCCACCGTCGCGACATACCGCTCGTTCCCGTTCTCATCCACCTCGCGGCGGATTGCGTAATATCTTGAATTGAAAAGCACCGGCTGGAAAAACAGCGGCTTCCCGAGCCGCTTTATCTCGATCGGCCCGTGCCAGTAAAACTGCGGCACTCTGACCATAGTTGGTTCCGTTATGATTATCTTCTCCATATCGTCGAGGGTCTCGCCCAGCCACATCTCTATCTCCGCGTCGAAAGACTCGAACGCGTCCCTCAGGTCGTGGCCGACGAAGGCCAGATACTGCTCGTCCCTGTGGAAGTGGGGCTCCGGGTCGATGACACCCTCTTTTATGAACGCCCTGTAGGGCAGGTAGATCTGCGCCCCCTCGACGCTGCGGGTTCCGCGGAAATATGCCTGGAACTGCGGCAGCAGATCGCTGCGCGTCTCCTCTTTTTCAAACTCGTAAAACAACCGGTCGTAATTTCCCATATGAACGCTCCTAACATATTTAATCTCAATGCCGCCGCCTCATCCGCCTCACTGCGGTCAAGCACCTTCTCCTCGAGGAGAAGGCCCGTGTGGGCGGCGAAGCCGGCCGGGTGAGGTACTGCCTTCCCCTTGGGAGGGGAAGGTGGACGGCGAAGCCGGCCGGATGAGGTGGATTCCGTCCATTCCTATTACTCCACCTCATCCGCCTCACTTCGTTCGGCACCTTCTCCTCGAGGAGAAGGCTCGGGTGGACGGCGAAGCCGATCGTGTGAGGTACTGCCTTCCCCTCGGAGGGGAAGGTGGACGGCGAAGCCGGCCGGATGAGGTGGATTCCGTCCATTCCTATTACTCCACCTCATCCGCCTCACTGCGGTCAAGCACCTTCTCCTCGAGGAGAAGGCAGGGATGCAGGAGCCGCGCGGCGCTGTGCGCGCCGCGCGGCCGCGTCTGCACCACCTGATATCGCAGCCGCGCATACGTGAGGCGGCTTATTGCCGTCCGGCGGGGCCTGCTATCTACGTCCCCGCCGGGCGAATCGCAAGTGCTTCTCAGCCGATATAGTAGAGGTCGAAAGCGCGCTCCATGCCGAAGCCTTCGGTCGTCATGCCGCCTATGTAGTCGGCGTGCGCGCGGACGGCGTTCCTGTCGGCGATGCCGTAGGTGTAGCACTCATCCACGTAAGCTTCAACGTAGGTCTTGACCGCGGCTCTGTAGGCGTCCTCGTCCGAGAGCGCGAGGGCCGCGAGGCCGAGGGAGTTGAGCTTTTCGTAGACGTCCGTCTTGTGCTCGAAGTGGGCGCGGTTGAATTTGCAGGTCTGGGCGTAGATCATGTCGGCGCCGATGCCCGAGGGGTTCGTTATCCAGGAGACGTAGATCTCCCAGCCCTCCACGCCGGCGATCAGGTTGCGGACCGTGGCCTGGTCGAGGTTGATGATCTCGGCGTTGACACCGATCTCCTTCAGGGCCTGTTCGATGATCTGGGCTGTCGTGGCGTAGACGTCGGTGCCGTTTGTGACGAGGCGGACGGTCTTGCCCGCGAGGCCGCTCTGCTCGGCGTACTGTTTCGCAAGATCCAGATCGTAGCCGATCGCATATGTGTCATGTATATTCGCGAGCTCGGGATAGAAGTCGGCGCAGCCGGTGGAATACGGTCCCACCGCGACGGTACCGTTGCCGTTGAGCGCTACTCTGACGACGCCGGCGCTGTTCACGGCGTGGGCCACGGCCCAGCGCGCCTCCTTCGATTCAAGCGGGGAACCTTCACAGCCGTTGAAGGTCAGGCAGACCTGGTCCGTTACCGCCTTTGTGATGACGGAGACGCCGTCGAGGCTGTCAACGTACTCTATGTCGGGCTCGGGGACGGACAGCAGGACGTCGATCTCGCCCGTCTCGATGGCTGTGACTTTCTGGCTGGCTTCGGGGATGTTCTTGTATACGACGTACTTGAAGGCCGGCTTGCCGCCCCAGTAATCGTCGCGGGCGGTCATCTTGACGTAGCTGTTGACGACGTACTCGGTGACGACGTACGGGCCCGTGCCGATGGGGTTCTGGCCGCAGGTCTCGGGGTCGAAGGTCTGCTCGTCGATCATCGTGATGTTCGAAAGGCCCGCCATCTGGGTCTTGTCGAAGTATTTCATCTTCAGGCGCACCGTGTAGTCGTCCTCGGCGACGCAGTTCGGCACGTCGACGGCGCCGATATAGTAGCCCTGGGTCGACTCGTTGATCGTGTAGTTCAGCGTGAAGATGACGTCGCTTGCCGTGAACGGGCTGCCGTTCGAGAACGTCACGCCTTCGCGCAGGTGCACCACGTACTCAAGGTCGGAGATCGTGTCGACGCTCGTGGCGAGGAGCCATTTCGTGGCGAAGCCGGGGGCTGTGCCGTCATACGTCCACAGGGGTTCGGCGTACGCGTTCATTACGGAAAGAAATCCTCCGGATACGTTGAAGGGGTGCAGAGAGCCCGTGTCGCTGTCAACACCGATATTCAGCGTGTCCTTGGCCGGGGCGGCGCTCTCCGCCGGGGCCGATGAGGGGGCCTGGGATGAGGGGGCGTTCGTCTGGGTACTTCCTCCGGGGGTGGCGCTTGTGGACGGGGTCCCTCCGTCAGGTTTCTCGGTCTTGCCGCATGCGGCTAAGCAAAGCACCATGATAACGCAGAGGCCGATCGCTAAGAGCTTTTTCACTTGTATCCTTCCTTTCAAATTATAATTTTTTGAAGATCTTTTATAGTTACCGGGTAAATCCCGCGGATCTTCTCTGCCGGGACCGGAGCCCCGCCGGAGCTTTAAATATCATTGATCTCCCTGCACCTGCAGCAGGCGACAAAATGATTCGGCATGACCTCCTCGAGGATCTGTGGCTCTTTGCACCTGTCCGCCACGTACGGGCACCGCGCCATGAAGCGGCAGCCCGGTTTCGGGTTGATGGGGGACGTTATCTCCCCTTTTATCGATATGAGCTTCCTCTGCGAGTGCGGGTTGGGCTCGGGTATCGCAGACAGGAGCGCTTTGCTGTAGGGGTGCAGCGTCATCCTGAAGAGCTCGTCGGACTCCGCTTTCTCCACCACCTGGCCCAGGTACATGACAAGTATGTCGTCGGATATGTATTTCACGACGGACAGGTCGTGTGTGACGAACATATAGGTGAGGCCCCGCTGCTCCTGAAGGTCGAGCATCAGGTTGAGTATCTGCGCCTGGATGGAAACGTCGAGGGCCGAGACCGGCTCGTCGCAGACGATGAACTTCGGGTTCAGCGCAAGGGCGCGGGCTATGCCGATGCGCTGCCTCCTGCCCCCGTCGAGCTCGTGTGGATATGTGCGCCAGAAGCGCTCCGCCAGGCCCACCGTAGCCATCAGCTCTTTCGTGCGCTCGACGATCTCCTGCTTGCGCAGCCCTCCGCGCAGCTGCAGCGGCTCCATGATGGTCTCGCTGACGGACATGCGCGGGTTTATCGAGGAGAAGGGGTCCTGAAAGATTATCTGCATCTTCCGCCGGAGCTCGCTGAGCTGCCTGCGGCTCGGGTCCGTTACGTCCTTGCCCTCGAAATATATCTTTCCCCCGGTCGAGTCTATCAGGTGAAGTATCGTGCGCCCCAGCGTGCTCTTGCCGCAGCCCGATTCGCCGACGACGCCGAGGGTCTTGCCCTCGTCAAGAGTGAAATTGACTCCGTCCACGGCGTGAAGGAAGCCGTTGCTCGTTTTAAAGTATTTTTTCAGGTCTTTGACTTCAAGAAGAGCGGGCATCACTCACCCTCCTTTCCCGCGAGGAAACACCTGACAACGTGCCCCGGCTCGATCTCGACGACGGGCGGGCTGTCTTTAAAGCATCTGTCGAAAGCGTAGTCGCACCTGTCGCAGAACTTGCACCCCTCGGGCAGGTTCGTCGGGTCGGGCATCAGGCCTTTTATCGGCTTGAGCCTCGTCTTGTCGGTGTCGAGCTCCGGCAGCGACCCGAACAGCCCCCTCGTATATGGGTGGCCCGGGTTGTCGTAGACGTGGAACACAGTGCCGTACTCCACTATCTCGCCGGCGTATATGACGGCGACGGAATCGCAGATGCTGGCGACGACGCCGAGGTCGTGGGTTATGAGCAGCACCGATGTGTTTAGCTTGTTCTTCAGATCCCTCATCATCTCGAGCACCTGCGCCTGTATCGTCACGTCGAGGGCCGTCGTGGGCTCGTCGGCCAGGAGCAGCCGGGGCCTGCACGCCAGCGCCATCGCTATTACGACGCGCTGCTTCATGCCGCCCGAGAACTGGTGCGGGAACTCGCCGAACCTCTCCCGGGGGATGCCGACCATCTCGAGCATATCCATGGCCCTCAGGGCCGCCTCAGCGTTCGTGACCTTGTTGTGGAGGCTTATCGCCTCCGCGATCTGATCTCCCACCCGCTCGATGGGGTTGAGGGCCGTCATCGGGTCCTGGAATATCATCGCTATCTTGTTGCCGCGAAGCCTCCTGAGCCTGCTCTCGTTCATAGCGAGGATGTTCTCGCCCTCGAAAATGATCTCGCCCTGCCTTACCTTGCCCTGGGGGCGCGGCAGGATGCCGAGGATCGTGCGCGCTATCGTGGTTTTGCCGGCCCCCGTCTCTCCGACGAGGCCGAGCGTCTGGCTCTCGTGTATGGTGATGTTAACGTTGTTGACCGCATGGACTATCGAATCGTCCGTATGGAATTCGACGACGAGATCTTTGATCTCCAGAAGTACGTTGTTTTCCATAGGCACCGCTCAATTCTTCAGGCGCGGGTCCAGCGCGTCGCGCAGCCCGTCGCCGAACAGGTTGAAGGCGAGTACGGTTATCATTATGCATATGCCGGGGAAGAGCACGAGCTCCATGTGCTCTCGCATGAAGTTGCGGCCCTCCGAGAGCATGCAGCCCCACTCCGCCAGGGGCGGCTGCGCGCCGAGGCCAATGAAGCTCAGCGTCGCGCCCGAGAGTATCGAGTTGCCGATGTTCATCGTCGTCGACACTATCGTGGGGGCTATGGCGTTGGGGATTATGTGCTTAAGTATGATGTGCGCGCTGCCCGCGTCGATCGCTTTTGCCGCTTCGACGAACTCCTTCTCGCGGACCGTCAGGATGTTCGCCCGTATAAGTCGCGCGGCGGACGGCGTGGTCGAGATAGCTATGGCTATTATCGCGTTGCGCACGCTCGGGCCCAGTATGGCGGCGATGACGACGCACATCAGGAGCATCGGCACGCAGGAGAACACGTCCATGATCCTCATTATGATGTTGTCCGTCTTACCGCCGAAGTAGCCTGCGATGGAACCTATCGTGATGCCCGCTATCGAACCGAGCGCAACGCACCCGAGGCCCATTATAAGCGAGTTGCGCGAGCCCCAGATCAGGCGGCTGAACGTGTCGCGCCCGAACTTGTCGGTGCCGAGCAGGTGCTCGGCGCTCGGGCCTGCGTAGCTGTTGAGCAGGTCCTGCTTGTCGTAGGGATAGGGGGCGATAAAGGGCGCGAATATTGCGACAAGTATCACCAGCCCGACGACGATCAGCCCGGCGACGGCGAATCTGTTCTTTTTGAACTGGTGCCAGGTCTCGCCGAAGGCCGTTCTTTTTTTCCTGACTTTTATCTCCATGCTGTTTCTCCCCCGTCACTGCGCCGAGCGGCCGGCGGGAAGAGGTTCCGCCCCCCTTTCCTTCTTTTTCTTCGCTCTGCTGTACTGCGACTTTATGCGCGGGTCGACATATGCGAACACGATGTCGATAAGCAGGATGATCAGGCTGTACAGTGTGGCGAAAAAGAGTACGCTGCCCTGAACGACGGGGTAATCGCGGGACGTGAGCGCGCTGAGCGTGTAGTTGCCGAGACCCGGTATCGCGTATATCGTCTCCGAGATGACGGCCCCGCCGAGGGAAGCGCCGAACACGGAGCCAACGATAACGATAATCGGTATCAGGGCGTTTTTGAGGGCGTGCTTGTATATGACTTTTCTCTCCGTCTGGCCCTTGGCGCGGGCCGTTACGACGTAGTCCTGCCGTATCTGCTCCAGCATGCTCGAACGGGTCTGTCGGGCGAGCGTCGCAGAGTAGCCGATAGCGCCCGAGATGGCGGGCATGACCCAGGATTTCCAGGAGTCTATACCCAGGGACGGCAGCCAGCCCAGCTTTGTGGAGAATATCTGCACGAGTATCAGCGCAAACCAGAAGCTCGGCATGGATACGCAGAACAGCGATAGCACGATGGACATGTTGTCTTTCCACGTGTACTGGTGCGTGGCGGCGTACACCCCTGTGGGTATGCCCGTGATGATGGCGATGAGCATGCTGATGACGACGAGCAGCAGCGTGTACGGGAACCGCCTGGATATCTCGAATGTGACGCTCTCATGGGTGAAATAGGAAATGCCCAGGTTCCCCTTGAGAACTCCCGCCATGAATTTGAGGTACCTTACGATGAGCGGCTTGTTGAGCCCCAGTTCCACGCGCAGCGCCTCAATCTGCTCCTCGGTGGCAAAGTTGCCCAGCAGCTGCCTTGCCGGGTCGCCCGGCGTCAGGTCCAGAAGTATCGTCACGATAAGCGTCACTCCGATAAGGATGGGGATCATCCAGAGCAGCCGCTTCAAGACGTACCTTATCAAAAATCAATTCCCCCTTTCTTGAATCCTGTACTCCCCGATGATCGGCCTATTTCTTGTATGTAAACACCCCGAACGACGGCACGGAATCGTCGTCCTGGCATTTTCCGCAGTAATTGCATATCTTCTCATGGTTGTAGGAGCACTTGCGGAGGCTCGCGGCCTCGAACAAGTACTCCCCGCCGCCCGCAGCATCCTCAGAGAAGACTATCTTCGACCAGTCGCCGTCAGAGTACACGGGGAAGAACGCGACGGGCTTTTTCACGTTTTTGAAAGCAATGGGGCAGTGCCACATGTTCGGCGGGACCCTCACGACAGTCGGCTCCGTTATTACGACCTTCTCCATGTGCTCCCTGTCCCAACCCAGGTAGAGCTCAACTTCGGCGTCGAAATCGAATGTGTCCGCGAGGTTCGAGCCGATGAACCAGAGGTACTCGTCGTTCGCGTGGTGGACGTGGGGCACTTCCATCCCGACGTCGCGCATGGCCACGCTGAAACCGCCGTAGAACCTGACGCCCGGCATCTGGGTCAGCCCCCTGAACTTGCCGCGGGGGTTTGCGTAAGTGTCCCCGTAGTTGTGGTACTCCTGCGGGTAGATGAAGAACAGACTGTCGTATTTTCCGCTGCGGGGGACGCTCCTGCCGCCGACGACGCTCTTCGCCCAGTCGGAAGCATACCCGGGCGCGCCGCCGTCAAGGTATAGGGTCCGGGCGAAATCTCTGCTCTCAAGCTCCGCGCTCAGATAGGGGTAGACGACCTCGCCGCCGCCCGTGATGCGCCTCGTGACCATCGACATGTCCCCGTCGAAGTATATGGAGGAGAACGCCACGGGTTTTCCGACGCGCTTATAGTTGATGGGCCCGTGCCACATGTTAGCCGGTATGCGCACGAGCGCCGGCTCCGTGATTATGTACTTTTCCATCTCGTCGGGGTCCTCGCCGATGAAGAGTTCGATCTCGGCGTCGAAATCGAAAAATCTGGTGACGTCGGCGCCCGAAAACATATAGTACTCCTCGACGGAGTGGTGGAAGTGGGGAAATCCGCACACCGTTTCCCGCTCGACGGCCGTGAAGTCCATATTCAGCCTCGCGCCGGGCAGGCTGCGGCTGCCGCGGAATATTGCGCGTGGCTCCGCAAAGGGCATCGCGGCGCCGCTTTTGTAATCGGGGATTTTGTATACGTAGTCGCTTAGATTCATCTGACGCCTCCTCACAAAGTCGGTTTATCACGCCGCCGCGGGCGGTAAAACCGCTGTGCGCGCATGATTACATGATGATTATAAACCGCCCCGGACCATACCCCAATGTAGAAATATATGAAAGAATTCGATAGTTCTGTAAACAAATTCTTCATATTTCACAATTTAGGTCAAAATAGCTCAGAACTCGGGGCAGATTTTTGTGCATTTTGTCCGATAGTCTCCGCAAGCTTGAAGCAAGCCTCCGCACCAGGGCCTTCTCCTCGAGGAGAAGGTGCCGAACACAGTGAGGCGGATGAGGTGGCGTTCTGACTTTCGACCGCAGAAGTATAAAGCAGACCGCCGCTCTCTGCCACCTCATCCGGCCGGCTCCGCCGTCCACACGAGCCTTCTCCTCGAGGAGAAGGTGCCGAACACAGTGAGGCGGATGAGGTGGCAATACGACTTTCGACCGCAGAA
>Ga0209723_1003953_pt1 | contig 17162 bp, 17 predicted proteins | sample BiotimSIPDNA_2_FD_185750 | JGI IMG/M metagenome (GOLD analysis project Ga0209723, IMG submission 185750) | Anaerobic biogas reactor microbial communites from Washington, USA - Biogas_R2 time_0 SIP DNA (SPAdes) (version 2) | ecosystem: Engineered > Bioreactor > Anaerobic > Unclassified | place... | reverse complement strand
TTATGTGGCATAACTCCTTTTGAGAAAGTGCCTCTAAATGAACTCTTTAGCAAATCATCAATTCCGGTCCCAGTTGATGATTTTCCTAACTTGTTCAGTAACAATGATATTTAACGGGACACTAGTGAAATAATTTAATGAATTTGAAACTTTAATTCCATAATTATATTATTATTAAGTCACACTAGTGTTAAGTTAAGGACGGTTAAAATTAACGTAAATCATTAATATGTAATATCTTAAATAAGGTCAAGATTTTATGATTTAAATTTATATTTTCGTTTATACTATATTTTGAGCCAAAATGCATATAGGAAAAACATTTTTTGCACAATTGATTGGATTTACTGACTGGTAACAGGTTGGTAAAACATGCCACTGTACAGAATTATTGAATAACACGACTTGTTAAGGGTAGATTAATTATGATACCAGTTATGAATTTTATTATGAAAGAGTTTAAAATTATTTTTTAAAATTTTCCCGTGTTGTCATGAAATTAGGATAATTCTTTTCCTTATATCCCATGCCAAATATTATTATAAAAAAATTAAATCTTAGAAATCCGAATGCTTCCATTCTAAAATTCTTGACTTATTTGTGAAAGATTAATAAGTTGATATATCCGGATGATAAAAGTTTTAAACATAGCCAGTTTCATACCAATTAAAGAGCTGGAATTGGATAATGACATTTCCTTAAAGATTTACTCAGATCTAAGCAAAACTTATGCGATTAAAAGTGAGTTTGTCAAACCTGTAAGTAATATACCAAAATGGGCAGCTTTCATTAAAAAGTCACTTAAAATCAGAAGGGAAATTTTTTCCAGAAAAGATTATTTTGACACAAAATATAATCTTAAAATTCATTTTTACAGAGATACACTTCCTTTTATTAATAAACTGCCTTTTAATACGGATTTTCTTTTACCCTTACAATATAAAATATATAAAAAATTTCTTAAAGATTTAATAATTTCATACCAACCAGATTTGATCCATTCTCATTCTATTTGCCCTGATAGTTATTATGCAATGGAACTTTTTAGAGAATTTAATATCCCATATATACTGACAATTCGTGGATCACGGTCAGGATTTTATTTTTCAAAACAAGGCCAAGAAATCTTAAGAAATGCATCGGCAATAACATCACCAGATCATAGAGTTTTTTTGTCTCTTAAGCAGGAATTTCCGATTGAGCTGATTCCCCATGGAATTGATGATTTTTGGTATAATGAAAATAAGAAGATCTTTAATTCAGACAAATACAGATTAGTTACAGTTTCAAGGCTACTTGAGATGAAAAACATCCAGATTGTTTTAAAGGCAGTAGCCAGACTTCTTCAGGAAGGATATCAAGTCACATATGATATAATTGGAGACGGGTATTTCCGAGAAAATTTAACTTCTTTAGCTGAAGAATTGAGCATAATGAAAAATGTTAGATTTCATGGATTTCAAGACGCAGAATATATAAGAGATATTTATAAGGATACGGACATCTTTGTAATGCTCAGTTATCCTGAAACCTTTGGGAGATCATATTTTGAAGCTTCAGCACAGGGACTTTATATAATTGGAGTAAAGAATACAGGAGCATATGGCCATTTGACTGATAGTGAAGCAATATTTATCGATATAGATGAACTTCAACTTGTAGAAGCCATAAAAAGCATCAATAGTGATGAGTTCTATTTAAAAACCTCCAGAGCGGGTATTAAGGTTAATGAGCTTCGTAATTCTATGATAATTGAAAAATATTATAAAATAATTTCCAGAGTTATTGCTTCAGATCAGAATAGCCACCAGACTTACTATGAATAACAATAAAATATAGATTTTATGAGTGGTTTAGCCGGAGTTATTTGTCAAAAAGGTTTTGAATCGGATCATATTCAAAAAATGACGGATATCATAAAATACCGTGTACCAGAAGATGAGGGATTCATACTTCTTGATGATAAAAATCTTCTGCATTCATAAGGAGGTAAAGACACCCCTGATTCTGTTTGGTTTTCGCACCATCCGCATTCGCCGGTGAAAAAGATAGAAAAACTGAAGGGTAAGCATTTTGTTTGGCATTCAGACATCGCTGACTTTCAATGCTCGATCTGTCTCCAGCCAGTCACCAGCTGATGATATATGCAAATGGCAGATCTGGATAATACTTAATGGGAAAATATATAATTATCAATATTTAAAGAATGAACTCCAGAACTTGGATATGAGTTCATATCAAGAACCGATACAGAAGTAGTTTTAGCGGCTTATGCTGAATGGGGGCATACCTTAACAGGTTTGTCGGGATGTGGGCAATTCGCATTTTTACAATATGCAAAAATGGTCAAGTATTTTAAACTAATTACATTGGTCACTGACGTTAAGAATTTATATAAAATCAGGCGAATTTCAAGTTTAACACTTATAAAGGGTATTATTTATCAATTACTTCCATCACTAATTAAACAAGGAATTACAAACATAAATAGCAGTTCAGACCACATTAAGAATATTATTGATAGTAATAGACTCAATATAAAGCCTTTTCATCCATATACCATAATTCCTATAAAATATAGAACTGTACCTGAAATTTCTGAACACCTCACTTTTTACAGTACATTGCCAAAATATCTGAAATGGGAAGATAGAAATTCCATGGCACATTCTGTTGAAGCACGCGTGCCATTTCTTGATCATCGGCTTGTTGAGTTTACGTACAATCTGCCTGATGATTTTCTCGAAAAAGACGGGATTACAAAAAGAGTTATGCGTGAGGCTATGAAGGGTTTATTACCAGCAGAGATTCAAACCAGAAAGGATAAAATGGGATTTATAACACCAGAAGAGCAATGGGTAAAGAAAGACAATCCTGATTTATTCAGAAAAAAAATATCCGAAGCCATTTCTTTAACTAATGGGATTATTAAACCAGAAGCTATTACATATTTTGATGATGTTGTTAAAGGAACCTTATCTTTTAATTATACTTACTGGCGTATTATAATGTTCAGTGAATGGCTACAAAAATTTAAGATATTGATTTAAGGATTCATGCTATGGCTGATTTATGATTTTTTTACAACTGCACTTCTCTTTATTAAATTTTTTATATGGCCAAACTATTCATCTATTAATCGAGTTCAATCTTTTCCAGAAATCCTTCTGATGTACAATGGCTGAACAATGAATTATGGAAATCCAATGGTTAAGAAAAAGATCTTAATAGTCTCAGCGAGCTTTTATCCGGAAAATTCCCCACGTTCATTTCGCACTACTGAACTGGCAAAGGAGTTTGCCAGACAGGGACATTTTGTTAAAGTCATTACTCATAAAGATCCTAAAATTCATAAGGAATTTGAAACGAAGCACGGAATTTACATCAAGGATCTTGGGAAAATTAAATTTAAACCAATTATACTGAAAGGGGAGGGTCTGAATCTGTTATTCAGAAGGTTTGTACGCAGATTTTTAAAAATGCTTTTTGAGTATCCTGATATTGAATTGATAACAATGGTAAAAAAAAAGCTTAAAACCGAAAATGCTTGTTACGATTTACTTATATCTATTGCTGTTCCATATCCGGTGCACTGGGGTGTGGCAGCCAACAGATCCAAAAAGCACTCAATAGCAACAACCTGGGTGGCAGACTGTGGGGATCCATATGTGGGGCAGGAGAATGATACATTCAAGGTACCATTTTATTTTAGTTTGGTGGAAAAATGGTTTATGAGAAAAGCTGATTATATTTCGGTACCTACTAATGGAGCTATAGCTGCATATTTTCCTGAGTTTCATTATAAGATCAAAGTTATTCCACAGGGCTTCAGGTTTGAAGATTACCAGTTTAACACAAGTTGGGTTATTAATCCCAGACCGACTTTTGCATATGCTGGGATGTTTATGCCAGGAAGAAGGGATCCTTCTGAATTTATTAAATACCTAAAGACAGTAAATATTGATTTTGAATTTCATATTTATACTACAACACCACAGTTTGTAACCAGTATATCAACGGATTTTAAAAATAGGATTTTAGTTCATGATCTTATTCCCAGAGAGGAGTTACTTAAAATTTTAAGTAAGATGGATTTTTTGGTAAACTTTGAAAACATTGGGAGTAAACAAACACCAAGTAAACTGATTGATTATATTATTTTAAATAAACCAGTCTTATCTATTAAAACAGGTAATTTAAATGAAAATTTAGTAAATGAATTTCTCTCGGGTAATTATAAGGGACAATTAATTATCGAGAATCCTGATCAATACCGCATTGAAAATGTATGTAAAAAATTCATTGAGCTTTTAGATTAATATCCAAATGACTGATTTTTCTATTCTTTCTGTTTCATATAACATATTAGTCTTCTGATTGATAGAGTCTGATTATTCCGATGAAAATTTCAACCGCAAAAGAAGCTAATACAAACCTTTGGGTTATTTTCTTTTTATGGCCTGTAGGAGCCTTAATTACGTCCCTAAAATATTATCGTCAGAATTGGGCTAAAAATGGTTTATGGCTTTATATAGTTTTTTTTGGTTTTACATTTATTGCACAGGATGGGCAGGATTCATCGAGATATATTGAGCATTTTCAGACCTTCCGTAGCTCAAATACTGATTTTTCTACATTGGCAGATGTCCTCTATTCTGAGGGTTCGAGGTACATAGATATATTTCAACCTCTGGTTACTATGCTTGTAGCACAATTTACAGGTGATCCCCGTGTGTTAATGGCAGTTTTTGCTTTCTTTTTTGGATTTTTCTATTCCCGGAATATATGGTATCTTGTTGATAGAACTGAAGGTAAACTTAATATATACCTGGTAACTTTAATTGTAGTTTTTGCCTTACTGGTTCCGTTTTGGTTTATTAATGGTGTACGTTTCTGGACAGCAGCTCATGTTTTTTTATATGGGTCGTTTCTTTTTTTTCTGGATAATAAAACAAGGGGATTATGGGTGTCCTTCCTATCTGTATTCGTCCATTTTAGTTTTATTTTCCCTGTTCTGATTCTATTTATTTACAGGGTCTTCGGAAATAAAACTTTGTTTTATTTTATTTTTTTTGTTGTTAGCAGTCTTTTTTCAGAGATAGATATCCCTGTAGTAAGAGATATCTTGCTTGCTTACACACCGGATATTTTTCATGAACGTATTACTGATTATACCGGAGAAGCATATATTGAAAGGCTAAGTGAGACCCGGACTCATTTAAACTGGTATATTGTTTGGTACGGAAGATTACTGAATATATTAATCAAAGTATTATTAATCTCTATTTTCTTTATCGGTAAGGAAGTCTGGCAAAAAAGGAAAGAAATGCTATGTCTTTTTTCTTTTCTCCTCCTTTTTAATGGTTTTGCAAACGTTTTTAGCCAGATACCATCTGTAGGAAGATTTCTCACAGTGGGTGGTCTTTTCTCAACAGCATTTCTGTTCCTTTACACTTATTACAATAATTCAGAACGGCTATCAAAACGCTTATTAATATTTTTTTCACCCGTATTATTGCTTTTCTTCATTGTCTCTATGCGAATAGGATTTGATAATATAGGTATTTACGCGTTAATTGCTAATCCTTTAATAGCTCCATTTCTAACTAATGAAATTGCATTAATCGACCTTATAAAATAATTGCAAACTCATACAAGACTTTTATGGGTAAACTTAACCGCTATGTTTCCAATATTCCAGGATGGCGTACAAATCGAAAAATTGTTGTAATTGAAAGCGATGATTGGGGAAGCATACGTATGCCATCATTAAACGTATTTGAACAACTACAGAAACGAGGTATAGATTTGATTTCAGGAGATTCTTATCGGTATAACTCTTATGATACACTTGCTAAATCAACAGATTTGGAAGCATTATTTGAAGTCCTCAATCAGTATAAAGATAGAATTGGCAACAAGGTTAAAATTACTGCCATTAGTGTTGTCGCAAATCCTGATTTTAAAAAGATTCGCGAATCTGGTTTTTCACATTATTATTATGAACCATTCACAGAGACTTTGAAAAAATACTATGGGAACGATTCATCTTATTTGCTATGGAAGGAAGGTATAAATCAGGGTATTTTTTCTCCCCAGTTCCATGGACGTGAACATCTTAATGTGCCACTTTGGTTAAGGAACTTGCAACATCAAGATGAAGAAACATTATTAGCTTTTAGTTATGAATTATGGGGATTTAATAGAAAAAGTTCAATATCTAAAGAGCTAAGCTACCAGGCAGCTTTTGATTTATTAAATCCGGACGATATGAACTATCTTGCTTCTATAATAAAGGATGGATTGAACTTATTTGAAAAATTATTTGGGTATCGTGCTGAATATTTCGTGCCACCAAATGGGCCAATAAATAATAATCTTAACGAGGTATCAGCACGAGAAGGGATTAAATATAGATCAACTTCGAAAATTCAATATGAGCCTTTAGGACATGGAAGATATAGAAGGATATTTCATTATCTAGGTCAGAAAAATAAATATGGACAGACTTATATTACACGAAATTCATTTTTTGAACCCAGCGAAAACGGTAAAGACTGGATTGATAGTTGTTTGAATGATATAAAAATCGCTTTTTTATTGCATAAACCCGCGATTATTAGTTCACATAGAGTTAATTACATTGGATCTCTAAAGGAAAGCAATAGAAAAAACGGATTAACTAAATTGTCAATTCTATTGAAATCTATATTAAAATACTGGCCAGACGTTCAATTTATGACAACAACAGAGCTTGGAGAGTATATTCGAGAAAACTAATACACGCAGAGTATATATTCATTACCCTAGACCAGTTTGTTGAAAACATTTTTATTTGTATAATGCCATTGTACTTTATCATTATGATTGTTTAACTGTATTAACTGAAATGTAAATAATAGAATGACTTAATAAGTATTTTTATGTTTGTTTCAAAAAAGTATTATGATAAAATAAAAAGCAACTATGGCCTAAGAAGAAAGAGAAACGCTGATAGAAAATACCAGGAAGAGTAGCCATACGAAAAAAACTAAGAGGCCACATGAGATTCATTGATATATTAAAAACTAGAATTTGGTAAAATATAGTTAAAGTACAATTGAAGATATTAACAAAACATTGCTTGTACAGAAGAATTGGAAACAAAAACGGTTGCGGTAGAAGTTAAGACCCTGACCTGTTGACCTAAGTACATAACAAAAACATGCAACACTCTTAAAGTTTTCCTATATCATTGCGAAATAAAATATTAGCAAAATGACTCAAACCGTATTTAAACAAACTCTTGGCTCTTCTTCCATGCCTTTTATGGCTATTGCTGCTTAAAAATTAACGAAGTATTGATTTAACAATTTGAACTGAAATTTGTGAATAATAAAAAATCAATTTTTAATAGAATTAATAAAGCCATTACTCATCCAAAGTTATTGGCAGAATACTTATTATGTTATCGTTTAGCTCCCTTTATTCCTGATTATACATTTATCAAATTGAAATCTAAATTACTTTTTGGTAAAAGTTTCAATTTAAAAAATCCTGTTACTTTTAATGAGAAAATGAATTGGTTAAAATTGAATGATAGAAATCCAAATTATTCAATTCTTGTTGACAAAATAAAAGTAAAAGAACATGTTGCAAAACTGATAGGAGAACAATATGTCGTCCCTGTGTTGACTGAATGGAATGATGTTAATGAAATTGATTTTTCCATTCTTCCTGATAAATGTGTACTAAAGACTAATCACGATAGTAGTGGGGTAATAATTTATGAAAAAGGGGAAAGTGATATTAATGAGATAAAGAAAAGATTAAATGCTAGAATGCATTTGTTTAATTATTACTATTATGAAAAAGAATTTCCATATAAAGGCGTTGTGAAAAAAATATTCGCAGAGCCATTTATTGATAATGGGAGCGAAGATAAATTATTGAATGATTATAAATTTTGGTGTTTTAATGGAAATCCAAGAATAATGTATATTACCGTCAAAAGTTTATCAATTTATGAAAATTTCTATGACATGGAATTTAATCCAATCCCCATAAAACGAGGTTTTCCAAGGCAAATGCCAGAATTTGAAAAACCTAAGGATTTTGAAAGAATGAAAGAGTTAGCTTCAATTTTAAGCAAAAATATACCTTTTGTTAGGATTGATTTTTTCTATGCTAAAAGTAAAATATATTTTGGGGAATATACTTTTTTTGACTGGGGTGGTTTTAAACCTTTTGAAGATAATTGGGATATTGAATTAGGTAAATATCTGGATATTAGTGTTGTAAAAGATAAATAAAAGTTGTAAATCATAAAAAGCTTTAATGTCAGAGTAAACATCGTTTCTTTTGAAGTCACTTTTATGTTCGAGATTTCGATGGGTAAACTGGCAACCAATTTTTCAAAGCAAAGCAATCCAAATTTTGCATAAAAAGTACAGATAAAGATAAATAAGTTAAAAAACTTGATTCGAACCAGGTTCATGTTTTCTCCAAAGAATACTGATAGTGTTGCTGATAAAATATTAATCTTTCTATTGTCCTTGATGTCCATTGTCTGAAAATACATTGGCAGCATAGTTCTAACCTGTTGAATGTTTAAGATGTGTCTAAATATTTTACATGCATTGTTACCAATTCTGGATTACATCATCATCATAAAACTTATATTTGTTAATCAGTGATCTGATAGAAGGAAGTAGCTCATTTAGCAGAACCATCGATTCAATAATGACTTAAGAATTAAATGCCTGTTTACGACAAAACTGCAGTTGAAATTGCATCGATTTTATTCGCTAATGTTGATAACACTCAAAAATTATGAATTAGCACTTTGGAAACCCTCTGCAAAACACTTTTTTTAATCCCTACAGTTGATTCGGGTGGAATTGAAACTTATCTTCTGCGTTTCCTGAAAACCCATAAATCACAGATGGATGTTACAATTCTTGTAAGAACTTATAATTCAGGGGATTTATATAATGAATATAAGGCTTTGGATATTCCCTTATTATTTATGCCCTTAGGGTATCTGAAAATTGGCAGATGGTGGAAGTACTATCGTTTCTACAAAAGGAATGGTTTTGACACAATTTGTGATTTCAATGCGAACATGGCTGGTATACCTGTCTGGCTGGCTTATCTGGCAGGAATAAAAAACCGGATAACTTTTTACAGACAGGGTAAGGATCATTTCAGAACCTCTTTCCTTAAGAGAGCGTATAATAATCTTTTGAACAGGATGGTTTACAGGTATTCTACAAAAATACTTGCCAATTCTAAGTCTGCAATTAATTTCTTCTTCTCTTATCGTAAACAAGACGATTCAAAGTTTAAAGTAATAAACAATGGTGTTGATTTTAATCAATTCAGGAAAAAAATAAACAAAACAGGGCTCCGCCAACGCTTAGCGATTCCCGCCAACGCTTTTGTAATAGGTCATATTGGCAGACTTGACAAATCGAAAAACCATTCAACCATTCTCAAGGTTGCATCCGAACTTATAAGATGCAATCAGAATATTTACCTTGTGTTATGTGGTAATGGAACAGAAAAGCTCATAGATGATGTAAATATTTTAGGTATATCTGAAAATGTCCGTCTTCTTGGTTATCGACAGGATATCCCTTCACTACTGCAGATATTTGATCTGTTCTATTTTCCATCAATAACTGAAGGACAACCAAACGCATTGATTGAAGCAATGGCAGCCGGAGTCCCGGTTGTTGCCAGCAATATTGAACCCGTTAAGGAGATCATTTCAGATAGTTCCATGCTTTTTAATCCTTTTGATACAGCTAATGTTATTAAATATATCCGAGTAATGATAAAAGATCCTTCACAGGCTTCTGGCTGTATAAATATGAATGAATTATATCGTAGTTTTAATGCTGCTCTCAGGTTTGATGATTTTTTGAAAGAGCTTGAAAATGTTTGAGTAATGGCAAAAAAGGAAAGGAAAATTCTTTTCATTCATGATGGTCCACTGTATTGTGATGAATTATCCCAAAAATACTTCGGTATTCATTATGACGAAGACCTCATTAAAAGATATTCTTACTTTGGAAAGTATGTTTCTTTCCTGATGCGTCTAAAGAAGCTTTCTTCTAATGAATCAATTAATTTTAACCAGATAACCTCTTCAAATTTTTCAGTTATAGAGATTCCAAATTTCAAATCACTCAGACATTATTTATCAAACAAAGCAAAAGCAAAAAGGATAATTGAAGCTGCAGTTATTGAACATGATGTAATTATTATAAGAATGCCCAGTGCGTCTGGTACAATAGCTTATCATCTGGCCAGGAAAAACAATAAACCAGTTTTGATTGAGTTGGTTGCCTGTGTATTTGATGCGTTGTGGAATTATGACTGGAGAGGTAAAATTATGGCATACTTTAAAATGTATAGTTACAAAAGAATGATTTTCGATGCTAAGCATACAATATATGTTACAAATAAATTTCTTCAGGAAAGGTATCCGACAAATGGTAAATCTATTGGATGCTCAGATGTGGAATTACCACAAACCGATGAATTTATCCTTGAACAAAGATTACGGAAAATATTAAATAAAAATGGACCCATAGTCCTGGGAACAATAGCAGCGTTAGATGTACCATACAAAGGACAGGCCGATGTGATAAAAGCAATTGCGAAATTAAAGAAAGAAGGGATTGTGTTTATTTATAAGCTTGTCGGGCAGGGTGATCAGAATACTCTCAAACAAGTAGCTGCAAGAAGCAATGTCCAGGATCTGGTTGAATTCATTGGATCACTACCACATTCGGATGTTTTTAATTTCCTTGAAGAAATTGATGTTTATATACAACCAAGCAAGCAGGAAGGTCTTCCTCGAGCTGTAATTGAGGCAATGAGCAGAGCATGTCCCTCATTAGGTTCAAATATAGCAGGCATCCCTGAACTAATTGATAAAGAATGTCTGTTTGATGCAGGGAAAATTGATCAAATTATTGAGAAACTTAATATGATTAATATTTACTGGCTGCAGGAACAGGCTGGAAAAAACTTCGAAAAAGCAAAAGAGTACCAGAAAGAAAAACTAAGAAACCGAAGGGAAGCATTTTATAATCAATGTATGATTGATTGGGGTATTATTGAATAGGCTTAATTAAATTTACCTCTTGATTATGAGTTGGTTCGGAAATGAAATTGTTTAAAACAAAATGAAACATAGAAAAGTACTTTTCATAGCTACTATAACAAAACATATTCTTAGGTTTCACATACCATATTTAAAGTGGTTTAAGGAAAATGGTTTTGAAACTCATGTTGCTGTAAACGGCAGCGAAGAGATACCATTTTGTGACGTGAAGCATCTGATTCCTATCCAAAGATCTCCTTTTTCATTTTCAAATATAAGGGCAAACAAGTTGCTGAAAACAATTATTGATTCTAATGACTTCTCAATAATTCATGGGCACACACCTATGGGAGGTGTTCTATCCAGAACTGCATCAAGGAATGCCAGGAAAAATGGCGCCAAAATTCTGTACACCGCCCACGGTTTCCATTTTTTTAAAGGAGCACCTTTAAAAAACTGGCTAATTTACTATCCTGTGGAAAAAATACTTTCAAAATATACTGATGCTATTATAACAATTAATCAGGAAGATTTCCAATTGCTTTTTGACAGGAATTTTAAATGTCCAGGGAAATATATGATTAATGGTATTGGAGTCAACGAAGAAAGATTTAAACCGGTGATTCCTTCAGAAAAGTCGGGTCTGAGAAAAGAATATGGGTATAATGATGGAAGCTTCATATTGATTTATGTAGCTGAATTCATAAGAAGAAAAAATCATAAATTTATAATCGACTCGACTCAGGCACTTCTTAATAGGATTCCCGGTTTAAAAATCCTTTTTGCAGGCAGGGGAGAGCTATTTGAAGAAATGAAGGAGTATTATAAAAATCTGGATTTATTCGATACAATAGAATTTCTTGGATACAGAACAGATGTGGAAAAGTTAATGGCTATTTCTGATATTGGCATTTCATCAAGCAGACAGGAAGGGCTGGGACTTAACCTCGCAGAAGAAATGCTGGTTGCCTTACCTGTCGTTGCAACTCACGATCGTGGTCATCGTGAACTTGTTAAACCAGGTACTAACGGGTTTTTGTTTGAACAAAATAATATGAATCAGTTTGTTGATTATATCTGCAGGTTAGCTGAAGATAAAAACCTTAGAGAAGCATTTGGTGCAAACTCAAGGAAATTTGCTCAGAAGTATACTCTTTCAAATGCTATTGATAATATGGCTGAAATATATAAAAAACATATTCTCTGATCTACTGATGCCTCCATTACAAAATGTATTCTGGTTTTTTTAAACGATTTTTTGACTTTTCAGTAAGCTTGATTTTTCTCATGATAATTTTGCCTTTAATGATATTGTTAACATTAATTCTTAGCATAGTTAATCATGGTAACCCTTTTTTCCTGCAAACAAGGCCCGGGGAAAATTGTAAGTTGTTTCATGTTATCAAGTATAAAACAATGAACGACCGAAGAGCCCCGGATGGAAAATTACTTCCTGATTCAGACAGGCTTACTTCTATTGGCAAAATTCTTAGGAAAACCTCCTTAGATGAATTGCCACAGTTGATAAACATTATCAAAGGAGATATGAGTCTGGTTGGTCCCAGACCCCTTCTGACCGATTATTTGGCTCTTTATAATTCGAGGCAATCACGACGCCATGAGGTCCGTCCGGGAATTACCGGCTGGGCTCAGGTTAATGGAAGAAATACTCTTTCATGGGAAGACAGGTTTGAACTGGATGTCTGGTATGTAGATAATCTTTCATTCAGTCTGGATATAAAAATATTGTATCTGACTGCCATTAAGGTTATTAAAAGAGAAGGTGTAAACTCGATAAATGCAGCAACAATGGACAGATTTACAGGAAGCAGACACGAAAAAAATACATCTGCTTATTAGTTGTAAAATAAAATAAAAGAAAGTTAAGCCTAGGCGGCATTTTTTGATATTAATTCTAAACATTTAATTTAAAAGTATGAAAGAGAAATTAATTTCTGCGCTTGCAGAAGCGCTTGAGATGGAACCATATGATTTAAAAATGGAAGATAAGTTCAGAGATTATGAAAACTACAGTTCACTTTCTGAATTATCAGTACTTGCAATGCTTGATTCTGACTTCGGAATAGAAATAGAAATGAATGAATTTGAAAAGTACAAAACTGTAGAGGATTTACTTCAACTTATAACTAAACACTTTTCGAGATAAGGTTATGGGTCTTTTAGCTTTCAAAAATGTTGGAATCAAAGGTTTATCAGCAGCTATTCCAAAAAATATCATAAACAATTATGATTTTGATAAATATTTCAGTAAGGAAGACATTAAGAATATTATTGATAAAATTGGAGTGAAGCAGAGAAGATTTGCCACTGATAGTACCTGTTCTTCTGATCTGTGTTATGCCGCTGCTGAAAAATTATTGACTGAGATGAATGTTAACAAACAGGAAATAGATTTACTTATATTCATTTCACAGACACCGGATTATCGTATGCCTGCTACATCGTTACTTCTCCAGGAAAGGCTTGGATTAAATACTTCCACAATATCTTTTGACATAAATCTGGGTTGTTCTGCTTTTTTATATGGTCTTGCAGTGACATATTCAATGATTTCCAGTGGTGTTGTTAATAAAGCATTAGTGCTTGATGGTGAGACCCGTTCAAAAGTATATTCTCTTAAAGACCGGAAAACAGGTTTTCTTTTTGGTGATGGAGGGGTAGCCGCACTTATAGAAAAAGGGAAAGGATTTGGTGACAGTTGGTTTTCTCTTAATTCCGATGGGTCCAGAGCGGATCTTATAAAGGTACCTGCTGGAGGTTATCGCAAAATGAGCTCTAGTGAAACTGTAACAGAAAAAATAATTGATGACTATGGGAATATACGTTCTGAAGAGCAAGGATACATGAAGGGTGCTGATGTTTTTAATTTCGTCATAAGAGAAGTGCCTAAAGATTTTTACCGGCTTCTCGAATTTTCTGGCTATGAGATTTCTGATATAGACTATTTCGTTTTCCATCAAGCGAACAGCTATATAAATGGATTTCTGGCAAAAAAACTTAAACTCCAAAAAAGTAAAATTCCTTCAACAATTGAAAAATATGGAAATACTTCATCTGTTTCAATTCCTCTCACTATAGTATCTGAACTTAAAGAAAATTTATCTGGTCTTAAGCGCTTATTACTTAGTGGATTTGGAGTTGGATTAACATGGGGAACATCGATAATTGATGTAGAAGATTGTTATATAGGTGAAATTGTGGAGGTTTAATAAATGGAATTAATATATTGAAATCATATTATAAATATAAATGAGAGGAAACGACATATTCAATATTGAAGGCAAATTGATCATTATAACAGGTGCTTCTTCAGGAATCGGACAGCAATGTGCAATTACATGCAGCAAAATGGGAGCCCGGCTTGTATTATTGGGAAGGAGCCAGGAACGTCTGAAGGAAACATTTGATATGTTGGAGAATCAATCAGAGCATATTTCATTTCTTCTGGATCTTGTCAAATATGATAAGACTGCTGATGTTATTAGTGAAATAGTGAAACTGAAGGGGAAAATTTCCGGCCTCATTAATTGTGCAGGTATTTCCACAACTTTAGCTTTTAATGCTATTTCAACACAAAAAATGGAACATTTTTTCCAGACTAATGTAATGGGAGCAATGAATCTGACAAAACATGTTCTTAAAAATACACATTTTTCTGAACAAGGTGGAAGTATTGTTTTTATTAGTTCTGTGATGGGGCTAGTTGGTGAGAAAGGTAAATCACTTTACTCTTTAACAAAAGGTTCCTTGATAGCAACCTCAAAATCAATGGCTATTGAGCTGGCACCAAGGAAAATAAGAGTTAATTGTATTTCTCCCGGTGTTGTAAAAACTCCTATGTCACAAAAAGCAGTTTATAGTAATAGTGAAGAGTCTTTAAAAGAAATGATTAGCCTTCATCCCCTTGGTCTTGGGAAGCCAGAAGATATTGCATATGCCAGTGTTTATTTGCTTTCAGATGCCTCAAATTGGATAACGGGGACTAACTTAATTGTTGATGGTGGTTACACGGCAAAATAATGTTTTTCAGGAAATTATTTGATTCCTGAATTTATATTGTGTTGCTAAAAAAATATTTAGTTTTAAATGAAAAAAATAATAGTTGTCGGAGCTGGAGGACATGCTGCTGAAATTGATGAATATATACTCCACTCAAGAAAATTAACTGATTCAAATGATTTGATCATTGATGGTTTTATTGATGATGATCCTGACAGTTACCAAAGATATAAATTTTCTGCACCTTTCTTGGGGACTATAAAAGATCATTCAGTCTTAAAGGACGGTTACTATGTGATGGGAATAGCTAATCTGAAATATCGCAGGGTTTTTATTGATTTGTTCAAGGAGAAAGGGGCTTCATTTATTACTTTTATTCATAATTCAGCTTATGTTTCAGCATCGGCTTCGATAGGAGAAGGTACAATTATAGGTCCAAATGCCAATATAGGTCCAAATGTCAGTATCGGTATGTATAATCTTATTAATTCCAGATGCAGTTTTGGTCATGATACAATAATTGGAAGTTATAATTTCATTAGCCCTAATGTATGCTTCTCAGGATTTTCAAAAATTGGAGATGAAAATTTATTTGGAATCAATTCTGTAACGATTCCAGGCTTATCTATTGGCAATAGGAATAAAATTGCCGCAGGAATGGTGCTTGACCAAAATGTTGGTGATGATTCTACAGTCTTTTATCGTTTTAAAGAAAAAATATTGGCGGTTCCTAAACAGAAATAATTACCTGTCATAATATCAATAATTAAGAATCAATTGCTAACTCAGAATCTGTTTTGAAAGTGATTATCAATAAGTATTCTGTTTTTATCCAATTAATTCTAAGATGTTAAAAATGAAAGCATTATCGATCTTTCTTTTATTAACAGCAATTATCTCTGCCATAGGATGCCGCAAAGCGGGCTTATGGCTGATAAAAGAAGATCATCCCCAAACTGCTGATGCAATTGTTATATTAACAGGTTCAATTGCTGACAGAGTGTTGCAGGCAGCTGATATTTACAAAAGTGGATATGCCGGTAAGATCCTTATTGTCAACGAATCCATGGGGGCATATAAAGAGCTGGAGAAAAGGGGTTTCTCTGTGATAAGCAAAACCTCCCAGACAAAAGATGCCCTGGTTTTTTTTAATGTACCTCGTGACAGTATAATAATTCTTCCCGGGGATGCTGAAAGTACCATGTCGGAAGTTATGATAATAAGGAATTATATTTCCCTGAATAACAATATCGATACAATCCTGTTAATAACATCTTCTCCTCATACAAGAAGAGCTTCAATGATATTTAATAAAGCATTTTCAGAAATGGAGACACCGGTCACTGTCTTAAGTATCCCCAGCGTTTACAATAAATTTAATGCTGATAAATGGTGGCGCTGTAAGGAAGACATACAGATAGTTTTTCTGGAGTATATGAAATTAATGAATTTCCTGTTATTTGAAAAAAAATAAATTATGAATTACATAATACGACAGGTTTAATTCTTTATGAATTTCTTAGTTCCAATTATTTGCCCTTTATTTCTGTAAATTAATATATAAACTCCTGATTTTATCCGTGAGAGCTCGAATGTTTTTGTAATATTTTCACTTCCAAGAATTTCCCTTATAATGGATTTGCCTTCAACGCTTATAATGTCAATCATTCCCAGCCCGTCTGGGTCAGCTCCGGTAAAAGCTACAGTGAAATTTCCGTCATTTGGGTTTGGGTACAGATCCAATCTGTTCTCATTTTCCTCAGACTCATTCTGACCGGCCTTCACTTCTATACTTACAGGTGACGATATAGTGGATTCATTCAGATTATCTACAGCAACTGCACTAATGATATGGAATCCTTCTCCGGCATATTTCCAGGGATATGTATATGGAGAGGAGCTGATCTTAGCAAATAGTTCACTGCCATCGTATAGTTCTATCCTTTCAATTGAACCATCAGGATCGGAGGCTGCTATGGTGATCATGATTTCATCGTTTTTTTCAAAGACCTGCCTGTCAACAGGACTGACAATTGATACTACCGGG
>Ga0209723_1003951_pt1 | contig 17164 bp, 15 predicted proteins | sample BiotimSIPDNA_2_FD_185750 | JGI IMG/M metagenome (GOLD analysis project Ga0209723, IMG submission 185750) | Anaerobic biogas reactor microbial communites from Washington, USA - Biogas_R2 time_0 SIP DNA (SPAdes) (version 2) | ecosystem: Engineered > Bioreactor > Anaerobic > Unclassified | place... | reverse complement strand
TCTCTACAGTCTTAAATGTGTGTTCAAGTGAGGCACTTGATCCGCATGTCAATAGAGAACGATTCAGGGAGGGATTGTGGTCTTAACCGAAGACGCATGGAAATATGCCTATGGGGCTATTCCTTTCAACACCCGCTACGGAAAGGCGTTCTGATGAACATCCACCTTTCCGCAAGAATCTCAATGGTTGAGCTTCGAGGGGCCGGAAGAGTACCAACTGGAGCAGATGAGCAAGTTCTTGGATCACGCCTATGAGAATGCACCTTATTATCGGAGGATTTTTGGTGAACGAGGAATGAAGCCAAGGGTATCAAAGTTATTGATTTTTTGGGAGAGACCGGATTGCATATCAGCAACGTAAAGGTTTCGCTAGTTGGACCATATCCACCACCGTATGGCGGTATCTCTGTCCATATACAAAGACTAAAGGAGCAATTGGAGAGACATCATATTAGGTGTATTGTTTATGACAATACCCAAGTAGCCAAAAGGAAAGCAGATGTAATAATGGTTAAAAATATGTTATGGTGGTCATTATATCAATTTTTGTCGCGAGATGAAGCCATCATCCACTTTCATGGCTACAGCCCATTGCTGATAAGCATTCTGTCTTTGCTTGCTATAATCGAACGAAAAAGAGTAGTGGTAACACTTCACAGTTTTAGACATGATCCCAAGAATATGAATTTGCCGAACCGTTTTGCCTTTTGGATTGCTCGAAAGGTACAAAGCTGCTTTCTCGTCGTAAGCCCTGAAATAAGGGACAAAATTATTTCTTTAGGCATCAAGCCAGAAAACATCAAGATTATCCCATCATTCATTCCTCCCACAATAAGTGAAGAAGATCTTGCTGAAATTCCTGAAGCAGTATGGCGTTTCATTGATTGCCACAGCCCGATAATTTTAGCAAATGCCTTCAGGATAAGTTTTTATAATAATCAGGATTTATATGGGCTTGATATGTGCATAGATTTATGCGCCAATCTGAAGCAATCCTATCCTAAAATAGGTTTTGTTTTCTGCCTTCCTGATATCGGAGATTTCGATTATTTTAAAAAAATGAAACAAAGGATATCAGAGAGGCAAATAGAAGAGAACTTCCTTTTCCAAACGAAGCCTTGCCAGATGTATCCCATCATTATGAAAAGCGATGTATTTGTGAGGCCGACAAACACCGATGGCGATGCAGTATCCATACGTGAGGCACTGTATTTCAAAGTCCCTGCGGTGGCAAGCGATGTATGTCCAAGACCGGATGGTACGATCCTATTCAAGAGCCGTGATATTACTGATCTTACCCTAAAAGTGCTAGAGGTTCTGGATGATTATAATGAGCACAAAAAGCAGCTAGAGATGATTGCGCTAGAGAATAATGCCGAAAAAATTATAAAGATTTACCAAAAAATTGCCGGAGATGCTAAATGAAAGACATAGACCCAAGAACACAATGGAAATGGAAACTGCCAAATGTAAGGCTTGTAAACAATCAGGAGTTTTATTGTAGCTTGGTTCAGGGAAAGAGCGTCCTGCATGTTGGATGCACTGATCATAGGGAACTTATAGATATAAAGATTGAGCAGCATAGCTTTCTTCATCTCAAATTAGCAAAATATGCAAAAGTAGTGCATGGCATTGATATAAATAAAGAAGCTATAGACTATTTGAGAACTAGATATGACGTAACTAATATTTTTTATTATGATATTACACGAGATCTTCTTCCAGATGGCCTGCTTCCAGCTTATGATATTATTCTTATTCCGGAAGTTGTAGAGCATATTTTGGATTTGGGCAGTTTTTTAAGAGCAGTTAAAAAATTTATGTCTCCCGAAAGTTGGCTGATTATTGGAACACCCAATGCTTTTAAGCTTCATAATTTCTTTACTGTGTTTAAAGGCTATGAAGAGGCAAATCCAGACCACAAAATTTATTTCAGTCAATCTACGCTGAAATCCTTACTTGAAGATATCGGGTTTGTTATAGATACATGGTGTATATATATATGGCAATCCGAACCGCAGGTTTAAATATGGAGTATTGGGCATCCAACGTCTGCTAAAAAGCTTGCTTATCGAAGTGAATCCCTGGTTCGGTGATGGAAAAATAGTTCAAGCAAAGCTGCAATCGTCATGATCAGAGAACTATTTAAGGACTTAACGAAGTATCTTCCTTCATATATCGTCCCCGCTATTGTAGGGATAATAGCTGTACCCGTTATTACACGCCTCTTCCCTCCTGAAGATTATGGCAACTATGTTTTAGTTTCGATCACTGTGTCTATTTTATCCAGTACTGCTACCACATGGATCAGCGGTGCCATAATCAGATTTTCCCGAGCTTACGAATTAAAAAATCGTCTTCACGAATTTTATGGAACTACTATAAAACTAGCTTTCATTTCAGTGGCGGCACTTTTTCTTTTATCAGAGGGTGTCCTCTTTCTTGCTAAGGGATATATTTCTGCAGATCTTTACTCTATGATGCATATTGGGCTCTTATTATTCATAGCTTCCTCCAATTTAACACTCCTTCTCGCCATTCTTAGGGCTAATCGGAGGATTGGTTGGTACACTTCTTTTACGATATGGCGTAGCGTGGCAGGTCTCGGCTTTGGTGTTTTATTGGTAGCAGCATTCCATTACAGCGTTGAGGGGCTACTCTGGGGTGCTCTCTTAAGTATCGTAATTGCCTTGCCTTTGCTCTGGAAAGTCTCAATAGGAAAGCTATCGCTTAATGAAGGTGCCATACGCTCAGCACTGAGTATGGATATAGCCAGATATGGCCTTCCTTTGATCGCAGTAGATATCTCCAGTTGGGTGTTAAGCCTCTCAGACCGTTATGTACTGGGTTTTTTTCGAGGCAGCCAGGAAGTAGGAATCTATTCTGTCAGTTATAATATCTCAGAGCAAAGCTTATTAATTATTGTGTTCCTTTTCCAATTGGCTATTGGACCTATTGCATTTAATATATGGGAGAGCCAGGGTATAAAGGCAAGCCAAGAATTCTTAAAAAAAGTCACGCGATACTACATTCTCATTGGACTCCCGGCTGCGGTTGGATTGAGTGCTTTAGCCAAGCCGATTATTGGTGTTCTCGCTGCAACTGAATATTTTTCTGGATATACAATTATGCCTTTGGTGGCGTTCAGCGCTCTTCTAATTGGATTCGAGCACAGATTTGGGACGGTGCTAAATTATTACAAAAAAACCCAATTGACCCTATATTACAACTTGATCGGCGGTGGCTTGAACTTGGGACTAAATTTTCTATTTGTTCCCAAATATGGATATATGGCAGCGGCAGCTACTACCCTTATCGCCTGCATAGCTAACTTGGTGATGGTAATTGCATTGTCAAGACATTTCCTTATTTGGCAGTTTCCCTTCAAGTCTCTGGGGCGAGCAGCATGTGCATCATTAATAATGGGAATATTGGTATATTATTTTAGTATCAACTTTAGTAAATCAAATATGTCAAATTTAATTATAGGCATAGTTGTAGGGGTAATAGTCTACTATATAATGCTGCTTTTGCTTCGTGAACTTCAACCAGAGGAGATTAAAGAGTTGCAAACACTGAAAAACAATTTTATGATTAAAATTTGGAGATTGATAAGATGATGCATGCAGAAGTTATCACCACATTTAGTGAATTCCTGCAGTGCAAACCGTTATATGAAAATATCCTCTCCCAAATAGAGGCCGGTGAAGATAATGTATATAATGATTATAAATGGAATGAAATCTGGCTGAAAACATATGAATATTCTGTTAAGCCTTTGATTATAATAATATATGATGGTGATACCCCTATTGCATTATTTCCTCTTTGTACAAGAACAAAAAGAAAATGGGGAGTTCCATTCCAACACATAGAGTATGTAGGTGCTCAGGCCTGCAATTATGCTAACTTTCTGATAATTAGAGATACACACAGCTTTGAGGTCTTCAGAGAATTTTTGCAGACATTGAAAGGCTTGTCAAAATCAAAATGGATCTACTTTGATCTATCCCCAATGCCTGCAGGTTCAGCGAATGCTGTTGCTTTTCATAATTCAGCAAAGGCTCTCTCATGTATGAGCGAAGTTAATTTTTCTACGGCTGCTCCATTTATAAGGTTTGAAGGTGATTGGGACTGGTATTTAAAGGGTTATGTTAGTAAGAAGCTAAGACACAATCTGAAAAATCTGATTAATAGAGTACAAAGAGAAATTGGAGAGATAGCATTGGAATGTGCCTCTCCAGAGGAGTTGGATAAGTTCTTTGATATGCATATCAAAGAGTGGGGAAGTCGCGGGGAGAGGAGTCGTTATCTAGAAGAAAAAAATAGAGAATATGATAAATTATTATTAACAAATTTTGAATACGCAGATTTTGCAAAACTAAAATTTGGAGAAGATATAGTAGCATATCACCTAGGATACAACTATAGGGGTCATTTTTATTATACCCGTCCAACATTTGATATACAGTACTCTCACTTCTCGCCTGGAAAATTGCTCTTAGCCAAATTGATAGAGCGAGAAATTGAGCATGGAACCAAAATTTTTGATCTTGGTAGGGGTCAGCAAGAATATAAATACTGGTTTAGCAAAGATGAGCTGCCTCTCTTGGCATTACGGGTCTACAGAAGCAAAACGATCCACACTGCATTGAGACATGCTCGGTGCTTGGTCAGAGGTTTAAGAAAATGAAGGTAGCCAAAGCCAAATGGTTCAATGATGCCGATTCGCCTGCAGTTCTTTTGATAGATGACCTGAACAATCTGTGGTTTGACATAAACGAGAATGGGCGTCCCGATCCTGGGGAAGACTGGGGATATTGGCGAGATTTGCCAGGTTCCTCTTTCTCTTTTCTACAGAGCAATCTGCTAAATAAATTTCCAGAAATCAAAATCACGTTTTTTACAGTAGCTGGACCTTTCTATTGGGAATTTAAATACGGAAAAACATATAGCGAAAGAATAAATGAAAATACTAAGATTCTAGAATTTTTCAGAAAACTTCATCGTTCTCCAAACTTCGAGATAGCCTATCATGGGCTCACTCACGGAGTAAGGATGAACGGAAAATACATTCACGAATGGCTATCCTTTAATTCTGTAGAAGAGGCACGGAGGAATATTGAGGAAGGACAAAGAATATGCCTAGATGTCTTTGAAGAGAATTTAGCAGGCGGTAAATATCCTGGATACGCTTCAAATATCTATTCCGATGAAAGCATAGATAAAGCTGGATTTCTCTGGTGGTGTCGCCGTTGGACTTATGACGATTTCCGAAAGGCAGGATGCGACTATTCCATTTTTGAGATGAAAACATTTGGAAGGAATAATGTAGTAGATTTCCCGTCCACAGTCAGTCCCTCCATCATCCCAAGAAACCCCCTAATAATGATTGCATCTCTGATATTAAGGAGGCCCCAAAAATATATAAAACCACATCTTGACAGTTTGCTGCGCAATAGAAAAGTCATAAGCATTCAAGAGCATGCGGGCGCCATAAAATCCAACGGCAAAAGACAGACACCCAATATTATAGACGATATGCCTGCATTAAAGTACATATTCTCATATCTCAGAGGTAAAAATGTATGGCATGCAACCTGCTCTGAGATAGCTAATTATTATATCGCTTTCACTTCTACTCAAATGGAGGCCGTGGATGAGGATGGCTTTAGATTGAGATATTCTGGTAATGTAGATAAGCCCTGGCTTACGCTGGCGGTTGACAGAGAAGAACCGTTTGAAGTCGTCTCCCCCTCGGGCAGCAGATACGAGAGTATTTGCAAAAATAATAAGAGACTGGTTAATATTGAAGTTGAAAATGGCTCTTATCAGGTGAGGACGATAAAATGAGTGATAAAAAATGTAACATCTGTGACAGTGATAGCATAAAAATGGCTTTAATACTTGAGTCTCCTCTGGGCGGTTTGTGGGATATCTATGAATGCAGAACATGTGCTGCTCAATTCATCTGCCCTATACCTACGCCAAAAGAGCTGAATCAATTTTACGACCGGCTTTACCGGGGTGGCAGTGCGGAGAGAACAGAGGCACTAACAAACCCGGCAGCGAGTCGGCGGCACTGGCAGAGACAATGGGCGATTATAAAAGGCTTGATCAGAAATGAGATGGGCGGAAAGGTTCTCGATATAGGCTGTGGGGGGGGGCACTTTCTGGATAACGCTGGGTCTGGTTGGGAAAAGTATGGAATTGAACTTTCAGAGGAGGCCAGAAGGGTTGCCGAGGAAAAAGGGATTGTAACCTTTGAGACAATTGAGGAAGCCGCTTTTCCAGCTGAGTTCTTCGATGTGGTAACAATGTTCGCAGTTATAGAACATCTGCCCGATCCAAAAAGGGTAGTTAAAGAGCTGACAAGGGTTCTAAAAAGAGACGGATTGTTCGTGATAATGACAGGTGACGTAAAGAGCCTTAAAGCCAAAAATAAGGGCAAGAATTGGCATATGTATCGCCCTCCAGAGCACTTATATTTTTTCTGCGCTCAGTCTCTTGATATCCTTATGGATTCGTTTGGATTTAGGAAAGTCAAAATTATTTATACGGATGGGGGCATGACCCGTCTCCCCTTTCTCCCTTTAAACATGGCAGTGCGAGTAGGTTTGATGACTTTGGAGCGAATGCCGGTATTGCAGAGCCTGCCCTTGTTTGACCATAATTATAGCTATTACAGACGAGTTTAATGAAAGAAATAGTCAAAAAGATGAATGTTGCAAGGAGGATGCCACCAAAAAGTCTTATTGTGGCCCTTGCAAACATTGCAAAATACAAAGCAAGAAGTTATTATATTAAAGTTTTTCCTGTGGATCTCTCTGATAAAAGTTTTTTTAATGCAATTAATCATTATAATATCAATCAATTGCCTCCGTTTTTCTTCAATCACAATGATAAAGAAGAAATCGTTGATACAATAAAAACAGAATATCCAACTTCAATCATAGAAACAACAACTGATGCAGATGAAGTCTGCGATCATATCTTCGACTTGCTCGGCTCTGGCAAAACAAGACTTGGTGAAGAACTAGACTTCCACCTTGATTTCAAGAGCGGTTTCAGATGGAATCCGAAGGGATATTACCTCGGAACTGGAAAACATGTTACCTTAAATGACGATTCTGATGTAAAAGTCCCCTGGGAACTGAGCAGGTGCCAGCATTTCGTCACACTTGGCAAAGCATGCTGGTACAGTAAAGAAAACAAAGTGCAGAATGCAAAGTCTAAAATTGATGCTGAAAAATATGCGCGCGAATTTGTAAGCCAAATAGGTAGCTGGATCTCCCAGAACCCAGTTGAGCTCGGCGTGAACTGGGCGTGCACAATGGATGTCGCAATTCGTGCCGTGAACTGGATTTGGGGCTATTACTTCTTCTATGATTCTCCAAGTTTAACAAAAGAATTCAAAATAAAATTCTTCAAAAACTTATTCCTGCATGGCAGACACATAATAAACAACCTAGAGTTCGGATTGTTGAGAGGCAACCATTATCTCTCTGACATTGCAGGTTTAATCTATCTTGGAATTTTCTTTAGGGAGACCAAAGAAGGAAAGAAATGGTTTGAGATGGGTTTGAACGTATTAAAGGAAGAGATGCAATTTCAAGTGTATCCAGATGGTGTTGACTTTGAGGGCTCGATTAGCTATCACCGGCTGGTAACAGAACTTTTTCTCTCTTCAACGCTTCTATGCCTCAAGAACGGCATCACTTTCCCTGAATGGTATATGCTTCGCTTGGAGAAGATGATCGAGTTCGTAATGTATTATACAAAGCCGGATGGCACAGCACCTCAGATTGGAGATAACGATGATGGCAGGCTGCATATTCTCAGCAATTACGGAAACTGGGACAGGCTCGATCACCGCTACCTTTTGTCCATCGGGGCTGTGTTATTTAAAAGGCGGGATTTTAAAATAGCAGCACGCGAGTTCCATGAAGAGGCATTTTGGCTGCTAGGAGAGGAAGGGTTAATTAGTTATAAAGAGATATAAAAAGTATGTGGTTGTTATGAGCATGAGGCACCCTGTCAAGCAATTGATAGAAAAGATGAGCAATGATGAATTAATAGAAATGCTCAGAAGGGAATATATAAGAAAGCTTACGAAGTATAGACTTACAGACGAGTTCTTCCGCAAAAAATATGGCATGACATACGAGGAGTTCGATAAGGAAAACGTGGTAGCAAAAAGGAATTTCTCATGGGAGGTGGAGTCTGACGCTCAGGAGTGGGAGATGGCAATGGATGGGATAATTACTTGCTTGCGTAAATTGGAGGAAGTCAAGATTGATTATTGATTCCATCATAAGCGAAGCACAGTCAGTTGCTTCAGAGTTTGGACTGAGGTTAAGAATCGTTGATATAACCGACAATATAGTTGATCTAAGAGGATTCCGAAAAACCCTATTTAATCGATATCTTTAAATAGTATTAATAGTATATAATAGTGCATGAGGAACCTCACTGATTTTGCCCTTCGCCTGGAATACGAACGGGTCAAAGATCTTGGAGACAAGCTGGTCGATATTGGGGGTAGACTAAATTGGTAAAGCTTCAGACCGATGCTTGAAGCCATGTACAAGAGCAATACCGAATGCGGCGGGCGACCGAATCTCGATGTTATCGTGATGCTCAAGTCGTTGTTCATTCAACAGCTTTACAACCTCTCCGATGAGCAGCTTGAACGCGAAATTGCCGATCGCATCTCGTTTAGAGTGTTTCTTGGCACAACTGAGACTGTTCCTGATTCCACAACAATATGGAAGTTTAGAGAACGCCTTGCTGAAAGAGGCATAGACAAGGAAGTATGGGCTGAGATGCAAAGGCAGCTTGATGCAATGAAACTTAAGGTGCAAAAGGGAATCATGCAGGATGCTACATTTATCACGGCTGATCCCGGCCATGCCAAAGCAGATACTCTTCGCGGCGATGAAGCCAAGACCCGGCGAAGTAAAGATGGGGCTTGGGCGAAGAAAGGAGCCAAATCCTTTTTCGGCTACAAGCTGCATGATGCCATGGACGAGAAATTTGGTTTGGTTAGAAGGATCGAGGTCACAGCTGCCAATGTCCATGATGGTCAAGTAGATTTAGCAGAAGAAGGCGAAGTTCGATATGCAGATAAAGGATATTTCGGAGCCAAGACAAAAGGATATGACGCTGCCATGAAAAAGGCAACGCGGGGCCATCCTCTAAGTTACAAAGATGAAATGCGCAACAAGCGGATTTCCAGCAAAAGATCGCCTGTTGAGAGGTTCTACGCTTTCATCAAGTGTGTCTGCAAGGCAGGGCATGTCGCTGTTACCACGATTCCAAGGGTTAGAGTCAAGATGATAATCACAGGTATCGTTTTCAATGCTTATCATTTGGCCTCAGCCAAAAGCAAATTGGAGGCATAGCGTTAGCTGTCGAAAAAATATGGATAAACTGATGAAAATAAGGGATACCGGAGGCGAGAACGGGGAAAATTAGAGCGAAAACGTCAAAATATTGACGGAGTTCGTTAGGGGGACCATCGACCCTAAGTTAATCGGAATCCTCCTAAGATTATACATTGAAGTAGACCTTTTTATTCAAGTTTATGCAAATCAACTCAAAGATAAGCTGAATCTGAACTTGATATTCAAGAACAGAAGATTATGCGGGTATGACAGTGAAGGTGGAAGAACTCATATTCATCCAATTGATGACCCTCAATCTCATATTTTCACTGATGAGAAACTAAGTATAAACGATCTTACATTAAATGCGTTAAAACTCCTTGAGGAGTGGGAAAATTTATAAAATGACAGAACAACAATTAAATAGCAAAGCCTTTCCAAAAGGCGGTTTTTATATTATGCGCCAACGCGATTTGTATATGATTATAGATTGCGTTCCCATTGATCCCAAAGCGCCTTCAGGGCATAAACATAACAGCAGGCTGAGTTTTGAGCTCTTTGCATACGATAAAAGCTTCATTATAGACCCTGGAACATATATCTATACTGCTGACAAAGAGATGAGAAACCTGTTTCGAAGCACAAAGTACCACAATACTGTGGTGGTGGATGATAAAGAGCAGAACAGTTTCGATGCGGACAGACTCTTTGCAATGAATCCTGATGCTGCTGTTAAGATCAATCGATGGCTCACAGCTGAAAACTATGATTTCCTCGATGCTGAGCATAACGGCTATTCCAGATTAAAAGCCCCCGTGATCCATAGAAGATTAATATACTTTGATAAAGATAAAACATGTTGGATAATAAAAGATGTGTTAGCTGGTGAAGGAGGACATGAACACAGATTCGATCTGTATTTCCATTTCTCACCAATGGAACTAAAGGTGAGGGATGAATTGGTCATAGAAACCGATAATAAAAATGAGGCAAATATCACGGTTTTGCCGTTAGATGCCGAAGGAATAGAGATGAAGATCGAGAAGGGATGGGTGTCATATAGTTATGGAAGAAAAGTCGGAGCACCGATTGTTAAATACTCAAAGATCGCAGAAACGCCTACCAAGTTTATTACTGCTATCGCTGCGGGGCATATGCCTCCATTGAAGGAAATAGAGATAAATATGAAAAGTTTGTCAGAATTGTGAGGGATAAATGAGAAGAAGTTATCCGTTGAAAAAAATCCTTAAAACGATCCATGAATTCGTTTTCACCAAAAGTTTTTACTTTTTTGAGAGATTGGGTCTTCATATTCTTCCTGTGCATTATTATAGCCCTATCCCGGACACGCGGATTTTGCGCAAAAGACCAGAGCTATGGTTGAGTGAATTACCTCTAGACGGTTTGGATTTAAATATCAACGAACAGAAACACTTAGTCGAAGAGATCTATCATCTTTTCCATGAGGAATACATGGCCTTGCCCCTGGAGAGAACCAACGATCCAACGCAATATCATCTCAACAACGGCTCTTTTGGCTTCATGAGCGGACAGATGCATTATGGAATGATAAGACATTTTAAACCGAAAAAGATTATTGAAGTTGGGTCTGGTTATTCAACGCTTGTTTCATTGGCTGCTTTAAGAAAAAACGCAGCAGAAGGTCATCAATGTGATTTCATAACAATTGATCCGTATCCTACTTCATTTATAACGAAGGATACCCCAGGCATTAAACAGCTACTTATCAAGAAAGTCGAAGATATAGATGTAACATTTTTTGATCAGCTTTCTGAGAATGATATATTATTTATTGATTCAAGCCATACCGTGAAACTTGGGGGTGATGTGAATTTCCTCATTTTAGAAGCATTACCAAGATTAAAGAAAGGTGTTATTATTCATATCCATGACATTCATTTTCCTTATGAATATTTTAAATCATATGCGCTGGAAAACCATTTGTTCTGGCAAGAGCAATACTTGGTACAAGCCTTTTTAGCATATAATAAGGCATTCAAAATCCTGTGGTGCGCAAGCTATATGCACTATAAATATCCGGAACTAATGACAATGTATTTCAGCCCTTATCCAAGTAATAGGGTTCCGACAAGCCTTTACATTCAAAAAATAAATAAAAATATTTTAGAAGATGAGAAGGATGATGCAAGTTTTTAATTCATGTGGAGAGATTATAGTGGAAGAAGTGCCAGCTCCTGCATGCGGCGAGAACGAAGTCTTGGTGAAGAACATATACTCACTGATAAGCGTTGGCACCGAAACTATGTCCTTACATGATGGCGGCAAGGGAGTTGTGAAACTCGCATCAAAAGCGATCAATAATCCAGAATTAATACATAAAGCGATGGAAATGGCAGAGAGGGATGGCATAAGTAAAACTATTAAAGTTATCAAGGGGCAAACAGCCAAATTGACTTCGTTAGGATACAGTAGCTCTGGTGTCATATTGGAGGTCGGCAAAAATATCTCTGATATTGCAATTGGTGACAGAGTCGCCTGCGCTGGTGCTGGCTATGCCAATCACGCTGAAATTATCTGTGTTCCTCGAAATCTCGTCTGCAAAATGCCGGAAAATGTAGGTTTTGACGAAGCGGCATTTACAACAATTGGCGCAATTGCCATGCAGGGCATCCGCCGGACACAGGTTCAATTCGGTGATAGCGTAGTAGTCGTTGGATTGGGTCTGCTCGGTCAGATAGCCTGTCAAATTTTAAATGCTGCTGGTGCTCATGTCATCGGCATTGATGTAATGAATGAACGCGTAGAACTTGCAAAAGAACTTGGTACAGAAATATGCTTTACTGGTGGCAAGGACGCGGTCGGTCAAGTTTTAAAATACACGAATGGAATAGGCGCAGATTCTGTAATTATTTATGCAGCAACCCCAAGTAGCGAGCCTGTTAAACAGGCCATGCAAATGGCAAGGAAAAAGGGAAAAGTAGTAGTTGTAGGTGCAGTAGGGATGGAGATTGACAGATCTCCATTTTACGAGAAAGAGCTCGACTTTCTCATCTCATGCTCCTATGGTCCAGGAAGATATGACCCCCTTTACGAAGAAAAAGGGGTGGATTATCCAATAGGATATGTGCGATGGACCGAAAACAGGAATATGCAGGAATTCCTAAATATGCTTTCGGAAAAGAAGGTGAACGCAAAACGGCTGATTGACCATACATTCCCCCTTGAAGAAGCTGCCAAGGCCTATGAAATATTGAATTCAGAAAAGAGGCCGATTGGTGTCCTTTTTAAATATGACGAAACGGTAAAAAAAGATTTGATCAAAAAAGTGCAACTAAAGCCTTCGGAAATTAAAACAGAAAAAATAAATGTTGCGATGATCGGCGTGGGCAGTTTTGCTCAAGCGTATCACCTGCCTAACCTGAGGAAGATACCTCTCTATAATATTAACGCAATTGTTGCACGAACCGGGGGCAATGCCAAAAAGATTGCTGAAGAATACGGTGCTGAATATTGCACTACTGACTATAAAGAAGTGCTAAAAGATGAAAACATCGATATGGTGGTAATTGCAACCAGACATGATCTCCATGCACCAGTAATTATAGACGCTGCGAATGCCGGAAAGAATGTATTTGTAGAGAAACCAATTGCAATGAATTATGAAGATTGCAGGAGAGTCTATGATGCAGTTACAGAGAACAAGATTAATTTAACGATAGGTTTTAACCGGAGATTCTCTCCTTTGGCAAAAAAGGCAAAAAGAATGGTTGAGAAGAGGAAAGCTCCTTTGATGATTACGTATAGAGTAAATTCCGCTGGCATGAAAAAAGAACACTGGATCAATGACCCTGATGAAGGTGGCGGAGCAATCATTGGGGAGGGTTGTCATTTCTTTGATTTCTGCAACTGGATCGTTGGACGAGAACCTCTGCGAATATACGCGGAAATGATCTCCTCTAATGACGAATCAATAGTAGATGTCAATAATGTTATAAGCACAATCAGATATGAAGATGGATCAATGGCTTCTGTTATTTATACCACTATTGGTAACGAATCCTTCCCAAAAGAGAGAATTGAAATATTTGTGGATAAAGGCGCTATTGTACTAGATGATTTCAAGGAGCTAAGTGTTATTGGCCTGGGTGGCAAAGGAGAAAAATTAAAGAGAATTGAAAAAGGACAGTTCGATTTGATCGATGAATATGGGAGATTTTTGAAAGGTGAAAGTAAAAATATGGATTTGCCTTCTGTTGTGGATGGAATAAACGCATCAATCTGTTCGTTAAAAGTACTTGATGCTTTGAAGACTGGAAATGTGCAGATATGGAATCAAGACTCCTCATAATCAGGCACGTTCCCCAATACTCGTATGCTGAATCCTGCCCCTTTCCACGCCCTGCAATTTAAGATATTTCTTGCATCTACAACATTTCTGCTTCTCATTAGCTCAAAAATCCTTTCAGGATTAATTTTTTTAAACTCTGGATGATCTGTTATTACTATTAAACAATCACTACCATCAACAGCTTCCTCCAATCCCAGTAACTCGTATTCAAACTCTTTTACATGTGGGTCGTGGACCTTTACCTTATATCCTTCGTTCTCAGCCAATTTTATGAACTTTAAGGCAGGTGTCTCTCTCGAATCATCCACACCACCTTTGTATGCAACACCGAAAACAGTGATCAAAGGATCAGACACCCCATCCAGCATACCCTTAACCATCTGCAAAACATGATTTGGCATTCCATCATTGATCTCCCTTGCCAATGAAACGATCCTGCATCTGGTCGAGTTCTCTGTTAGAAACCATGGATCTATCGCGATACAGTGCCCTCCAACGCCCGGACCTGGTTTGAGTATGTTCACGCGAGGGTGCTTATTTGCAAGTTCTATCGCTTCCCAAATGCTTACCCCGCTCTCCTCTGCAACCTGAGCAAATTCATTCGCCAAGGCGATATTTATATCCCTAAATGTGTTCTCCATGAGCTTAACAAATTCTGCTGTTCTTGCATTCGTCAAATAAAAAGTCCCTTTCACAAAACACGAATACAATGACTTTGCTAATTCCGCAGCTCTCTCATTTATCCCTCCGATGATTCGATCATTATTCACCATCTCACAAATAGTACTCCCTGGAATAGCTCTCTCCGGACAATGTGCTAGATAGAAATCATTACCCGCATCTAATCCTGACTTTTTTAAAATCGGGATTAATAGTTTCTCGCAGGTTCCCGGTGGAACAGTTGATTCAAGAATGACTAAATTCTCTTTTCTTAAATGAGGATATATCATCTCTGCGGCGGATCTCACATGCTTTAGTTCAGCCATCTTCATCTCTCTGTCTAAGGGTGTTGGCGTAGCGATGAGAAATACATCCGATTCTTCAGCTTCTGTTTTTGCATTAAAATTTTTGGACGTTATGGCCTTTTCTAGCAACTCTGGAAGTCCTGGTTCATCAAAAGGGATTATTCCTTCTTCGATGCTCTTTATAATATTTATATTAATATCAACGCCAACCACATTGTGACCGTGTGCAGCAAATAATGCTGCTGTTGGCAACCCTATGTATCCTAAGCCAAGTACGCATATCTTCATGAAATCTCACCGCACAAGATTTTTATAATCCTATTTCCTGATTTAACATCACCAAAGATGCTTATCTGTATCTTTGCTTTGCATGGGCCTTTACAACTTCCAGAGGCTAGATCATTCGGATTAGTTGATATTCTCGCCACAGTGGTCTTTTGGGCCCAGTCCAACTGCATATTTTATCTTGAAATTATCAAGGATTTTTTTAATCCCTGCACCTGTCAGCCCTGATCTCATTAAGTCCATCCTCCAGCAAATATCTGGGCGAGAAACCAAGGCTCTGCATTTTGGCAGTATCCGCCAGAGTGTGCATCACATAGTTCTTGATGGTATTCTCTCTGTAAATAGGCTTCAGGTCGGTTCTCAGGCAGGAGTTAATCAGGTCCACCAGATAATTAAAGCTAAAAGCTTTGCCCGTTCCAGCATTGAAGATCCCAGTGCCCTTCTTTGAAGTCAGAATCAGTGCATCTACAATGTCCTTCACGTAAGTAAAGTCGCGGGTCTGCGTTCCGTCGCCAAATAGGACCGGATGCTCTCCCGCCTTCATCCCCCACAAGAACTGAGTGATCATGTTGGCATAAGGCCCCTTGGCCTCCTCGTGCGGGCCGTAGACCGAGAAGAACCGCAGCCCTGCATAGTCTATTCCATAGAGCTGATAGTAAAGCTCAGCCATCCTCTCAATGGCCAGCCGGGCCTCGGTATAGTAGTCCTTGACCGGAATCACAGCATATTCCCGGTGTGGTGTGGGGACGCCGTTGTAAACCGAGGACGAGGAGGCGAATACGACTTTTTTCGCCTCGCTTTTCCGGGCAAGCTTCATTATGGCCATCATGCCGTTTATCGCCTCTCCAACCAGGAAGGGATCCTTTTTGTACATTGGGGAGGAGGAGGGAATCCCCAGGTGGAATATGATCTCCGGCTCTAGTCCCAATTCCAGGCAGTCGTTACAGGAGCCCTTTATGAATTTCACATCCTTCTGAACCGATTTCAGGTTGTCCATACTGCCGGTGTGCAGGTTGTCCAACACCGTGACCTCATGGTCGTCAACCAGTGCCTCCACCAAATTGGAGCCGATGAATCCCGCTCCTCCTGTGACCAGTGCTTTCATCAATTGACCTCTCTATTGAATTTTGTCAATATATTATAAAATTAGTTCATTGAATTGGGCGTTGAAAAAACAGGCTTTGTGCGTCATTTGTGATCTTTGTGCCCTTTGTGGTTTGAATTTGTTAGGCTCAGATTCGATCATCCGATCTCACGACGAACATATAATCACCGCAAAGCTCACAAAGGGCATAAAGCTCACACTAAGAAATTGATGGACCCCTAATTTTTTCGCTCTCTGCGTCTCTGTTCCTCTTTGGTTTCGTCCCCGTAGCCCCTCGATGAGATATCAATCAGTCGGCACTAGGGGCTCTGGAATCATATTCCTCAGTTCCCGCATATATCCAAGCGCCTTCTTCCCCTTCGCCGTGGTTTTATATCTGGGCACTTTGCCCTCCTGGATTTCCACAAGCCCGTTCCGGGTGACTAGCTCCAAATAAGGAATCACTGTGCGAAAATTCAGGCCTGCACCATATACAATTTGCGTCTTGCTCGCGCTTTCTTCCTCGGCACAAAGCTGCAAAATCTGAAGGAGGATCTGGTCCTTGTATCTCTTGCGACCCATGACATATTATTAAGATGTTAGGTATCTATAAATGTTACTTATTAAGTTTGAAAGCCGACACCCGTAAGAGCCTTCACGACCATAGCAGCGTCAACTTGCCTCAGCTTCGCCAACCTGAATACATTTGAGTGCTTCTATGATTTAAATTATGGACTTCTCATATTAATTATTGCTGCTCCGGCGCTTCCATCACACCATCGTTCTCATCTGCTCCCCGCTTCGGAATCAAACTCAAGAGTTCCCGCATAATATCCAGCGCCCACTAGGGGCACCTCGTCCTCCACCAGCTGCTCCGGTAGATGAATTGCAGTTGAGACATCATAGTGCGAAATCAAGGCCGATCCTTACACAATCTACGTCCTGCTCGCCGCCAGCGGCAGCCCCACAACGCAAACCGTCTTATCCTTTAGATCTTTTGAAACCATTTGACCGTCTCCTTCAGCCCCTGGTTCATATCATAATCAGGATGGTAGCCCAAGGCCTCCCCTGCAGCAGTTATGTCGGCCAGCGAGTCCTTGATGTCCCCCGTTCT
>Ga0209723_1003945_pt1 | contig 17178 bp, 14 predicted proteins | sample BiotimSIPDNA_2_FD_185750 | JGI IMG/M metagenome (GOLD analysis project Ga0209723, IMG submission 185750) | Anaerobic biogas reactor microbial communites from Washington, USA - Biogas_R2 time_0 SIP DNA (SPAdes) (version 2) | ecosystem: Engineered > Bioreactor > Anaerobic > Unclassified | place... | reverse complement strand
CCTTGTCAGTCCTGTTTCCTCGGCCCCCACGCCGCGTTTCAGCGCGGGTTTCGCCTTACTCCTCACGCCTCCCGCCTCACTTTTTTTCCTCTTTCATCTTTCCACTTTCTGCTTTCCCCTATCCAACCAAATACTCATGAATAGCTTTAGCAGCCTTTTTCCCGGCTCCCATAGCCTGAATGACAGTGGCGGCACCGGTGACTATATCACCGCCGGCGAAGACCCCTATTTTGCTGGTCTGGCCGCTGCCTTCATCGGCGACGATATTTCCGTAACGGTTAATTTCCAGATCGGGGGTGGTTCGGGGTACCAGAGGGTTGGGCCCCTGCCCGATGGCCATTATCACCGTATCCATTTCCATTTCATATTCTGATCCCGGGATAGCCACCGGCCGGCGGCGGCCCGATTCGTCCGGTTCTCCCAGCTCAAATTTCTGGCATATCAAACTCTTGACCCAGCCGTTTTCATCACCCTGGATTTCCACCGGGCTGGTGAGGAGCCGGAACTGGACTCCTTCTTCCCGGGCATGTTCTATTTCTTCCGCCCGGGCCGGCATTTCCTTCTCCGAGCGCCGATAGACGATATATGATTCTTCCGCACCCAGCCTTAGGGCTGTGCGGGCACTATCCATGGCCACATTCCCTGCCCCGATCACTGCCACCTTTTTCCCCACCTTAATGGGTGTTATGTATTCGGGAAATTTATAACCCTTCATCAGGTTGGTCCGGGTCAAAAATTCATTGGCCGAATATACCCCATTCAAGTTTTCTCCCGGTATTTCCATAAAATAAGGCAGCCCGGCGCCGGTGCCGATGAACACCGCATCAAAGCCCTCCTCCAGCAGTTCATCAATAGTATTGATGGCTCCCACCACCATATTGTTCTTTATAACTACCCCTAATTGCTTGATACCCTCAATTTCCCTTTCCACAATAGCCTTGGGCAGTCTGAATTCCGGGATCCCGTAGACCAAAACTCCTCCCGGTGTATGCAGGGCTTCGAAAACCACTACTTCATGTCCCTGCATGGCCAGATCAGCCGCTGCCGTGAGCCCGGCGGGACCGGCCCCAACCACTGCCACTTTTTTGCCGCTGGCCGGGGGCAGGTCCTTTTTCGTCTTAATCCCCTGCTGCATTTCCCAGTCAGCCACGAATCTCTCCAGTCGTCCAATGGCAACGGGCTCAAATTTCTTACTTAAAACACAGTGTTTTTCGCACTGGCTTTCCTGGGGGCAAACCCGGCCGCAGATAGCGGGCAGATTATTCTTCTTTTTGATGGTATCGACCGCCCCCTGGTAATCATGTTCCTTGATATGTTTGATAAATCCGGGGATATCTATTTCCACCGGACAGCCGTCCATGCAGGTGGGTTTCTTACAATCCAGACAGCGGGAAGCCTCCAGAAGAGCCAGTTTCTCACTGAATCCCAGGGCAACTTCGCTGAAATTATTTACTCTGACTGCCGCCTCCTGATGAGGCATTGACTGCCTGTCTATCCTTACCCGTTCTTTTGACACTGGCAATCACCTCCTGAACACTTTTGTGCAATCTTTTCCTCGGCTAAAAACATGCGGCTGCGGCTGCGGGCCAATTGCCAGTCCACCAGATGTCCGTCAAATTCCGGGCCATCCACACAGGCAAATTTGGTCTCACTGCCCACTGCCACCCGGCAGGCGCCGCACATCCCGGTGCCGTCTACCATAATAGGATTCATGCTGACAATGGTCTTAACCCCATAGGCCCGGCTGGTTTCGGCAACTGATTCCATCATGGGCAGCGGCCCGATAGCAATGATCAAATCAATCTGCACTCCATCGGACAGCAGCCTCGCCAGTACATTGGTCACAAAACCTTCCTGCCCGGTGCTGCCATCATCACTGGTGATGTAGATATGGTCACTGACGGCTCCCATTTCTTCCTGCAGGATCAATTGCTCGGCTGTCCGGGCACCGATTATGGAGATCACCTCATTGCCGGCAGCTTTTAAAGCCCGGGTTATGGGATAAACCGGGGCTATCCCGACTCCCCCTCCAATACACACCACCCGGCCGTATTTTTCTATGGCCGAGGCTTTCCCCAGGGGCCCCACCAGATCCAGGATTTTATCCCCCGTTTCCATTTTGCCCAGATCGGCAGTGGTCCTGCCCACTTCCTGAGAGATCAGGGTGATGGTTCCTTTATCCCGGTCAAAATCAGCAATGGTAAGCGGAATCCTTTCCCCCTTCTCATCTATGCGCAAAATAATAAACTGGCCGGGCCTGGCTTTGGCAGCTATTTGCGGTGCCCCTATTTCAAAGAGCTTGATCCCCTCCGCCAGATTTTCCTTCCTTATTATTGCAAACATATTTGCCCCCCTCCTTTAAATTGCTTTTGCTTATATTCGAATCGTAATCATTAAAACGACCCTGTCCATTAAAACTTTTGCCCCCATAAAAAAACCTCCTGGGCAGTTCATTCATACAGAGCAGATATCTTTATTCATAGGTTTTACCCTCAGCCGGCAGCCTTATTCTATACTTTCATCATTCCAATGATGATGACCTGCCCGCGAAATCTCAGCAGGATGCTGCTACCATATAATAGTAACATATTGTTTTTGTCGAATTCCAGGACATAGCCCGATAAGCCCCGGTCAATAGCAATTAACAGTTTAAATGCCCGGGCAGGCGCTATAAAAAGGGATAAAAAAATGCTGGCCATATAAGGCCAGCATTTTTATCTGCTTAAGCAGTTTTTTAGAAATCGAATGCCCCTTCAGGGATCTGCAGTGCGGAATCATCGCCTTCTTTTACGATTTCAGCAGTAGCCCAAACCATGGGAACCACATTATTCAGGAAGTATTTGGCTGAATATACTTTACCGGTGTAGAATTCATAATCAAAATGATCCGGTCCCAGTTCTTCCGCCCGTTTCTTAGCAATGATACCCTGTTCCAGGATACACCATGCACCATAAACCATGGAAAAAGCAGTGAGGATACGGCGGGCAAACAGCGGCATCATGCTGATTTTACCGGAGCCGAAATATCCGCCAATAGCCATCTGGATTTCCGCTATTGCCTGGACTGCCTTACCGAATTTTTCAAATTCTTTTTCAAAGCCTTCTGCATTTTTGTTGGCTTCGTAGAAATCCACTACCTGCTGATACCAGGCAGCATAAACAGAACCTTTCTTCATGGTCCATTTACGGCCGATGAAGTCCAGGGCCTGAATATAGTTCGTTCCTTCCCAGATGGAATAGATTTTGGAATCCCGGGCAATCTGAGAAACCGGATATTCTTCACAATAACCATACCCACCGTAAGCCTGGATGGCTTCACCGATGATGCGCCAGGCTTCATCAGTGGGATAAGCCTTGGTCATTGGTGTGACTACTTCGATAAAGTCGTTGGCAGCCTGTCTCTTTTCCGGATCCGGATCCTTGGCACGAATATCGAACATAAAGAAGGTCTTCATGATCATAGCCCGGAACACTTCGATGTGGGCTTTGCCGTCTAACAGGGTGCGGCGGATATCTTCATGCTGGATTATGGGAATACGGGCGCCTTTCATATCAGTCAAAGGACGTCCCTGGACACGGTCTTTGGTATAATCCCGCGCATTATAAACAGCATTGGCAGCAACGGACAGCCCCAGCAGACCGGTTCCCAAACGAGCAAAGTTCATGCACTGGAACATCTGGGACATACCCTTGGCTTTACCGGTTTCATCAGGCGGATCACCGATAAGCCAGCCCCGACAATTATTATTTTCACCCATAGCCAGTGAGGCAGTGGCAGAACCAAATTGCCCCATCTTATGTTCAATTCCGGTTGTCTGAACATCATTATCAGTCAGACTGCCGTCTTCATTCACCCAGTACTTGGGTACTATAAACAGAGAAATACCACCGGTACCTTCCCGGGCCCCTTCTACCCTGGCCAGGTACAGATGGATTATGTTTTCGGTGAAATCATTGTCACCGCCGGTGATGAATATTTTATTGCCTTTGATTTTGAAAACACGGGGATCATCAGTGGGATAAGCCTTGGAAAGGATATCACCTACGTCAGAACCAGCAGTAGCCTCGGTAAGACACATGGTGCCAGCCCAGGTACCGTCCATCATTTTGGGCAGGAACATTTCTTTTAAATCTTCATCGGCAAAAGCCTCGATAAGTTCAGCAGAACCGGTGGTCAGCCCAATATAAGGCATGAAAGCGGGGTTGCCTGCTCCCAGCATCTCCGTACAGAAAGCAAAAAGAAATTGCGGCATTGTCATGGCATCTTCACCATAACCAATATTAGCGGTTCCCCAGCCGTCCTGCTGAAGTTTATGGAACAGCGGTCCAAAGGAGGTCGGAGTAGTTACTTTGCCATTGGCAAAAGTACAGGGATTGGAGTTGCCGTCTTCGTTGGTAGGTTCAACGACTTCTTTGACCATCTTGCGGAAAGGTTCCAAAATGGATCTGACATCATCCTTGGAATAATAATCGGCAAAATCCTCGTAAGCAAAAACCTGCTCGGTAGGCAGCCATTCCTGGGCAATAAATTCAAAATCACGTGTGTTTAAATAAGCAAAATTAGACGCCATTATCTTTTCCCCCAATTCAAGAACTGAGTCCCCCTCAATTCCGTCTTATTTTTTTTACCGTTTTGATTTGATTTCCCTCTTGATCACAGGGCTATAAGCGCAAAAAAACAATTCACCCCCCATAATGCGCAGTTTTTCGATTATGTACTGTTTACTGATACTATTTTGGTTATCATATTATAGCACAATAATATTGTCCAATGTTACTGTTGCCCGTATTCGGAATGTTCTTGAAACTCTTGTCTTTTATTATTTTTCCTGCGCGGTTAGTGTCGATTTATCGGCTATTCAGTTTAAAACAAAAAATCACCATTATTTTGGGGCAGCAGATGCCTGTCAGGGGGACTATGATTTTATGGGACCATGGCTGCGGAAAAGCTGGAATAAATCCCTTATTCCCCGTATAATGAAAACAGAAGTATCCAGCCGGACAAACTGCCTGGTTTTTATTCGATCAAAAAACGCCGGGGATATGATAAAGGAGGTTGTATTATGTTGTTTCACAATATTCTGGTTCCCATCGATGGTTCCGATCAGGCCCTGCACAGTGCAGAAATAGCCGTAGGATTAGCTGCCCAGCATGGCGGCAAAATTCATTTGTTGCATATTATCCGCCCTTCTGACTATTCCTTTACCGGCATCGACATTCTGGATCTGGTACAAAAAAGCGCCGGCGAAATTATCCAGCACGCCGAAGCCAGTCTGAAAAACATGGCAGAACAGGGCAATGTGACCATTACCAGCGAAATTGCCATGGGAAATCCAGCCTCTATAATCGTCAAGTACTCTAAAGGATTTGATTCCATCGTTATCGCCAGCCGCGGCTTGACCGGCCTCAGCGAGATCCTGCTGGGCAGTGTCAGCAATGTAGTCAGTCATCATGCCAATTGCCCGGTACTGTTAATCCGCAATTAATTGGGTTTTCCTTTCCAGCCGGCTGCTTTTATAAAGCACCCGGCTTTTTACATTGTGCAGATTATATTATAAATAAACCGGGTTACTTACCAGCAAAACTATTTATAGCATCTGAAATGGTTTATACTGACTATGTTTATTTTTTAAATTACAGGAAGGTCATTTTATGTTGTTAATTCTGCGCGATAAACCGCTGCGTTCCACCATTCTGCGCACGGCACTGCCAGCCATGGCAGAAATGATCCTTTATATGCTGATTGGCATTGTGGACGTGGCCATTGTAGGCCGCCTGGGAGCCGCTCCCCTGGCAGCAGCAGGCCTGGGTGCAGAAATATTCTTTGCCGTGGTATTGATCCTGGAGGCTTTAGGAATCGGTGCGGCAGTCCTGGTAGCTCAGGCCAAAGGGGCGGGGGATTTTGCCCGGGCCAATCGCATCGCCAGCCAGACTATTTTGCTGGGGATCATCATTGGTATAATCGCGGGAGCCCTGGGGCTGATATATACTGAAGATATCATCGGTTTATTCAATGTAGAAGCAGCCGTATTCACACAGGCCGTCGCCTATTTGCATATCACCTTTTGGGTAACCCCTATCGCCCTGGTATTTTACATGACCTGTACTGTCTACCGGGGCTGGGGACGCACGGAAATACCAATGTATATGGCTCTGGCAGTAAATATTGTCAATATTGTCGGGGATTATGTACTGGTATACGGCAAATTCGGCTTCCCCCACATGGGGGTTGCCGGAGCAGCCCTGGCCACCTCTACTGCCCATGTTGTAGGAATTATATTCGGTGCCTGGTACCTGATTAAGGGCCGGGGTAACCTCCAGGTGCAGTGGCGGTGGGTAAGGAAAATAGATCTATCCCTGATCAAAGAGATTTTTTCTTTAGGCATCCCGACTTTAGTGGAACAATTCTTCAATAATTTCGGCACCATCCTGTCCGTCTTTTTCATCGTTTCTGCCGGTACCGCCGCCTTTGCCGCCCACCAGGTAGGAGTAACGGTGGAATCATTGTCCTTCATGCCCGGCATCGGCATCGCTATTGCTGCTACTGCACTGGTAGGCAGAAGCGTGGGGGCCCGGGACAGAGTCCAGGCCCGACGGATGGCCCGGGGGACCATGGAATTCGCCTTGCTCATCATGGGGTGTTTCGGGATCATATTTGCCTTGATCCCCTATCATGTTGCCGCCCTTTTTACCAATGACCGGGAAATCATCCGGATTGCCGGATTGCTCCTGCGCATCGCTTCCCTGGAGCAGCTGACCATCGCCGCCGCTGCCGTTATGGGAGGTATCCTGCGAGGGACCGGAGATACGCGGACACCCATGATCATATCCGCACTGCTCACCTGGGCTTACCGGCTGCCCATGTTATATTTAGTGATCTGTGTCTTCCAGCTGCCCATCCATTTTGCCTGGATAGTCTTTGTTTCCGATTGGTTACTGCGCACTTTGATCTTCATCATTATCTTCCGGCGCAGGTTTTGGCCGGGAAAAAGCCCTGAGCAGGCTAAACACCATGGTTAATCCTTTCTGCTGTCCAGATGCACTGTTGTCGTGGCATATAATTCCCGATCGATGATTTCTTCCACCTGGTGTGCTATCTCATGGGCATCATCAAGTATCATGGTGCCCGGCACCTCAATATGCAATGAGACCACCTTATTAGCACCATAATCATGGACAGCAATATCATGACAGGATTTAACCCCAAAAACACCCGTGGCCAGTTCCCGGATCCTCTCCACCTGTTCTTCATCGCCTTCACCAATCAATTTGGATGTTGAATCATTGAAAATTTCGATCCCCGTCCAGATTATCAAAGCCGATACGGCAAAACCCAGGACGGCATCGACCCGGTAGTAACCAAATTGCGAAGCTAAAATAGCTACAGCTACCAGTAACGAAGCAATGGCGTCTGTCCTATGATGCCAGGCATCAGCAATTAAAGCCGAGGAGGAGATCCTGTTGCCCAGATCTATGGAGAACCGCGACATCCATTCTTTAAAAAGAGCCGCAGCGATCATCACTGCAACCACCAGATAACTTCCCTTTACCGGGGTGTTTTCCAGTAGACGATGATAGGAATCGATGCCGAATTTTATGCCCACCCCGATCAACATCAAAGATATGATCAATGAAGCAATGAATTCGACTCGTCCGTGGCCATGGGGATGTTTTTCGTCCGCCGGGATGGCCGAAAGTTTAAAGCCTAAAATAACCACCACTGAAGTCAACACATCAGAAGCCGTATGGACAGCGTCGGCAATCAGGGAGATACTGTTTAACATCAGGCCGAAAACTCCTTTGACAATGGCCAGGATCACATTGCCGATTATACTGACAACAGCCTCCAAATACGCTATCTTAAGGCGTTTCTCCGGCGCCTTGATAGCGGACTCCGGGCTGACGTCTTTAAGGGTATGCGTTATTAAATAATCTGTTGTCCTGGTAGTAAACCGATCCATTTCCTGCACTCCTTTTCACAGTTAAAACAGTTAAAAAAAACCGTCGAACTTTTATATCTAAAAATATAATAGTCCCACGGTATTCCCCGCTGCCAAAAAGGCCCGGCTATTGCCTGACTTAACTGTTTAATTGTATGCCATATTAACATTTATTATGGCAAAAGGCAACCCCCGTTTCAGACGCCGCCAGGGGAAGCAAAGATCCCCGGGCCCAGACTGTCCGAAAACTATGTTAGTTTAAGGCCTCGCGGTTAAGAATTTATTTAATAAAAATATGCAGGAATACCCTGAAACAATGGGACTTCGTGGTATTATTAGGATCATGAAATTCTATGAATGGCGGTGCTAACTTATGGGGTATATAAAAGCCTGTGATAGATATCAAGTAACATTGTTTCCTGAAACACTGGATGAATATATAGCAGAAAACAATCCAGTTAGAGTCATAGATGTATTTGTAAATAACCTTGATTTGAAAGAAGCGGGCTTTTCCAAGCATACCCCTGCAAAGGAAGGTCGCCCTGGTTATGACCCCAGATCTCTTCTAAAATTATATATATACGGATATTTTTACAAGATTCGTACTTCAAGAAGACTGATGGCTGAATGTGTAAAAAATGTAGAATTAATGTGGCTTATGGGCAAACTAACCCCTGACTTCCGCACCATTGCGGATTTTAGAAAAGATAACCCCCAACCATTGAAAAAAGTCTTTAAGACGTTTGGTAAAATCTGCATGGAATTAAATTTATACGAAAAAGAATTGATAGCAATAGATGGCAGTAAATTTAAAGCCGTAAACTCTAAAGATAGGAACTTAACGCTGTCAAAACTGGAAAAGAAACTTAAAAGATTAGAGCAAAACATAGATGAATATCTAACAGAACTCGATAAGAACGATGAAGCCGAAGGCGAAACCAAGGATATTACCAAAGAAGAATTACAAGAAAAGATAAACCTTTTAAAGCAGCGGCAAGAAGAATATAACAAGCATTTAAAGGAAATGAAAGAAAACAATGAGACACAAAGATCATTTACCGACTCCGAATCAAGGTTAATGCGGACACATTCCGATGGATTTAATGTTTGTTACAATGTGCAAACTGCGGTGGATGCAGGCAACCATATGATAGTAGACTTTGAAGTCACAAATAGTTGCAACGATTCGGGATTATTAAGTACAAGTGCAATAAGTGCTAAAGAAACGCTGGGAACTAAAATTTTAGAAGTTGTTGCTGATAATGGCTACGAAAGCACAGAAGATATGCTTAATTGTTTAAAGAACGGAATAATTCCCCATGTGGCGCTTAAAAAGGGTGTCGATACAATTGAAATTTCAATACCACACGAAAAAACAGAAATAACTTTGGAACTACTAGATTCTACAAAACCTAAAGATATTGAGAAATGTCTGAAGGCCGGATTATTACCCACTGCATATGAAGGAAAAAACATAGAGGTTCAAGTAATAGAAAAGGTTCAAAACGGAACAAGTGATAAGTGTTTTGTATTAAATGAAGATGGCGAAACAGTCACATGTCCGGAAGGAAAAATATTAAATAAGTCAGCGTATTTAAAAAACAAAAAGGCAACCAGATTTGTAAGCAGATCTGCCTGCAGCCATTGTATGAATAAATGCACGGCATCTAAATTTAAACAGGTTGATTTAAAAGATGGACAAAGAATACTTTATTTAAAAGGCCAAAACTTAATACGGCAGGTCGTAATAAGAATTAAACCTGATAAAGGAAAGATCAAAAAACGCAAATGCGTGGTAGAGCATCCTTACGGAACAATAAAGCATTGGTGCGATGGCTCATACCTCCTTTTGAAAGGAAAGCTTAAAGCCACCGCTGATTTATCGTTGTCCTTCTTATGTTATAACCTAAAAAGAGCAATCAATATTGTTGGAGTCAAAAAACTGATAGGCCAAATGACCCTAAATGGCTGTTAATTCGACTTTTTTTAAAATATTTAAAGTGCGGTCTGCAACTGCTTTTATACCAATGGAGTGTTAAAGATAACATAGTTTTCGGACAGTCTGGGCCGACAGAGGCGTCGGCCCCTACAGTGTCAGTCGTTAGTCGTCAGTCATCGGTCGTCCGGAGAAACATAGGTCTGGCGCGGGTTCGCCTCACTCTTCACTCCTCCCGCCTCACTTCCCGGCCCCAAGCGTAACCTTTGTGTGCCTCATGACACCTGGTTAACACTTTTGACACACATTTGTTACAGTCAGTTATTTTTCTGATTCAGCAGTGAGGGGGGTGCCTATATTTAATCAGCAATTATTTTTAAATTTATTATTAATCCGAACGTCGACATTTTCGGCCTTTCATTTATTATAGTCAGTAATTATTTCGCTATATTTTTAAGCTTGGCATGCGAATTGCAAGTATATAATGGCAGAGCTTGTTAAAAGTTTCACAATAAAAAATAGATTGAAAGGATGATGAATTATGACCACCGCCGAAAGAATTAAAATCAATTATTACACCAAAGCCGCCTACGAACAGGCCAGTTCCTTCCCCTGTCCCCGGAATGCCAATGATGTATATAACCTGGGGATAAGCATGCAGTATTGCATAAGAGCAAAGTATCTCGAAATTGCTGCCTTGCTGAATGACAACACTTATATGACTGAAGAAGCAGGCCGGCAGTTAACCGTGAAAGCAGAAATTGAAAAGATGGCAGCCTTCAATTTGAATGAGCAGCTGGGTAAGTTCTATGCAATGGGCGGCCCCATCATGGAAGATCCGGTTACAACGGAAGCAGCCCAGCAGACACAGCCCTTTTTCAGCAGGATCACCAACCGTTTTCTCGAAACACTGAACGAGACTGCCAGTCAGGTTCTGACCAAAAAAATAAAACCTCAGGAAATACCGGCAGTAGTTGGCGAACAGATGACATCAGCTTATATGGCCATGGGCAGAATGTTTGCCGAACCGGAAATGAAAAATGCTTTCACCGAACTGATGGAAGTAGTGCCATCATAAAGCCAGGATCAAGTAAAAATAATGTTAATTTGTGACTTAACATGTGAAAAAAGGAGCAAGCCTATGTGCAATTGCAATGAGATGATACCAGACATGCGCTATGCGGCATTGGAAAAAATGCTGGGGAAATACCAGGGATCAACGGGAAAAATCATACCGGTCCTGCAGGAAACTCAGGAGATCTTCGGTTACATTCCGGAAGAAGCAATAAAAACCATTGCCGCAGCGCTAAAAATCCCTTCCAGTGAAGTTTTCGGAGTAGCAACCTTTTACGGACTGTTCCATCTGGAAGCCCGGGGCCAGAATATAATCCGGGTCTGTACCGGGACTGCCTGTCATGTACAGGGCAGCGGCAAGGTTTTAGAAGCTTTTAAAAATGCCCTTGATCTGGCTCCCGGTACAATGACTACCGCAGACCTGCAGTTCACTGTTGAACCTGTGGCCTGTCTGGGCGCCTGCGGGATGGCTCCGGTGATCATGATCAACGAGGATGCTTATGGCAGGATTAACCCCGATGACGTTCCCAAAATACTGGCCCATTATCAGGAAAAGGATGATAAAGAACGATGCATAGCTTAGAAAATATGCGCCTTCAATTTCGTGAGGCTTATAACGAAACGAAAAAACAGGCCCGGGTAATAGTAGGTCTGGGAACCTGCGGTATCGCTGCCGGAGGCAATAAGATCTGGGATCAGGTGGGCAGCTACATCCAGACCTGCGGCCTTGATATAGATATGATGTCAACAGGCTGCATCGGCATGTGCTATGCAGAACCATTGATGGAGATCCATTTACCCGACCAGCCGCGTTTTATTTATGGCAATCTGGATCCGGAAGCCGCAGTTGCCGTATTGAAGCGGCATATCGAGGAAGATAAGATCACACCGGAATATATTTTAGCTCAGGACCCCCGGGGTTTTACCGCTGCAGCCAATATCGACCAGCTGCATGACACCCCTTTTTACCGGGGCCAGAGTAAAAATGTTCTGGGCAGATGCGGTATCATTGACCCGGAACAAATTGTCCATTATATAGCCTTTGACGGTTATGGGGCATTGGAAAAAGCTCTGTCAGCCATGACCCCCCTGCAGGTGATCCAGGAAATTAGCCGCGCAGGTTTAAGAGGGCGGGGCGGAGGAGGTTTCCCCACCGGACGCAAATGGGAAGCCGCCCATAACTCTCCCGGCAGCAAGAAATATGTGGTCTGCAATGCCGACGAAGGTGACCCAGGTGCTTTCATGGATCGCAGCATACTGGAAGGCGATCCCCATGAACTGCTGGAAGGTATGGCCATCTGCGGTTATGCCATCGGTGCTGATGAAGGTTATATCTATGTAAGGGCCGAATATCCCCTGGCCATTAAAAGACTGCAAAAAGCCATTAATGAAGCCGAAGGGATGGGAATACTGGGCAATAATATCCTGGGCAGCGGTTTTGACTTCCGCATACAAATCGTGGCTGGCGCCGGGGCTTTCGTCTGCGGAGAGGAAACGGCCCTGATGCATTCCATTGAGGGCCAGCGCGGCATGCCCAGAGTCAGGCCTCCCTACCCGGCCCAATCGGGATTATGGGGTAAACCGACCAATATCAATAATGTGGAGACATATGCCAATATTCCCGGCATTATCCGCCAGGGAGCCGATTGGTTTGCTTCCATGGGCTCCGAAAATAGCAAAGGTTCCAAAATATTTGCCTTAACCGGCAAAATCAATCGCACTGGTCTGGCCGAGGTCCCCATCGGCGTTTCCCTGCGGGACATAGTCTTTACCGTCGGCGGCGGGGTCCAGAACCAGAAAAAATATAAGGCGGTGCAGATCGGCGGACCCTCCGGCGGCTGCATACCGGAAGAATTTCTGGACACCCCAGTGGATTATGACTCTTTGCTGGAATTGGGTGCCATGATGGGCTCAGGGGGCCTGGTAGTAATGGATGAGGATACCTGCATGGTCGATGTGGCCAGGTACTTCCTGCATTTCACCCAGGAAGAATCCTGTGGCAAATGTATACCCTGCCGGGAAGGCACCATGCGCATGCTGCAGATACTGGAAAAGATCTGCGCCGGTCAGGGTACACCAGAAGACCTTGATACACTGGAAAGTTTATGCCGGGTAGTCCAGTCCACCTCCCTTTGCGGGCTGGGACAATCAGCCCCCAATCCGGTTCAGGCCACCTTGCGTTATTTCCGTTCCGAATATGAAGCCCATATTTATGATAAAAAATGTCCCGCCGGCGTTTGTGCCGACCTGCTGGACATCACCATAGATGCCGGCAAATGCAAAGGCTGCACCCTTTGTATCGATGTTTGCCCAACAGGAGCCATCAGCGGGGAGCGTAAAACCCCCCATAAAATAGATGCTGCACTATGTATCAAATGCCAGGCTTGTATCGTCAAATGCAAATTTGGCGCCATTGCCGCGGGTTGACCCGGAGGAGGAAAATATATGTCAAAAATAAATATCATGATAAATGGTATTGAAATGAGCGTGCCGGAAGGCACCTCCATTTTAAACGCAGCTGCTGCAGCAGGAATTAAGATACCTACCCTTTGTGCCCACCCCGATCAGGAGGTCAAAGCCAATTGCCGGATCTGTGTGGTGGAAGCAGAAGGTTATAAAAACCTGCTGCCTGCCTGTGCCACCAGTGTCAGTGAGGGCATGGTGATTAAGACGGCGGCTGCCAGAGTCCTGGAAGCCCGCCGGACCATCCTGGAGCTGATCCTGGCACATCATCCCCAGGATTGTCTCCATTGTGTCCGCAGCGGCACCTGCGAACTCCAGGATATTTCTGCCGAATATGATTTGCGTTTCAACCGCTTTCCCCTTGAAAACGCCGGTCTGCCCCACGATCATTCCACCCCTTCCATCGTAAGGGATCCTAATAAATGCATCCTGTGCGGCCGCTGTATCGAGTGCTGCACTGATATGCAGTCAGTAAACGCTCTGGGTCTGGCCCATCGCGGTTTCGATTCCCGGGTGGTCCCCTCCATCGGCCAGGATCTTTTCGAAAGCCCCTGTGTCATGTGCGGACAGTGCATCCACGCCTGTCCCACCGGTGCTATCTCGGGACGGGAACAAACCGACGAATTGATGATGGCCCTGGCCGATCCGGACAAAATAGTGGTAACCCAGATGGCGCCGGCGGTGCGCCTGGCCATTGCCGAAGCCTTCGGTGCCGCGAGTGAAGTATTGCCGATGGGTCAATTGGTTAATGCCCTGCGGATGCTGGGTTTTGATCATGTTTTGAACACCAATTTTACTGCCGACCTGACCATAATAGAGGAAGGGCAGGAATTGCTGGAAAGATTAAACCATCAGGGGCCGCTGCCCATGTTTACTTCCTGCTGTCCGTCCTGGGTCCGTTTCACTGAAGTGTTTTTTCCCGATCAGTTAAAGCATCTTTCCACCTGTAAATCCCCCCAGCAAATGTTTGGTTCCCTGGTAAAAACCTACTGGGCAGAAAAAAAAGGCATTGATCCAGGAAAAATATTCTCCGTTTCCATAATGCCCTGTACCGCCAAAAAATTCGAGGCAGTAAGACCGGAAATGAGCGATAGTTCTTTTGCTGATGTTGATATGGTGATAACCACCAGAGAATTAGTGCGTCTGTTGCAAATGGCCGGGATAAATCCCCTCCAGCTGCCGGAATCGGAATTCGACCCCTGGATGAGTGCCTATACCGGTTCCGGAGTATTATTTGCCGCTAGCGGCGGGGTCATGGAAGCAGCCTTGCGGACGGTCTGCGAAAAGGTCACCGGCAAGCCCCTGCAGGAACTGGATTTCCATGAAGTCCGGGGCATGGCAGGGATCAAAGAAGCGGCCGTCGATATGGATGGAACAATAGTAAAAGTTGCCGTTGCCCATACCCTGGGCAATGCCCGCCTGCTCATGGAACAGGCGGCCTCCGGGACCTCCCCCTATCATTTTATTGAAGTGATGGCCTGCCCGGGGGGCTGTATCGGAGGCGGCGGACAACCCCTGACCCGCAGCAATGAAGACAGGGCTATACGCATGGAAGCCATTTATGCCGAAGATCGCAGCCGTCAATTGCGTAAATCCCATGATAATCCTGAAATCAAGCTCCTTTACGACGATTTCCTCCATGAAGTTTTAGGAGATAAATCCCATGAACTGCTCCATACCAGCTATAGCCTGAAAAGGAAAAACCCCTAAAACGGTAGGGGAACAGTAGTTAAACGATTGTTAAATAATTGTCAAGCGGTTGTCTAGCAATTGCCCAGCAGTTGTCAAGAAGTGGTCAAGCGGTGGCGCACCCCCGTCCCTGACCCTGGTTGAGCGGTAGTCTAGCATTTGTTAAGCAATAGCCCAGCGGTGGACAGTGGAACCGTCCGAGACTGCTGAAAAAGCACTTTATTTGTCCTAATCGGGCCGACAGAGGCGTCGGCCCCTACGCCGCCAGGAGCACTATAGCCCTGAAGTTTCCAACTTTCAGCTTTCAGCTTTAAGGGAGACAGGGGGACGTTTCACCTGTCTCCTTTTCCTTGGCTGCTCGGCCCGCCACAGGGACGGGCCCCCCTCCGGGGACTACAATGTGCTGTAAACAGCACCATTAAGGCAGCCTTCGTCTCCCCTTCGGCTCCGCTTCGCTCCGGACAAATGGTCCGTCCCCGCGGCTCCTGTTTCCTGACCCCTTGCCCCTAGCCCCTGAAACCGCGCGCCAGAGCGGGTTACGCCTCACTCCTCACCCCTCCCGCCTCACTTTTTACCGACTTTCAATTTTCTCCTTTCCCCTAACCAACTATCCAACTACCCAACTATCCAACTAACCACAACATAACAGCAGGAGCAGATCTTTGTGTGGAGGAAAAGAGATAAAGGCGAGGGTCCACCCACCAGATAACTCTATAGTAAAAGCCTTTGGTCAGAGTTGGCCCCCCTCCATACCAACAACAGAAGACCGGGCTTTTCCGGAATACAATGATTGCTCCGGCAACGCACCAGCTCGCCATAAGGACAGATCCCTTACGGCTCCGGGTTGCTGCTCGGCCCGCCATGGGGACAGACCCCTATCTCCCCTTCGGCTCCGCTTCGCTCCGGACAATTGGTCCGTCCCCGTGGCTCCTGTTTCCTCGGCCCCCGCGGGCCGACAGAGGCGTCGGCCCCTACAGCCGCTTGGGCATTATCTCCCTCATAGTTCCAACTTTCTACTTTCTTCTTTCTGCTTTCATGGCGTCGGCCCTTACAGGCACTACCTGGGGACACCGAAAAGAACAATTACTTCGTAATCAATTCTTTGCTCCTGATCATTGCCTACGTAGCCATTGATGCTCTGGAAAACCACCCGCAGTTTATAACCATCCGCTTCAACCTCGGCCGTCATTGTATCAATATCGGTTATATCTTTTTTCCTGCTCTGGCTGTCCGGCAGCAACGGCTGAATGAATTCATACAGACCGGTGCTCACTAATACCTGACCATTTCCATCAATTACCTCAATAAATAATTCCAGCGGCGAGGTCCTGTGCAAAACAAATTCATAATTTTGTCCCTCAATGGTGAAGTCCTTGTTTGTGACCTTTTCTCCCCCGTTATAAGAATAATGATTATAAATAATGTCATAACCGCTGACCACATAGGGCTCCCCGCTCTCACTGGTCAGATAAAAATAACCGCCATCAACACCCGAATCGCGATAGGCCGATTCAAAACCAAAGGTATCCTTCATTTTCCTATAGGGATCAAATTCATCCGGCAGCCAGGCCACATATTTGATATAATCGCGGGAGTTAAGGTATTGCAGAATATTGGTGACCTCGATCCGCAGTTCTTCCGGCGCATCAGCCCGGGCTTTGATGGCCCCCTCCTGCAGCATGCCTTCGGCTGTCAGCATGGTTTCCAGCCGATTGATCTGACTGCGGCGGGAGACTGAAAAGGCATCCAGGGGCGGAACCACCGAGGCAATGGCCAGCAATCCCGCCAGTACAGCAATAACGCCGTTTCTTTTCACCGGTTTAAATATAAGCAAAACCCCGCAGACCAGTGAGAACAGACCAAAGCTGGCCACATAATAGCGGGATTCCGTAATGCCGTAAGCATTAAGCCTGATCCCCACCGATATCAGCTGCATTATCACAATGGGAATGAGGAAGAAGGGGAACAGACGACGGTAAAGGGCAGCGAAACGGTTTTCCAGAGGGCTGGCCAGTATGTAAATAATAAGGCCGGCAGCGGCATAAGCTAAAACCATGCCCCCCAGCTGTCCGGCCGG
>Ga0209723_1003943_pt1 | contig 17180 bp, 13 predicted proteins | sample BiotimSIPDNA_2_FD_185750 | JGI IMG/M metagenome (GOLD analysis project Ga0209723, IMG submission 185750) | Anaerobic biogas reactor microbial communites from Washington, USA - Biogas_R2 time_0 SIP DNA (SPAdes) (version 2) | ecosystem: Engineered > Bioreactor > Anaerobic > Unclassified | place... | reverse complement strand
TCAATTGATGAGCTGGATCAGTACGAGTGGAGCGGACACAAGGCCCTGGCAAACCGGCTCACAGATGGAATCGTGGACATTGAGGCGGTATACAGTCTCTTCAAATGCTCTGATCCGGTAAAGAAATACTGCGAATTTGTCAAATCAGAACAGGCAGACAGTAAAAATAAAGAGATCATCGCCAAAATCAGAACAGCAAACAGGGGCTGCACCAGCTCTCGAAAGGCTGAGTCCTGGGTGATCGGAGATGAAAACTTCGTCAGAAGAACTTTAGAACAGAGTAAATCGATCAGGGTCTTAAGGCACATAAGAGAAAACCTGAGTGCAGAGCAACTGCTGAGCATGGTGAGCGGTGCTGTTTACCGGGATAGAGAGGAGCTTTTAAAGCAGGGGCGCTTAAATGATATCTCAACTGCCCGCCAGCTCTTTGCTGTGGCCGGAGCCTTACATTTCGAGTTTACAAATATCTGCCTGGCAAAAATTCTGGGGATCACCGGTTCGGCAGTTTCCAAGATGGTCTCCAGGAGTAATAGAATAGTGGGGCTGGAGTTACTTAAAGAGATGGTTTGCGCTGGATAGAATTTCCCTTTGAGATGAAAGTAAAAGATCTTCCTACAGTACACTGCTTTTATTAGAGGAGCAGTCGAGAACCTATATTGCCTTTTTTTGTTCCCGTACCTGATAACCTACAGATGAAAAACAGACTTTGTTGATTTAAGATGACGCCAGTATAGAATTACCCCTCTTTGGAAGGCCTGCTCTGGAGCCCCAGAGATGAATTGATGACAAAAAACCAAAGTCCTTATTTCATCTCTGGGGTGGTCATAAATCGAAGTACTTCACATTCCGGTAACCCCATCATATAATAAAAGTGCAGGTCCTTAAACATAACTAAAACCTCATATTTGAGATTTCAACATGACCCCTACTTTCAATCTCTTACATCTCTTTTCACTCCTCTGCGGACTCGCCATTTTTCTTTACGGAATGCAGCAGGGTGAAAAGAACCTCAAGCGAATCGGAGGAACAGATCTCCGCAAGGTGATTGCGATTATAACCCGCCATCGCCTGAGTGCTTTCATAGCCGGATTTTTTACTACTTTACTCACGCAGTCCTCTTCCGCAACGACAGTGATACTTGTGGGGCTGGCCAGCGCGCAGATGATGACTCTTGGCCAGTCGCTGGGGATGATCCTGGGGGCTGATCTTGGGACTACTCTTGCAGTCGGGCTTTTTGCAGTCAAATTCTACTATGTCGCACCATTTCTGATTGCAGTCGGTTACTTTGCATCGCTGAGCCGCAAGTCGGAAAGAATGTCGGGTTATGGAAATTTGGTTCTGGCGCTTGGTTTTATTTTTTTCGGCATGCAGATGATGGCGGAGGCTGTTACTCCGCTCAGAAGTCTTCCGCAATTCGAAAAGATGCTTCATTCCAGTTTGGTAAACCCCTGGTATGGACTGCTTGCTGGAACTCTGATCACTGCCGTTATCCATAGCAGTGCAGCCACTCTGGCGATAGTTATTACCTTAGGAGAAATTTACTCGGCCGGAGGCGGATTTGTTCCGGGCGCAAAAGAATTTTTCCCCATTGTTCTGGGTGCCAATCTTGGAACATGTGTTACAGCTTTTATTTCCACAATCAGGGCTGATCTGGAAGGGACACGCGTTGCGTGGGCCCACTTCCTGTTCAAGCTTGCCGGGACAATAATCTTGTTTCCGGTTACCTGGTTCCTAGGCAAATTCGATCCTTTCCTGGGCGGCTCGGCTGCGATTCAAATAGCCGCACTACATACTTCATTCAATCTATTTATCTCAATTCTCTTCCTTCCATTTCTGCAATCTTTTGAATGGCTTATTTTAAAGCTCGTTAATCCTAAAAGTAAATCGCAAGCCCGCTATCAGGTCTCCTATCTCCACGAGAATGTATTGGGACTTCCGGTACTGGCGCTTTCACAGGCTGTTAAAGAAATCGCAAGGATGTCGGAGGTAGTGTCAAAGATGGTTGAGGAAAGCAGAATGCTGATAAACCGTTTTGATCAGCGCTGTAAATCCGCAATAATTACAAGTGATGATGAAGTGGATTTTCTGCATGAAAGCATCGTTACTTTTCTCACCCGCATGGGACGTGAGGAACTGGACCCTGATCAGTCATCGAAATTATACCAGTTGATGATGATTACAACGGACCTGGAACATGTTGGTGATATAATTTCAAAAAGCATAGTAATGCTGGCCGAGAAAATTGAACTGAGCCCTCTTCCTTTGTCGGTTGAAGGCAGACAGGAGATAATTGAGTTTTTCGGAAATACAGCATCTAATTTCCAGGAGGCACTGGCTGCATTTGTAATCAGTGATCTTGAACTGGCACAGAAAGTTTATGAACGCAAGAGGGATAACGGGGTCCTGTACAATGAGCTTTTTGAAAGACACATGGACAGGCTTTACAAAAGAAAACCGGAATCTTTGCAGACAACCTCAATTCATGTCGACCTTCTTGAAGAAATACGCCGGATAAATCATTTCACATTCCGCATCGCGGCTCATATTCTTAAGATTCACAATCCAGAATGAAAAGCTGTGAAAAGTAGATCTCGTATGAGGCGGAAAACTCTCCGGTCGGATTTCTGAAAAATTTTCCAGAGCTAAAAAACATTCGATAAAGGTTGCAATAAATGAGCTTTTGATTTATATTGATTCTATGCATAGAAACGCCATTGACAAACAAATAGCTGAATTCTGCCACAGCATCAAGCAGGCAGATGATGTTGAGGTCATAAAGAAGTTGTTCTCTGAGATGTTTACTGAACCGGAGTTAAATGATCTGGCGCTCAGATGGAAGCTTCTCAAGATGCTCCAGAACGGCATTTCACAGAGAAAGATTGCCGTTGAGCTCGGAATAAGCCTATGCAAGATAACCAGAGGAGCAAAACTTCTGAAAGACAGAAAATCGGTAATAGGATCTATCATAAAGCAGTACGCTTAACTAATTACAGGAGTTAAAAAATGAGTGTCAAGATTTACCTGGATGAAAGTGAAATCCCGCGTCAGTGGTACAATATCGCCGCTGACCTTCCCACAAAACCACCGCTTGCACCTGATGGCAGTCCGCTTACCCCTGAGATGCTGGCGCCGGTTTTTCCAATGAACCTTATTGAGCAGGAGGTCAGCACTCAACGCTGGATCGATATCCCCCAGGAAGTTCTTGATATTCTCTACAGATGGAGACCATCTCCACTTAAGAGAGCTGTATTTCTGGAAAAAGCACTCAATACTCCTGCAAAGATTTTCTACAAGGATGAGAGCGTTTCTCCGGCTGGAAGCCACAAGCCGAACTCTTCTGTGCCGCAGGTATGGTATAACAAGCAGGCCGGCACAAAGACACTCACAACTGAAACAGGGGCCGGTCAGTGGGGGAGTGCTCTTTCTTTTGCCTGCTCTTTGCTTGGACTTACCTGTAAAGTGTATATGGTAAGAATCAGCTTTGATCAGAAGCCTTTCCGGAAGGTCATGATGGAGACCTGGGGCGGCAAATGTATCGCCAGTCCCAGTACTGAAACTCAGTTCGGGAGGAAAATTCTGGAGCAGGATCCTAATACTCCTGGAAGTCTGGGAATAGCTATCAGCGAAGCTGTAGAGGCTGCGGTTTCGGACCAGACCGGATCTACAAAGTATACCCTTGGCAGCGTTCTCAACCATGTTATGCTTCATCAGACAATCATTGGTCTTGAGGCAAAAAAGCAGCTTGCCAAAGTCGGGATCAAGAAGCCTGACGTAGTGATTGCGTGCGTAGGAGGGGGAAGTAACTTTGCAGGTATCTCTTTTCCGTTTGTGCATGATGTAATAAACGGGGAGCAGATTGATATAATTCCGGTTGAACCGGCATCATGTCCTACTCTTACAAGGGGAATCTTTCACTATGATTTCGGTGACAGCGCCGGAATGACACCTCTTCTGCCAATGTACACTTTAGGGCATAATTTCATTCCGGAACCGATTCATGCCGGTGGACTGCGCTACCATGGGATGTCGCCTCTGGTAAGCAAGGCGGCAAAAGATGGACTGATCAGCCCCAGGGCAGTTCATCAGCTGGAATGCTATAAAGCAGCGGTCCTGTGGGCCCGTACTGAAGGCGGAATAATTGCGCCTGAGAGCAGCCATGCAGTTGCGGCTACTATTCAGGAAGCAATAAAGGCCAGAGAGGAAGGAAAGGAAAAGGTGATCCTTATGAACCTTTCAGGTCACGGCCACCTGGATCTTGCCGGGTATTCCAAATTTTTTGCCGGCCAGCTCGTTGACCATTCCCATCCGCAGGAAGCCATTGAAAAAGCAGAAAAAGAATTGGAAGCTTTCCCGGAAGCCTGAGGATAAACCTCCAGGGAAAATAAAAGCGTCTGTCCGGCAAAACCGGGCAGACGCTCATTTTTACACAGATTTATCTTTGAATTACTCTTCAGTTTCCTCTTCTGATGCATGCGGCTGAAGGCGCTTCGTTTCAGCAACGTATTCTGCTGTTTTGTCCTGCTTGGATCTTAGGTATTCTACAATTTCCATTGTATGGGTTTCCTCAAGAACGATACGGGTCTGACGTGAAATCCTGGCTTTGTAATCCCATGATTTCAGCACGCTGTCATTGACCTCAAAGGCATCTGCTGCAGAAACAAATTTCACCTCATCGGCTCTGAGCCCGTAGCAAATATCTTCATCCAGGCAAGAGTAATCTGCGCAGTAACGAATGTGCAGTTTTTTGACATCCGCGGTTTTGTTGATACGGAAGAATCCGGTTATTAGAAGCTTATCTTTGAAATCTGCATTGGTTCCTGCATATTTGGTTATGAACAGCAGGTATCTTAGCTTGGATTTGACAAATGAACTTCGTATTTTGCTTTTGGCGCATCCATACAGGCCATAAGTACTGGTTTCATAATTGGGTTCCGGGAGAATTTCAGAAGGCAGTTCTTCGGGAATCTCTCTGATGGGGAGTTCCGATACCGGGTCGCTTGAATAAAAGACAATCATGCCTTTATTGGAAGCCCGGTAATCCTGCCACGGGACACTTTCTGCTGGTATTCTCATGACATTCCCTTCAGTCATGTTTTACTCCTTACCGGTGATAAATGAAAAAATTAAAGCCCGCATTTAGATACGGGCTTAATGATAACAGAAATGTATAAAGAGAAGATAACACTCGGGCATGGTGGAGTCAAGGGAAAGGATTATGTTCAGGGGTTAATTGAGAAAAGATGGAAAATTAATAATTCACAGCAGCATCATTGCATCACCATAGCTGTAAAACCGGTAATTTTCAGTAACAGCACTCTTATAGGCGTTAAGAACATGATTTGTGCCTGCAAAGGAACAGACAAGCATAAGCAGAGTTGATTTGGGCAGATGAAAATTGGTGATGAGTCCGTCAACAGTTTTAAACCTGTAAGAGGGCAGAATAAGAAGTTCTGTTTTTCCGCAGGAAGGCTGAAGTGCACCTGAGGCAGAGCAATGTTCAAGCACTCTGACAACAGTTGTTCCTACAGCTATCACTCTCCCCCCGTCTCTTTTGGTCTTGAGAATCTCTTCAGATGTCTGTTCTGATAGAGTATAACGCTCCTGATGCATAGGGTGTTCACGGGGATCGGATACTTTCACCGGCCTGAAAGTGCCTATGCCTACATGAAGAGTGACATAGGAGAAGTCTATGCCTGAGTCGTGCAGCTCATTTAAGAGGCTGTCTGTAAAGTGGAGTCCGGCAGTTGGAGCCGCTATTGCACCGGGTTTGCTTGCGTATACAGTTTGATATGTCTCCCGATCGCTGTTTTCGTCTTCACGTGAAATATAATGGGGTAGAGGAATGTGTCCGTATTCTTCCAGAACCTTTTGAAGGGTCATTGTTTTGTCGGCGCACCTGAGGGTTACGATCCGATCGCCTCCGGGGAGCACCTGCCCTATATAAAGGCTTATTTCCGGACTGTTTACAATTTGTGCAGAGGAACCCTGCTTAAGCCGTCTTCCGGGATTTACAATTGCTTTCCATGTCAGATCGTCGATTTTTTCCGTAAACAGAAATTCCACGTTGGCACCGGTACTCTTGACTGCATGTACTCTGGCAGGGATCACCTTTGTGTCATTGAACACAAGGCGGTCGCCTTTTCTGAGAAAAGAGGGAAGATTTCCGAAAACATGGTGGGAAATACCACCGCTTATGCGGTCAAGAAAAAGAAGGCGGCTGCTGTCGCGTTTCTCCAGAGGTCTCTGTGCAATCAGGCTTTCAGGAAGATAGTAATCGAAATCTTCGGTGCGCATTAATACTTAAACTCTATACTAATCATCCATCAGTTCCTGCCATGGATGACATGTCCGGTTGAAATGTGAATATCTGAAGGAGAGATCCTTATTCTCTCCTGCACAGTATGACTTTCTCTGGCTCCTTAGTTTCTCAACAGAGGTATTCTGACTCAGGATGATGTACAAAGATCGCCAGAGTGGAGTGCTCCGGATCCATCTGAAAGCCCGGTGTCAATTGAATCCCGAGCCTTTCTTCTATTCCCATCAAGTCAAACAGCTTTTTTTGTTCCTCTAAAGAGGGCAGTCCGGGATATCCGAAACTGTAGCGTTTTCCAGTGCTGCTTTCCAGACCCAGTCCACGCCTCATCTCTGAAGTGATTTTTGATGCCAGTTCCTCAACTATCATACTGCCAAGAGCATGCAGAAAATATCCGTAGCTGTATTTATCCTCTTTCTGAAAGTATTCCCTGCTGCGGTCACCCAGTTTCTTTCCAATTGTTACAACCTGTAAGCCTATCATATCTCCTTCAGGGCTGAAGTAATCAGCTATCGACCTGCAACCTTTGCGCGGCATTCTGGGGAAAGTGAAAGCTTCGAGTTCAGTATGAAAATCATCCTGGTCAAGAATGATCACTTTCTGTCCCTCTGTGATAACCGGGAAAAAGCCGTAGAAACCACGCGGGTCAAGAAGACCCGAACTGAGAATTTCTCTCCTGATATTTTCAAAGGCAGGTTCAAACTGGTTCTTAACAGCCTCAATATAGGCAGCATCCTCAAGTTTCCCGCCGCCCCAGGCGGCTTTGAAAAGCCGATCTTTATTAAGAGAGTCTATAAGTAGAACCGGGTCCCAGGCAAGAATATCGCTTGTTCCCCAGAAAGGAGGTTCAAGATGAGGGCCGTACTCAATGTTTTTTTCGGGCTGACAGCATTCAGGAATCCCGGTTACTTTTTTCTCGTACTTTGTTTTGTCTTTTGTTCCTGGCTGGTTTGTGCTGCTCAGTGATTCTAAAATTTTAGATGCTCCGAAGGCATCTTTTGCATAATAGATTCCGCCGGCATAGGTGCTGCCATCTTCCAGAACTGCGATACGTTCAGCAAATTCCCGGTTTACAGCTGCCCCGCCTATAAGGATAGGAACAGAGATTCCTTCTTTTTTGAAAATCTCTGCACACCTGGCCATCTGTCTGGATGTAGTAACAAGCAGGGCCGAGAGGCCAACCGCATCAGGTTTTTCCTTTCGCACGGCTTCTACGATTGTTTCTACAGAAACCCCTTTTCCCAGATCTATAACTTTGAAGCCCTGGTTTTTAAGAATCGAGCCGACCAGGTTTTTCCCGATATCATGCACATCGCCGTAAACAGTGGCAAGGATCAATTTGCTTTTTACTGCGCTGTTTTCGCCCTTAAGGTACGGTTCAAGAATGCTTACCGATTCTTTCATTACTTCTGCAGCCTGAAGTACAAAAGGCAGGATTATTTCACCGCTTGACATCTTATCCCCGACTTCACTCATCGCAGGAAGGAGTATTCCGTTGAGGATATCACGGGCGCTCATTGTTTTGAGCAGTTCTTCAATGACGCCTGACAGGTTGCGCCGGTCGCGGTTCAGGATGGAGTCATGGAGCCTTTTCTCAGGTGAAAGCTGCGTTTCTTTCGGGGCTGTTTCCAGTACCTGTTTTTTTGGTTCTTTTTGATCAAAAAAGGACAGAAGCTCATTTAGAGCATCTGGATTCTTATTAAAAAGCAGTGCATCGGCACGTTGTCTTGAGCACGCATCAAGTTTAGAGGGCTCATCCAGATGCATTGGATTGAATATCGCAGCGTCCAGGCCTGCCTGCCCGGCGTGAAAGAGAAGCATCTGATTGAGGAGTTTGCGGGCATTGGGCTTCAGTCCGAAAGAAACATTGCTTACACCCATGACAGTCCTTACACCGGGCATCTCCTGTTTGATCCTTCTGATTGCCTCAAGGCTCTGCAGTGCTGCATCAGCTGAGCCGGGGTCACCTGTTGCAAGAGTGAATACCAGCGTATCAATGTAGAGATAGTGTTCAGGTAATCCGTATTTACCGCATGCCAGATCTCTTAGTTTACGGGCAACAGACAGTTTACGTTCGACTGTCTTTGCCATCCCTTCATCATCTATTGTCAAAGCAATGACAGGACAGCCGTATTCACGGGCGAGTTCCAGTATTTTCTCTGCTCTGGCACCACCCTCTTCAAGGTTTATGGAATTGAGCATCACAGAACCGGCATTAGCCTGCAGAGCTGTTTTCATCGTTGATGGGTCGGTGGTATCGATACAGAAAGGCGTTTCGATGCGGTCATTTAGAAAACTGACCAGTTTGCTCATCGTTTCAGATTCGTTATCCCGTTCCGTTATTGCTACACACAAGTCGACCAGAGTGGCACCGCATTTCTGCTGCTCCAGGGCAACCTGCGCCAGCTCAGGGTAATTTTCAGCAAACACCAGTTTTTTTGTTTTCTTTGATCCCTGGGTATTAAGCCGTTCTCCGATTATCAATGGCCTTCTTACTTCTTCCAGATCAACTCCGCCAATTGAAGTAGATACCCAGCATGTCTTTTCCGGTTTTGTCCGCAATCCGGTTTTCTTACCTTTTAATCTTCTGGCAAGTGCGGCTATGTGTTGGGGACCTGTACCGCAACATCCACCAACTACTTCCAGACCCTCATCAGTCACAAGTGGAACAAGAACATCTGCAAACTCATCGGGACTCATATCGTAAACTGCATGCCCGTCTACGTTTCGGGGGGCACCGGCATTAGGAAGTGCCGAGACAGGAAAAGGGGATAGACGCAGGAGTTCTCGAATAACCGGCAGTACCTCATCCGGACCGGTTCCACAGTTAAGGCCTATTACAGAGGGTTCCAGACCGGCTACAGCACCCAGGAAGGCTGTAATTCCACTTCCAAGAAGCATTCTGCCGGATGAATCGACGGTGATCTGGACCTGTACCGGAACTGAAATGCCCTTTCTTTTTATTAGGCGTCTAATTCCATGCAGTGCGGCTCTTACTTCCAAAAGGTCCTGGGATGTCTCCAGAAGCAGGATGTCTGCTCCACCATCAAGGAGACCTTCGGCCTGTTCCTGAAATATTGAGGCGAGCTGATCGAAGTCGGGTCCTTTCAGTTGTTCATCTTTTGAAGAGGGTAGAAATCCGGTGGGGCCCATGGACCCGCACACAAAAAGCGGCCGGTTTGTTTTAATCTGATCCACCGCCTGGCGGGCAATCTGCGCCCCGGCTTTATTTATTTCATATACTCTCTTCTCCAGACCATATTCGCGCAGTTTTGGTGCACTTCCACCAAAAGTGTTTGTTTCAACTACATTGGCTCCGGTATTCAAATATTCTTTATGAATTAAGAGAATCGTTTCCGGGCAGCTAAGATTCAGAACTTCATTGCATCCCGGGGCATCGCCGAAGCATTCCGGTGAAAGAGAGTGCTTCTGGATTTGAGTTCCAAACGCGCCGTCAAATATTACCGGCACTCCATCCTTAATAAGCTTTAGATACAGGCTGTCCATTGCTCTCCTTTATAAAAAGAGAAAATACTTAATAGCAGGCAGGAAGTGATAAACCATGTCTATCCCGACTTTCAAACAACATGTTTCGGCATAATTTATATTTTATTCCCTTCCGGAAAATTATGGAAACAGTCATACTTCTTACAATATCAAATATTTTCATGACTTTTGCCTGGTATGGGCATCTAAAGTTTAAGAATTCGCCGCTGTGGATCGTAATCATTGTCAGTTGGCTTATCGCATTTTTAGAATACTGCTTTCAGGTGCCTGCTAACAGGCTGGGGCATGGAAAATTCAATGCGGCACAGCTAAAGACTATTCAGGAGGTAATCACACTTATAGTCTTTTCAGTTTTTTCGATCCTTTATCTTCATGAAGAGTTCAAGTGGAACTATGCTGTTGCATTCCTTATGATGATTGGCGCCGTGTATTTCATCTTCAAATGATTCCACAAAGCTGCAATTCAGGTAATAAAACGGATTAAACTGGTGAATACTACTGTCAGATTACAACTCAGACAAGAACGGCTCCTAGGAAGTAATTCCCAGGACTACTATCCATGGGCAGGATGGATCATCAGGACTATCAATCTCTGTCTTGGGGTAGTCAGTTTTGCGGCCCTTACCAGTCTTATCCTCCAGTATGGGTTTTACCTCTCAGAGGGGTTTATTGCTTCGCTTAACCGGATCGATCTGGTAGTAGTGCAGTTTTATCTCTGGCAGTTTGTTCTGAAAACAGCGCTGAGTCGTTCAAAATGGAAATTTCTCAGCCGGAGATGGTTTGAAGCGGGCCTGGCGCTCCTGATTTTGTTTGAGACAGCGCTGATTATCCGTTTTGTTGGAATAGATCTGGTAAGCAGATACTTCGTAGATGTAAACGTAACAGCCATAACCGAGGTTTATATTGGACTGGCTCAGATTCTGATAATCCTTAACATCATTACTGAGGGAATAAAGTACAACACTAAAGTAGCGTCACTGAGATTCCACCCTTCTCAGACCCTTCTTCTAAGCTTTCTGATAGTTATTCTGGCGGGCACAGGTTTACTGATGCTTCCCAGGGCTACTCCCGGCAACATCTCGATGAATTTTCTTGATGCGCTTTTTACTGCCACCAGCGCCACTTGTGTGACGGGGCTGGCTGTTGTAGATACCGGCACCTATTTCACAACATTCGGACAGATAATCATCTTAGGGCTGATTCAAATCGGCGGGCTTGGTTTGATGACACTTTCCAGCTTTCTGGCCATATTTTTCGGCCAGGGAGTGGGGATCAGAGAGCGGGTTGTACTTCATCAAATGATGAATATCGAACGAATCGGCTCTATTACATCTCTGCTTCGCAGCGCAGTGTTAATTACCCTGGGGATTGAGGCTGCCGGAGCCGTTGTGCTTATGTTTTTATGGGCGGACCAGGGGTGGACCATTGGTCAACTGGCCTACAGATCGGTTTTTCACTCTATTTCTGCATTCTGCAATGCCGGTTTCTCTACATTCAGCGCAAGCATGGTTCCGTTCCGGAATGATCCCGGAGTGCTTTTATGCATCTCTGCTCTGGTGGTATTGGGTGGACTTGGGTTTATGGTTTTGATGGATCTTACGGGAACAGTTAAAAATATGCGAAGCTCCCGGAGATACAAGCTGAGTATTCAGACCAGGATGGTCCTGATCATCAGCACGATACTTACTTTTGGTGGTTTTGCAGTCCTGCTGTTACTTGATAATAGCAACGAAGGCTTTCTCCGGATTTTGACAGCTTTTTTTAATTCTGTAACGGCCCGTAGCGGCGGGTTTAATACCGTGGATATGGCTTCTTTAAATATTCCATCTGCCCTGATTTTGATAATGCTGATGTTTATCGGGGCATCACCCGGTTCCACCGGCGGCGGAATAAAGACGACCACTTTGGGGGTCTTGTGGGCGAGCATAATTTCCATAATAACAGGGCAGAATCGTATAATAATTTTTAAACGCCGGTTGCCGTTTCTTGTACTTAACCGTGCGCTTGTGGTATTTGCGTTTTCAGTGATGTTTTTAGCTATAGTGATCTTTTTATTGAGCATTACTGAAAATGCAAGAGGGATTGACATTGTATTTGAAGCTGTCTCGGCATTCGGCACTGTAGGTCTGTCAAGAGGACTCACTCCTTATTTGTCGGTTGCCGGTAAAATAGTAATAGTTGTCTCGATGTTTATCGGGAGGCTTGGGGCTCTTACTCTGGCATTTGCGATCACCGCTTCAAATGAGCAACCCGCCAAGAGGATCGAGTACCCGTCTGAATCAGTTATGATTGGGTAATACCGGAGGAATAGATGGATAAATTTATAATTGTGGGGCTTGGAGTATTTGGCCGGTCGCTGGCTGAAAACCTCATTCAAAAAGGGACTGAAGTTATAGCCGTGGACCGTAATATGGAGCTCATCGAAGAGGTTCGGGATCTTGTAACCTATGCCGTTTGCATGGACAGTACAGATGAGAAATCTCTTGAATCTCTGGGGCTCAAGGATGTCGATGTGGGGATCGTCTGTATAGGGGAGGATTTCGAGGCAAATCTTCTTACATCCGTGCTTTTGAAGCATAACGGAGTAAAGAAAGTCATTTCACGCGCTTCTGATCCGCTACATATTAAAATTCTCAAGGCGGTAGGCATTGACCAGATCGTTACCCCCGGAGTGGAAGCAGCAGAGAAGCTTGCGTATGGGCTCATTCACAAAAGCCTCCTTGACATCAGTTATATAAGTGAGACTACTGCAGCGGCAAAAATCAGTATTCCTCCAAGCTTTGCAGGCAAGACCCTTGGCAAACTGAATCTTCGTGCCCGGTTCGGGATAAACGTAGTCGCAATCCACCGCATGGTTGAGGTGCAGGGGAAAGAAGGATCTGAGAAGGTTGAGAAAGTAATAAGCAATATTCCCGGTGCCGATACCGTAATTGAATCAAATGACATACTGGTTGTTATCGGCGAGACTGAGAATCTCGACAAGGTGATGAGAACCCTGTGAGTATGGTTACGGTTTGATTTATTTAACTGAGCCTGTGGTTTCCTTTAATCAGTTATTACGGCTACGCTAACGATCCCTTTCTGGAGGAATATATCTAATGGAAAAGCGAATGATTATCCCTGACGAAAACTCATTGGAGCTTTATCTCAAAGAGATAAGCAGAAATGCGGCTCTTCCGGCAGAAGAGGAAGCCAAACTTGCAGTCAGGATAAGAAAGGGTGATAAAAAAGCACTGGAAAAACTGATTAAGGCTAATTTGCGGTTCGTGGTAAGCGTGGCCAGAAATTATCAGAACCAGGGGTTGCCGCTGGGGGAGCTGATCAGTGAAGGAAATCTTGGGCTGATTCAGGCCGCCAAGCGTTTCGATGAAAAGCGTAATTTCAAGTTTATCTCTTATGCCGTGTGGTGGATCAGGCAGGCGATTTTAAGGGCCCTGGCCGACCGCTCCAGAATTACAAGAGTTCCTTTAAACCGTATCGGTATCATTCATAAAGTGGGAAGAACCCAGTGTAAACTTGAACAGAAATACCGCAGGATGCCTTCTGTAGAGGAAATTGCCCAGGAACTGAAGCTCAGTGTGAATGAAATTCTGGAGATTCAGAAGATAGGTAACAGATATCTCTCTCTTGATACACCAGTTCAAGCCGATGACAGCTCTGAGCTTATCGACCTTCTTCAGGACGAAAACCAGGAACTTCCAGACAGTCATCTTATCGAGATGTCGGTTCAGCAGGGAATAAACCGGATTCTCGACACTCTTAACGACCGCGAAAAAAGGGTTCTGAAGCTTTATTTTGGAGTAGGCGAGGACACTCCTCATACTCTTGATGAGATCGGTAGAAGGCTTCACTTGACCCGTGAAAGAGTCCGCCAGATCAAGGAGAAAGCCATCCACAGGCTCAAAAACTCCTACCGCAACAGGTATCTGAAGGTCTTTACCGACTGAGTCTGTCGATACTTCTGCACTTGCCTTATCTTTATGTTTTGACATAATCGGGGTGGGTGCAAGACTCAGAACACCAGCTGATTTCTGCCCGCGGTTGACAATGTGTTCCAAAATCAGAGTGATTTACATTTTCAGTACCGCACACTTTTTCCCCAAGCTATAAATATGTACACCTCAATTGTGTCCCGGGTGATCGGGCCGATCTTTAATTTGCCTCGATCTGTGACGGTTATTTAATCTATTAACACGCTTAACCTAAACCTTGATTTGAGGGGGTAAATCGCATGCGGACGTTTAAATTCTTTCTGATATCTCTCTTTATCGTCGGACACGCTTTCAGCGAATCCGTAGCGGTATTTCCTGTTCATGGTGTAAATGTCGACAGAAGTTTTGCCGATGCATTCGGGATGCTTCTGGCTAATAAGTATTCAAACGTTTCCAATCTTGAGGTAATAAATCCACCTAAAGCGGCAAGAGCAATCGATATCGACAACGACCTGGTTGCCGCGGCAAAGAAATTAGGAGTCAGTGAGTACTTGGAGATTGATGCGGTAGGACTATATGTAAGCAGAAAAGAAGTAAAGGAATTTATAACTGATTCCTCTGGTGGACAGAGGATTATCGTTCAGGTGAACAATAGTGATGATGACGATGATGATGATGACGACGACGATGACGATGATCAGAAATTGCTGGACAATGGCAAAACTGTAGTTACAGTGACCAGAAGAGACCTGAATGGAAAAACTATTCATAAAGCAGAAATGACACTTGTTACATATGGTGACATTGAAGAATCAACAGACAGGATTTCTCTTGCTCTCTGGAAAAAGATCTCTGTGGAGGAAACCCGTGGTTTGTATAATGTGACCAGAAGAGAGGGAATGGGTCATAACAAGACATTCATTTCCAGTCACAAAGGTTTCAAATTCGGGATGAGCTATGCAACATCTTTTATAAGAGAGTTCAGTCCACTCGTGAACATCGGTTTCAATTACAAAGCTGAAGGTGAAAAGTTCTTTCTTGAATTTGGTGCCGGGGGAAAGTTCCCCAGAGATCTGTTTGTTACTGATGTAAGGCAGTATGGAGGCGTTTACTTTGAGATAGGGGGCAGCTATTATATACTCAATAAAATCATCGGTGTATATCTTGGCGGAGGGTTCATTCCTTTCATCGATTTTTTAAACACTACTCAGATGGGATTGGAACCGTTTGTTCAGATTGGAGTAATGGCTCCCAGAAACTCGAAGATGAGGTTTTATTCTGATATCCGTATTGCCCAGAATGTTCTGGCAGTCATGTCAGGCAGTAATGATTATGATCTCTATTATGATGACGCAATTCCACCATCAAGAAAAAAGGACTGGCCGACAGAATTCGGTATAGAGTTGAGCCTGTAAGAATTTCTGTGTAAATAGGATATGATTAATATACCCTATTCACAGGAGGAACGGATGGCGATCCGGACAGATTTAATTGATGAGCTGCTTAAGAATTACAAAAAACCTGAAGACATCATAGGTGAAAATGGCCTTCTAAAGGAGCTTACGAAGGCTATTATTGAACGGGCTCTCGGTGCTGAGTTGACAGCACACCTTGGTTATGGACCCCATGCAGCCGCAGGTAAAAACACCGGTAATTCCCGCAATGGTACATCTGCCAAGACTCTGAAAAGCGATCTCGGTGATTTACCTATAGAGGTTCCCCGAGACCGCAACGGAGAGTTCGAACCACAACTTATTCCCAAAGGGCAACGCCGGTTTACGGGATTTGATGATAAGATATTGTCGATGTATGCCCGTGGTATGACAACTCGCGACATCCAATCACATCTTTTGGATATTTACAAGGTAGAGGTATCACCAGAACTGATTTCTTCAGTTACCGATGCCATAATGGAGGAAGTTAAAGAATGGCAGAATCGTTCTCTCGAAGAGATTTACCCCATTGTTTATCTTGATGCCATTATGCTCAAGATTCGAGATAACGGCCATGTGGTCAATAAAGCAGCATTCCTGGCAATAGGCATTCGTTTAGATGGTTTGAAAGATGTTCTTGGTATCTGGATTGACAGGGAAGAGGGTGCAAAATTTTGGCTGAAAGTAATTACAGAATTAAAGAACCGGGGGCTTAAGGATATATTCATAGCTTGTGTTGACGGACTAAAGGGGTTTCCTGAGGCCATCGAGGCTGTATTTCCTGCAACGCAAGTTCAGCTATGCATAGTCCACATGGTTCGAAATTCTTTGCGATATGTCTCCTACAAAGACCGCAAAATGGTTGTCGCTGACCTGAAGGGGGTATATCAAGCTCCGACAGAGGAACAGGCTCTGAGCGCTCTTAATGAGTTCGAACAAAAGTGGAATTCCCGCTATCCGATGATTGCCAAGTCCTGGAACAGCAACTGGAACCGGCTCAATGCATTCTTTGCTTACCCCATGGAAATCCGTAAGGCAATCTACACAACCAATGCAATCGAATCCTTGAACAGCACATTAAGAAAGGTCATGAAAAACCGGGGATCTTTCCCCACAGATGAATCAAGTATTAAATTGCTCTACATGGCAATCAAGAACGTAATGAAAAAATGGACCATGCCGGTTCGAGACTGGGGAACCGTAATTAACCAAATGTCTATTATATTTGAAGGAAGAATGAATCAGAAATGAAAAGCCCATTTACACAAAATATCTTACAGGGCCCTTGACCGGCAAACCCTTTATCCATGCACCACCAATATCTATTACCAAGCTTCCGTTTGGTTCAAGGATTTGTTTGAAGTAAGGGACAAATTGCATGAACCAATCAACATATTCTTCTGCATCTTCGTTTCCATATGCCTTTTTCCTTACTAGTGCAAATGGGGGTGAAGTCATTATTAGTTTTACTTTTGTTCCCTTGTGGATTAGATGCGGCAATACCTCCAACGTGTCCCCACAAAACATTGAACCTTTTAGTGTTTCATAACTTGGGTTAAAAACTTTATCACCTTCATCATCTTCATCCTTTTCATCACATACATAAGAAATCGCTTGTGATCTTGATTTTGAAACTGAGTAATCTGCTCTGGTTTTCATTGCATCTACTGCTTGCGAATTCAAAATGTTTATCAATGACCTTTTATTATTAATTATTTCATCTAAATGTTTACCTTCAAGTATAATGATGTTCAGATTACTACTTGACACAATCCTATTCCTATATTTCAAAGCACTGTCAGTTGCACTTCCTGTACCTACAACCAATATTACATTCGCTAAAGTTACAGCGTTCATTCCAACTTCTTTTGCGATTGCTTCAAGTGTAATCCCCCCGTTTCTGAGATCGAGTCCGTTTTCCTCCATTAATTAAACTAATTTATTAGTGAGTTTAAAATCTGGCGGGCGTAGAAAAGGATGGTATATGGAAATCGG
>Ga0209723_1003933_pt1 | contig 17191 bp, 13 predicted proteins | sample BiotimSIPDNA_2_FD_185750 | JGI IMG/M metagenome (GOLD analysis project Ga0209723, IMG submission 185750) | Anaerobic biogas reactor microbial communites from Washington, USA - Biogas_R2 time_0 SIP DNA (SPAdes) (version 2) | ecosystem: Engineered > Bioreactor > Anaerobic > Unclassified | place... | reverse complement strand
ATCGGGCCTGCCCGGGTCATAACATTCGTTTGCCCACATAAATGTAACCATATCGCTCTCGCCCAGGTTTTCTATGTTGTGCGTGTAACCCGGCGGTATATCCACGACCTCAAGCTTGTCCCCGCTAACATAATACTCCAATACTTCGCCGCTGCCAATGCCGCGAAATCGAATTACACCTCTGCCGCTCACAACCAGGAATTTTTCGTTTTTTGTGTGGTGCCAGTGGTTGCCCTTGGTTATCCCGGGTTTAGATATATTAACGCTGAACTGTCCGCGATCGGGTGTGCGCATTATTTCCGTAAAGCTGCCTCTGCTGTCTGTATTCATCTCAAGCGGATAGCTGAACTTGTCTTTCGGAAGGTATGAAAGATACGTCGCGTACAGTTTCTTTGAAAACTCGTCGCTCATATCCGGAACGCCGCGTTCGTCTCTGCCCGCCTTAAACGAATATATGAGGTCCGCGATCTTCCCGAGAGTTATCGTGTGTACAATCGGCACATGGCAAAACCCGTCGTCCTTTTTGTTCGCGTTTCCGGAGAGCGCGGCAATAAGCTCACTTATAACATCGTCTATATACACCAAATTCATCACAACTCTTCGATCGTTCACCGTAATGGGCAGGTCATGCGCTATATTGTGGCAAAATGTTGCAACCGCGCTGTTATAGTTCGGCCTGCACCACTTGCCGAACACATTCGGAAACCGATATACCAGAACCTGCGCGCCGGTGTCCCGTGCGTACTGAAAAAACAGGTCCTCTCCGGCCTTTTTAGACTCGCCATACGGATTGGCAAGCGCTGCCTGCGTTGAAGACGACAGCATCACAGGGCACTTGTTGCCGTACCTTTTGAGCGTGGCGAGCAGGGTCGACGCGAAACCGAAGTTGCCGGCCATAAACTCGCTTTGATCTTTCGGGCGGTTCACACCGGCAAGGTTAAACACGAAATCGGCTTTAGCGCAGTATTCGTCAAGCTCGGCGGCATCGGAATCGATATCATAAAGATAAAGCTCGGCGACTTCAAGCCCCGGGTGCGTTCTATCCCTGCCTTCTTTAATGCTCTTTAAAGCTTCTGTCAGATTCTTACCGACAAAGCCTTTCGCGCCGGTTATGAGGATATTCATTACTTGTTCTCCCAAGCGGCCATTTCATCTTTTATATACTGCAAATAAAGCAGCTTTTCTTTTACCTGTTCGACATTGAGATGCCTGGTGTTGTTTGAGTTGAATTCGGTAAGAGTGTTGCGCGTTGTATTGCCGTCTTTGAAATACTTGTCGTAGTTGAGATCGCGTTTATCGCAGGGCACGCGGTAAAAGCTTTCGAGGTCGATTGCGTTGGAGCATTCCTCGTTGGTTAGGAGCGTTTCATACATTTTTTCACCATGGCGGATGCCGATGACTTTGACTTCATCATTCGAGTGGAACAGCTCTTTTACCGCCTGCGCAAGCACGCCAATCGTGCAGGCGGGAGCCTTCTGAACCAGAACATCGCCGCTTGTGCCACGTTCGAACGCGAACAGCACGAGGTCAACCGCCTCATCGAGAGTCATAACGAAGCGCGTCATATTGGGATCTGTTACGGTAATCGGGTTTCCGGCTTTAATCTGCTCGATCCAAAGAGGCACGACGCTGCCGCGGGAACAAAGGACATTGCCGTAGCGCGTGCAGCAAATTTTTGTCCTATCCGGCGAAACCGCGCGGGACTTAGCCACGATAACCTTTTCCATCATAGCCTTGCTTGTCCCCATTGCGTTTACAGGATATGCAGCTTTATCTGTTGAAAGACAGATTACCGACTTCACGCCCGCTTCGATGGCAGCGGTGAGCACGTTATCCGTTCCGATAACATTTGTCTTAACAGCCTCCAGCGGAAAAAACTCGCAGGAGGGCACCTGCTTGAGCGCCGCCGCGTGGAATATGTAATCGACCCCGTGCATCGCGTTTTTAACTGACTGCAAATCCCGCACGTCGCCGATGTAAAACTTAATTTTATCAGCAACATCCGGCATTCTTACCTGATACTCGTGGCGCATATCATCCTGCTTCTTCTCATCACGCGAGAATATGCGGATTTCACCGATATCGGTGGATAAGAAACGGTTGAGAACGGCATTGCCGAAGGAACCGGTACCACCGGTAATTATTAAGGTTCTGTTTGTAAACAATCTCATGTTTTTCTCCAAAATAAGGGCGCAATTTGCTCATTGTGACAATAATTGCCTTGTTTGACATTTATTTCCAATAAAGCTCTCTTTTCCGGGTTATTAATCAAGTCTTCTATCGCTTCAGCCAATGTCTCCGGTGTAGGTGCTACAAGCACCGAACTTATACCATCTTCCACCTGCTCGTATATGCCACCAGAGGAAGTTGTGCCCACAATAGCTTTTCCTAAAATGCCTACTTCACAGATGGTCGTACTGTATCCTTCTTCGTAGGAGGGCTGCACATACAGATCACATGCTTTCATGTAGGGGTAGGGGTTGGTCAAAGTGCCGAGCATAACAAGCCGGTCTTCAACTCCGAGTGCCTTGGCACTTTCAATGATACCTTTCCGCCCGGTTCCGTCACCGATCAAATACCATTTAGCGTGGATTTTTCGATCAGACAAAATTCGAAGAATTTTCGGCACCATGTCAAACCCTTTTTCATGACTCAATCTGCCTACAGAAAGAATGTTAAAACTATTATTATCAAATTGAACTGTCCTCTGAGCCTCGGCACCGGCTAAAACCGCTTCCTTATCAATCAAATTGTAAAAGACCGCACAATTATTATCACAGGCAGGATATTTTTCAACAAAATGAGCTCTACTAATTTTTGAGACGCAGTAAATTTTATCAAATGTGCGGTAAATCGATTTAAAAAGAGGCACATTCTTTAAGTCATTCGTTTCTCCGTGGATCCAGGCAATCTTTTTCACTGCATCTACTCTGTCGGATAAAGAAAAGATTTGCGTTGAAATATTAGCAACATATCCAATTGCTATATCAAAATGTCCGAGCTGCCAAGGGGAACGGCTGACCAAATATCGGTAGTTTTGTTCGCTGTTCTTTCCGGTCTTAACATTGAGATAGTACAGAAAATCTTTCAATAGATATCCGACAGATAAATGTCTCAGGTCATGCCTAACCACATCGACAAAGGACCAAAGACGGTCTACTTCTACCTTGAGATTATCGGATAACTGATCAAGGAGTTCCCCTTCTTTTATGTTAAGAGCAACCGTTACGTCATACTCCAACATAAGTTTTTTTAGTAAAGGCAACGCTACTTTTTCGGCCCCGCCCATGCGCATGGCAGGAAGAAGGAAGACAATTCTTTTTTTATTATACATAAACAGCCTCTGTTAACCATGCTTAATACGGATAAGCCAACTTTAATCAAGATATGGTTTCATTTGTTGTTATAATATAAAGCCTTATTCAGTGCTATTATATCACTTTGGCCTATGAACTTTTGCTTTTATAAACTCCATGCAAATCATATATGATGAGTGATCTATGATAAGATTTAACGCCATAAACACACAAACCGAAATTGCTGTAAGCGGAATGGCTTTCAAAATCAGCACAAGATATGTACTCCCATACCAATCGATGCCTCGGCAGCAGAGCATCATGATTATCGCAATAAACGCATTTAAAATTATCTTTTTAAATGGAAGGATGAAACTACGATTTAAAATTTTTCTATTCGAGTAAATAATTGATACCACATCTCTAAAAACAAACGCGGCCACTGTTCCAAACAAAACGCCGATCATACCATATTTGTTAACAAACAGGATTGATAAGCCCAAATTAATTACTGATTCTATTATAGCATGCCATTTGGTTTCTTCGAAATGGCCTGCTATACTCGCTGTAAGCACTGCTGAATTGCGATATAATTCTAGAATTTTTACAAGAAAGAAAAGCAAAGGGAACGCATTGTTAATATAATCAATATCTGCCCCTGCAGTATATAGTTTTAAAAATGGCGTAATCATAACATATACAACTAACATCAATGCTGTTGAGAGTGCCATGTATACAGTTTCATATGTATTAATAATTTTTGTATAATGTGCCTTATCTTTATAATACTCCTGACCCAGCATAAACTGTGTCCCAAAAGTCACACTTGATAATACATTAAAAACTAAATTGAAACTCATATTATAAACACTATATATGCTCACTTCTTTCAAGTCACGAAAAACAGTTAGGAGCATAACATCAGTACTATTAGTTACTAAACCACATATCTGGTGCAGAAAAGCGGGATTTCTCCTCTTTAAAGCATCGTAATCAGGCGCACGCTTCATATCAAGCCAAGGATAATGCTTTTTTACATACCAAGATATGAAGGTCATCTGAACCAAACTGGTACCGCAATACATAAGCTGCACAAAGACTATATTCACCTGCATAGAAAGCAGGACAATTTTCATAACACTGGTAAACACGGTTATGACTGTAGAAAAATTTGTTAAAACATAACCGTCACCTTCGGAGTTCATCAAAATGCGGAGCTTCCCTTGAAAAAGGAAATTGATGACTCCCGGCATACCATTGATAAGAACCAGTACCCAAATGAACCAATAATTTAAGTCGGTACGAACAACTAAAGGAAAAGTAAAAGACAAACAGACAATTAGTGTCAGGTAAATATATCCTATTTTTTTATACGAGCGGCTTGCGGCTGAGACAATAGCACTGATCCCGTTTTTATCGTCTTGTGATATGGGCTTGTATAATGCCTGTATTGCCGCGGCACCAAGACCGGCTTCAAGCAGGGCAAGGTAGGTCATAACCTGGCCTATTGAAGACAACAGTCCATTAACATCAGATCCATATGAGACGATAACAAGCCTAGGAATGAATATGCCCAATGCCAGGGATGCTACCTGACCGATTACAGAATATGAAATATTTCTTATACCCTTTTTATAGTTCACTTATAATAGCTCTTTTCTTAACCAAATTGCCGCAATTCCAAACAGTTTCAATCTTATCAACAGATTCAAAACCCAAATTCTTTTCCCGGAACGGCGCATGTCCAATACAGTTTTACTAAAATACTCATCATGCACCGCTTTTTTTGAGGCACTTATTTCGGATCGGTCGCTCTCAAATGCAGCGGCTCTTACTTCAACAAGAAACGCTCCATACGGATACGCATTAAGCTTTTTAATATCTTTCTCGTTATTATGCAGCTGTATAAAACTTGTTGTCGCTTCCGCTACTTTACGGCTTATTGCAAACCGCTCGCCCCATTGCCTTTTAGACACATGATTTATTGCTGGGATTTGTCTGTAATAATAAAGCGGCTCCTCAATAACAGAAAAGCTACTTATGTTCTCACAGTATTTTAAATTGAAAATGTAGTCTTCATAGCAAACGCATGATTCATCAAAACGAATATCACCAATAAGTTTTTTTAAGTACACCTTATTACATGGAGATGCAAAAAAAGACTTCATAAATAGTATGTACCACGCAGATTCATCTTCGTTATCCGCCGCACAACACATTGAGCTTTTCTTTGTTTCCGCCAGTATTCCATTCGAATCGGTAATATAGTCATAATGTCCAAATACAAGCAAATCCTTATTCCCAAAAAACTTATCTATCGTCAGCAAATAGTTCTCAGCGACAAAATCATCCGAATCAACAAAAAGGATGTATTCCCCTTTTGCAGCGTCAAATCCGGCATTTCTTGCCGCCGACACACCTTTATTTATTTCCTGATGTATAACCATAACCCGTTCGTCCGCTATTTGATAATCTTGGCAAATGGTAAGGCAATTATCCGGTGAACAGTCATCAATAAGAATCAGTTCAAAATCACTATATTGTTGATGTAATATACTATCTACACATTTTTTGATTGTTTTCTCGGATTTATAGACCGGGACAATGATGCTGTATTTCGGCATTGATTACTACCTTTCAAGCTTAACAACTGATTTACAGCGCAGTCGGACGAGTATGAATATTTCTCCGCACCGTTTTTAAGCTTTTCGTATTCTTCCGTATCACTAACAAGCTTATATACAGCATTTCCGATTCCGGCAACGCTGTTTTCGGTAATGAGACCATTTACGCCATCATACAATATCTCATGCAATGCCGGGTAATTACCGGCAACCACGGGGATGCCCAATATCAAAGCTTCTGTTACTACCATTCCATAGGATTCCCACACAGAGGTTAAAACAAATAAGTCTGCATTCTTAATGTATGGATAAGGGTTTGATTTAGCTCCTAGCAGAATCATACAATCGGAAACATTGTATTCTGTAATTGCTTTCTCAATATCGGCACGTTCTTCGCCATCACCGATAATATACCATTTAAAGCGAAGACCTTTTTTCTTTAAAACATAACAAATTTGCGGAATTCTTGTTATTTTTTTTGAGGGGGAAAGCCTACCGACTGTAACAATATTAAACATATTGCTATCATATTCTGAAACCGTATCATCACTAAGCGCTCTGATTGAAGATGCATCAAAAAGGTTATATACCGCGGAAAACTTATCTCTTAATTGGGGATATTTATTTATCATCTGCTGTGTTATAGCATCGGAAACACAGCAGATCTTATCCGGATAATGAAGACAATCTTCTAACTTTGATACATTTTCAAAATCAGCATCTGTATGCCAGAATCCGACAGATAAATCCGAATCACACTTATACTTCGCAAGCCAATAGCTCACAGGAGATTGACGGAAAGCAACGGAAATATCATAATGCTTGTCTATATATAAGCCATTGAAGACAATTCTGCGCCACAAAGGCCCTTTGTTCGTTGCTTTTTTTATTATGCCGAGTAGCAGAAGCCACAATTTCTTTATTCCGACAGTTTTTTTAACAGCCGCCATACTCAGATTCCAATATTTAGCAAATCCGATGAGGTTTATTAAGGTGATTCGTTTGTCGAACCCCTCCGGTAACTCTGAAATACCCGGAAGATTCAACATATTTACGATATGCCCTCGTGCAATAAGCTCGTTGCATAAGTTACGCATGGCATATGTCACCCCTCCGATCTCATAACCGGAAGCAATCATTAGTATGTTCATTATCTTTTCCCTTTTGCTTGTAGCTATTGATGATAAAGAATATGCTCGTGATTTGTACCTATCCGTTTTGCCGGTACACCACCAACTATTTCGTTTTTACCAACATCATGTACAACAACAGCATTAGCCCCCACTATCGCATTATCATCGATAAACACGTCACCAATTACTTTTGCGCCTGCGCATATAATCACACCGTTTCCTATAACAGGCGGTTCGGAAGCAAATGAGTATCCTATAATTACCTGCTGATTGATCCAACAGTTATCCCCTATTGATTTTGCACTTACTCCCGTTGAAAAGCCATGCTGAATAATTAAGTTTTTTCCGATGTTCGCTGTGTTTAAAAAAAGATCCTTTCTGCGAGGAAAACTGAGCAAAAAGATTTCAGAAAGAATTTTGATCGGTAGGTTACGCTTTTGAGAAAAGCGAATTCGGATCAGGTTTCGATATTCTTTGTAATTCAGCAACAACTGCGAAAGCATGAAAAATGTTGACTCATTCATTCCTATTTTTAAATGCGAGTTCCAATGCTTCCACTCTTCCGCCATGCTGTGGTAAAACTCTTTTCCGCAAGCCCGAATCAGAAAATACAGCCAACAGGTTCGCCAGTAGTTCAAATATGTAATTATACGATATCGATCCATTATTATACCTCTATTGTTGATGATTTTTCTCGATGTAATATCCTCAGAGACGGCGCATGGCGGTCGGAAAACGCAGACATAGCATTAACATGCACTTATCCCTAGAGCTGAGGCTGCCGCAATTTTGCTCTCAGTCTATTATTTATGATATTCTTTGGGGCACAGAAAACCGGCAAGATACCCACCACGATCTCTATTAACATGGCAATGCACGCATTTTTTAACTATTCATTTTTTATTCCATCAGCCTATGACGATATTTTCTATGTATCCGATTATACTTTCTTGCAGTTTGAACTGTTAAAGCCGGAGCGATCATGCACAGATAACAAAACAAAATATCTTTATTTTTCATAAAAGAGTCGCTTAGATAACGGAGATTCGTTTTGATGGTTTTCAAGCAATATTGCGCAAATGTTTTGTTTTTTCTATATTCTCCATAATTCATCAGAAGCAACGCGCTCCTCGCTTGAAAAGCTGCATACGCTCCGATACACGGCACTAATTGGGGTTTTTTTTCAGAAGCAAGTGACAGTATATTCATAGTATTATATACCGCGTCAACAGAGGATTTTCCAAGTCCTGAACGTGATATGCTCCCCTGTCGAACAAAGTAATTGTACCCTTTGTAATCAATGATCGCCACCTGAGCGTTCACATTAAGCAGCAGTATTGACAAAAACAAATAATCTTCGTTTAGTTTTCCCGCTTCAAAACGGAAATCTTTTATTAGCTCTCTCGGGAACAGCTTGCCCCATGATGAACATGAATATTTCTGTTCATTAATACCTATCAGAAATTCATAGGCAGATATTTCTTTTTTTATCCGAGTCCCTCTATCGATATTTTTTTCCAAACTATCCGAAACAGATACCGCATCAATACATACTAATATTTCCATGCAAGCATCAAGCATCATAGTTTGTATCGCGTCGTATTGTAACCAGTCATCGCTATCAAGAAACGTAACATATTCACCTGTTGCCACATCAAGACCGGCATTCCGGGCATCGGATAGGCCGCCGTTTGATCTGTGAATAACCTTAATGCGATTATCCTTTTCCTTATAATCGTCACATATTATAGCGCAATTGTCCGGGGAACCGTCGTCAATCAGTATTATTTCCAGGTTCACATATGTCTGCGAAAGCACACTATCGACGCATCTTTTCAGATAGGCTTCAACGTTGTATATGGGAACTATGACGGACACCAGTAAAGTTTCATTTTTATTCATATCCGGAATCTCCCATCACTTAATGAGACCAGAAAAAGACCACCTCGGTATTTACTCGAACGGTAAAGTAAAGAGCTAATAATAATATAATCGAAGCGACTCGCATAATAACGCCAAACTTTTGAGTTTTCTCATTCCGCACGAGTGATTCGGTAATATTGCCGTAAGCTGCGGCAACAGCAAACGTGTAATAATAGCTGACTCGTTCAAAAACCCAATATGTGTTTCGCAGACAGAAGTATATCGCTCCAATGATAAGAATATACACGAGCCGGACTTGATTAGAACGTTTCGCGGGGTCAAACTCACACAGTGGGAAAAAGGTAAAGGCAACAGGAACCGCCATAATAACGATATTAATCAAAAACCCGATTACCGAAGAAGAGTAAGCAAAAGATGTGTAAGATTCTTCGGATACAGAGCCACTGAACCACTCCAATAATGGTGCCGCAAACAGAAGAACCAGGACAGAACATAACAATACTTTTGCTTTCCCGCCTGTGCTGCGACTGAATTGCATAATAAAATAAACCGGAACAAATATTATAGATGAGCGATGGAGTAAAAATGCAAGAAGCAGCAACAGCACATATTTATATATCTTTTTTTCTTTTGCCGCCTCCAACGCAAAAAGGCAAACACACATGGCACAACACTGCCGATATCCGGCCATATAGAATGAGAACATACCGAAAGCGAAAAACAACAAAACGGATACAAGAGGATCCTCACTGTTTCTGTAATAAAAGCGAAAAAATGAAAAGACACAAATACCGGTTATTAAGTATATCGGGATTTGGTTAGAAGGAAAGACTTGGGCTGTAAGCCAATAAAGAAAATAAAAACCAATATCCTTTCCTGATTTATATCTGGGCCAAAAATCATAGAAAGGCATATTGGTGAAGCGTTCATACAGGTAATTGTATCTCACTTCGTCACCGAATCCGGAGTTACACCATCTGCTACCCATAATAACTACGATCCAAATGCCGCACATGATCAAGAATTTCTTTTTCCCATCGGGGTTTTTACGTACGGCTGCGATGAAATAGATGATGAAAATCCCGGCGAACGTCAATATCTCTATGGCCATTTACTTATTCCTTTTCGACTAATTGCCTAAATAAACGCAGATATTGCTGATAATTAATGTTTTTATCAAAGTGCCTTATAGCTTCCGCACCGCAAGTGACTCTATTAATCTTTTTATCCTTTATTGCTACTATTGCCTTGATTAATGACAAAACATCGGCTTGCTTAACAATGTATCCGGTTTGTCCTTCCAACACCAATTCGGGACTGCCGCATGAATCATATGTGATGACAGGAGTACCGGAAGAAAGCGCTTCCATATTTACCGTTGGCAGAGTGTCCTCAAACGTCAAATTCACAAAAACATCGGCAATATTGTAATACTCGGAAAGAAGCTCTCGATCATTAACGAAACCTACAGCTATAACGCCATGATAATTATTTAGAAACTGTTTTTGTTGGTCTGTACACCCCACCAAAACAAGCACTTCATCTTGACTGAGTTTGGATAAAACCGTTTTGAAAACCTCACGATTTCTCTCGTCAAGCCATTTGCCCGCCATACCAAGCAGAATGTATTTTGCTGTTATCCCCAACTTTCTTATGCATTCGGTTCTGTCTTTAGGCGCAAAAACAGTTGTATCCACGCCGTTGTAAATATATGTTACATCACAGCCTTTGAAAACGAAGGACTCCTTGGCTATATTTGATATCCATTTACTACACCCGACAATCGTCAGTTTGTTGATATCATGGAAAAGTTCTGCTTTTTTCTTTGCTACAAGATGGGACGCATCACAAAAAAGGCTTCTAGGTTTCTCTTTTCTTTTTGGACAGCTGCCGCACCCAATTTTCCATCTCTCACATCCGGTAGCGGCGAAATGGCAGCACTTACCTGTTAAGAACCAACAGTCATGCAATGTAACGACAGTAGCGATATTCTGTTTAGCCAGGTATTTTAGCAACATTGGGAGATTAATATAGTTGGCATGAAGGTTGTGAAGATGAACCACATCCGGTTTTTCATGATTAAGATAATTCAGCAATTGCTTTGTAGACACTTTGCTTGCCCAGGCCTGCTTTCCGGTTATTCTTGTGTACAAAGCATGAAACTTCCAGTCAAAATGTGAGCCAGCCCGATACCCATTGATAACGTCGCAACTACCGAACTGATAGATATAACGAACTTCGTCACCATTTTGCTCAAGCAGCCGACCTATATCTCGAACAATTAATCCGGTACTCCCATATTCGTATGTTGCATTAATTTCAATAACCTTCATAATGACTCCCATTATTTATCGACTGCATATTCCGCTAACTCAGGGCAGTTCAATCTCGCGCGGAATATTCAGTATTCCTTGAGCAGGCAACGGCCGCTACAGCCGAAGTGCGGGTTGTTGATGTGGCTGCCGATAAAAAATCCTATAATCAGCAGCGCGATATTACTCATGCGAGCAGAGCCGTCAGCATAAAGCCCGGCACACGTCGCCGCTATGGCAAAAGCACCGATATACGCGGTTTTTTTCGCGCCACATACGAAACCGCTCTAACCAGCGCACGCCTGCTCGTTCCTATCTTAGACCTGAATTCCTCCAGAAGCTCCGTGTCCTTTATGATCCGGAACGCCGGAAGATTAAGACCTTTGGCCAAACGCTCCATGCAGGCAATGAGCAAATTATAATAATCGCCCTTAACGCCAAGGTTTTTAGCGACTTCGGGCAGAATCTTCTCATTGAGATCCCTGAGCGTGATATCACGCGACAGGGTCTCAATGTATTGTCCTATGAATTCGCGCAGCAGCTCGTAGGCTTCGCTCTCGCTCAAGGTCCGCTCCAAATAATAATCCGTACCGTATAAGCCGTAAAGAACCCGCTTCGCGTCATAATAGCCCAGCGTAAGGTTGCGCAGGCTCTGCTCTCTGTCAAAATTCAAAACGCTGCCCAGGGCGGCGGTCGGAGCTATCGTTGTAAGCCTCACATCTTCAGGCATTTTAAAGCGTCTTACCACTCCCATGCCGTAAAGGCGGACTACAATGATGTCTTTATATCCGTTCGCAACCAGCGAATGTACCGGCACCGCGTCCTGAATGCCTCCGTCCGTATATCTTTTGCCGCCGAGCTTCTCGTTTCGGAAAGTCGGCAGGTACGCGCTTGCCAGAAGCATGTCGCAAAGCTGCCCGTCCTCGAGCTCGGAAGCCCGAAGCTCGAGGCTTTTTCTGTCTGTTATGGAGTAGGTTGTTATGTAAAAGTCGACATCCGAGCGGCGCACGACATTCTCGTCCGCTACCTCGCCTATCCATTTGCGAAGCGGCGAAACATCGAAGCCCCGGCTCTTAATAAGCTCAACCACGCGCTTAACGAAGGTCTTCAAGTCACCGAGCCCGAGCTCCATTCTGAAAAACTTGCGCATCTCCTCGTCGTCGACCGCCATTACCTGCGAAAAGCAGATGTTGCTCCATATATCAACGGCGCGTTCGAGGTCCCGCATGGCCATGAGCGCGCCGTTTAAGGCGCCGACGGACGTCCCCGACACGGCGTTGTACTTAATGCCCGCCTCGTCCAGAGCCTTCCATACTCCCACCTCATACGCGCCCCTCGCTCCGCCTCCCTCGAGGGCGATCGCGTAGGTTTTCGTTGTATCAAGCTTCAGTTCCAAAATACCGCCTCCTTCGGGCCGTCGGCAGATAGTTATGACCTTCCCTGATGCGGTTATCAATCATTCGAGCTTCTCAAAAGCTCCATCGCGTTTTCCAAGGTTATTTTTTTATCAAGAAACGATTGATATAACCCGCAAATAGGTTCCGTATCGCCGAAAGCTATTTGTTTTCCGTGGTCGAGCCACAGGACCTTGCCGCACATCTGCATTATTTGCGGCAGGGAGTGGGAAACAAGTATTGTAGCCGCTCCTCCGTTAATTATCTGTCTCATTTTCTCCTCGCTCTTTTTTTGAAATGCCCCATCTCCGACGGACAGCACCTCGTCGAGAATGAGTATTTCGGGATTGACCATTGACGCGACGGAAAACGCCAGCCGGGACTTCATTCCGGATGAAAGCTGCCTGAAGGGTCTGTCCTGAAACTCCCCCAGCTCGGCAAAACCGATGATCTCCTCATAAGTCTCATCCATGAATTTGCGCGTATATCCAAGCATGGCTCCGCGCAGATATGCGTTTTCCTTAACCGTTAAATCCCCGTCAAATCCTGATGCCAGCTCCAACAGAGCCACCACGCTGCCGTTTCTTTGCACATGCCCCTTCGTAGGCTCCATTATCCCTGCCACAGCCTTGAGCAGCGTTGACTTGCCCGCTCCGTTTGTACCGATAATACCGAGCATTTCGCCGTGATTCATGTTGAACGAAACGCCGTTGACAGCCCAGAATTCCCTCGTCTTATAGTTGCCTGTCAGGTGGCGCATGACCCATTCCTTGAGTCCGATATCCTTAAAATCCCCTGTTACATAGCGGATGGATACATCTTCTATACTCAGCACCATATCGTATCCTCCGTCATACATAATACAGGAATTTGGTATTATTCTTTTTATACATATAAAAACCCAAATAGAAGAAGAATATCGCATACCCTGCGGCAATCAGGTGAAACCAGAGCGTAGGAACCGTGTTTTCTATGACAATTTTCCTGAAGTACCTGATATATACATAAACCGGGTTGAGCAGGAAAAGGTTCTGAGCCGTCTGCGAATAGCTGTCAATATTGTAGAATATCGCGGACATATACATTAAAAGCAAAGTAAATATGCTCCACAGATATTGAATATCCTTGAAAAATACATGCAGTGCGGAGAGTATGAGCCCAAGGCCCAGATTAAAAACAACCAGACAGAGTATGGGATACAGCAGCAGCATGAATTTCCAGGTAAATGCGATACCGTCTATGGCAACAAAAACAAAGAAAATTACGAGCGTCAGCCCGAAGCTTATGAGCGATGTCACATTCTGTGAAAATAAAAACATATACTTCGGCACATTCACTTTTGTGAATATTCCCGCGTTTGACACCAGCGACGTCATGCCTTCACCCGTGGATTCCCGAAAATATGAGTAAACAAGGTTTCCGGAAAAAAGATATATAACATAATGAGCGGTATTTCTTCCGAAAAACCGGCTGAACACCAGCCACATTACCAGTAGGGTAAGCAGCGGTGACAGAATGCTCCAAAGCATGCCCAGCACGGTGCGCTTATATTTTTTCTTGAAATTTCTTTTCACAAGCTCGCTGAACAGGAAGCTGTATTGTCTCATTCTTTTGAAAACGGGATCACCTTCGCCCTGAAGATGCCAACTTCCCGCCAAAACCCGCTCCGGAAACCTGCTGAAAAGGGGCATGGGAATGATTGCGATAAAAAGCATGACAATAGCGGCGGACGCAAAGAAGAACGGCTTCCAGTGCTCCGCCCAAATCTGGCCGAATATGGCGTTCATGTCCATGTGCAGCCACAGCTCGATTACTATATAGTGCCAGAAATACACCTGAAACGCCCGACCGGCAAAACCCGTGAAGACAAATTTTCTGCGCGGCACTCCGCAAAACCAAAGCGCGGCTGCGACAGCCGAAACAGCATAGGCCACAGGGCGAGCCGCAAGCCTGTATATGAAGTTGCCGGATATGAGGCGCCCGAAAAACAGCTCGCCGATGTTATCCGGCACTCTTGCGTTTATCAGCACCGGCACGATAAAAAGCAAAGACGCGGCAGCGAATGACGCAATTTGTAACGGACGCTTGTCGGTGGCATCAACCGCTCGCTTGTCACCCAGATAACTCCCGGCCAGAAAAAAAGGAAGGAAAACAAAAGTTCCCGAGACTGAATCCGAAAGGGGAAAGGCAGGCAGAAATCCTACGGCTATTCCCAATGCAACCCCCGCCAAAATGCCCGCGGCAGGTTTCATTCGCCCCATCACCCGTGCCGCCAAAACCCAAACAATAAGCGCGGGAAATATCCACGCCCTGTCTTCGTACACGAATGCATCCCGGAGGTTTTTTCCCAGGATATAAACGCCGACAAAGCAGCTTATTAACTTCAGTGCCGCATACGCGGCCGCAATCATTACAAGGCTGCCCGGCCTCAGTCCGTTTTTATCTTTTGACAGCTTCAAACGCAGCCCGGCGACAAAGGCAAAAAGAGGAATAAGAAATACCGAAATAAGCAACGCGATATTACTCATGCGAACAGAGCTGTCAGCGTAAAGCCCGGCACACGTCATGAGCACAACTGCCGCCATGAGAAAAATTATATTGTTTTTCAGCGCCTCGCCTGTTTTACCGTTTTTGATATCAGACATAATCACTACCTGAAAATAATAAATTCACAGACTCAGTATGTACTTTCCGTATTCGGTGGATTTCATACCCATGCCCGCTTCGAGGAGCTTGTCCCTGTCAATATAACCGTGCCTGTAGGCCGTCTCCTCTACACAGGCTATGACGGAACCCGTATAGCCCTGCAAAACTCGTATGGTGTTGGCGGCGCCGAGAAGGTTGTCGGCGTTTCCCGCGTCTGCCCAGAAAAACTCCCGCCCGAATTTCACAACATTAAGCATGCCCTGCCTGAGATACTCGTTGTTCACCGAGGTTATTTCGAGCTCTCCCCTTTCCGAGGGTTTAATGGACTGCGCTATTTCGACAACCCTGTTGTCATAGAAATACAGTCCCGGCACAATATAGTTTGACCGGGGGTTGGCCGGTTTTTCCTCTATGGACAGAACCTTTCCGTCCTCATCGAACTCCACAACACCAAAGGGCCTGGGATCATCCACGTAATACCCGAAAACCGTGGCTCCCGTATTATTCTCCCTGGCTCTCATCAGGGAATCGTCCAGACCGGGACCATAGAAAACATTGTCGCCTAAAACCAGACATACATCGTCCCGTCCTATAAAATCTGTACCGACAAGAAACGCGTCCGCTATCCCCCGCTGAACCTTTTGCTCTATATAGGATATTGATATTCCCAGGCCGCTTCCGTCCCCGAACAGCTGCTCAAAGGGCTGCTGCAGATCCGGCGGCACTATTATCAGTATCTCCGTTATCCCGGCCCGAAGCAGCACATCCAGCGGATAGTATATCAGCGGCTTGTCATACAGGGGTATAAGAGGTTTACAAACCGGCTTTGTTGCCGGATAGAGTCTCGACCCCTTGCCGGCCGATAAAATGATTCCCTTCATTACATTTCTCCATTCTCTAAGCAGTCTCCTTCGCCGGTTGGAGGAGAACCTCGCGAAAACCGGCGTAAAACCCGTGCCAAGCTAATTATATAAAACTAAACAGCCTTGTACATTCAAAACTTATTACCCGACAGGCTCAGTCCTGATTTTACCACGCAGCAACACACTTTACACGCAAAACTCCGTTTTCACAGCATCAAGCGCTGCTGCTATGACTTGATCCATGTCGTAGTATTTATACTGCCCGAGCCGTCCGCCGAATATCACATCGCCCCGCTTCGCGGCAAGAGCTCTGTATTCTTCGGCAAGGGATTCATTGCGCTCATCATTAATAGAGTAATACGGCTCTGTTCCCGGTTTCCACTCAGCGGAAAACTCTTTGGATATGACTGTGGCAGGCTGCTTGCCGAACTCAAAATGCTTGTGTTCTATTATCCTCGTCCAAGGAACCTCCCGGGAGGTATAGTTGACCACCGCGTTTCCCTGATAATTGTCCGTAGGAAGCTCCTGCGTCTCAAACCGGACGCTACGCCACTGCAGATAACCGAGAGAATAGTCAAAAAATTCGTCCAGCATCCCGGTGAATACGGTTTTTTCCGCGATGTCCGGGTGTTCCTTTATGAAACCGAAATAATCTGTATTCAAGAGAACCTCGCTGCCTTCGAGCAGCTTTTCTATAATCGGATTATACCCGCCGACCGGAATGCCCTGCCAGCGGTCATTGAAATAGTTGTTGTCATAAGTAAAGCGAAGAGGCAAGCGTTTGATTATAAACGCGGGCAGCTCCCGGCAATCCCGTCCCCACTGCTTTTCCGTATAGCCCTTTACGAGCTTTTCAAAGATATCGCGCCCAACCATGGATATGGCCTGCTCCTCCAGGTTTTTCGGCTCGGCAATGCCCGCCTCGGCTATCTGCCGGGAAATTATCGTCTTTGCTTCCAAAGGAGTCCGAATACCCCACATTTTGCTGAAGGTGTTCATATTGAAAGGCAGATTATACAGTTCGTCCCCGTAAACGGCA